>Ga0137375_10009105_pt1 | contig 11790 bp, 12 predicted proteins | sample SagtaG_24_FD_104936 | JGI IMG/M metagenome (GOLD analysis project Ga0137375, IMG submission 104936) | Vadose zone soil microbial communities from Sagehorn Ranch, Mendocino, California, USA - Sage1_R_113_16 metaG | ecosystem: Environmental > Terrestrial > Soil > Vadose zone | place: USA... | reverse complement strand
GAGGTCGGAGGATTGGATCTCATTCCATTCCACCCGGACCCCCCTTTCAGGTGCCCAGCCGTTCGGGGTGCGCGCCTCCGCTGGGCCTGTTGGTCCAGCCCGCCGGTGAGCACGGTCTTCCCGCCAGGGCTAAAGGCCGAAGAGGTGATAGGGCCTTGATGGCGTCGAGGACCGCCGAGAACTCTGGGGCGGATTGTCGTTGGTAAAAAAGCCGTTTCTAGCTTCCGATAGCTTCCGTCCTCCCAAATCAAGGCGATGTTATCTTCTTCCTGATGCTCCTGAGCGTCCCGCACCTTCCGCGACAAGGCCGACGCTTGCATCAAGATCGTGCTGAAACCATGACCTGCGAGACGGGAGCGAGTCCGGAGTACAAAGTACCGAGGACGGAGGGTCAGATGCCGAGTCGAATGGGGAACGTCTACCTCCGTACCCGGTACTTGATCTGAGCGCCGCGCTCAGTGGACGGCGATGTTCAGGCCAACGGGGGCGGCCGGAAATAATTCCTGGCCCGCCGAGAGGGCCAACTGCTTGACGCAATAGGACGCAGCCAGCCCCTGCACGACAATGCGATTGCTCTGGCAATCGACGTGCGGCTGGCGGACTCGTCGAGACGTTCTGGAATCGATCCTGGTTTTCAGCGTTTCGGCCCATTCGCTGCAGACATCGGGAGAGACGGTCTTCTCGGGCCTGGCGCCACGCGAGGCTTACCTGGCCTCCACTGGCTCAAGCATTCGGCCACGGGAGGGTTCTAGGTCGGACGAGGTGATAGGAAGTAACTCCGTTCGCCGAATCGACACCGACGCGGGTGCCTCGATCCCTAAACGAACCTGTTTGCCCTGGACTCTGACGACGGTCACAACGATGCCTTCCCCGATCAGGATTCGTTCTCCAATTTTCCGGTTGAGGACCAACATCGACGTATCCTCCTTGATTCGAGGTTCCAGGAGAGGCGGACTGAGGGAGTAACGACTGCTCGATCAGGAGCCGCTCGAATAAGAGAGCAGGTGTTGCAACTGGTGTGCCCAAAGTCGAACCGGCCCGCGAAGATTCAGAGAACTGCGGTCCCTGTACGCAACCCCTTTCAATTTAAGGAGTAAGAGAACTACAGGCCGGTCAGATCCCCTCATCGTCGGTGGCCACGAGGAAGGAGAACCCGGGCACGAATGGGTCGGCGGCGAGGAGATGGGAAACGGCTTGCCTGTTCAGGTGCGCGGCGCTTGCCATCGCGGTTCCGGAGGAAAAAACCTGCCGTCGCGCAAGAATCGGATAGATGCCTGTCCCTGCATTTCGCTATGCTCGCTGTTGGAGGTGAGGCGATGCATCCACAGACCCAGCAAGGCGAATTGAATGCCGTGGCGGACGAGCACCTCGAAATCGTCCGCCGTGTCTGCCGCCACATCGAGGACAACCTCGAAGAACCGCTAACACTCGCTGTCCTCGGCGAACACGCTGGGCGGAGTGGGTCGCACTTGCAACGCATCTTCAAGCGCGTCACCGGGATTACGCCGCGACAGTACGCCGACGCCTGCCGTCTCGACCGGCTCAAGTCGCGGCTCAAGACGAGGAGGACCGTCACCGTGGCACTCTACGAAGCGGGCTACGGCTCCAGCAGCCGTCTGTACGAACGAGCAGCGGAGCAGCTGGGCATGACACCGGGCACCTATCGGCGCGGCGGGCAAGGCATGAGCATCCGCTACACACTCGCCGACAGTCCGCTCGGCCGGCTCCTGCTTGCTGCGACGGAGCAGGGCGTTTGTGCTGTCTGTATCGGCGACGTGGATCGGGTGCTGGAGGACAGTCTGCGCGGCGAATACCCGGAGGCGGAGCTGGCACGCGACGACACGGCCCTGTGTCCGTGGCTGGGCGAGTTGCTGGAACACCTCGCAGGAGAACGGCCGCACTTGCAGTTGCCGGTTGACGTGCAGGCGACGGCGTTTCAGTGGCGCGTCTGGCAGGAGTTGGCGGCGATCCCCTACGGGGAGACGCGGACCTATCAGGAGGTGGCGAAGGCGGTGGGGCGGCCGAAGGCGGTCCGGGCCGTCGCTCGCGCCTGCGCCACGAACCCGGTCGCGGTGCTGATCCCCTGTCACCGTGTTGTGCGGACCGACGGCGGCCTCGGCGGCTACCGCTGGGGGCTGGGGCGGAAGAAGGCGCTGATCGAGCGCGAACAGCGCGACGCTGCTGAGCGCGGGACAGAAGGATCCTGAGTTGGGCTTGCGTTGACCTCCGGCTCGTTCGTGAGGCAACGTCATCTTACAAGCCTCTGATTAACTAGTTAATACTTGTTTTTACTAGACTTTACTAGTTTATCAATACAAGCCACAGTGAAGACAGGGCAAGCCTAGTCTTCGCAAGATAAGGTTGACCCTCCCGAGCGACGTGGTCTACAATGCCATTGATGGCAAAAAAACCTGCCAAGGCCGTTCTGTCTGTGGAGATCGAGGCCACCCTCAAACATCGCCTGCACCGCCTTGCGGATAAGCGAGGGCGCAAGTTGGTGGCTGAGGTCACGATCATGCTCCGTCAATACCTTGCGGCCGAGGAACCTAAAGAGGGATTGACCGAAGCGATGCCTGCGCGAGAGTAACTTCCATTCCTCCGTCGTCCAGACGCGCCAGGGCAGGGGATGCCAGTCAGGCCGCACAAACTCACGCTTGAGCCAGCAGCTTGGTGGCAGACCGCCTGGAACATCGCAAGGCTGCCCCAGGTCTGGCTTGCTCCGGCGCGGCGGGCGGCCGAAGACGGGGCAGGGGAGGGCCTCGCGCGAAGGAAGGACTGGGCGGTGAGTTCAGCGGCACCGATTTTAGAGTAAGCGGAGGTATTTTCTCGGCACTTCGTCCACCAGCCACACGCCGTTGTCCGAACAGTAGAACTTGTGGCCGTCCTTGTGCATCGCGGCGGCGTCCACGACCAGGATCACGGCCTTGCCGCGGCGGGCGCCCACTTTCTTCGCGGTCGCCACGTCGAGCGAGAGGTGGACGTGATGCCGGCCCATTTTCTGCAGGCTGCTCGCGAGAATCTCCACGACCGCCCCCTCCGGCGCCCCGTGGTACAGCACCGGCGGCGGCTCCTTCGGCTCCAGTTGCAGATCGACCGGGGCGCTGTGCCCCTGGTTGGCGCGGATGCGCTCGCCGCTGACGTCGAACGAAAATCGCTTCTTGTCGTTCCGCGCCACAACCTCTTCCAATTCGTCCCAACTGATCGGGAAACTGTCCTTGGCGGCACCCGCAAGAAGGGCGTCCACCTCGACCCAGCCGCCGGGGGCCAACGTCAGGCCAAGGGCCTCGGGCTCGTGGCGCAGGTACTTGCTCAGGTATTTGCTGATCCGGACCAGTTTTTTGTCGTCCATTGTCATACTCGGTTGGTGTAGAGGACGCGCGGCTCGACCCGCCCCGGGATGCGGACCACCAGCCCGCCGTCGGGGCCGTTGACCTCCGCCAGGCTCCCGGGCTGGCCGTCGTCGTGGAGTTGCAAGATGAACTCCAGGGCGTGCACCACCGCCACGGTGTTGCGGTCGGCCGACACATCGTTGTAGGACAGACAGCGCATCTGCTCCAGACGTTCGGTCCGCAGGGCAGGGGGGCCGCCGTACTCGACGTAGGCCGCCTCCTCGAAGAAGCGGCGCAGGATCTCGACGCCGTAGCCGCGCTGGCTGCGCTGGCCCCACGGCTCGATGAAAGTCCCGTTGTAATGATGGTTCGGCGTGATCTTGAGTTCGCCCGGGGTGCGGCCCTCGACCGTCACCTCGACGCCGCGCTTGCGCTGATGAGCGTTCCAGACGCCGTTGTCGAAGCGGAACTGCACCTCCTGCTCGACGTAGCCGGGGAAGTTGTTTGGGGTCACCCAGCTCGTGTGGATGTCGAACGCCGCCTCGCGGCCGTCGGGATAAGCGTAGACCATCTGGAGCTGGACCGAGTCCCACGTCGGACCATCGACGGCGCCGACCAGCCCGCGCTGGCCGGTGGCACTGATGCGGGCAAGTTGCCACCCCAGGCTGAACGTGAAGTCAATCAACTTGATGTAGTGGACGGCGACGTAGGTGGCGGGATTGCGTCCCGTGACCCATTCGGCGAACTGGCCGCCGCTGATCTGCTTGGGTTCCAACAGTGAACAGTAGCCGTTGTTGACGTGGCTGAGCACGCCCTCGACAACATGGGTCCGGAGCTTCTTGTGGTCGGGATCCCCCAACTTGTGATAGACGACCTTCGCGAGCACTCCCTTGCGGCGGGCGAGGGTGTCCAGTTCGTCGAGTTCCTGCAAGCGCAGCACGGTTGGCTTCTCGATCAGGACATGCTTGCCGGCCTCCAGGGCCAGACGGGCCGGCGCGAAATGGCGATCGTCCGGCGTCGCAATGCAGACGACATCGACTCCGTGAGCGAGGAGCCCGGGCACAGCGTCGGCGCCGGAGAAGCTGGCAAAGTCGGCGACGCGGCCGGCGGTGGCGCGTTTGTAGCGCTCGCCGCGCGTTCCGGTGCGGCTGGCGACGGCGGCCAGTTCGACCTCGATCAGCCCGAAGTCGCGGCGATACAGGCCCTCGGTCTGGAGTTGCTCGAAGAGCGGCCGGTAGGTGTCGTCGAAGATCATGCCCAGGCCGACCATGCCGGCCCGCAGGCGGTTGTGCGTCAGGTTCGGTGGCTGTGGTTGCATGGGGACATGATAGGCGGATCCCGCGGTTTGTCCGCCCGCCTGACTTGTCGCGAACCAACGACCGGACTACACCAGCGAGCGTACACCGGCACCTGCCGGGCGGAACCCATTTCAAGGGAGGACCGGATCATGCGCAGGGTATTGCCCTGGTTCGGACTGCTCGTGATCGTTGGCTGTGGCGGGGGTGAAGGGGGTGTCAGCAGCGCCGAACAAAAGACGATCCTCGATAGCCGAAAACTCAACAACACCAAGACAGGTGCGGAGACCCTGAAACTGTCGCAGTGGGACAGCGAGGTCGTTGAGATAGGCGGCCAGCAATTCAAGCTTGTCCGGGTGGTTGCCACCTCGGTGCCGGACCCAGGCAAGCCGGAGGTCAAGAGCGACTGGCTGTACAAACTGAAGGATACGGAGATTGCCGGAATTCAGGCGAACACCGCGGGAGACGACTGGAAGAAGGGAGTTAAGGATCTGAAATGGACGGAGTGAACGCGGCGCCCCCTGGCTGTCCATGCCGGAGGCGTCCCGAAATCTGGGTGTCAAGGGTATGTCAGCCCGAAGGACGGCCAGACTGACATACCCTTGACACTTCAGGTTCAAGGGTTACACGGCAGCCGGCTGCTTCTTGCCCTTGGCGAACTCGGCGTAAGCGGCCTGCGCGCGCCGGCCCATCTCAGCGGGCGTCACGTCCTCCTTGTGGGTACACAAGGCCCAAACGTGCCCGAATGGGTCGGCGACCTGACAGTAACGGTCCCCCCAGAACATGTCGGCCGGCGGCATCCGCGCTGTCGCCCCCGCCGCGACTGCCTGGGCAAACACCGCATCGACATCCTCGACGTAGAAACTGAGCGTCACTGCCGTGCCGCCCAGGGCCAGGGGGGAGCGGTTGCCCATCTCCGGGCACTCGTCGGCCAGGAAGACCATCGAGCCGCAGATCTTCAGTTCCGCGTGCCCGATCGTCTTCTCATCCGGACCGGGCATCCGCATGATTTCCTGGGCACCGAACGCCTTCTTGTAGAACTCGATGGCCTGTACGCCACCCCGCACGACGAGATGCGGAATAACGCCGCGCATGTCATCCGGGATCGGCTGGACCCCATTCTTGCCATTGTTCATCTATCTCTCCTTTCGCGGTCGGGCGGCTCTCACTGCCGCCGCCCGTTGGCAGGCGCCGTGTTGCCGGCCAGGCTAGGCAAAACGGACGCAGTAGATCGGGGGCAGGTGCTCCCCGAGGGCTTGCCAGGTGTCGCCCTGGTCGTTGGAAACCCAGCACGAACCGGTCGTGCTGCCGAACGCCAGGCGCTGCCCTGTCTCGTCAATGTCGAGGCCGTGGCGATAGGTCAGGTCGTAAGCGTGCTCCTGGGGCAGGCCGTGCCGCAGTGCCTCGAAGCTCCTCCCTCCGTCGCGGGTCCGCGCCACGACGACGCGTCCCTCGACGGGGATGCGGCGCTCGTCGCTCGTCCCCGGCACGAACCAGGCGGTGTCGGGATCCTCCGGATGGACGGCGACGGCGAAGCCGAAAGAGGAGGGGGGCACACCCTTGATCTCATGCCACGAGGCCGCCCCATCGGTCGAGCGGAAGACGCCATTGTGGTGCTGCGCCCAGAGATGATCGGGTGCGGCACGACACTGGACGACGCGGTGCGGATCCTGGATGTTCGGGTCGTATTGCCGTTCGGGAGGCATGTAGGCCGCTCGCATGCCGTCGGCGCGGCAGTTCCAGGTCTCGCCGCCGTCCGTGGTAATCCAGACGCCGCCGCACGAGACGCCTAGCGTCAGGTGCTTGCCGTTGTGCGGGTGGACACAGACCGAGTGGATACCGGGCAGGTCCGCGCCGCCGCCGAACCACTGCTTGCGCGCCGGGTGGTCCCAGAGCGAACGGACGAGTTCCCACGAACCGCCGCGGTTGGTGGAGCGGAACAGGCCGCCCGGGATGGTGCCGCACCAGAGCACGCCCGATTCGTCGTCGAGTCCTGGTTCCAGCGCCCAGACGTGCTCCAGGCGCCAGTGAACGAGTTTGCCCCACGGGTCGCGCTCCTCAACGCCCTCGGGCATCTTTGGATAAACCGGAGCGGTGATCTCCTCCCAGGTGGCGCCAGCGTCGCGCGAGCGGTGGACTTTGACACCGAAGTGACCATGTTCCAGCACGGCGTACAGAAAGCCGTCGCGCTGGTCGGAGAGGACCATCGGGACGTTGTCACCCAGGAACGAAACACCGGCGATGCGCCAGCGCGTGCCGTCCCGCGCAGCGGTGAACAACCCTTTCCGGGTCGCCAGCAAGAGTCGGTCGCTCATGGTCGTTTCCCTCGCATCCTTTCGGACCGGTCATCCCCCCGAAAGGGCCTGCATGACATAGACCTCAGCGTCGTCTGTGACCGGGTCGGACAGGGCAATGCGGTCGTGAATCTGCTCGCCGTTGATGAAGACCAACATGTGCTTGCGCAGGGCGTCTTGATCGTCGAGGACATAACCCCGGGCTGCCTCGTTGTGGGCGAACACCGCGTCGAGGACGGTTCGCACCGTCGTCCCGCGCACCTCGCAGGGGAGGCAGGCGATGTGGCGCTGGAGGTTCCTGGTGAAGATGACGCGGGCCATCAGCGTCTCCCAAAGTCCTTCGTTGACGCGACCGACGCAGACCTTGCGGGTTGATGAGGTGTTAAGGATCACTAAACAGGCGTTCCCTGTCAAGGTCAGTTGGTCGGGGAGGCGGGATTTTCCGACCGCAGTATTTCTGCTGGGAAAGCCGCGAAATCGCCTGAGCGTGGGAGGGCCAGAAGTAATTAAACATAAGAACCCTTATCGGACGTTAGACTTCGGGTGCTGTCCAGTTTGGCGATTCCCGATCAGCCACCTCGCAAGTGGCTGATGGTTGCCGGTAACGTCCGATAATGGATATTATGTTTAATTAATCGGCAACCGCAAGCCCTTGCGACAGGAGGTTTTGCTTATTCCGGCGGGAAACAATCGCTCGGACCAAGAGTGCCTGCTGCGGACGGCGCCAGCGGCATGCAGACAACCCGCCAGCCGCCAGTGTCGAAGTAGCACGGACGTTCTGTCGCAAGTGCGACCTGAACGACAGGCGGGCGATGAAAGAGACGTGCGAGCGCAAGATGGCCAAGTTCTTCCAGCCGATCCGCGAGCACGGAGCGCGCCTCGAGGCGGGCGGTGATCGTCTGATCCGATAGGTGGAGGTTGCGGAGCAGATCGGCGGCGACGGAATCCTGACCCGCCACTGCGACCGCGGCACGCAACGGTCCATCGTCGGCGTCGAGCAGAGCGGTAAACCGGGCCAGGAGTTGCCGGTCGAGGAGGACGCCGAAGAGAAGGCCATTCCGTTGTGGCTGCCAACTCCCAGTGCCTTCGCACTCCGGACAGGGGATATCGTCGCCCGCTTCGCCGAAGATCGCGATGCCTCCGCAACATCCGCAATGTGTCAACGGGGCTACCGGCCCGACCCAAGCCTTCAGGTCAAGCCAGGGAACCGCACGACCAATGGGGCGAGCGGTGAGGAACTGTGTGAATGCCTTTGTCGCGCGTTCCGACGCTTCGTTGACGCCCTCGACCCTCCAGGGCAGAGCAACGAGCGCGCGGCCGTCCGTCGCGACTGTCCACCACTCCCCTTCGCCGAGGCGGACGAGCAACGGTTTGCCCATATCGACCCAGTTGCTCGGCGGGGAACGCAAGCACAAACTTTTAAGCCATTCAAGAGTGACCATAGAGCAGTTGCGGCGAAGGATGATCGCACTCGAAGTTGCACTTTTAGAGCGAGCATAGGCAAGTGCGGCAGCGGCGTCAACAGACGCCAGGCCCCTTGGGCTTGACTGGTCGCGCTGCGTAGAATGGCAACATCGGGATACCGTCCGCGAAGGCAAGCGACGATCCCCACAATCCCCTCTCATCCGGAGGCCCCATGAAGCATCACGAAATGCTTGCCGCCCTGGCGCACGAGTTCGAGTTGTCGTTCCTCGCGACTGGCCTGACCCCTGTCGCCCGCCAGTTCGGCGACGGCAACACGAGCGGCTGCCTGGTGACGGCGCTCGACGTCAGCGAACACGGCAACACCGTCCCGACGACGTTCGCGGACACGCTCAACCACGACGTGAAGCGCGTGGAGCGCGTTCGCGAGTACCTGCGCACGAAGTTCCCCGGCGCGGACGCGCCCTGGTGGGCGACCTTCGTCGGTTACCTGATCCTGGGCTACGATCGGATGGCAACGTGTCCGCGCCAGTGGATGCAGCGGACCTGCAACGAGGAATGTCATCTGGCCGATGTCAGCCCCAAACTGCTCGGGGCGGCCGTCGGCGGCCTGTTGCGCTACCGGCTCCTGTTGGTGAAGCCCGTGCAGGAGCGGACCGCGAGTCCCGTTCGCAGGCCGAGGAAGGCGCTGCAGAAGAAACGGCGCACAGCCGCCATCGCGGTCTGACCGCGCCCCGGCAAAGGATGAAGGATGAATCGGAGCCATTTTCTATTCATCCTTCATCGATCCTCTTTGGTGGAGACAAGTTCCGGCGCTTGCCGGATCTGGGCGGGCGCCTCTCCCCTGCGCTCAACGCCCCACAGCCCCAGGGCGCTGAGCAGGTAGGTCACGCCGAGGCCACCCCCGACCCAGGAGATCCAGCCTGCGGCGCCCGTTCCAATGAGGCCCCCCAGCAACACCGACGCGGTCAATGTCCCGAGCGGCGTAAGCAGCCCAATGGTCCACGCGCGCACACGCACTCGCAATGCCTTCGAGAACTTGTTGCTGAGCAGTTGCATCAGAGGGTTCCGCAATCCGAAGCGCAGCTCCGTCTCCAGCAGGCGGCAGAAGATCGCGACCCCCAGCGTCATCGGGAGCAAACACAACAGCGCCCCGCCACAGACGATCGCCCCATACGCGAGATACGCGCCGCCGACTCCGACCCAGGCGACCAGCCGGTTGACTAGCAGGAGTTGCACCAGCAACGACAGCAGCAGTGCCACCTGCGTGTAGCGCCCCAGGAACTCCGCCAGTTCGCGACTGTCGGCAAAGTAGCCCTGGAAGAAGGCGTTGTACTGGTAGTTGAGGAACCAACGAACCACCATGTACAGCACCGAGGAAATCGTCATCCAGAAAAGCAAGGGCGACGCCCAGACGAAACGGACGAAACTGCCCAGGGATGTCCGGGCCTGCCGTTCAAGTGCCCTGTCCTCTGCAGGGGCGAATGTCGCCGGGTCGCCGTGCTCATCCTCGGGAGCGTGGAGCGGTCGGAACCGTCGGGAGACGACTACCAGGACACCCATGCACACCAGGCACAGACCGAGGAACACCGGCACCAGGTTCAACGGCCCAAGTGGACCGCTCAGGTGCTCCAGGAGCCAACCACCCGCGATCCCCCCTACCCTGCCCCCCGCGTAGACCACCGGCAGCACCCGGTTCAGTTCCTCGCGGCTGAAGTAGTCTTGCAGATAGGTGCCGAAGTGCATGAGTACCAGGGTGAACGCGATCTCCCGCGTCACAAAGAGGGCCCCATACCACGCCGGCCCACCGTCCAACCAGCGCAGCGCCGCCCACGCGGTTGCGTACACTGCCACTGTGCCGCCAAGGATCGCCTGGAACATGCGCTGGCCCCCAACTCGTTCCGCGACCCAGACATAGCCGCCGATCAGCACCACGTTCGCTATCGCCGTGATGGCATAATACAGCGGCAACCGATCCGCTCCCACGCGCTTGACGAACAGGGCCAGGGACACTCCATCGGCCACCGAGAATGCACCGAACAGGAGCAGGTAGAAAAGAAAAAACGGCCAGGCTCGCCCTAACTCACCAGGTTTGAGATACAGCAACTCGCTGACGCTCCGCACAGCCTGGCCTCCTGCAGCAGAAGTGAGAAGTCGGGGGTATCGAGTACCGAGTACCGAGCACCAAGAGTGAAATCCCGGATCGCAGTCCTCCGTACTCCGTACTTGGTACTCGGTACTCGGTACTGGGTACTCGGTAGTGGATCCTCCGTACTCTGACCTCTTCCGAGTCATGCGTCACTGAGCAACTGGCCGTTAACCACGCCTTCAACCGCACGTGAATCATGAATCGGCAGACCCAGCCGCTCGGGCCGCTGCTGCACCTGATCCAGAATATGCCTCACGTACCCGACGCAGGAGGCACAGACTGCCTCCAGCTCCTCGCGCTTGATTTCCAGGAGCGCCAGCGTGTCGGTGTTGCAGAGCGGCAGCATGAAGTCGGTGCCCTCGCGCTGCTTGGCCTCCGCCGAGGTAGTAATGTTATTGATCAGACTCAGACGCGCCGGCCGGTCCGCGTCGTAACCCTGGCTGGAGATCTTGGCAATCGAAGGAAATGCCTTCAGGCTCATCCCGTCGCGATAGACCACGATCCGCACCTCGTACTTGTGGCCGTGCAGCGCGTGGCCAGTGCGGCGAATCGTACAGGTGTCCACGAACTCGCACAGCGTATAGGGCAAGGCACCACCGACGGCGCCATAGTAGTGCTCGGTCACACGGAGGGAGTGGTCGATCTTGCCGAGAATCCCGTCGAGTGGTTCGTCCGGGTCGAGGAAGAACTCCAGGCCATGCCCGAGCCCGGTCCCCTGCGGCTTGATCACTACCTTCTTACCTTGACGAAGCCAGCCGACCACACCCGCGATCAGTGCCGGACGGCTTTCAACTCGGAGGAACTCGACATGGCTCGGGAGGAGATGGCTCGGCTGGGCCCGAGTGTATTCGTTGAGCAGACCATAGGTGACCCCCTTGTCCGCACCGGCCAGGAAGCAGCGGTTCATGGTGGCCAGGTGGCTCAGGTCCACCAGGTTGCCGAACCGGCTGACCACGTTGAGGCAAAAGCGATCGTTGACCGCTGCCGTCACCGGCCGACCCCACAGGGTCAACCGCCCATTGCTCTCCACTCTGAGTGTGTTCAGGAACTCCTTGATGTAGCCCAACACCACGGTCGGCCGATCGGTTTGCAGCGTCTCAGGGTCGTCGGTCAGTTGGGCCACCGTCAGTACACAGGCACTACCACCACGTGCCTCGAAGCCGCGCTTGAGGGCCTCTGCGTACAGGATCTTCTCGTGGATGAGGTGATTGCGGCGCGGCTGGCGGCTGGACTCCAGACCCGAGCACGCGACCAGCACCAGGGCATCGGGTTCGGGGAGTGCTTCTGCCATTTCGGTCAGG
>Ga0137375_10009099_pt1 | contig 11792 bp, 11 predicted proteins | sample SagtaG_24_FD_104936 | JGI IMG/M metagenome (GOLD analysis project Ga0137375, IMG submission 104936) | Vadose zone soil microbial communities from Sagehorn Ranch, Mendocino, California, USA - Sage1_R_113_16 metaG | ecosystem: Environmental > Terrestrial > Soil > Vadose zone | place: USA... | reverse complement strand
TCTAACCTTGGTGGATGGTGGATGGTGGATGGTGGATGGTGAAAAGCAAGCAAGTGGTTTTGCTTCACCACCCACCACCCACCACCCACCACCCACCACTCAGATGAGGATGCACCCATGGTTCCTGTGACTGCCGTCATCCCGTTGCTGGTGTTTGTCGGCATTGTGTTCGCGATCTGGTCCGTGTTGTCAATGATCTCCGCGCGCAACAGCAAGGCTTTGGACCGGCTGGCGCGCTTGAGCCGCCCGCCCTCGCTGGCCGATATTGAAGATCCAAGGCAAGGCAAGAACGAACGTTTCGCCGGTCTGCTCGAAACCGCCAAGGCCATCTCGGCACCACTGATGCCGAACACCGAGGCCGAGCAGAGCCAGCTCAAGACGAAGCTGGCCAACGCCGGCTTCCGCAGCGACGCGGCGACGATGGTCTACTCCGGTGTTCGCTTCGCCTGCTTGCTGCTGTTCTTCCTCGGCTCGGCGGTGATCTTCCTGCCCGGCCGGGAGTTGGGATGGCGTTCGATGCAGTGGGTGGTGATTTTCACCGCCCTTGGTTTCTACCTGCCGAGCATCGTGTTGTGGTGGCTGCGCAGGAAACGCCAGGAGGCCATCTTCCTGAGCCTGCCCGACGCCCTCGACCTGCTGGTCGTGTGCGTGGAGAGCGGCCTGGGCCTGGACGCAGCCATGCGGAAGGTGTGCGACGAGATGAGCGACCATGCGAAGGTCATCTGCGAGGAATTTTCGCTGGCGAACTTCCAGTTGCAGATGGGTCGGCCGCGCCGCGAGGTGCTGCATGACCTGGGCGTGCGGACGGGCGTGGATGACGTGCGTGCCCTGGCGGCCATTCTGATCCAGGCGGATCGCTTCGGCTCCAGCATTGCCCAGGCATTGCGCGTGCAATCGGATTCGATGCGGACGCGCCGCAAACAGATCGCAGAGGAAAAGGCGGCCAAGACGGCAGTGCAGCTGTTGTTCCCGCTGATCCTCTTCATCTTCCCCGGAATCTTTGTGGTCCTCGTGGGACCGGCGGCCATCAGCATCATGGAAACGATGTTCAAGTAACCAAATGGTGGATGGTGGATGGTGGATGGTGGATGGTGAAGAGCGACAGATACCGGCTTTCTTCTCCATCCACCATCCACCATCCACCATCCACCGAATTGAGGAGAACCTGGATGAACGGATTCATCACAAGGGCGTTCGTGGCGGGCTGCGTGGGGGCAGCGCTCACAGTCCTGGGGGGTTGCAGGTTGTATGACCGCCTCGTGGACCCTTGCTGGCCGGAGCGCTACAATTCGCAAGCCCGGGAGTCGGTTGAGGAGGCCTTTGGCACGCAGGTGTTCAATGGCCACATCCTTGACCAAACGGTGTGGGCGGACTTCTTCGAGCCGGCGACGGACAAGCTGACGCTGGGTGGACAAACCTATCTGACCCACCTGGCGCGCGTGCGACCGCATCCGGATCCGAAGGTCTACTTGCAGACCGCCACCGCCAACGATGTCGTCTACGATCCGGCCGCCCCGGAGAAGGGCGTCAACGCCCGTCGCGAACTGAATCAGAAGCGCGTCGAAGCGCTCTACAAGTTCCTGAACTATGCGACTGCGGATCGCCCCGTGGCGTGGCAGGTCGATATTCACGACCCGACCGAAAAGAGCCTGTCCGCAGTGCAGATGGATATCTCCATCCGCAGGCACCAACTCAACGCCCAGGGCTTGCTGCCGCCGCAGGGCACCGGCCCCGGCATGGCCCCCGGTGGCCCAACGGGACCGAGCCCCCGTTAATGTGTGATTGGGTTGGAGTCCCGGCAACCGCCGGGGCTCCAACTGTAGCCTGAGACTCGCCCTGAGAGTCGCAACCATGAACCACCTGATCCTTTTCGGCAACCTGCGATCGATCCTTGGCGATCAGGCGACCATGATTCAGGTCGCTCTTGTCATCGGTGCCATCGCGGTGTTCTGGCTGAGTCGCTCCGTTAAATAACCGGTGGATGGTGGATGGTGGGTGGTGGATGGTGAAGGAGGAGCTTGCTTCTCTGCACCATCCACCATCCATCATCCACCATCCACCTTTTTCAAACGCCTGTGAGTTTCACCATGAATCGACAGACGGGACTGGACTGGGACGGCGCCGGCATGCCGGAAGCCCCGACGGCGCCGGACACCCTTCAGGAAGCGGGGCTCTCGCTTCCGTTCCTCGCCGACCTGCTGCTCCGGACGGTGTACGTTCGCGGGGCAATGCTCGGCCTCGACCTGGCCCGCGCGGCCTGCTTGCCGTTCAAGGTCCTCGAAGAAGCGTTGCGCTTCCTCAAGGACGAAAAATGCCTTGAGGTGACCGGCGGCGAGTTGATCGGCCGCGTCAGTTACCGCTTCAACCTGACCGAGCTGGGTCGCAAGCGCGCGCAGGAGGCGATGAAACAATGTGCGTATGTCGGCCCGGCGCCGGTGCCGCTGGAGGATTACGTCGAACAGACGTACCGCCAGTCGGTCACGGGCATCAACTGTAGCCCCGAACCGCTGCGGGCCGCCTTCGCTCACCTGGTCATCCCCGAGGCATTGTTCAATGCCCTTGGTCCGGCCATCGTGAGCGGCAAGAGCGTGTTCATCTATGGTCCGCCCGGCAACGGCAAGACATCGGTGGCGCGCAGCATCGGCGACTTCATGAACAACGCCGGCGGCGAAATCTACACCCCCTATGCCTTCCTGGCGGAAAACAGCATCGTCACCGTCTACGACCAGGCCGTCCACCAGGCCGTCGAGAGCGACAACAACGAGCGCCTGGAGGACAACGAGGCGACGATTCGCCGGCTGTTGAATACAGGCACGGTCGATCCGCGTTGGGTGCGCATCCGCCGGCCGGTGGTGGTGACGGGTGGCGAGTTGAACCTCGATATGCTCGACCTGCGCTACAATGCATCGTCGAACTACTACCAGGCACCGCTGCACATCAAGGCGAACGGCGGAGTCTTCCTGATCGACGACTTCGGCCGCCAATTGTGCAGTCCCAAGGAATTGCTCAATCGCTGGATTCTGCCGTTGGAAGACCGGCATGACTTCCTGACGGTCGCCTCGGGCAAGAAGTTCGAGGTGCCCTTCGAGCAGTTGATTATTTTCTCGACCAACCTGGACCCGAAGGATCTGGTTGACGACGCCTTCCTCCGCCGTATCCGGCACAAGGTCGAGATTCAGGCGCCGCCGCGCGACGTCTACGAGCGCATCTTCACCTTGGTGGTGAAACGGCTTGGCATGAACCCCTGTCCGGAAGCGGTCGATTATCTGTACGAGCGCTACTATGGTCAGGGCCGCTCGGCGCGGGCGAGCGATTGCCGGGATCTCCTGGAGATCGTGCAATCGATTTGCCGATTCCGTAGACATCCCGTCCAGCTGACTCGTGAACTCATGGTCGAGGCGTCGGCCAGCTTCATTTGTGAATTCTAAGGAAGTGGTGAGTGGTGAGTGGTGAGTGGTGAGGGAAGAGCAACCTGTCTTCACTCACCACTCACCACTCACCACTCACCACTGATTGGGGGAGACAATGGACTGTCGCAGATCCCTGTCGCGGTTCGCCCTGTGCCTGCTGGGAGCGTGCGCTGGCTGTGTCACGCAGCCGGGGGTGCCGGGTGGGTCGGCGATGAACCTGATGGGTGTGGAGGGGCGCAAGACAAGCCCAGCACCGCCGCGGAAGCCCACCCCCGACTTCTGTGTGGCAGTTGGCGATCTCCGCGAAGAGGCTGCCGAACAGGCCGAGAACGGCTCGCACCAACAACAACTCATGCGCGACGAGGCTCGCCAATTGTACCAAAAGGCGATGGACCTCGATCCCCGTTGCAAGAAGGCGTATGTGGCACTGGGGCGGTTGTACGTGAAGGCAGACGATTACGACCGTGCTCTGGAGGTCTACGACAAGGGCCTGAAAAAACTGCCGAAAGAGGCGTCGCTGTGGTCGGAGCGGGGCATTTGCCTGTGCTGCAAAAAGGACTGGGCCGGCGCTCTGGTGAACATGCAGAAAGCGCACACGCTGGAGCCGGAGAACCGCGAGTACGGGACACAGTATGGATTGGCCCTGGCCAGGGCGGGGCGGATCGACGAGAGTTTTGCCGTACTGTCGAAGGTCCAGGGCAAAGCGGAGGCGCACTACAAGATCGCGCGGATGCTGGAGCACCTCCGCCAACCCGAGCAGAGCAAGCACCACCTGCAGCTGGCCCTGCAACTCAAACCAGACCTGGCGCCAGCACGGGAGATGCTGGCCCATCTGGAGGGCGGCCCGCCGGAAGCGAACCGGTCGCCGATTGCCGATGTCAGTTTCGAGCAGGTGCAGCCGTGACGAGGATCGAAGATCGAAGATAGAGGATCGAAGATCGAGGATCGAAGATCGAGGATCGAAGATCGAGGATCGAAGATCGAGAATCGAAAGAGCGGGCTGTCCGATCTTCGATCCTCGATCCTCGATCCTCTATCTTCGATCTTCGATCCTCGTGTCTTCATTCTCCCCTCGCGTACCCGTCCCACCTCGGTTATAATCCTCCGCATGAGCTGATTGGGCCTCGCCGCGCCCCTTCGTATATCTCAGCGCAGGAGGATCGTTGATCCATGTCACGCTGGAACCTGTCCTGGTTAGTTGGCATTGCCACCGTGTCGCTGGTTGGTCTCGCCTTGCACGTCGGGCTCAGTAGCGGCCCCTTGCAGAGCGCGCCGCCGCGCGCCGCCGACGTGCAGGCCAAGCATGAAAACCTGCGCTTGCTCGTGGACGTCCTCGAAGAGGTCCAGCAAAAATACGCGAAAGAGCTTGATCGCGGCAAGATGCGCGAGCTGGTCGAGAACATGATCAGCGGCGGCCTCGAACGGCTCGATCCGCACTCCAGTTTCATCGGCCCCGAGGAGTACAAGCAGTTCCAGCGGCAGAGCCGCGGCAAGTTCGGCGGCGTCGGCATCAAGATCGGCGTCGATCGTATCGGCCAGCTTTTCGTCGAAAGCCCGATGGTCGGCACGCCGGCCTATGAGGCCGGCATCATGGCGGGGGACATCATCGCCAAGATCGACGGCAAATCGACCGAGAACATGCCGCTCAAGAAGGCCATCGAGATGATCCAGGGCGACGCCGGCCAGAAGGTCCTGCTGACCGTCTACCATGAGGGGTCGAAGAAATCCGTCGATATTCCGATCGTCCGCGCCGAGATCCGCGTCGATAGCGTCCTCGGCGACCGGCGCATGGAGGAAGACCTCAAGAAGTGGGACTTCTTCATCGACAAGATTCACAAGATCGCCTATATCCGCATTACGGCCTTCACCGAGACCACGGTGGAAGAACTGACCCGCGTCGTCGAGCAATTGCAGAAGATCGGCGCCCGCGGCCTGGTGCTGGACCTGCGCAACAACCCCGGCGGCCTGCTGCGCTCCGCAGTCGAAGTCAGCTCGATGTTCTTGCCTGAAGGGAAGCGCGTCGTCAGTACCAAGGGCCGCAACCACAAGGAGGAAATCTACGACGCCCGCCGCATGCCGACCGGACAGACGAGCTATCCGATCGCCATTCTCCTCAACCGTTACAGCGCCAGCGCCAGCGAGATCGTGGCCGCGGCCCTGCAGGATCACGCCCGGGCCGTGATTATCGGCGAGCGCAGTTACGGCAAGGGCAGCGTGCAGAACATCATTCCGATGGAGGGCGGCGCCAGCGCCATGAAGCTGACGACGGCGAGCTACTGGCGGCCGAGCGGCAAGAACATCCACCGCTTCCCCGACGCCAAGGAAGAAGAGGAGTGGGGCGTGCGGCCGAACTCCGGCTACGAGGTGAAACTCCCCGATGAGGAACGCCTCGAATACTATCGCTGGAGGCGCGACCGCGACATTGTCCGCAGGCCGGGTGAGCCGGCCCCCAAGGCGAAGGACGGCGAGAAGGTGCGGGCCGACTTCAAGGATCGCGTGCTGGAGAAGGCACTGGATTATGTGCGCGACGAACTGAAGAAGGCCGCCAACCCCGCCGCCGCTGCCCCGGACAATCGCGGCGCCGAGCGTGGCCCGCTCCCCACGGTCGAGGTTCCCCCCGCAGCGCAGGCACGCGAGCCCCGTGCCCGGCCGGAGTTCATTGACAAGGAGAATCCGCGTTAGTCGTGGCCCCGGCGAGCGGGGGGCGTAAGCCCCCTGATGCAGAGACGAAGCGCAGCATCAGGGGGCTTACGCCCCCCGCTCGCCTGGTTTTGCAAGCGCCTTTAGCCGCGCCCAGGCGTCGCGCACGTCCTGCCACAAGCCGACCGAGACATCTCCCGGGCCGAATTGCTTGACGAGTGCCAGACAATCCTCGCAGGTTTGCCCGGTCCACAGCGCCAGCGCCGCCGAGGCAATCGCGGGGGAACGGCTCATCCCGGCACCGCAGAATACCAACGTCGGCATCCTCGCCTGGAGCAATCCCACCACCGTCTGCACCGCGAGTTGCAGCAACTCCGGCGTATTCCCCGTCCCATCCTCCAGCGGGATGCGGCAGTAGACCAGCTCGCGCACCTTGACCGCCGGCACTTCCTCCACGGCGAGATCGACCAGCGCCGTAATGCCGGCGTCGAGTACGCGGCGCGGGTCGCGGGCATCGCCGATGTGACCCAACCACAGTGGATAGGGCTCGATACGCCTCATTAGCGCTCCCCTGTGAATGCCATTCAGTCCTCTCGCTCCTTTTCAGGATAACTGAGCGACCACACACCCTTGCGGGCCGATTCGACGAGCGCCTCGACGGTGATCGGCACACGGGTTTTCCGCGCCCACCACGGCCTGTAGAACAGCCACAGAGGGCAACAACCTTCCGGACCCGTATGGTGATACCAGCGGAAGTTGCTCACATCGACGCCAAACTCCTTGCTGAAGTTCACAACCAGCTCCTCGACATCGATCCCGTAGATGCAGGTGTCCTCGACCACATCAGTGGCGAGCGTCACCCGCTCCAAACGGAGCCCTGTCTCCCTGGCGATGAACTCACGCACGCGCCGCACAAGATCATCGTTCACTATCGATCCCCGATTGGGGTAATGCCCTTCGTCTCCGGCGTGCCCGGCGGCATCACCTTCCATGAGGCGCCGTCCTCGCGCATGGCCCGGAAGTCGCGTGCTTCGTAGGCGATGTGCAGGTGCGGCGTCTGCAGTTGCGCGCCGTCCTGGCTGCGCGAGCGCATCGCCGCCTCGGTGATGCCCGTCGTTAGCAGGGTGCGCTCGATCGGGTAGGGCGAGCGCCCCTGGACAAAGTGATCCTGGATCGCGTGAGAGAGTGCCATGAACAGGTTGCGATTGCCCCACGGGCCGACATAGAAGCGCGTCGCCCGCGCCGCGGCGCCGACCGGTTTGACCGCGAAGTTCCAGCGGATGCTGTCGCGGCCGAGTTTGAGAACGATCGCCCGGAAACCATCGCGATAGGTGAGCAAAATGCCGTGCGCTTCGGCCAGTTTGCCCTCGCGAAGCGTACGGAGGTCGGGCACCTTCTTGCCGAACTCGGCGGCCATCGCAGCCTCGGCCAGCGGCAGCGACCAGCGGCGCTCCTTCGCCGCCCGCCACAGCGCATCGCCTCGCAGGAATTGCACGCTGGCGACGCCCGTCTCACCGCCCTTGCGCGCCTCGACGAACGATTGCAGCACTTCCAGACCGTGAAAATCGTACGACTCGACGCCGCCGCCGTGGATCGAGACGGCCTCTTCGAGAGCACCGCCGGCGGCCAGCTCCAGCGCCGGCCGGCGTTCGGCGAGCGGCACCGAACTGCCGGCCATCAAGGGGATGCTGAGCTTGCGGCTCGTGTCGTACATCTCGCGCGCCCAGTCCCAACGATAAGAAAGGTGCTTGTCATTGAAGAACGGCACGAAGCGGCGACTCCGGCGCATCACCGCGACGGCCTCGTCGAAGAATCGTTTGCGCGGATACTCGACCTGTCCGAGCTTGTTTGTCGGATAATTGCCGTGCTCGCCAATCGACAGTACGGCATCGACGGCCAGCTCCTTGCCGCCGAGACAGAGGGCGTCGGCGATGGTCTTGAAAAGAGGAATCTTGAACTGCTTCGCCACCTCGGCCGACACGTCGCCGTCGGCGGCGATCTGGTCGGCGTAGAACGAGACGACCTCGACTGGCGGTTCGATGCGGCGGCCGCGAAACAGGTAGGGGCGGAGGAACTTTTCGAGGATGACGTGGGCGTGCGAACGATGGCGGAAGACGGTGTAGATCGCCGCCACACGCGGGCGTTTGCGGCCCTGCGCGGCCGTGGCCCACAAGCCCGGAGCCAACAGCGCCGCGCCAGCCGCGCCCAGAAAGTGACGCCGCGAAAGGTGGATGTCCATCAGAGAGTCCCTCGTCAGGCATGTCGGGCTCAGATACTCGCCCGGCGTGGTCAGTGCGGCACAGTCAGCTTGGCGGTGACGGCGCCCTTGTCGTCGATAATCAGGATCTTGATAGGCTCTGTAGCCTGCTTCCCTTTCTGCTCCAGGCACCACAGCGCGAGCATCCGGCCGTTAGGAGACACTGTCGGGACGCAGAACTCGGCGTTCTTCAGGAGCACCTCGGCCTGCTTCTGACCGGCCTTGCGGACCTCGACACGGAGGCCCTCCTTCGCTTCGCCGGCCTTTTTCTCTACGCCGAAGGGCGAGACTATCTGCACCTCCGCCTGGCCGCCCGGGAACTTGTGCCGCAACTGCACGACGCGGCCATCGTCGGCCAGCAGCGGCTTGACGCTGTCGATAATGGCTTCGCCCTTCTTCGTGAAGTAGCGCAGCCGATCGACGTTCCAGCTCACCCAGGCGACGTCATCCTCCCAGCCGGACTGGTAGATGCAGGGCGAGAGGAGAGCGATCAGCTTGTTGACGTCTGTTTCCTTCTTGAGGGCTTCCTTGTCCAGCAGCAGCGCCGGCGGCTTGATGGCCCGCTTGCTGCCATCCCAGCCAACCAGGCTGAAAGCGGGGGGCTTGTCGGCTGGCGGTGGCTCGCCTCCCCCGAGTTTGATGACCGACTCGGCACTGTGCATCACGAGGAAGCCGGCCCCGTCCGGACGGACCGGGCCGCCGGCGAAGTTCAACAGCCAGGCGTCCTTCAGATTCACCAGGCGATCCATTTTCGGATCGTAAATGCCCACGTTGTTGTTGCCCGCGTCGCTGACGATGACGCCCTGATCCTGCGGCCCCCAGAATAACTGTACCAGGCTGCCCTTGATGCCGTCTCCCTTCGCCTTCTCGGTCCAGGGGAACATCTTCGAGCGCTGCACTTCCTTGCCGCCGCGGTCGTAGACAATGACCTGCACCGTGGTCGGGCCTTTCTTCTCCTTGGCGTGGATGTGAGCCACGGCGATGCGCTTGCCGTCGGGGCTGACGGCCGGCCAGAACGTCGGTGCCTTGGTGTCGGCGACGAGAGTCTTTTGCTCGTTGCGGGTGACGTCGTAATGGATCAGCTGGGTGAATTCCTTGCCGCCCGTGTAGATGATGCCGCTGGAGTCCGGCAACCAGGCGGCGCCCGGCAAACAGCCGGTGATGTTCAGGGCCGCGAACAACACGAACGCGGCGACCAACCTGCGGAGGTGAGGTGCAATCCGTCGGTGCATGGGAACGGCTCCGAGAAGGGGTCCAACATCGCAACTGGCCGGCGCGAGCAACGGTCGGCCGGCCGTACTTCAAGGCGCGCCGTGATTCTCGCGCGCGCGGGCGCTGTTCGCAAGCGAATTTACGAACATCGTCAGGAAGGTGCTTGAAATGGCGAACGGCCGGCGTGAGCCGGCTGGTAAGACGTCTCACCAGCCGGCTCACGCCGGCCGTTCGCCTGTGTTGGCTTGCCGAGGTCACTGCTTCGGCGCCGGGTTGATGACGATCTGCGCCGTCGGCCGCAGCCGGGCCACGACGGTCTCGCGGATCCGATCGCCATAAACCTCTTTTACGATCTCTTGCATCTCCTCATACTTGACGTCACGACCCGGCTTGGAGTCGGTCGCCAGGATGAGGTGCAAACCGAACTCGGTGGCGACGATGTCGCTCATCTGGTAGGGCTTGAGGGCGAACGCCGCCTTGGCGAAGGGCTCGACCATGCGGCCCGAACGCGGGAACCAGCCGAGTTCGCCGCCCGCCGACTTCGACGGGCACGCCGATTCCTTGCTGGCGGCGGCGCTGAAGGCGTCGGCCAGCAGTTGCATCCGGGCTTTTTCCTGGGCCAGCTTGTCCTGACTGGCGACTGCTTTCAGGCCGGCCTCGACCTGGTCCTCGATCTGCTTCTTCAGGCCGAGCAGTTTGGCCTTCGCCGCCTCGACCGCCTTGGCGTCGTTGGCCGGGGCGGCCACGAGGATATGACGGGCGCGCATCTGGCTGCCGTCGAAGGTGGCCCGGTTGGCGTCGAAGAACTCGCGCAGCGCCTTCTCGGTGGCGTACTGGGCAATGAACTTGTCCCAGCGCAGGGTGTTGTGGATCTGAGTACGCAGGTCGGCCTCGGTCAGATGCAGTTCCTTGAGGATATCCTCAAAAGGCTTCTTGAGACCTTCGATCAACTTGGCTTTGACCTCTCCGAAGCGCGTGTCGATGTCCTTGGCATCGACGGCGACCTTCTGCTGATCGAGGTACTGGTCAATCAGGGCGTTCTCGACGAGGAAGTTGATCACCTCGGTGCGCAATTTCTCGCGCTGAGCGGGGTCATCGCGGAGGAGGGCGCGATAGACGGCGAGTTCGAGGATGGGCTGGCCGTTGACGGTGGCGGCGACGGCGGTCGCTGGCGGCGGTGCCACGGCGGCCGGAGCAGGCGGTGTGGCGGGCGGCGGAATCGGGATGGCCTTGGGCTCCTGGGCACGTAGTGCGGAGCACACCAGACCCAGCGCGAGCACAGCGGCACAGACGCGACGAGACGAGAGCATTGGCCTCTCCTTTGTTCCGGAAGATGGGTGGCGCGGTAGACTGGGCAAGTTCCTGCAGGTCGGAGCAAGCGCATCGCTCCCCACGACCTGAGGCGGCGGATTGTATCCGTTGAAGCCAGCCGCGCCGAGGTGAAGTTTTCTGCATCGAGGCCCAGTTGCGCGACGCCCGCAGAACGATTTCTCGATTACAGCCAGGCAGGAGGGAACGAACACCTGTAGTGAACACCTGGGCAGACTTGCTATAATCAACCTTTTGGAGTTGCCTGTCATGCGAAGCGCTGTGCTGGCCCGGAGGGTCGTCACCCTGCTCTTGCTTGGCTTCGTTTCGCTCGTGGTCCGCGAAGGGGTCGGTGCCCAACCACTCCCGGAGCAAAAAACTCAAGTCACCGACGTACCGAAGGAGGTCCGCGCGGCGCTCAAGCTCGCGCCCTTCTACAAGAAGTACGCCAGCGCCGGCGGCTTGCCGGTCCTCAGTTCAGAAAAGGTATCGGACAAGGCGCTTTTGGAGGCCGTCTACATCATCAATCAGATGCTTGACAACCGCGAGGACGTGCGGCAAGCGATCATCAAGAGCAAGGTCCGCGTCGCGGTGATGGCGCCGACCGAACTCACCACCGACATCCCGGAGCACAGCGATCTCAAACCAAGGGAATACTGGGACAAACGGGCCCGCGGCCTGGGGGCGACCCGGCAACGACCGGCGGTCAGCTGCGGCGAGGAGAACCTGCTCAACCTCAAGGGCGACCGCTATCGCAACGAGAACATCCTCGTCCACGAGTTCGCCCACGTCATCCACGAGATGGGCCTGAATCGCATCGACCGGCAATTCGACGCTCGCCTCAAGGGCATCTTCACCCGCGCCATGGACAAGGGCCTGTGGAAGAAGACCTACGCGGCGACGAATCACAAGGAGTATTGGGCGGAGGGGGTGCAGTCGTACTTCGACTGCAACGCCCCGGCCGG
>Ga0137375_10009087_pt1 | contig 11803 bp, 10 predicted proteins | sample SagtaG_24_FD_104936 | JGI IMG/M metagenome (GOLD analysis project Ga0137375, IMG submission 104936) | Vadose zone soil microbial communities from Sagehorn Ranch, Mendocino, California, USA - Sage1_R_113_16 metaG | ecosystem: Environmental > Terrestrial > Soil > Vadose zone | place: USA... | reverse complement strand
GCACGGGGCTGTCGGGACACGTCACGGTCGAGGACCGCGCCACGATCAGCGGGCTCACCGGCGTGCACCCGTTCACCCGCATCGGCACGTTCGCCTATGTCGGCGGCTGCTCCAAGGTGACGCAGGACGTGCCCCCCTTCAGCATCGTCGACGGCGTGCCGGCGACCGCGCACGGGGTCAACGTCGTCGGCATGCGGCGCGCCGGCATCGACGCCGAGAGCCGGCGGCAGGTTCGCGCGGCGTTCCGGATCCTGTACCGGTCCGGCCTCAGCCCGCGCGCGGCAACAGCGCGCATCCGGGCCGAGCTCGGGAGCCATGCGCTCGTCGCCCGGCTCGTGGCGTTCATCGAAGGCGCGCGCCGGGGTATCGTGCCCGGGGCATGGGAGCCGGAGACGTCTCCGGACGACGCAGAGAGCGAGGAACGGGTGTGGTGAGCGGCGACGGGCAGGGCAGGATCCGGGCGGGTGTGGTCGGCGCAGGCCACATGGGGCAGTATCACATCCTGGCGCTGGCCGAGCTCTGGGAGGTGGACCTGGCCGCCATCTGCGACACGGACGTCGATCGCGCGCGGAGCGTGGCCGCCCAGTACTCCGTCCGCGCGGTCCCGACGCATCGCGAGCTGGCCAGCCTCGTGGACATCGCCACGGTCGCGGTCCCGACGGAGCGGCACTTCGAGGTGGCGCGGGATCTTCTCGAGGCCGGCGTGGACGTGCTGGTCGAGAAGCCCATGACCTCCACGCTCGAGGAGGCGAAGGAGCTCTTCCGGATCGCCCGGGAGCGAGGCCGGGTGCTGCACGTGGGCCACGTCGAGCGTTTCAACGGCGCGGTCCAGGAGCTGCACAAGATTGTGGAGCAGCCCGTCCTCGTGGAGTCCCGCCGCCTTGGGCCCTTCGTGCCGCGTGTCCAGAACGATTCGGTCGTGATGGACCTCATGATCCACGACATCGACATCGTGCTGGGCCTCGTGGGTAGCGAGCCGCGACGGATGAACGCCGTGGGCCGCTCCATCCACTCCGAGGTCGCCGACGTCGCCAACGTGCAGATCGTCTTCGACTCGGGCACGCTCGCGACCATCACGGCCAGCCGCGCCACTGAGGAGAAGATCCGCACGCTCGCGATCACGCAGCCCCAGGCGTATATCCTGCTGGACTATGCCGATCAGGACATCCAGATCCACCGCCGCGCGGACCAGGAGTACACGCTCAACCGTGAATCCATCCGCTACCGGCAGGCTTCCTTCGTCGAACGGCTGTTCGTCCACAAGGACAACCCCCTCAAGCTGGAGATCCGCCACCTGATCTCTGCGGCACGCACCGCCCGGGCGACCGGGCAGGTGGAGCTGCCCGAGACCGAAGACCTGCGGTCCCTGGCCGTGGCGCTGGAAATCGAGCGGATGATTCGTGAGGGTCGGGGGGAAATCGCCTGGCCAAAGGATCTTCCGTGGAGCGCTGCCTCGCGGTGATGGCGGGGGCCGGGGTTCTCCCCGGCCGGGCCGCGTCGGAAGCCGCCCGCCAGGGCTGGCGCGTCGTGGCGCTCGCCTTCGACGAGGCGGACGGGCTCGCCGAGCAGGTCGAGCGCGTCGTGCCCTCCTCCATCACCGACATCCAGGGCGTTCTCCAGGCGCTCAGCGACGCTCGGGCGACTGCCGCGCTGTTCGTCGGCAAGTTCTGGAAGCAGAAGTTCTTCCGCGGCCTCGGCGCGGCTGACGCCGTGGGACGGGACCTGGCCCGTTCCGGGCTGTCCGACGAAGCGCTGGCGCGCACGGCCGTGGCGTGGCTCGGCGGCCTCGGCATCGAGGTGCTCGACCAGCGCGCGTTTCTCCAGCCGTGGATGATGGGCGAAGGCACGCTCGGCGCCCGCGGCCCCTCGGAGGCTGAATGGGCGGAGATACGAGCGGGCTTCGTGCTGGCGCGCCACCTGGCCGGGCACGGCATCGGGCAAAGCGTGGTCCGCTCCCACGGCGTCACGCTCGCGGTCGAGGCGGCCGAGGGCACCGATGAGGCGATCCGCCGGGGCACGGGGCTCGCCGGCCCGGGGGCAGTCGTCGTCAAGGCCGTGGCGTCGGCCCACGACTTCCGCTTCGACATCCCGACCATAGGGCCCAGCACGCTCGAGGCCATGGCGGCCGGCGGCGCCACAGCGCTCGCGGTGGAGCGAGGCAAGGTCCTCCTCGTCGACCGCGAAGAGACCATACGGATTGCCGATAGCACCGGCATCGCCGTCGTGAGCGTAGATGGCGACGCCTGACGCCCGGGTGATCATGCTGTCGGTCGGAGAGGCCTCGGGAGATCTCCACGGCGAGATCCTGTGTCGCGCGCTCCGCTCACTCGACCCGCGGGTGCGGCTCGTCGGCATGGGCGGGCCACGAATGGCTCGGGCGGGGATGGAGGTCCTCGCTGACCCCACGGCTCAGGCCGTGGTGGGGATGACCGAGGCCGTGGGGCGCGTTCCGGCTCTCTACCGCGCCTACCGGAACCTCGTGCGGCGCATCCGTCGTGAGCGGCCCCACGCCCTCGTGCTCATCGATTTCCCGGAGTTCAACATGCGCCTCGGGCGCGCGGCACATCGTGCCGGCGTGCCCGTGCTCTACTTCATTCCGCCGCAGCTCTGGGCGTGGCGGCCTGGCCGGGCGCGACAGATCGCCGCGTTCGCCGCGCGCGTGCTGGCGATCTTCCCGTTCGAGCGAGCGATCTACGAGGCCGCCGGCGCACCCGTCGAGTTCGTCGGCCACCCGCTGCTCGATGCCGTGCCGCTCGACATGGAGCGCGGCCAGGCGCGCGGGAGACTCGGCGTCGATCCTGCGGTCCCGATGATCGGGCTCCTGCCGGGCAGTCGCCCGGGTGAGGTGCGCCGTCTGCTCGGGCCGATGTTCGAGGCCGCTCGGATACTGTCGGAGCGGGACGCCCGGCGCCGCTTTGTCCTCGGCCTCGCCCCGGGCGTGGATCGTGGCCGGATCGAGGTGGCCATCGCCACGGCAGGCTCCGGGCCGCGCGTGGACATCGTCGAGCGGCTCACGCATGAGGTCATGGCGGCCGCGGACGTCCTTCTGGTTGCGTCCGGTACCGCCACGCTCGAGGCGGCGCTCCTCGGGACATCGATGGTCGTCTGTTACCGGGTGTCACGTACCACGCTGTGGATAGCGCGGCGTCTGGCGCTCGTCCCGTGGATCAGCCTGCCGAACGTCGTGGCGGGGCGCTTCGTCGTGCCCGAGCTGCTGCAGGACGACGTCACGGGGTCGCGGTTGGCGGAGCTGGTCGAGCCGCTGCTTGCCGGCGGACCGGAGTCGGCGGCGCAGCAGAAGGCCTTCGCGGAGCTGCGCGCGGCGCTGGGCGAACCTGGCGTGTGCCTCCGGGCCGCGCGCGCAGTGCTCGAGGTAGCCAGGGGCTGATGAGCGCGCGCCATGAGCTCTTGGCCGCCTTGGGCCCGTGGCTCGGCGCGCTGGGACTGCGCCTGCTCGCCCAGACACTCAGGGTCCGCCGTGAGGAAGAGACGGTCGCCTCGCGCCTGGCAGCCGGGCTGCCGACGATCTACGCGGTCTGGCACGGACGGCTCCTGCTCATGGCGTGGCTCTACGCGGATCGGAGGCTGCGCGTGCTCATCAGCCGTTCGCGAGACGGAGAGACGGTCGCGGCCATCATCCGGCGCTTCGGCTTCGTGCCCGTTCGCGGCTCCTCGAGCCGCGGCGGGGCACTCGGCCTGCGGACCCTGGCCCGCGCGCTCCAGAGCGGGCACAGCGTCGTGGTCGTGCCGGACGGGCCGCGTGGCCCTCGCGAGGTGGTCAAGCCGGGCATCGTCGCCCTGGCCCGCATGACGGGGGCGTCCGTGGTGCCGGTCGCGCTGGGATCCTCGTCGGAGTGGCGTCTCCGATCGTGGGACGAATTCAGGATCCCGCGCCCGTTTTCCCGATGCGTCGTCCGCTTCGGCGAGCCTATCCGGGTCGCCCGCGATGCCGACGCCGCCGAAGAGGAGGCCGCGCGCAAGGAGATCGAGTCGGCTCTGCGTGCCGTGTCCTGGCGCGTGGACGAGGAGGTCGCGCGCTGATCTACGCGCTCTACTCAGCGGCGCTCGGACTCGTCCTCCTCGGGTACCTCCCGGTCTTCGCGCTCCGCCGGGTGGGACGGGGTGGCTACGGCCGAGACCTGCGACAGCGGCTCGGCGCTCTCTCGGACGGCCTGCCGGACGAGCCGCGCTGCTGGATCCACGCGGTGTCCGTCGGGGAAGCCGCGACGGCCGTGCCGCTGGTCGAAGCCATCGCGCGCCGCTGGCCCACGCTCGGCATCGTGATGACCACGGTGACCCCCACGGGCGCGCGCATCGTGGCGGATCGCCTCGTGGGCCTGGCCGTCCACCGCTACTTCCCGCTCGATCTGCCTGGTCCCGTGCGCCGGGCGGTCGACAGGATCCGCCCGCGTTTCTTCATCGCGATGGAGACCGAGCTCTGGCCCAACCTCCTCAGAGCGCTCTTCCGGCGGGGCGTGCCCTCGATGATCGCCAACGGGCGCATCTCGGACCGGTCCTTCCGACGCTACCGGCTCGTGCGCTTCCTCACGGCGCGCATGCTCGCCCACGTGAGGCTGTTCGCCATGCAGTCCGAGGAGGACGCGCGGCGGATCATCGCGCTCGGCGCTCTGCCGGAGCGTGTCGTCGTGACGGGCAATATCAAGAACGACCAGGTTCCGCCGGAAAACGGCGGCGAGGCGCTCTGGCAGCGCCTGCTCGGACTCGAGGTCGGCGAGCCCGTGTGGGTCGCCGGCAGTACCCACCGGGGCGAGGAGCGGACGGTCCTGGACGCCTACGTGCGGCTTCGAGCGCGCTTCCCGGCCCTGACCCTGCTGCTGGCCCCACGACACCCCGAGCGGGTGCCGGAGGTCGAGCGGCTGGTGCGCGAGCGGGGACTAGAGCCCGTCCGTCGAAGCGAGCTCCCGAAGTCGCAGGCCCGCGGTGCCGTGATCATCCTCGATACCGTCGGCGAGCTCGCGCAGGTGTACCGGCTGGCCACCGTCGTGTTCGTTGGCGGAAGCCTGATCCCCACGGGCGGCCACAACATGCTCGAGCCGGCGCTGCTGCGGAAGCCGGTGTTGTTCGGGCCGCATACCACGAATTTCCGTGAGAGCGCCGAGCGCCTCGTTCGGGGCGGCGGGGCCCTCGTGGTGCGGGACGGCAGCGAGCTCGAGGCGGAGCTGTCGACCCTACTGGCGGACGGGGGCCGGCGCGACAAGATGGGGGAGGCCGCCTTCCAGGCCATGGCCGGGCACCGCGGCGCGATCAGGCAAACGATGGAGCTCGTCGAGCGCTACATGATGGGCGGAGCCGCTGGCTGACGTGGCGGCCGAGCGCTGGCTCCGACGTGCCTGGCGCGGCGACATCGGACCGGTCTCCGCGGCTGGACTTGTGGCGCTGGCGGGGCTCTACGGCTGCGGCGTCGCTGTCCGCGCAGCTCTCTACGCCGTGGGCGTGCTCCGGACGCGACGCCTGGCGTGCCCGGTGATCTCGATCGGCAACATCACGCTCGGAGGGAGCGGCAAGACGCCGCTGACCGAGCTGGTGGCTCGAGCGATCGTCGGGCTCGGCTCGAAGCCCGCCGTGCTGAGCCGTGGCTACGGACGGCGGAGCCGCGGGGTCCAGATCGTGGCCGACGCGCAGGGTGTCCGGCTGGGCGCGCGGGACGGAGGGGATGAGCCGGTCTTGCTGGCCGAGCGCCTGCCGGGGATACCTGTCGTGGTCGGGGAGAGTCGATACGAAGCGGGACGGGTGGCCCTCGAGCGTTGCGGAGCGGACACGCTCGTCCTCGACGACGGCTTCCAGCACCGGACGCTGGCGAAGGACCTCGAGATCGTCGCGGTGGCGGGGCGGGCGCCCTGGGGGAATGGGCGGATGTTCCCGCGGGGCGTGCTCCGGGAGCCGGTGAGCGCGTTGAGGCGCGCCCATGTGATCGTCGTGACGAACGCGCCCGCCCCGACGGCGGTGGAGGAGATCAGAGAGGCGCTCGGACGTCACGCGGACGCCGCAGCCGTGGTCGCGGCGACAACCGTGCCTGAGACGGCCCGCGAGGTGGAGACAGGACGGGTCGCGCCCCCGGGCGCGCTCCGCGGGCGACGGCTGCTCGCCTTCGCGGGGCTCGCGGCTCCCGAAGGCTTTGCCGCCACTCTGAGGACTCTCGGCGCGGATGTGGCGGAAGTGGTCGAGTTCCGGGACCACCACCCGTATACGCGGGACGAGATCGAGGCCCTCATGGTCCGCGCGCGCGCTGCCGGCGCGGAGGCCCTCGTCACGACGGAGAAGGACTGGGTGCGTGTTCGCGAGATCGGGGCGCCGGGCATCCCGCTCTGGGTGCTCGCCGTGCGGATGTGCCTGGACCGGCCCGAGATCCTCGGCCAGGCCCTGGCGCGGGCCCTCCTCGCCCGGGGCGTGGAAAGATCCAACCAGTGATCATCGAGGGCCCAGTGGTCCTGGTGCGCCTGCCGAACTGGCTCGGGGACACCGTCATGGCGCTGCCTGCCCTGCATGGGCTCCGCGCCTCGTTGCCCGAGTCGCGCATCACCCTGGTCGGCCGCTGGGCGTCGCTGCTGGCGGGCCAGGCGGTTGCCGACGCCCTCGTGGCATATCCGGACGGTCAGTCAGCGCGGCGCAGGATCGCACGCCTACTCCGAGAGTCCCGGCCGGATACGGCCATCGTCTTGAGCAACTCCTTCGAGTCGGCGCTGGCGGCCCGACTCTGGGGCGCGCGCGTGCGCCTGGGTTACGAGGCCGATCTGCGGGGCTGGCTCTTGACGCATGCCCTGTCGTTGCCCTCACCGCGCCTGCATCAGGTCGACGAGTACTGCCGACTCGTCGAAGAAGGAGGCGCCCCGTCAGAGTCCCGGAACCCCGCGTGGACGCTCGTGCGGGATTCTCTCCTCGACGGAGAGGTCGCGGGCCTCCTCGCCGCTACCGGCGTCCTGGCCTGCGAGCGCGCGGTCGGGCTCCACCTGGGGGCCGCCTTCGGCTCGTCCAAGCTCTGGAGCCCCACGGCATACGCCGAGCTGGCCTCGAGGCTCGACGAGGTCGGGGTGCGAGCGGTGCTGCTCGGAAGCGGGGTCGACGGCGCTACGGCGGACGCGGTTCTCGAATCTGCCGGCCGCCCCATCCCCTCGCTGGTCGGGCGGGACAGGGTGGAGCTCCTGCCGCGGCTGCTCGCTCGACTCGGCGTCCTCGTCAGCGGCGACACGGGCGTGGCTCACCTGGCTGCGGCCGTCGGTACGCCCACCGTGACGCTCTTCGGCCCGACCGATCCCGGGCTCACGAGTCCCCGCAGCGCGGTTTCGCGGGCTCTCCAGGGGCACGCTCCGTGCGCACCTTGCTTCCTCGCGCGATGCCCGATCGAGCACCCGTGCATGCGCACGATCGCACCGGAGGTCGTGGCGAAGGCCGTGCTCGAGGCACGGGCCGCATGAAGCCCCTGTGCGTCTTGACCCTCGTCGCCAACCGGTGGTGGACGGGAAGCGCCGATCCGGCCCTCAGGCTCGTTCAGGGCCTCCGCGCCCGTGGCCATCGCGCCATGCTCGGCCTGGTTCGCGGCGACCGTTTCGAGGTCAAGGCACACGAGGCGGGTGTCGAGCCCGTCCCCGGGCTGTCGCTCGACGTCAAGTCCGGCCCGTTGGCGATCCTGGGGGATCTCCGGCTCCTGCGCCGTCTGGTCCGCGACGAGAGAATCGATGTCGTTCACGTGCACCACAGCCACGATCACTGGCTTGGGTGGTGGAGCCGGGGCGGGGCGGCGCTGGTGCGCTCCTTCCACAACGAGCGCGCGGTCCGGTCAGGCTGGCCGGACTCCGCGCTGTACGGGCGCACCCACGCTCTCGCCGCCGTGAGCCGCCGCATCGAGGAGAAACTTCTCGCTGCGCGCGTTCCGGCAGAGGTCATCCATCGTGTCGACGGCGTCGTGGATCTCGCACGCTTCTCCCCGGACACACGGGGGGCCGCGAAGATCCGCGAGGAGTTTCACGTCGGCTCCGCTCCGCTCATCGGATGCGTAGCGCGGCTGGCCGCCGGGCGCGGCCACGAGACGCTTCTCGAGGGATTTCGCCTCGTGCGCCGGGACCGGCCGAACGCCCGACTCCTCCTGGTGGGCAAAGGAGAGCTGCGCCCCGCCCTGGAGGCGCTCGTCTCCCGGCTCGGGCTCGAGAGGTGGGTGCTCTTCGCGGGCTACCGCGATGCGGACCTGCCGGCCGTGCTGCACGCCCTCGACGTCTTCGTTCTCCTCGGGGCGGGCTCGGACGAGTCGTGTCGTGCCGCGCTCGAAGCCATGGCGGCGGGACGCCCGGTCGTCGTCGCGCGGGTCGGCGCGCTACCCGATACCGTCGTTCACGGGGAGACAGGGATGCTGCTCGATCGGCTCTCGGCGGAGGATGTTGCAGCCGCCCTCCGCCGCCTGCTCGAGCGGCCCGATTCGGCCCGCGCCATGGGTGAGGCGGCCCGACGCCACGCGCTCGAAAAGTTCAGCCCGGAGAGCCAGGCACGGAGGTTTGAATGGATCTACGAGGCGGCGCTCGCGCGCCGTCGCGGGTCGTCGTGAAGGCTCTCCACGTCGCCTCCTGCCGGGGGTGGTCCTCGGACGCCTACTGGGCCGCGCGGGTATGCCGCGAGCTCGACAAGGCAGGACACGAGGCCACGCTCGTCTGCAAGCGGGGCAGCGAGAACCGCGTCATCGCCAGAGCCCGGGGCGAAGGGGTCTGCCGCATCGAGACCCTCGCCCTGAGCTCAGGCGTGAGGCCCGCCGGCGATCTGGGCGATGTCCGGCGTCTGGCCGCCCTGCTCGAGCGCACGGATATTGTCCATGTCCACCGGGGCAAGGAACACTGGCTGGCCGCGCTGGCGAACCGGGTCGGCGCCAGGCGCAAACCACTCGTGAGGACTCGCCACATCGTCCAGCCCCTGCGGGCGCATCCGCTCAATCGCTGGCTCTACGGCCAGGCCACCGACCTGGTCGTCACGGTCAGCGAGGCCATCGCAAAGCAGTGCACAGCGGGCGGTCTCGCCCCCCGGGATCGCGTGGTCGCCATGCCCGGCGGCGCCGACGGCGAGAAGTTCCGCCCGGGATTGATGGGCCAGGAGCTCCGGCGACGGCTCGCGGTGGCCGACGGCATTCCGCTGATCGGGCTCGTCTCTGGGTTCAGGGTGATGAAGGGACAGGCGCTGGTGGTGGAGGCTGCCACGAGGCTCGCCCGCCAAGGTCGGCGCTTCCACATCGTGTTCGCCGGCGGCGGTCCCTTCGAGGGGCAGATCCGGAGCGCCGTGGACGCGGCGGGGCTTCGCGAGCGCGTGTCGTTCCTCGGCTTCGTGGACGACACGGGCGAGGTCGTGGGGGCGCTCGACATCGCGCTCTACCCGCCGCTCGAGTCGGACGGCATGTCGCGAGTGCTCTTCGAGTACCTGGCCGCCGGGCGCGCGCTGGTGGCAAGCCGCGTCGGCGCTGCCGCCGAGGTTCTCACGGACGGGGACGACGCCCTGCTCGTGCCTGGCGGAGACGTCCGGGAGCTGGCTGGAGCCATGGGGCGCCTGCTGGACGACGCGCCTCTCCGCGCGCGGCTGGGCCTGGCGGCGGGGAAGCTCGCCCACGCGCGCTTCACTGGCGCGCGGGTCGCCGAGCGACTGCTCGAGCACTACCATCGCCTCTCGGCGCGCTCGTGAAGATCAGCGTCCTGTGCTTCGACCTCTCGGACAACGCGGCGGGCCGGGCGGACCTACTCGCTCGGCTGCTGGCGCCCCTCGGCGACGTCGAGGTCGTCGGCCCGCGCTCCGGCGCCAATGTGTGGGGGCCCGTGGCGGCAGGCCCGGTGCGCTACGCGACAACGCCCGAGCGGCGCATGCCCGCCTTCATCAGGACCATGCGCGAGGTATCCCGGATCGCGGACGGGGATCTGATCTACGCGTCCAAGACGAGGCTCGGCAGCGCCGGCATCGGCTATCTCAAGCGTCTCCTCGGCCATCGGCCGATGCTCCTCGACATCGACGATTGGGAGGTGGGCTTCTACCTGCGCTCGGGACTGCTCGGGACGGTGGGCCGCGCGCTCAATCTCGGGAACCCGAAGGGTCTGACCTGGACCTGGCTGACGGAGCGCCTGACGGGACTCACGGACGGCATCACGGTCGCCTCCCGCTTTCTCCAGCGACGCTTTGGCGGCACTCTGATCCCGCATGTACGGGACACGGAGGCCTGGCAGCCGGGCTCCGGTTCGCCCGGTGAGGCACGGCGCCGGCTCGGGCTCGGGGACAAGCGGATCGTCATGTTCCTCGGAACGGCGCGCGGCTACAAGGGCCTCGACGACCTCGGCGCCGCCATCGGGAGCCTCGGGCGCAAGGACGTAAGGCTGGCCGTGGTCGGCACGGATCCCGACAGCGTCTTCGGGCAGGATCTCCTCGCTCGCTTCCCCGGCATCTGCCTGTCACCGCCCGTCCCGTACCAAGACATTCCAATCTTTCTTTCGGCCGCGGACGTCGTGGCGGTGCCCCAGAGGAACACTCCGGACACGGTGGGGCAGGTGCCGGCCAAGCTCTTCGACGCGATGGCCCTCGGTCGACCCATCGTTTCCACCCGGGTCTCCATGATCCCCGAGATCCTGGAGGGCTGCGGGCTCGTCGTGCCACCCGGGAACGTGAAGGCCCTGGCCGCTGCCATTGCCCGCCTGCTCGACGACCGCAACGAGGCGGCGCTGCTCGGGCGCGCGGCTCGCGAGCGGTGCGTCGAGCGCTACAGCTTCGGCGCCGCGCGTCGGGACCTCTTTCCGCTCGTCGAGCGGGCGCTCGGGCGCGGATGAAGATCGGGGTGATCTGCCGCCCGTTTTCCTTTCACGGCGGCGTCGAGACCGCGACCGCCGGTCTTCTGTCGGCCTTGGTGAGGCGAGGCGGGCACGAGGTCCACCTGATCACGACCCGCTCGCAGCCACCCGTCCCGGGCGTCGCGGTCCACCGACTGCCAGTCCTCGATCAGCCCTCGGTTGTCCGCCAGCTCTCCTTCGCGCTCCAGGCCAGGCGGGCCGTGCGCACCGGCCGTTACGATCTCGTCCAGAGTCACGAGCGCTGCCTGGAACAGGACGTGTATCGGGCAGGAGAGGGAAGCCACCGAGCTTACCTCGAGGCCATGGGGAGGGCGGGACTTCACGTAAACCCTCAGCATCGGCTCGTGTTGTGGCTCGAACGCAGGATCTTCACGCTCCAGAGCGCTCGGCACGTCGTCGCCATCTCGGCTCGTGGAAAGAACGAGATCCAGAGGCTGTACAAGCCGCCGACGGCCGCCGTGACGGTGGTCTACAACGGTGTGGACCTCGCGCGCTTTGATCCCGGCAACACGGAGCGCTGGAGGAAGGAGACGCGCGCGGCTCTCTCCATCGGCGAAAATGCCTGGTTGGTCGCCTTCATCGGGTCGGGATTCGAGCGCAAGGGGCTCGGTGCGCTGATCGAAGGCATGGCCGAGCTCCGCGATGGCCACGCGCATCTCCTGATCGCGGGCAAGGGCAGAGCCGGACCATACCGTCAGCTGGTGGAACGTCTGGGCCTGAGCCCGGCCGTGACCTGGAGCGCCCCTAGGCCTGATGTCGAGCGGCTCTATGCCGCCGCGGATGTCGTGGCGCTTCCAGCCCTGTATGAGCCCTTCGGCAATGTCCACCTGGAGGCCCTGGCCTCCGGGGTGCCCGTGCTGACGAGCGCGGCGGCTGGAGGCTCGGAGGTAATTCGCCACGGCGAAAGTGGCGCGGTGGTGCAGACCGTGGAGGCCCGAGCCATCGCGCGTGGCTTACGAGAGCTTCGCGCCGCCGACCCGGAGAGG
>Ga0137375_10009074_pt1 | contig 11818 bp, 16 predicted proteins | sample SagtaG_24_FD_104936 | JGI IMG/M metagenome (GOLD analysis project Ga0137375, IMG submission 104936) | Vadose zone soil microbial communities from Sagehorn Ranch, Mendocino, California, USA - Sage1_R_113_16 metaG | ecosystem: Environmental > Terrestrial > Soil > Vadose zone | place: USA... | reverse complement strand
TTGTGTACGTGCGCGGGCTGATCGAGCAGGGCGGCCGCAAGAGCTTGCAGCCGACGCTGTTTCGGCTGGAGGAGTCGCCGGCCCGCTACGAGTCGGTGCAGCAGTTTCTGGCCGACTCGCCCTAGGATCCGCGGCTTCTGATCCGCGCCTGCGCCGAGCGGGTGGCGCCGCAGATCGGCGTCGTCGCCTGGATCGTCGACGACACGGGGATCGTCAAGGATGGCAAACACTCGCCGGGGGTGAAGCGCCAAGACTCCGGCACGCTCGGCAAGATCGGTAACTGCCAGATCACGGTTAGCGTGCACGCGGTCGGCGAGCGGGGGACGCTGCCGCTCGGCTGGCAGCTGTATCTGCCGGAGGAGTGGTGCGACGACCTCGCGCGTCGACGCAAGGCGAAGATCCCGGACGAGATCGTCTTCGAGACGAAGCCGCAGCTTGCCGGCGATCTCTGCGAGTAGGCGGCTGGGTGGCAGCTGCCGGCGGCGCCGATCCTCGCCGATACCGCCTACGGCGATGACGCCGGCTTCCGCACGCGTCTGGCGGAGTTGGAGCTCGAGTACGTCGTCGCGGTGCGGGCGGAGACGAGCGTCTATGGCCCGGAGACGACCTTCGCCGTCCCAGAGCGCGCCGGTCCTGTCGGACGGCCGCGCAGGGTCGCCCGCCCCGACCGCAAGCCCGAATCGGCGCGCGCGCTCGCCGAGCGGCTGCCGGCGAAGGCGTGGCAGAGGCTGCCCTGCCGGACGACCCCGGCAGGCGAGGACGTCGCGAGCCGGTTCGCGTTCGTCCGCGTCGTCGCCACCAACCCGGTGCGCAACCGGCATCAGTCGCCGCGCGAGGAGTGGCTGATCATCGAGTGGCCGAAGGACGCAGAGGCGCCGAGCGACTACTGGCTCTCCAACCTCGGAGAGGACGAGAGCCGCGAACGGCTCGCCCGGCTGGCGAGGCTGCGCTGGACGATCGAGCTCGACTACCGCCAGCTCAAAGGCGAGCTCGGCCTCGACCACTACGAAGGCCGAAGCTACCTCGGCTTCCATCACCACACCGCGCTCGTCACCTGCGCCCACGCCTTCCTCACCGAGGAGCGCATGTGCCCGCCAGCCCGGCGGCCGGCCTAACGCTGCCGCAGGCGGTGCTGCTCCTGCAGCCCGTCCTGCGCTGCTGGGCCGGCCGCTGTCGCACCTGCCGTCGCCCCATCGATCTCGAGCAGCTGAGTCTCCTTCATCAACGTGAGTAACAAAGTCCTACTAGTTCGGGCGAGGAACTTTCGGGCCCCCGTCCGCGTGCGTGAGCCACGTCGGAGCGGCTAGCGCGAGCACGCGCCGCTGTCCCTCGGTCGCGCCGCTGCCGAGCTCGTGGAACGTGTACGCGACGTCGCCGCCGATGACGACGAGGCCGTTGGGCGTGTCGACGAGGACGCTCTGGTGCCCGCGCGTGTGGCCGGGCGTCGGCAGCAGCCGAATGCCGGGGAGCGCCTCCGCCTCGCCGTCGTGCTCGACGTAGGTCGCACCCGGGAAGTCGACCCATTCGTGCGGGTCATGAGGCGCTTGCAGCTCGAGCCGCTGGACGTGGATCGGCACACCGGGAAACAGGCGGTTGCCGCCGCAGTGGTTCGAAGTGAAGGTGGGTGTTGATGACGCGCACGACGTCTCGGGGGATGTTCTCCGGCATCGGCACCGGCTCGCATTCCTCGTCCAGCTCCGGCGTCGAGTCGAGCATGCCGGTGTCGACGAGGACGACGCCGTCGGCGTGCTCGATCGTGTGCACGTAGACGGGTAAGCCGGCGAAGGTGGCCGCGAGGTGAGCCGTGATCAACCCCTCGATCATCTGGGCGTTGAAGTCCTGCGGCGATGTCGACATCGTGCTTCCTTTCGGCTCTTAACCGGTAATGGAGGTAGACGACGCCGCTGCGAAAGCGGCGCAGCGTGCGCGCTAACGCGCCAGCCGCGAGGCTCGAATACGTCTACTGAGGGAGGAACCGCCGGACTCGCGACTCGCGCCTGAACGTCCGCCACACCTCAGGTTCGGCGGCCTTCAGTGCAGCCTCCTCGAGCCGTGTCGTCGCATGGGTTCTCCAGGTCGCGACGCCCTTCAGTTCGGCCGCCGTTCCCATCACGAGCTTCAACTTGCTCTCGAGGCGGGTCTTATCGGCATCAGCTCGACACCAAGCCTCGCGGGCGCTCAGGAGCTGCCGCCAGGCCTCCCATTCGGCGTCGCCGGGCACGAGGACGCGGCCGTCGCTTTCCTCCCCGGCAAGGCGCTCGGCCTCCCTCTGACTCGGTACGTCCACCGCGAGATACCTTCGCGCGTCCTCGACCGCGCCCTCGACCTCGACGGCCGGCATCGCGAAGAACTCCTCGCTGCCGGGGTACCGCTTCGACTGAAGGATCCCCTTCAGGTACGCCTCGCAGGCAGTCGCGGCCGCCTTGCTCTCGGCCTCGATGACGCGGAAAGGCGCGAGGCGCGGGTTGCTTGTGTGGTGGTCCCTGAGTCTCTCCTCCAGACTCATGGCCCACCCGACCTTGAAGAGGTCTTCGTCTCCGTTCCTAAGGATGTAGACGACAGCCACGGGGCCTAGCTCCCGCCGAGCCTGTCGACCGGAACTACGTTGGGCGCTTCCATCTCATCCGCGCGGAGCGGGTCATTGAGCGGGGCCATGAAATTCGTTTCCTCGAACTCACTGCTAGGCGGCAACGAGCTTGTAGAGCCCAGAGCGTCGACCGACCCGCTCAACCGAATCGACGCGAGCAACCTGTGTCAGGAATGTGGCGGCCGGGTTCTTGCCACCGATCCGGTGGCCGTCGGCGACCACAAGCTCAAACCACTGTTTGTAGTGGACGACGTCCCCAGCTGAAAAATGTCGCCACAAGACCTCGGCGGCGACGTCGCGCAAGCGTTCGCCGCGCAGTTCCTCAGACAGTGCGACGATCGACAATTGATCCTCGAGCTCGAGCAGTTCGCCGAGCTCGCGGATCGTTCGCGCGTATCGCTCGGCTTCGCGGGCGGCGTCGGAGGCTAGCTCTGCATGGTGCTCGCTACGCCCACGGCACTCTTCGTAGCGAGCGAGCAGCGACTCACGCTCGGTGGTCGCGGTAGCCCTGAACTCGGGTGAGAGGGAGATCGGATGCTCGGTCATGCGCTGAGACTACGCCCGCGATCGGACGACCCTGCTGGCAGCCAGTTGCCGCTGCTGCAACATGTTCCCCAATCTGCTGTCGCATCGGCGCCGCAGAAACCCCTCCCCTTTGTGAGCTGTGGTTGCGCCCGTCGTGAGCCTGGCCAGATCAAGCCTGGCCGATGCTGGCTTTGCCAGCTGGACCAGCCAGCTGGGCCAGCCCGTCCGACGCGCCTCCTACTCTTGGCTCATGGTGGGCGCGGCCACAGCTACGACCGAAAGCGGTATCGAGGAGGAGCCCGGCGGCGACGATCGCCGGTTCCAGGTGCTCGCGCTCGACGGCGGGGGAGTGCGCGGGATCTTCACCGCTGCAATCCTGGCGGGGCTCGAGGAGGACGTCGGCTCGCCGGCCGTGGAGCACTTCGACCTCGTCGTCGGCACGTCGACCGGCGGCATCATCGCGCTCGCACTCGGCGCCGGGCTGACGCCGCGGCAGATCCTCGAGTTCTACGTCGAGGAGCGCACGGCGATCTTCGCCGGCTTGCCGCTGGTGACGAACTTGCGGCGGCTGTTCCGGGCCAAGTACGGGCCCCGAAGGGCTCGAGGCGGCGCTGAAGCGGATCTTCGGTGAGCGCCTCCTCGGTGAGAGCCGGGTGCCGCTCGTCGTTCCTTCGTACAACCTCGGCGAGAACGCCGTCTACCTGTTCAAGACGCCGCACCACGTGCGGCTCCGACGCGACTTCCGCGTCACGATGTGGGCGGTCGCGATGGCCACGAGCGCCGCGCCGACCTACTTCCCGGCCTTCCGTCTCCCGACCGACCACGTCCGGCTGGTCGATGGCGGCGTCTGGGCCAACAATCCGGCCATGGTCGGCGTGACCGAGGCCGTCAGCATGTTCGGCTGCGCGCTCGACGAGATCCGCGTCCTTTCCGTCGGCACGACGACGAGCGTCGCGCCGCGCCCGAGCAAGCTCGACGACGCCGGGTTGCTGCGCTGGGCGCGCCGGACGAACGTCATCGAGGTACTGATGGCTGGGCAGGCCGCCGGCGCCTTCGCCCAGGTGCAGCACATGATCGGGCCGGCGAACGCCCATCGGCTGAACCCGCCGGCGCCGGCCGAGCTCGGCACGCTCGACCGCTGCGACGCCCGCGAGTTGATCGGCAAGGCCGCACATCACAGCCGGGTGTTCGCGCCGCTCTTCCAGTCCGAATTCGCGGCGCACTTCGCCGCTCCGTTCACGCCGTTCCACGGCCCTCACGCAAAGGCAGGTACCTGATGCTCACGTCCGACCCGACCCTTCTCCTCGACGAGTTGCTGGCAACCTCGATCGCCGACTTCGACGTTCCGTTCGACGTCTACCAGCGGGCGGTCGCCCGCTACGAGGCCCTCGGCAACTGGCTGGCCGGCCACTGGGGCCACGACCCGGCCGACGGCCTGATCTACCCACAGGGCTCCATCCGCCTCGGGACGATGGTCGCGCCGGTCACCGACGACGCCCAGTACGACGTCGACCTCGTCTGCCGACGCGACATCCCGAAGGAATCGACGACGCAGAAGGAGCTGAAGGCCGACGTCGGCGGCGGCGTTGCCCTCTTCGTGGCCTCGGGGCCCGAGGGTGACCCACGCCAGCACGAGGGCAAGCGCTGCTGGACGCTCGACTACCCGGGCGAGCCGTTCCACATGGACGTCTTGCCTGCGGTGCCCGACCTCGAGGCGGCGCCGAACGGGATCCTGCTGACCGACCGCGAGCTGGTGCGCTGGCAGCAGTCGAACCCGGTCGACTTCGCCACCTGGTTCTACGCGCAGATGGAGCGCGAGTTCGCCGAGAGGCGGGCCATCTTGGCCAAGCAGATGGTCGTCGAGGACGTGCCGGCCTGGTACGTGAAGACGACGTTGCAGCGCTCCGTCCAGGCCCTGAAGCGCCACCGCGACATCCACTTCGCCGACACGCCCGAAGACCGGCCGGCGTCGATCATCATCACCACGCTCGCCGCGCGCGCCTACCCCGGCACGGGCTCCTTGTACGAGGTGCTGCTCGCGGTCATGGCGCGCATGCCGGGCCTCGTCGAGCGCCGCGACGGCGTCTGGTGGGTCGCGAACCCCGTCCAGCCGAAGGAGAACTTCGCCGACCGCTGGCGCAGGAAGCCCGACTCGGACGAGCGCTTCTTCTCCTGGATGGCGCACGCCCAGGCCGACTTCGCCGAGATCGGCGAGGAGCGCGGGCTCGACCGCGTCCTCGGCAAGGTCGCGAAGAGCTTCGGCGAGGGGCCGGCGCGACGGGCCGCGACGAAGTTTGGCGTCGAGCTCCGGGACGCGCGCGACGCTCGGCGCCTCGGCATGGCCGCGGGTTCCGGCACGCTCGGGGCGCTCGCGACGAAGGCGACCCGGCCGGTGCGGCGGCACACCTTCCATGGCAATACCCCGGAGCGACCTTAGCGCCGCCCAGCAGGCGTTCGCCCTTCGTGCGCAGTTCCCGGATGTCCAGGGAACGCTCAAGGCCGGGCGCCTGGTCTGGACGGGTGAGCTACAGCCGACGCCGTTGAGTCGCAGCTACCGCGTCCAGATCGCCTATGGCCCGGGCGGGCAGCCGAAGGTGCGCGTCCTCGAGGAGCTCGCGACCTACGAGGAACGCTCACTGCCGCACGTCTACTCCGACGGCACGCTCTGCCTGCACGAGTGGCACGAGTGGACGGCGACGATGTCGATCGCGGACACGATCGTGCCGTGGATTGCCGAATGGCTGGTTCACTACGAGATCTGGCTCATGACCGGCGAGTGGTACGGCGGCGGCGACTGGCCGCCGCGGCGCGCCGGGACGACCGGACTGCTGAGCGTGGGGGAGGCTAAGGAGCCGCCGGCCTGACTGGCTACCGGTTGGTCCGACCCGGCGCGCGTTTCGACGCCCGTCCGTCGCCGAAGAACGCGGTCTGAAACCGGAAAGCTCCATAATCGGCTCCATACCCACTGCATATTGAGGCACATGCAAGCCGATCCGAAGGCGAAATGCCCGATTTGCTGGGACTTTGCAGAGCCCTCTGACGGACTCCATCCGTCGACCCCCTCTCTATGAAGGAGGGCCGGTTTGTCAAGTCTTGGTCGTTTGGTCGGTTCTCCTGGTGCGCTAGTCGTGTCGAGCGTGGCTCATCTCTCTATGGCGCCTTCGCTTACGGCGACGAGTTGGGTTGGGGCTGCTCCGGTAGCGCAATTCCTTTCGGGGCCGTCATGCGGCCAAGGGGGTTGGGGCGCCTGCCGGAGCAAAGGGACGGTTCTCGGTCAGCATGTGCCAGATCGCTTCGGTCTGGCGGCGGGCGATCTCGATCGCGGCGATCTTGGAGCCACGTTTGCGGCCGTGGCGGGCACGCATCCGCTCCACGATCGGCCGGTAGCGGCGGTCGCGGCCGGCGGTGTGGGCGGCCTCGATCAGCGCCCAGCGCAGGTAGTTGGGGCCGTTCTTTCTGAGCGGTCCGCGCCGGTCGCGCTCACCGGACTGCTCGACGCGAGGGCAGAGGCCGGTATAGCCGACAAGCTTGCGCGGGCTCGGGAAGCGGTTGATGTCGCCGATCTCGGAGGCGATCGTGTAGCCGAGGATCCAGGCGACACCGGGCAGGGTGGTGAGCAGCGGGATGTAGGGGTGGTCGGCGCCGAGCCGGCGCAGCTCACGCTCGCAGCCGTCGATCTGCTGGTCGAGCGTGTCGATCAGGGCGAGGCTGGCGGCGAGCGTCGACGCCCACGGCTCGGGCAGCGCGAGCCGGTCGAGCAGGCGCCGGCCGCCGGCGCCGAACAGATCGCGGTGCCCGTTGGGGATACCGTGCTGGAACAGGATCGAGTGGACACGGTTCTTCAACGAGCTTCGGTGCTTGACCAAGTGCAGCCGGAAACGGGCCCGCTCCCGCTCCGCTCGGACCGCAGGATCGGGCAGCCAGATCTCGGGTACCAAGTCACGGCGAGCGAGCTCGGCCAGCACCCAGCAGTCGATCTTGTCGGTCTTACAGGCCAGCGGCGCGATCCCGCGCGCCTTGACCGCGTCGGCGATCCGCACGTCCCAGCCGCGAAGCTCGAGCTGGTCGTGCACGAAGCGGGCGCCGCTCATCGACTCGATCACCGCCAGCACCGGCTCATCGCCCAGTCGCGCGACCAGCCTCGCCAACCCGTCACGGTCGGGCGGGACCGCGCCGATCCCGGCACGATCACCGTCACGCTCGAGCGCCTGCCAATCAAGACGCTTGCGGCTGAGATCCAATCCAACGTAGAACATCGCTGGGGCCTCCCTTCGTCTCTCGAGGACGCGTGGAGTTTCCCTCCACGGGAGGCCCTCCTTCATCAGATTCCTTACCATTTTGGGGTCGCGGCAACTGGTCGCAACCCGCGGCAACGGTTTTCCCGCATCTGAGCCGTTTTCGGAGCCATCGCGTTTGCCACCGGTTGCGACCGGTTGCGACCGCTAGGCTCCATAGACGCTCCATCCTTCGTTGTCTGTTTTGCCTACGTGGTCGTTCTTCCGCCGAGTTCCCGCGCGAGGTCAGTTCGGCGGCCAGGCTCCGAGAGGCGTGCCGATCTCCCACTCGTGGCCGAATGGGTCGATGATCTGGCCGAGCAGCCAGCCGTGTTCGTCGCTCACGGGGGACGATTCCGTCGCACCGGCGGCGACTGCCTGCCGGACGACGCTGTCCGGGTCTTCGATTACGAGGAGCGTGCGGCTGGTCGCGCCATCGATGGAGCGGGGGCTGAGCCGCTTCATCGTCGTTGACCCTCTCGCCACCCAAAATGCCGCGTCGCCGATGCCGAGTTGGGCGACGATGTCGTCTCCCTCCCCGACCCGGTGAAGGACGGTTGCGCCGAATGCGGCTTCATAGAAGGCGATCGCTTCGCTGGGATTGTCGAGCCAGAGCTCAGGCTGGATGCTCGTCATGGTGACTGTCTCCCGTCGGAGACCTCCGCACGATTGTGGTCCTTTCTCGCCGATGACGCTTTCGGCGCGGTCGGCCATCCCGGTTGATAGACATAGTCTCGCCCGGCGCTCGCAGCTCGCTGCGGCTAGGCCCGGCACCTCTGTCCGGTGTCGAAGCGCGAGATGCCCGCGCAGGGCATGCTATGCGGCAGATGTCGTCGGGCGGCGAGAGCGAGCCAAGCGTCTTCCGCACCGGTGGGGTCTCGTACCTGCGGATTCCGGCTGATGACGCGCGCAGACTGGCCACGTTCTATGAGGCTGTCTTCGGCTGGAGCGTGCGCACCGATCGAGATGAGCCGAGCTTCGCGGACGGCAGCGGCCATGTGATCGGGCATTTCACCGCCGGCCAGTCGGTTGCCGGCGAGGCGGGTGTGCGACCCTACATCTTCGTCGAGGGGGTGGACCAGACGCTGGAGACGGTTGTCGCGCAGGGCGGCGAGGTCGTCACGGCGCCGTACCCGGAGGGTGACCTCTGGGTCGCAACGTTCCGCGACCCGGACGGGAACGTGCTGGGCGTGTGGCAAACCGGACCACGAGACGGAGACGCGTCGCGGTAGCTCAGTGCGCAGGAGCGAGACGCAGCATGCGCTTGAGTTGACGGAGCCGTATGCCGCGCGCCCTGTCTCGGCGCGTGGGACGTGGCGGTGCGGCGACTGGCGGATCAAGGAGTACGCGATCGTGTACCGGCGAGAGGCCGCACGCCGGGAGCTGCTCGAAGCTGCCGAGGCGGAGGCCGAGCGGATCCTGCCGACACCGGCGGTCACGGCGACGCGCTACGGCGTCGGGTTTCTCGGCGTGCACGACGGCCGCGGAGGCAACTTCGTCTTCGTGGATTGGTGGGAACACGAAAACGAGCTCCACCATCACGTCTTCTTCTCCATGAGTGCCGACCCGGGAGCGCTGCGTCCCGCGACGGCGGCAGATCCCATCGCCTGCGTGTGGGATCTCGGCGTCGTCGCGCACGAGCGCGAGGCCTGGATCCGTCACGTCCTCGCGGCTGACATTCCTGACCTGGACGCCTACATCGAGGACCGGCTCGACGCCGAGATCTGATTGGGCGGTGCAGCATTTACCGTCCCTCACGGTCAGCTGGGCGCCTTCGAGGGCGCGATCGAGCCCCCTGACTTGTCTTCGATACCGTCGAGGTGAGGCCCTGTCCGGTCGGCGGCGGGGGTTGCGGGCTGGCGGCAGGCTTATGTCCGTCGCCGAGGAGCGGCCGCTCTGGGCCGCACCCGCGGCACGAGTGGGACGTGCCCGAGCTCTACGAGTGGTGAGTGACGCAGCGGACGTCATCGCATGGGAAGGACGCTCCATCCCTCGGGCGCAAGATTCGCCGATGGGATGGTGGTGGACGATTTCCGTCGGAAAGGCCCCTGTTCGGAATCGTTGCAGTTGCCGTACGACGGGCGCAGGCCTCGGGTTCAGAGCTCAACCTCCGCGGCGGCGGTCGCTGGGTCGCCGGTGTTCGGTGTCCCTTCCGGCTCGATTAGCAGGATCGAGGCGCCCTCGTCTGACCGGGGACAGTGCTCGACGCCGCGCGGGACGACGAACATTTCGCCGGGGCCGAGTTCGATGTCGCCGTCGCGCAGTTGGATCGTCAGCCGCCCCTCGAGAACAAGGAAGAGGTCATCCGTGTCTGGGTGCGAATGCCAGACGAACTCGCCCTTCGCCTTGGCGAGGAAGATCTTGTTCGGTTGTAGCGGCCGACGATACGCGGCGACCAGGGCTCGTCGAACGTCGCGAGCGCCGCCGTGAGGTCAATCTTCGTCGCTACCGGCCCGGCGCCATGTTCGGGCTTGGTCATTGAAGGAGCCTCCCTTTCAGCTCGGTCGGGGCGGGTCGTTGCACAGGTCTGCGATCGCCGCGACATCGAACGCCTCGAATGCTGCGCGATGGGTGTCGAACGCTCGGATGCTGAGCGCTCGCCGCTCGTCAGGGCGCCAGTGCGTCGGATGGGTTCGTAACCGGGCTCGTTCATGCGCTGGTTCTAGAAGGAGTGAAAGCCTTATCGGCGGGGGTCGGGCAGATGCTCGGCCCGCCGCGCGATCGCGCGCAGCCAGGCGCGCCTGATCGCGGCGCTGCCTGGACGGATGAGGCGCCAGTACCGGGCGAATCCCTTGCGGCTTTCTGCATCGTTGGCGAGCACGCGGGTCTCCGTCTCGATCCGGGTGGCGCCGTCCTGCCCGCTGAGCCGGAAGTTCATCGCCGCCTTGACATAGCCGGGGCGGTCGAAGGCCACGAACTGGCCGCCGTGGGCGATTCTCGTCGCCTGGCCGCGTCGCTTCCACATCTGAGCGACGACGCCCGCGACGACCTCGCGCCCGGGATCCTCCGCGAGCACGGTGAAGCCGAACTCGACCATCTGGGTGAAGAGCGGCCGGTGTTTCGCCTGCGGCAGTGGCCTGCCTCCGGAGAGGCGGGCTGGCAGCGAGCGGAGCCCGAACAACACTCGCACCAGCGGCATCTCTGCGAGCGTGACTGCTTTCACGGCCTCGAAGACCCGATCGGGGGGCGCGGCGACGACGCGCGTGTGGACCTCGTTGAAGTCGTAGCGGGGAAGAAGGTCCTCGAGCAGCGAGCCATGACACACGGGACGCTAGCCCCCGCTCAAACGTCGTGAAGCGTGGTGTTCGCGAAACGCCGCTGCCGAGTTCGTGCCGTCGGGAAACCCGCGGGCTGCGCGAGCGACCTGCGAGGAGCGCTCGCGCAGCCCCGGTTTCCGCCACAGGTCACGAGGCCTCGCGGGGCGTGAGGGCGAAGCGGTTGCCCTCGGTGTCCTGGAACAGCGACCACCATCCGAACGGCTGCTCGACCGGCGGCTGCGGGAACTCGACGCCGCGAGCGTTCAGCTCTTCGTACGTCCGGGGCAGGTCGTCGCAGTAGAACATGATGTTCGACGTCGGCAGCTCGTCCGGAGCGGTCGGCCGCTCGCCCTGCCGCAGGCTCAGCACCATCCTCACCGCTCCGTCCGGCGTCCGCACCTCGAGCCACCGCTCGTCGCCGTAGGGTGCGTCCTGGGCGAGCTCGAAGCCCAGCGTCTCCGTCCAGAAGGCGAGCGCCCGATCCTGGTCGTCGACCTCGAGCACGACCTGGCCGATTCCCCTGATCATCTCGCACCTCCTCTCCAGTTGCCTTCGATCCACAAAGCATCGCCAGCTACCGCGCGGTCATCGACCCGGCCCCGGTCGATCGCGGCTTCCAGGTTCTCGTTCACGTCACGATGGAGGTGCGCGACGGCTGGCGACGATGGAGGCGTTCGGGGCGAGCGTGGCCGAGCTGGACGAGGTGATCGAGTGCCGGCGCATGTTCGGCGACCCCGCCTACCTGCTCTGGGTCGCGGCCCGCGGACCTCGCTGCCTACGAGCAGCTCTACATGAGCAAGCTTGCCGGGCTGCCCGGCGTCGCCCGCACCGTCTCTCAGCTCACGATGAAGACGGTCAAGCCCAGCGGCCGGCTCCCGTCGTGACTCCATCGCCGACGTCTGCGGCACGGGGAAAGCCGGGCGGAGACGCGAGATGACCTCCAAACTCTGGCACGAGCTCGGCGAAACCCCGCCCTTCCCTGTGTGTCGCCGCGTCACTCGATGACAGGCCTGGCGATGGCGGGCGGCTCGCGGCCGGCGAGGAGCCAGCCGGCCGCGGTGGCGGCCAGCGGAAGGCCGACGACGGCGAGGGCGAGGTAGAGGAACGGGACATGACTCAGGTAGCCGAGGTCGTCGTAGTACGTCGCCATGAGGACGAGGTAGGCGCCGGCGACG
>Ga0137375_10009071_pt1 | contig 11818 bp, 8 predicted proteins | sample SagtaG_24_FD_104936 | JGI IMG/M metagenome (GOLD analysis project Ga0137375, IMG submission 104936) | Vadose zone soil microbial communities from Sagehorn Ranch, Mendocino, California, USA - Sage1_R_113_16 metaG | ecosystem: Environmental > Terrestrial > Soil > Vadose zone | place: USA... | reverse complement strand
TCGCCGCCTTGAAGGACGTCGGGGCCTCCGCGGTCTTCCCCATGGGCACGCCGTTGAGCGACGTCGTCGCGGCGTTTCAGAAGAGGACACGAGAACCATGAGAGACGTGAGACTCCACGCAGGGATTCCCGTGAAGCCGGTCTACGGGCCCGAGGATCTCGCCGGGCGCGACGTCGCGGCCGACGTCGGCCGTCCCGGGGAGTATCCCTTCACCCGCGGGATCCATCCCGCGATGTATCGCGAGCGGCTGTGGACCATGCGGCAGTACATCGGCTTCGGCACGCCGGCCGAGACGAACGCGCGCTTCAAGTACCTCATGGCGCACGGCCAGGACGCCCTGAACGTCGCCTTCGATCTGCCCACGCAGCTCGGGCTCGACTCCGACGACCCGCGCGCGGAGGGCGAGGTGGGGCGCGTCGGCATGGCCATCGACACGCTGGCCGACATGGAGGAGGCGTTCGCGGGCATCCCGCTCGACCGGGTCAGCGTCTCGCTGACCATCAACGGCATGGCGGCGCCGATCACGGCCATGTACTACGCGGTGGCCGAGCGCCAGGGCGCTTCCCCCGAGCGCGTGGTGACCACGCCCCAGAACGACATCCTGAAGGAGTTCGTCGCCCGCGGCACGTGGGTCTATCCCGTGGAGCCCTCGCTCCGGCTCGTCGCCGATCTCATCGAGTTCTCGGCCCGCCACTACCCGCGCTCCAATCCGGTCTCCGTGTGTGGCTATCACATCCGAGAGGCCGGATGCACGACGGCGCAGGAGATGGCCTACGGCCTGTGCATCGCCGCCGCCTACGTCGAGCTGATGCTGGCCCGCGGCATGGCCGTCGACGATTTCGCGCCGCGTCTCTCCTTCAACTTCACCTGCTGGGGGAAGATCTTCGAGGAGGTCGCCAAGTTCCGTGCCGGCCGGCGTCTCTACGCCCGGATGATGCGCGAGCGCTTCGGAGCCGCCAACCCGAAGTCCTGGATCTTCCGCTCGCTGATCGGGGGCGGCGGCTCGGCCTTCACGGCCCAGGAGCCCGAGAACAACATCGTGCGCGGAGCCTACATCGCCCTGGCCGCGGCCCTGTCGGGCGCACAGACCATGGCGCTGCCCACGTACGACGAGGCGTACACGATCCCCTCGGCCAAGGCCCAGCTCATCGCGCTGCGCACCATGCAGATCTGTGCGGAAGAGTCGGGCGCCGCCGACACCGCGGATCCCCTCGGCGGCGCCTATTACGTGGAGGCGCTGACGAACGCGATGGAGGAGCGGATCGTCGCCGAGATGACGGCCGTCGAGCGGATGGGCGGGATCGTCGAGGCCGTGAAGACCGGTGCCATCCAGGCCGAGGTCGCGCGTCAGGCCTATCTCTACGAGCAGGCGCTCGCCACGGGCGCCGTCCCCAAGGTCGCCGTGAACTGTCACGTGGGAGACGTTGCCGGCGAGCCGGAGCGAGAGCTCGAGCTGTACGCGTTCGACGCCAAGGTCGCGGACGCCCAGCTGGCGCGGCTCGCGCGCGTGCGCCGCGAGCGGGACGGCCGCGCGGTCACGGCGGCCTTGCGGCGGCTCACGGAGCAGGCGCGCGGCTCCACGAACCTGATGCCGGCAATCCTGGAATCCGTCACGGCGTACGCCACCCTCGGCGAGATCAACCGCGCGATGAAGGACGTGTTCGGCGAGCACAAGGAGCCCGTGAAGTTCTGATGGACTTCAGCGTCATCGGCCGGGGGACGCCGAAGAAGGACGGCGCCGAGAAGGTGACGGGCCGCACCCGGTTCCTCAACGATCTCGAGCTCCCCCGGATGGCGCACGGCAAGATCCTCCGCGCGAAGTTTCCCCACGCCCGCCTGGTGGCGATCGACGTCGCGCGCGCGCGCCGCGTGCCCGGCGTGGTCGCCGTGATCACGGCCGAGGACGTCACGCAGCACCCCTTCGGCTTCGCCAAGGATCAGCTGGCGCTCAAGCGCGGCAGGGTGCGCTGCATCCGCGACGAGATCGCGGCCGTCGCCGCGGAGACGCCGACGATCGCGGAGGAGGCGCTGGGGCTGATCGACGTCGAGTACGAGGAGCTGCCCGCGGTCTTCGATCCCCGGACGGCGCTCGCCGAGGGCGCGCCGCTCGTCCACGACGAGCTCGGCACCAACGCGGCACCGCTCCGCTATCAGTTCGCGCACGGCGACGTGGACTCCGCCTTCGCGTCGGCCGCGGCGGTGGTGGAAGGGGAGTACCGGCTGAACTACGTCACGCCGGCCTGCCTGGGCACGATGGTCGCCATCGCCGACTGGGATGCCGAGGATCGGCTCACGATGTGGAGCACCACGCAGGTGCCCTTCCTCTACCAGCGTGACCTCGCCGCCGCGCTGGGCATCGGGGGCGACCGCGTGCGGGTGCTCCAGCCGCCCGTCGGCGGCAACTTCGGCCGGGGCCTCGATCTCTATCCGATCGACATCGTGACCGCGCTGCTCGCGCGGGCGGCGCGCCGGCCGGTCAAGATCGAGTTCGACCGCGTCGAGGAGTTCATCGCCTGCCCGACGCGCGAGCCGTGCACGATCCGTCTGCGGACCGCGGCCGACGCCCACGGGCGGCTGCTCGCCCGGGACGCGCACGTGACCATCGACAACGGCGCCTACGTCTCGTGGGGATCCACGACGCCCTACGTGATGCTGGCGACGGTCGCGGGTCTCTACCGGTGCCCGAGCGTCCGCTTCGATACGACGATCGCCTACACCAACAATCCCTACTCGGGATCGATGCGGGGGTACGGCAACCTCGAGTCGACGTTCGCGGTCGAGTCCCAGATGGACGAGCTCGCCGAGCGTCTGGGCCTGGACCGCCTCGAGCTGCGGCGCCGCAGCGTGGTGAAGTCCGGCGACGTCCATCCCCAGGGCTTCGCCATCACCTCCTGCGCCATGGCGGAGTGTCTGGACGCGGTCGGCCAGGAGATCGCGGCCGATCCCCCGCCGTCCCCGCCGGCCGGATGGTCGCGCGGCGTCGGGTACGCGGCGATGTTCCACGTCGGCGGGGGCGCCCGGATCTACCGTTCCGACGGGTGCGGCGCCATCGTCAAGCTGGACGACTTCGGCAAGGTCTCGCTGATCACCGGCGCCTCCGAGATCGGGCAGGGCTCGGAGACGGTGCTCGCCATGATCGTCGCCGAGACGCTGGGCGTGCCGCTCGACCGTGTCGACGTCGTCAACTCCGACACCGCGGTCAAGCCGTGGGACGTCGGCGTGCACGCCAGCCGGACCACGTTCATCGCGGGCAACGCGGCGCGGCTGGCCGCGGAGAAGATCCGCGCCCAGCTCCTCGCCATGGCGGCCGAGCCGCTCGACGAGCCGGCCGCGCGGCTGGCCGTCGCCGACGGCTGGGTGTACGTCGTCGGCGAGCCCCAGCGCCGTCTGCCCTACGATCGCGTCGTGCGCGCCGGCCACTACCGTCCGGCCGGCCAGACGCTCGTGGCCGAGGCGTTCTACGACCCGCCGACCGCGATGCTCGACAAGGACCTGCGCGGCAACGTCTCGGCCACCTACGGCTTCGCGGCCCAGGCGGTGCTGCTCGACGTCGAGCGGGCGACGGGGCGGGTCCTGGTGCGCAAGGTCGCCTCGGCGCACGACGTCGGTCGCGCCCTGAACCCGCTCGCCGCGGAAGGCCAGGTCCACGGCGGTGTCCACATGGGCCTGGGCTACGCGCTGGCCGAGCGCCTCGTCGTGGACCGGGGGCAGATTCTCACCCAGACCTTCATGGACTACGCGCTGCTGCGCGCGGACGACATGCCGCCGATCGTCGTTCGCCTGATCGAGAGCCTGGATGCCGAGGGCCCGTTCGGCGCCAAGGGCCTCGGCGAGTCCGGCGTGATCCCCGTGTCCGCCGCCGTCGCCAACGCGATCAAGGATGCGATCGGCGTCCGGTTCACCGAGCTGCCGATCACCGCCGCGCTGATCGAAGGCGCGCTCAGGGAGCCGATCGAATGACTCGCTTCCTCACCGGGGTGCGCGTGCTCGATCTCTCCCGCATGCTGGCCGGGCCCTACGGCTCGATGCTGCTCGCCGACATGGGCGCCGAGGTCATCAAGATCGAGGAGCCGGACGGCGGAGACCCGATGCGCGTCATGGGACCACCGTTCCTGCCCGACGGGGAGAGCGCGTACTTTCTGGCGATCAACCGCAACAAGAAATCCGTGGCCCTCGACCTGACGGCCGCGGACGGGCGCGCGGTGTTCCACGACCTCGTGCGGCGGGCCGACGTCGTCTGGGAGAACTTCCGCCCCGGCGTCATGCCGCGTCTCGGCTGCGGTTACGGAGAGCTGTCCGCGCTGAACTCGAGGCTCGTCGTGTGCTCGATCTCGGCCTATGGAGGGGATGGCCCGTACCGTGACTGGCCCGCCTTCGATCTCGCGCTCCAGGCGATGGGGGGCGCCATGAGCGTCACCGGCGAGCCCGGTCGGCCACCGGCGCGGATGGGGCTGCCGATGGGCGATCTCTCGGGCGGTCTCTTCGGGGCGTTCGCCGTCGCGGGGGCGCTCTTCCAGCGCCAGGTAACGGGGCGCGGCGCCCACATCGACCTCTCGCTCCTCGATTGCCAGGTCTCGCTGCTGACGTACATGGCCCAGTACTTCTGGGCGGACGGGCGCGTGCCGGGGCCGATGGGCTCGGGCCACGCTTCCGTCGTGCCGTACCAGGCGCTCGCCACTCGCGACGGTCACCTCATCGTCGCCGTCTTCGCCGAGAAGTTCTGGGGCGGGTTCTGCCGCGCCGGGGGACGCCCCGAGTGGCAGGCCGACCCGCGCTTCGCCACGAACCGCGACCGCGTCGCCCACCGTGCGGCGCTCGAATCGCTCATCGGCGCGCGCTTCGCCGAGGACACCACCGACAACTGGCTCGTGCGCCTGCACGCCGAGGGCGTGCCGGCCGCGCCGATCAACGCGATCGATCGCGTCCTGTCCGATCCACAAGTCAAACATCGGGAGATGGTCGTGCAGATGGATCATCCACGCCACGGCGCCCTGCCGACGCTCGGCACGCCCATCAAGATGGACGGCGCGCTCGGTCTCGAGGTGACTCCGCCGCCTCGTCTCGGCCAGCACACCGACGAGCTCCTGTGCGGCCTGCTCGGGTATCCACCCGACCGGATCGCGGCGCTCCGACGCTCGCGAGCGATCGCCTGATGGCCGTCGTCGCCGTCCTCGGCGCCAGCAACGGCGGGCTCACGACCGCGGCGGACCTGACGCTGGCCGGCCACACCGTCCGGTGGTGGTCACGGTCGCCCGAGGCGCTCGCCGCCGTCCGCGACGCCGGCGGGATCACGCTGGCCAGCGACGGCGACCGCCGGCTCGCCCGGCTCGCGCTCGCCACCGACGATCTCGCCGCCGCGGTCGGGGACGCCGAGGTGATCGTCGCACCGCTCCCGGCCACGGGGCACGCGGATCTGGCCGCCCGCCTCGGCCCGCTCCTGACCGATCGCCAGGTCATCCTGTTGACGCCGGGCACGCTCGGCGCCTACGCGCTCGCCCGCGGGATCGCGCGCGATGGCGGCCGTCTGCCGCTCGCCATCGCCGAGGCCGGCACGCTGCCCTATCTCACGCGCAAGGCGGGGCCGGCCGAGGCGCGCGTCGCCGTCCGCGCCACGAATCTGCCGGTGGGAGTATTTCCCGCCGCCCACGCCTCCGCGGCCCTGGCCAGCGTCGCGAGGCTCTATCCCGCCGTCCGCCCCTGTGTCGACGCCCTCGACGCGGCGCTGAACAACGCCGGGCCCGTGATCCATCCACCGCTCGTGCTGCTGAACGCGGGCGCGATCGACAGCGGGCGCTTCGACGTCCACGTCGAGGGCACGACGGCGACGGTGCGCCGGCTGATCGACGCCGTCGACGCCGAGCGCGTGGCCACCCGTGTGGGCTGGGGCTATCCCGGGCCCCACTACGAGCTGGCGACGTACTACGACGAGACGCGGGCCGCCGAGGGCTTCTACGGCGTCGGGGCCCGGGCTCGGGTGGCGCAGAGCCGGATCTTCGACGAGACGCTGAGCCTCGAGCACCGCTACGTCACCGAGGACGTCGCGCTCGGGCTCTCGCTCTTCGAGTCCGCGGGCCGCACGGCGACCGTCGACACGCCGGCGGTCAGCGGTCTACTACACGTGTTCGGGGTGCTGGTCGGTCGCCGGCTCGGCGGGCACGGGCGGGCCCTCGAGCATCTGGGGCTCGGCGACCTCTCCCTGCGCGAGATCCGCACCTTCCTTCAGGAGGGCTGGGCGTCGCCGCAGTGGGCGAAGATCATCCGTCGGTGACGTTCTGGAATCGCGAGGCCGAGACGCTTCCGCGCGAGCGGATCGCGGCGCTGACGCTCGAGCGCATGCGCGCGACGCTGGCGCGTGTCGGCGAGAACCCGGCATGGCACCGCCGGCTGGGGCGCGTGGGCGCCGACGACCTCCAGACGCTCGACGACTGGCGGCGCCTGCCCTTCCTCACCAAGGACGACCTTCGCGACGCCTATCCCTTCGGGCTCGCCTGCGCGCGGAGCGCCGGGTACCGGCGCATCCAGATGTCCAGCGGGACGACCGGCAATCCGGTGCTCAACCCGTACACGGCGGGCGACATCGAGCAGTGGGGCGAGACGATGGCGCGCTGCTACGTGGCCGCGGGCGTCGGCGCCGCCGACGTCATCCAGGTCACGCCGTCCTTCGGCCTGTTCAGCGGCGGCTTCGGCTTCCACTACGGCGCCGAGCGTCTGGGCGCGATGGTCATCCCCGTCGGCGCCGGGCGCACGCTGCTCCAGCTCAAGCTCATGCGCGACCTGCGCGCGACCGTCTTGGCGGCGATCGCGACCTATCCACTCCGGCTCATCGAGGTGGCACGCGAGGAGCGCTTCGATCTGGGCTCGCTGGCGCTCCGGGTCGGGATCCTGGGCTCGGAGATGTGGACGGACGAGCTGCGCGCGCGCATCGAGGGCGAGCTCGGGATCCGGACGTTCGACATCATCGGGATGACCGAGACCGGCGGCCCGGGCCTGGGGATCGACTGCGGCGCGCGGGCCGGGATCCACGTCTGGGAGGATCACTACTACGCGGAGATCGTCGACCCGCGCAGCGGCGAGGCCCAGCCCGATGGTCAGGACGGCGAGCTGGTCGTGTCGACGCTCACGCGCGAAGGCCTGCCGCTCGTCCGCTATCGGACCCACGATGTCACGCGTATCGTCTCCCGCGAGGCGTGTGCCTGCGGCCGGACGGCCCTCCGGCTCGATCGCCTGCGCGGGCGTACGGACGACATGGTGATCTTCAAGGGCGTGAACTTCTACCCGCGACAGGTGGAGGCGCTCCTGCTGCGTCAGCCGGGGTTCGGGCCCGAGTACCGGATCGTGCTGGAGGCCGACACCGGCGGCGAGCGGATGACGATCCTCGTCGAGGCCGAGCCCGGCCATGACGGCGCGGCCACGACGCGCGTGAGCCGCGAGCTGCGGGACCTCCTCAGCCTGAGGGCCGAGCTCCGCCTGTGCGCGGTCGGCGAGCTCGAGCGGCCGCAAGGCAAGGCGGTACGCGTCGTCGATCGGCGCGGCGCCGGGCGGTGAGCGGTCTCGCGCGGCTGTTTGCGCCGCGGAGCATCGCCGTCCTCGGCGCCTCGCGAAACCCCGCCAAGCTCGGCCACCGCCTGCTCGAAAACCTCAGAGCCGAGGGCTACGCGGGCCGCATCCATCCCGTGAACCCAGGCGGCCAGCCGATCCTCGGGCTCCCGACGCTCTCCACGATCGCGGCGCTGCCCCACGGCGTCGATCTCGCGCTGATCAGCCTGCCCGCGCCGGCGGTCCCGGCCGCCATCGAGGCGCTCGCCGGGCGCGGCGTCGGCGCCGCCGTCGTCCTGTCGTCGGGCTTCGGCGAGGTCGATGACGGGGGTCGCGACGTCCAGCGCGGGATGCTCGCGACAGCGCGCGCGGCGGGCATGCGGCTCGTGGGCCCCAACTGCATGGGGATCTACTCGGCGCCGGTGCGGCTGAACGGCACGTACTTCTGGGATCTGCCGCGGCTCGACGGAGGCATCGGCGTCGTCTCGCAGAGCGGCGCCTACGGCGGCTTGATCTTCCGCCATCTGGGGGCGCGCGGCCTCGGGGTCCGTCACTTCCTGTCGATCGGCAACCAGAGCGACGTCGACGTCGGAGAGATCGTCGAGTACTTCGCGGACGATCCCGCGACGACACTGATCGCGTGCTTCATCGAAGGGCTGCACGATGGCCGCCGGTTCGTCGAGGCGGCGCGCCGGGCGACTTCGCTCAAGCCCGTGGTCGTGCTCAAGGGAGGCCGCTCCGACGCCGGCCGTCGCGCGGCGGGCTCGCACACGGGATCCCTGGCCGGGACCTACGACGTCTATCGCGCGGGATTCCGGCGCGCGGGGGTGGTGCTCGCGGAGGAGACGGAGGAGTTCTTCGACGCCGTCGAGACGCTCGTCGCGTCCCGACAACGTCGTCCGGCCGCGCCCGCGATCGCCATCCTCACGGTCTCGGGCGGGCCCTCGGTCGTGGCCGCGGACGCCGCGGAGCAGGCGGGCCTGCTCGTCCCGGCCCTCGGAGCGGACGCGCGATCCGCGCTGCGCGCCCTGCTGCCGTCGTTCGCGGCCGTGGGCAATCCAGTGGATCTGACGCCCCAGGTCGCGCCCGATCGCATCGGGCCGGCGGTCCGTCTCGTGTTCGACGAGCCGGAGATCGCCGGGGCTGTCGCCGTGGACGTCGGGCTCGACATCACGGAGTTCGCCGACGCGATCGTCGCCGCCTCCACCGCCACCGGCAAGCCCGCCGTCGCGTTCGCGGCCGACGCGCCGGGCATCGCCGAGCGCTTCCGCCAGGGCGGCGTGGCCGTGCTGCCGAGTCCCGAGCGCGCGGTGCGGGCGTGGCGGGCGCTGTGGCGGGCGGGGCGACCGCCCGCGTCAGCGGCGTCACGGCCGCGAGCCCTCCCGACCGATGTCGCGCGTGCCCTGGCGGAGGCGCCGGCGGGGCCTGCGCCGTACGCGCTGTCGCGCCGCGCGCTCGAAGCGTACGGCGTGGTCTTCTGCCGTGAGCGCTCCGTGACGACCGAGGACGAGGCGGTGGCCGCCGCGGACGCGCTCGGCTATCCCGTGATCGTGAAGGCCGATGCTCCGGGGCTCATTCACCGGACCGAGGCCGGCGCCGTCCATCTCGACGTCCGCGACGCCCGGACCGTCCGGGAGGCCTTTCGTGACTTGCGGTCGCGGCTGGGGGCGCCTCGAGCGCTGATCCAGGAGCGTGTGACCGGCGGCGCCGAGCTGCTGCTGGGGGCGCGGCGCGATCCCGTCTTCGGTCCCGTCGTCGCCGTCGGCACCGGCGGGATCCTGACCGAGGCGGTCCGGGACGTCTCGCTCGCCCTGGCGCCGGTAGGTCGCGACGAGGCGCGCGCGATCGTCGGCGAGGGCCCGAGGGCGCGCCTGCTCGCTGGCGTCCGCGGCCGACCCGCGTGCGACGTGGCGCCCCTGATCGAGGCGATCGTCGGTATCGGTGAGCTCATGGCCGCCGAGGCCCGTGTGATCGAAATCGACGTCAACCCCGTCATCGCCGCCGGCGCGACAGCGATCGCGGTGGACGCTCTTGTCATTCTCGGTGAGACCGAGAGCCGGGAGACCATCTGATGGCGAAAGAGGATTTTTACCTCACCGACGAGCAGCGGATGATCCGTGACCTCGCGCGAAAGGTGGCGCGCGAGAAGGTGGCGCCGCACGCCGCGGCCGTGGACGAGACCGAGACGTATCCCGAGGCGTCCATCCAGGCCCTCATCGACGCCGGGCTCTACGGGATTTGGGTCCCCGAGGAGTACGGCGGAACGGCGATGGGATGCCTCGCGTTGTCGCTGGCGTCGGAAGAAGTCGCCTACGCCTGCGCCGCCACCGGGACCCAGTATCTCGATCAGGCGCTGGGTGGCCTGCCCATCCTGCTCGGCGGGACGGACGCGCAGAAGACCAAGTATCTGCCGCGCCTGGCCAGCGGCGACCTCCTCTCGGCGTATTCGCTGTCCGAGCCCGAGGCAGGCTCCGATGCGGCCGGGCTCCGGACGACGGCCGCGCGGAAGGGTGATCACTACGTGCTCAACGGCTCCAAGCAATGGTGTACCAACGGCGACCACGCCGGCGTGATCTGCGTCTTCGCGACGGTCGATCCCGCCAAGCGCGCCAGGGGCATCACCGCCTTTCTCGTCGAGGCGGGGACGCCGGGGTTCACCGTCGGCAAGAAGGAAAGGAAGATGGGCATCCGTGGCTCGCCCACCGTCGCGCTGCACTTCACGGACTGCGTGGTTGCCCTGGAACAGCGGCTTGGCGCCGAGGGCGAGGGGTTCACGCTCGCCATGCGCACGCTCGACATGACCCGCCCGGCCACGGGGGCGCTGGCGCTCGGCATCGCCCAGGCGGCGCTCGACGCCGCCGTCGGCTACGCGCGCGAGCGCCGGCAGTTCGGTCAGCGCATCGGCGACTTCCAGGGGATCCAGTTCATGCTCGCCGACATGGCCATGCAGGTCCACGCCGCGCGGCTCATGATCCACCACGCCGCGCGCCAGGTCGACGGCGGCTTCACCGGTAACACGTACGAGGCCTCGATGGCCAAGTGCTGGGCGGCGGATGCCGCGATGAAGGTCGCGACCGATGCCGTCCAGGTCTTCGGCGGCTACGGGTACACGCGCGAGTTCCCGGTCGAGCGCTTCATGCGCGACGCCAAGATCATGCAGATCTACGAGGGGACGAATCAGATCCAGCGGGTCGTCATCGCCCGGCAGCTCCTCGGGACATAACGCATCGCGTAAAGGGTCGGAATTGAGTTGCAGATTTTGCACTTGACAACCGCCGTACGATGGAGGAAAAAGTTGCAGATTTCTGAATTTTCTGGAATCCGCGCTGGAGGCGCCACATGCGGTTCATGACGACGGGAGCAGTGGCCGCCGCGTGTCAGGTCACGATCCCGACAGTGAAGCGCTGGATCCGGGAGGGCCATCTTGCGGCGTTCCAGACCGCAGGGGGCCACTACCGCGTCACCGCAGAGGCGTTCGACCGCTTCCGTCTCGCTCGGCACATCCCCGATGTCGACATCGCGCCCGAAGAGTCGCCGAAAGTCTTGATCATCGACGATGACCCGAACACGCTGGCGACGCTGGCGGACGCCCTGATGTGGGTCGGCCGTTACAAGGTCGAGGTGGCGCAGGACGGCTACGAAGGCTTGATCAGGGTCGGCGGCTTTCGGCCGGACGTCCTCGTTCTCGACATCCGAATGCCTGGCCTGGACGGCTTTCAAGTCTGCCGGCGGATCAAGGCCGACCCGGCGACGCAGTCGATCAGGATTGTCGCGATGAGCGGTTACGCAGAGGCGGACACGACGACGCGGGTCTTCGAAGCCGGCGCCGACGCGTTTCTCGAAAAGCCTATCGATCTCAAGCGTTTACGGGCCGACGTCGATCGCCTGGCCCACGTGATCTGAGGGAGACGAGCATGCCGCCAAGGATCATGCGGGCCGCCTTGATGACCTGCATCGTGGTCACCGTCGTGTGCCTGGCCACGGGAGCCTTTGCCGGGAGCGGGACCGGTCTCAGGCGCATCGTCGTCTTCCTCGACGGCACCTCCTCGCAGGTCCAGCAGCAGGTGGTTGCCCAGAGCGGCAGTCGGCTGCTGCATGTCCTCTCGTTGATCAACGGCGCGGCCATCCAGCTGCCCGCCGTGGGCACGGACTCCGCCCTGGCGTACCTGCAGGCCCATCCCGCCGTGGCGGGGGTCTACGACGATCCAGCCATCGGGGCGCACGGCGAGGTATCGGCGATCGCGCAGGGGGCCGGGGGGGACGGAGCCGGCGGGGATGGAGC
>Ga0137375_10009065_pt1 | contig 11821 bp, 16 predicted proteins | sample SagtaG_24_FD_104936 | JGI IMG/M metagenome (GOLD analysis project Ga0137375, IMG submission 104936) | Vadose zone soil microbial communities from Sagehorn Ranch, Mendocino, California, USA - Sage1_R_113_16 metaG | ecosystem: Environmental > Terrestrial > Soil > Vadose zone | place: USA... | reverse complement strand
TTCTCCTCGCGGTCGGCAAGGTGAAAGAACGAGGCATTCGCGAGGCCATCGACGACTACTTGGGGCGCGTGCGGCGTCATCACACCGTCGAAGAGATCGAGTTACGGGATGCGCCCGAAAAAGAGCTCGCCGCGTCATTCGAAAGGCGACTCCCTCCTTCCGCCCACGTCGTCGCCCTCGACGTGGCCGGCTCGGCGCGCACGAGTCAAGCCTTCGCCCGTTGGCTCGACGCTCGAACGAGCCAAGGCAAAGGGCACCTCGTCTTTCTGGTTGGCGGGGCGGACGGGTTGCCACCCGCGGTGCTGGCCCAGGCGCACGAAAGGCTCAGCCTCTCTTCGATGACACTGCCCCACCGACTAGCTCGATTGATCCTCGCCGAGCAGCTCTACCGCGCGGTCACCATCTTGCGCGGCGAACCCTATGCGCGTTGATCACTCTTCGTTACCGCCCTTTTTCGTGCGCTGGCGTTTGGCTTCGCGCTCGGCTTTCTTCGCCGCGCGTTTGGCGGCCCTTTCGGCGCGATCGCGGTCGAGCTCCTCTTTGGAAGGCCGCTTGCCAAACAGATAAGCCAGGCCGATCGACACGAAATACAGCAAGATGAGCGGCACGCTCATCACGATTTGGCTGGTCGTGTCGGGCGGCGTGATGATGGCGCCGACGGTGAAGGCGACCAGCACGAACCACCGTCCGAAGCGCAGAAGCTGGAGGTAATTGACGATACCGGCAATGGAGAGGAACAAGATGAAGAGCGGCAGCTCGAAGACGATGCCGAATGCGAGCAGCATCTGGCTGACGAAATCGAGGTACTCGCCCATCATGACGACGGGACGGATATGGACGCCGGCCGCCGGCGCCTGTTTCGCTAGCTCCAAGAAATAGTTGAACGTCACCGGGAAGGCGATGCGCCAACCGAAGAGGCCACCCCCCACGAAGAGAACCGTGGAGAAGAAGACGAACGGAAGGACGATCTTCTTCTCCTTCTTGTAGAGTCCCGGCGCGACGAAAGCCCACAACTGATAGAAAATGACGGGTGCAGCAAACAGCAACCCCGCCATGAGCGACAACTTCAAATAAGCTTTGAACGCGTCGCTCGGCGCGGCGAAGTTCAGCGTCGGATCGCCTTCGATGTTCTGGGCCTTCCAGGACTCGGCAAACGGTTTCCAAAGCCAGGCCAGGATCGGATCGCGGTACGTCCACGCGAGGCTCGCGCCGATCACGTACGCGACGATCGCTCGGATGAGCCGCGCTCGGAGCTCGTCCAGATGCTCCCAGATCGTCATCTTCTTCCCGTCACCGGGGGGCAAACTCTTTTCCTTTCCCTGCTCGAGGACCTGGGTCATCTGGGGTCAGCTTTCACTAGTTTCGTCGGTGAAGAGCCCAGAGCTCGTGGACGATGGCGAACAAGAAGCCGCCGATCAGCGACAGGTGCAAGTACCACCCGAACGCGTCGCGCGGTGACACGAGGGTCAAGGCGTCGCGCGAGCCGTCGACGAATGTGCGGTAGGACCAAGCCCTGATTGCGTCGCGACATGGCCAGGCGATGATTGACCCTGCCGCGAATGCGCAAAAGGTTCCGCGTAGGTGCATTCGGACCTTGTCGGGGTACAGGCGCATCTCGGGTCAGCTTTTGTGGCCGGCACCGTTCGTCGACGGGACAGAATTCGGGACGGCGGGAACGGCAGCCGAGGTCGCAGCGACCGGTCCGGCCGATAGCTCGGAGATGCCCGGCCCAGGTGAGGAACCCAGAACCGGCGGCTCGGGACGCGGCACATACGGGAGGAGGTCCTCGGAAAGGGCGCGGTAACTGTCGCAGCCGACGCGGGGGTACTCTCGCTCTCGATCGGGGACGACATTGGGCGAAAGCTCATCGGGCGATATCGCGCCCGATGCAAGCCGTTTGAAGTTGTCGATCTCCGACCGGATCCCCTCGGCATCCAGAATCTCGTCGATGCCGCTCTCGGTCCGAATGTCCATGGCCATCTTGCGGATGCGGTAGATGAGCTGGCCGGCCGTCCGCATGAGAGACGGCAGGTTGCGGGGGCCGACCACGACGATGGCCACCACGCCGAGCACCAGCATCTCGCCAAAAGAAAACCCGAACACGCCGTCACGCTAGCGCGAGGGGGCCCTCGCCGCAAAGGCATCGCGGGTTTTTTGGGTATTCTGAGCGAGCCATGGACCTCGTCTTCGCACTGGTCAGCGATCTTCACTTCGCTAACGAAGCTCGCTACGACGGAAAGCTCCGCAAGCTCACCGCCCGCTTCGTGGAAAAGATGAACGGCGTCGTTCACCCCGAGCTGGTGTTCAATTGGGGCGACGATATCGAAGACGAGAGCCGCGAGAAGGACCTCGAGCGCTACGATCATGGCCACGCTCTCACGCTGTCAAACGAAGCTTTGTCATGTCGCGGGAAATCACGATCGCATCAACCTTGCCGACGACGATGTTCTCCGATTCTGGGGACGCACCGGCCGTCTGTATGACTCATTCGACCACGGCGACGTTCATTTCGTCATTCTGGCTACGCACGAGGCAACGCTCCGGCGCGCTAAGGACACTAGGCGTGAGCCATCGCGGCGGCGGCAGAGAGCTCGCTCGCCGGCAGCGGACGATCGCGCGCGGTCAGGATCTCGCATCCATCCTTGGTCACGACCAGCGTGTGCTCGAATTGAGCCGACAACGAGCCATCGCGCGTGATGACGGTCCACCCATCTTCGAGGATGTCGACCTCGTAGCCGCCGACGTTGATCATCGGTTCGATCGTGAAGCACATCCCTGCCTTGAGCCGGAGCCCAGACCCGCGCATGCCCACGTGCGAGACCTGCGGCGGCTCGTGAAAGCGACGACCGATGCCGTGCCCTACGAAAGCACGCACCACCGAGCAACCCTCACCTTCGGCGAACTCCTGTATGGCGGCGCCGATGTCGCCGAGACGGGCTCCTTCGCGTACCTGCGCGATACCGAGTTCGAGCGAGCGGCGAGCGGTCTCCGTCACGTGGCACGCCTCTTTCGAGGGCTGCCCCACGTAGAACGTAGCCGATGTATCGCCGTGAAACCCGTCATAGATCGAAGTCACATCGACGTTGATGATGTCACCGTCTTTGAGACGCTGAGAGCCGGGGATCCCGTGGCATACGACCTCGTTGATGGAGGTGCACACGCTTTTCGGGAACCCGTGATAGTTGAGCGGCGCCGGACGGGCGCCCCGTCGGACCGTGTCTTCGTGCACGAACCGGTTGATCTCGTCGGTGGTGATGCCCGGACGAATGATCTCCCCAACCCGCAGTAGTGTTTGTGCGGCGAGCTGGCAGGCGCGACGCAGCGCGGCGATCTCGCGGGGGGACTTGATTTCGACGGAGCTCATGAAGTTTCGCTAGACTGTAGCTTTGTGCGCGTCCGGTCAATATCCCGCGTTACTGGCTGGAAACCTCGGCCAGCATCTTGGCTTCGCGCACGGCGGCGAGCACGTCGGTATTGTCCGACGCGAGATGGAACCGCAGCGCCACCCGAGGCTCGACCCAAGGTCCCCCGTCGAGGATCGGATCGTTGAAGCGGTGGACGAAGCCGATGAAGGTGCGCCCGATGAGCCTGCTATCGAGCCACTTGACGACGCCGAACGCAGGCGAATCCGAACGGATCGAAATCTCCACGTGATTGTCGGCGAATCCGCTCCGCCTGACGAGCGCGCCGTCCACGAAGGTGAGCGTCAGGTGGTAGATGGGCCTGCCCAGTGCGAAGTCGACGGTCACGGTCGCGACTCGCATCCTGGCGACAGCTTCGGCGTTCTGCGTGCGCGCCTTCAAGACCGGATCGCTTCGGGGCCTGGTGGCGACGTCGGCCAGTCCGACGGCCGTCGGGTCGATCCTATCGTCGAAGAGTCTGGTCGCCTCCCCGATGTAAGGAGGGAAGTGCTCGACCACCGGCGGGGGTCTCGGCGTTCCACTGCAGGCGAGCGCAACGAAGCAGACCGAGAAGTACAAGGAAAACGGGACACAAAGGAAGCGCAAGTCGTCGAGTCTTTCTGGCTCACTCAGGTTGTACGACACAGTACCAGAGCTGGTGAGGGCTCGCGAATGGTGCGTCTTTCAAGAAAGTGTAGTGCCTATCCACGAAAACGGCGTTAAAAGAGCTATTCAGGTTCCATCGATGAGCAGCGTCGCTCGTCTAAGTTTGTACGTGACATCCTGAAGATGGGTGGACCAAAAATTTTCGGAGGCACGCGATGAGTCAATTTCGCCGTTTTGGGCTTATCTCGCTGGTAGCGATTGGGCTTGCGGGCTTAGCAGGGGCTGGCAACGACGCGCGCGCAGCGGACGCCAAATCCGCCGCCGCCGTCCCACCTAAGCTCCCTCCGCCTCCAGCGGTGAAGGAAGCCATTCGCCTCACACCCGAAGGGCTTCGTTTCGGGATGGCCGTGAACGAAGTGGTCGAATTCTATAACAAAGTGTTCGATCAGGACTACGTGCCCATCTACAAGATGACGTCGATCGGACCGAAAATGAAGGAGGTCGACGCCGCGCTTGCCGAGCAGAAAGCAGCGTTCGTGCGCAGCGAGGTTGTCTTCGGCACTCTGCCCACCGGTATCGACAACACGCCTCTCAAGGGAGAGTACAATTACAAGAACAATGAAACGATGATGTCGCTGACGCGTCAGGGTGTGACGCGTTACTTCTTTTTCGTCGGCAAGCGGCTCTGGAAGATCTACGACGCGCTGCCCCTGAAGAAGGAAGGCGACATGGGCGCCAGCTACAAAGAGGCGGTCGCCGTGCTGACCAAGCGTTTCGGTGTCGCCGGGCGCCTCTTGTCGGAAGATCCGGCACGTGGCCGCAATGCCACCGAAGTGGATTGGGGCGACGCGACGACGCACGTGCGCGCTATCGATCGCTCTTACGAAAATATCGTCGGACTCGTCTATCAAGAGAAGGCTACGGCAACCCGCCTAGCCGCGTTCCGAGCGGCGAATAAAGACAACGAGGGCGCGATCGACCCCACGATTTCCGCTGTGACGCGGGGAGGGCCGACCGTCGACCCCAATGCATCGGCTGCCGACGCCTACACGGGTCGGGCCCACGCAACGCCGCCCGCAGGACCGGCTCCGGTGGCGCCGCCTCCCGCGAAGAAGAAGTAGACCGGATCTACGCGGTCTGCGCTCGAGGTACGACCGATGCCCCCGCGGGCACCTGAAAACCGGACGTGACGACCACCCGCATGAGCGGCGCTAGTGCGTGAATGGCCGGCTCGATAATGGTTTTCTGCGTCAAGCTGGCGCCCGGGCAGCCGGCGCATTTGCCCGCCAAGTGAAGGGTAATGCTGTCCGGCTCGATCGATACGACGAAGAGTTCTCCGCCGTCGGCGTGGATCAGGGGAGCGATGATGTCCTCGCAGACCTTGAGTAGCTTCTCCGACGGGACACTCACGAGGCGAGAGTACCATAAGGTCCTGGCGACGGGTTGCGATGGGCGAGCCCATCGATCACGAGCTCATCGCATGACCTCGGCGCGGCCTGCGGCCCGCCTGCGATTCGCATGACTCGGCGCGGCCTTCACGCTGAACGCTTGACCTTGCGAATGACGTGGCGTAGGTTGCGCCGCCTTGCAAGTGGGGCCCTAGTTAGCCTGGCGCTTGGATCTCGCAGTGCTAAGCTCGCGGATAGGGGCCTTGAAAGCGGGACGAAGGATAGTCGATGGCCGTTCACATACGTTTGAGCCGCGTCGGCGCCAAGAAGGCGCCCCAGTACCGCGTCGTCGTGGCCGATCAGCGCAGCCCCCGCGGGGGTCGTTTTATCGAGAAAATTGGAACTTACGACCCGACCGGAGACCCGGGTGCCTTGGTCCTGAACCGAGAGCGGCTCGACTATTGGCGTGGCCGCGGCGCACAGCCGTCCCACACGGTCGAGCGTTTGCTCAAACGGCAATCCAAGGTGACCGAGGTCGCCGCGTCATCGCCGAAGGGTCGCGTTACCGAAAAGTCGTCCTAAGGACTGGCAGGCCTCCCAGTGCTCGCGAGGGTGGATTCGGATCACTCTCGAACTGCGGTGGAAGCGGAGGCGGAGCATGGCGTTGAAAGAACTGATCGAGACCATCGCCAAAGCCCTTGTCGATGACCCCGAAGCTGTCGAAGTGACCGAAATCGAAGGTGAGCACAACCTGCTCATCGAGCTGCGCGTCGCCAAAGACGACGTCGGCAAGGTCATCGGAAGAGAAGGGCGCACCGCCCAGTCCATGCGCACGATCTTGACTGCCGCCTCGACGAAGCTCGGTCGTCGCTCTCATCTCGACATCGTCGACTGATTCAGCTCTCCATGGGCGAAGTTCGATGGGTCGCGCTTGCCGAGATTGCGCGCCCACACGGCGTGTGGGGCGAAGTCCGCGTCAAGGTGTACAACACCGACTCCGATCTGCTCGCCTCGAGGCGAGAAGTCCTCGTTCGACGGCGCGATGGCCGCGAAGAAACCATGCAGTTGGAATCGATCCGCGGAGCGGACACCGGGCACATGTTGATCAAATTCGGCGGCATCGACGATCGCGACGCAGCCGAGCCCCTTCGCGGCAGCACACTCTGCGTGCGGCGCGACGAGTTCCCCCCTCTACCCGAGGGGGAGTTTTACGTGTGTGACGTCATCGGCGCACGGCTCGTGGGACCGAGCGGGGAGCTCGGTACGATCGTCGATCTCGCGACGTATCCGAGCACCGAGGTGCTCGTCGTTCAGCTCGACGACCCGCCGAAGCAGCGCGCCGAGATCCCGCTCGTCGAGGACTTCGTCGAGCGCGTCGACACGAGCCTCGATCAGGTGGTACTGCGAAACGAGGGGCTCGAGTTCTTGCGCGGCGTCGTGACGGAGCGGTCCGATGCAGATTGACATCGTCTCGCTCTTTCCCGAACTTTTCGGTCCGTTTCTGGAGACGACGCTCGTCGGCCGAGCTGCGGCGAGTGGCGTCATCCGCGTGAGGACCCGCAGCCCGCGGCAGTTCGGGATCGGTCGTCACCTCAAGGTAGACGACACGCCGTACGGCGGAGGCTCGGGGATGGTGATGCGCGTCGATTGCCTCGTCGGCTGTATCGAGTCGCTCGACGACGATCGCGAGGGTGGCCTGAAGGCCCACCGCGTTCTTCTGACGCCGCAGGGCCGACCGCTCTCGCAGACCGTGCTGCACCAGCTTGCCGAGCGGCCCTCGCTCACCTTGATCTGTGGCCGCTACGAAGGTTTTGACGAACGAGTTCGTTCCTTCGTCGACGAGGAGATATCCCTCGGCGATTTCGTGCTGACCGGGGGAGAAGTGGCGGCGATGGCGATCATCGAGGGAGTCGCTCGCCTGTTGCCGGGCGTCCTTGGCAACGAGGCGAGCACCCACGAAGAATCCCACAGCCCGAACAGCGGCGGTCTGCTCGAGTACCCGCACTACACGAGACCGCTCGATTTTCGAGGGCTCGCCGTGCCCGAGGTCCTGATGAGCGGCAACCACGGCGAAATCGCTCGCTATCGCCGAGAGCAAGCCTACGAGCGGACGCGGTCGCGCCGCCCGGATTTGCTCGAAATCGCCAGGGATACCCAAGGCGAGCGCCGGCACCGATGAACCGGCTCGCCGTGGCGTTGGTCCACTATCCGGTGCTCGACCGACAGGGGGCCCTGATCACGACGGCGATCACCAATCTGGACCTGCACGATATCGCTCGAACCGCGCGCACCTATGGAGTCTGTGCGGTTTTCATCGTACATCCCGTTGCTGCGCAGCGTGAGCTCGCCCAGCGCGTCAAGGCGCATTGGGTGAGTGGCTCGGGCGCTCGCCGCATTCCCACCCGCGAGCCGGCCATGGCGCTCCTGCAGATCGTGCCTGCGGTCGAAGATGCGTATGCAGCTCTCGGTGGTCGCTCCGAGGTCGACCTCTATACGACGAGCGCCCGCCGAGATGCGGCCGGCGCCTTGGGCTATGGCGGTGCGCGCGCACGCATCGCGGCGACCTCGAAAGCGTCGTTGATCCTCTTCGGCACCGGGTGGGGTATCGCTCCGTCGCTTCTGGAAACCGCCGACGTGCGCCTTGCGCCGATCCGCGGAACGAGCGCCGACGATTACAACCACCTCAGCGTTCGTGCAGCGTGCGCCATCACGCTGGATCGCCTGCTCGCCGGGGACGCCGATCGGTCATCCTGACGCGTGCCCGAGGATGTTCGTGAGCTCGGGCGTCGGGTGCCCCGCGGCGTCGGTTTCGATGAGCGGGAGCTGCACCACCAGCCCGCCCGGCCTGGCGAGGGCGAGCTCGACGAGCGCGACACGCGCGGGCCGCGTCGCTTTTCCATGCACGAATCGCAGCCGCTTCGGTTCGAGTCCCACCTTTCGTGCGGCGGTGGTCAGCTCGAGAAGGGCGTGAGCGGGGTACACCATGCACGCGCGACCTCGCCGTCCGAGCGCTTCGGCGGCCGCTCGAACGAAAGGCACGAGGTCCCCCCTTCGGGCCTCGAGGCGACCCGAGGGACGGCGACCGTCGGCGCGACCATCGCGCTCGGGCGCGACGTACGGAGGATTTGCAACGACCAGGCCTGCCGCGTGCAGGATCTCGGGAGCGATCGAAGACAACGGTCGGTTCAAGTCCCCGACGCGCACGCGACCGCGGCCTTGGTGGCCATTGGCCTTCAAGTTGTCTTGGCAGAGGGCGACGAGCGCGGGCTCGCGCTCGATGAAGTCGACCCGCTCGGCAGCGGCGAAGTGAAAGAGGGTGAGGCCCACCGCGCCCACACCGGATCCGAGGTCGACGGCGAGGCGTACGCGGCGACCCTCCGCCGCGAAGGCCCCGAGCAGGATGGCGTCCACATTGGCGCGGTAACCAGACCCTCGGCTCGGTTGAAAGAGCCTGACGCGGCCGCCGAAGAGGGAATCTTCGCTGATCGGCGGATCGGCCACGGTCGCGCGTTCATTTAGGCTGCTTCTGCCAAACTCTGCAAGGCCGTCCGGCACGCCCTGCGGACGTGCTAGTTTGCTCGCTATGGAGCGGGCGATTCGAAGCCCGAAGGGTTTTCTATGGCAGGGCGAGGACCCGCCGCGTCCCCTCGTTTGCCGGGACGTGCGCGGCTTTCCAGCGCTTGCAGCGGCATCGCTCGACCGCCCACCGACTTTGCCGGTCCGGCTGGTCATCGTGGTGCCGAACGTCGCCCTGCAGGATTGGTTGGCGCGCTGGGCGGAGGACGTCGGACGCGCGCGTCGGTCGGTTGCAGTCACCCGGCAAACCGACGGCCGCCAGGTGCGCTTCACCGGAACCCTGCTCGCCTACGGCCACGGCGTCGATACGGCCATTCGGGTCGAGCGGGTCGAACCAGAAGCGGGCGTCGCGCGGGGCCAACCCGTGCTCAAGGCGCGCTGAGGTAAAACGAAAAACGGGCCGGGCGGCCTCTTTTGGCGCCACCCGGCCCGCCGATTTCCGGGCCCCATACCTCGAGGGACTCGTGGACTCGCTCGCCACGTGGCGGCGCGAGCCCCAGGACAGTCGGCTACCCTTGTCCAGCCTCCAGGTTAGGGCCACAGGTACTCTGCATGGTGACTATCCCTCCTCCGGCGTAGACCGGCACCCGTTTCCGTCCTTCGAAGTGGGCGGTTTTGATCGGCGGGTGTTCGACTAGGTTGGGACCCCGAGGGGTCCCGGTTTCCTTTGCCCATGGTATGGAGGTGCTCCTCCATCGGACCATTCCCGGGGTCGAAACCCCAAACTCACAGGCGGTGTGCCGAAACTAGCACGCGCGAAGCGCGTGGCAAATTCGACTTCCTGATCGCCACGAGGGGATGCGCGGGCGGTCACTTCGGTCCACGATGAACTTGGACTTGACCGCTTACGACTGGCTCCTCGCACGACGGACCCTCGGGCTCGGCATCGCTCTCGGTGCCCTTGTCTTCGTCGTCATGATCAGTACCGACGATGCGATGAGCACGCTCGCCGGGCGGCTGGGTCGCCTGGCTGCTCTGTCGTCGCTCGCCGGCGGAGGCGCGGCATTCATCGCGACCGAACAGGCGCGATCACGTGGGGAGATGCGGGCACTCGGCGCGGCGGGGGTTGCGCCGGTGAAAGCAGCGCTCGGTCCCCTGGTGGGCGGCTCGGCCATCGGCGTGGCCGGCGCGATTTTGGCGCTCGTGCGACGTGTCGATCTCGCCCCGCTCTTTCCGCGCGCGAGTTCATCGGGAGAGAGCTGGGTAGCTCAAGGTGGCGCTTGGCTGGAGACGACGCGAGGTATCGTCGTACGCTCGACCGGAGAGCTCAGCTCGACCGCACCGGCGCTCGGGCGGACGCTGGTGGAAAGCCCGGCCCCGCGCGTGGCGACGGTGCTCGCACTCGCGCTGTCCGCGCTCGGCTTTCCGCTCTGGGCCGTCGCTCGGGAATCGGGCTTGCGACGTTCGTTGGTGGCGCTCGGCGTCGCCGCCTCGTCGGTCACGATTTTCCACCTCGTGGCTGCCGACCGCATGCATGCGGTCGCGCTCCTCGTGCCCCCAGCTCTTCTCTTCGGCGATGCATTTGCACTGCACCGGAGTGGCGCATGGTCGTGAAGGAATCATGGTCCGGCCCGGGTGATGGGGGCTCGGCGCGCTGGACGAAGGGGTGGGTCATCCTGGTCCACGGAGGAGCGGGCCGCTCCGATCACGATGCGGCCCGCATCGAGGGGTGCCGCAAGGCGGCGCAAGCTGCCGGCTTCGTCCTGGCGGGTTCGGGTTCGGCGCTCGACGCGGTGCAGGCCGCGGTGCACGTCCTCGAGGATGACCCTCTCTTCAACGCAGGAACGGGCGCATGCCTCACCCAAGAGGGTCTCATCGAACTCGATGCTTCCATCATGGAGGGCTCGTCGATGCGAGTGGGCGCGGTGTGCGCACTGCCCCCTTTCCGCAATCCCGTCGACATCGCTCGTGCCGTGCTGAACGAAGGTCGGCACGTTCTCTATGCCGGAGAAGGTGCCGCCTCTTTCGCGCGCGGGGTCGGCTTCGAACCTTCCACCGTCGAGGCGATGACGACCGAGCGGGCACGCCGAAAATGGGAGGAGTTCAAGAGAGGCGCCCTTGCCGCAAGTGCGGCGCCAACCGGCACCGTCGGCGCCGTCGCCCGGGACCGTTATGGTCTCGTCGCGGCCGCCACGAGCACGGGGGGAACGTTGGGCAAGAAGAGCGGCCGCGTCGGCGACTCGCCGATCGTCGGCGCCGGCACATTTGCCGACGACGAAGCAGGTGGCGCCTCTGCGACCGGACACGGTGAAGGGATCATGCGTCTGTGTCTCTCGAAGAGCGCGGTCGACGACATGCGCGGCGGCCTCGCACCGGAGAGCGCCGCTCGTCGCGCCATCGAGCGGCTCTCCGCCCGCGTGGGTGCGACGGGCGGTATCATTCTGATCGATCCTTCCGGTCGCATTGGCCTGGCGCGGTCCACCCCTTCGATGGCCTGGGGAGCCTCTTGGCAAGGCGCGGCGGATCCGGTCGGGGGGACTTAGGCACGTGAAAATGGTAATCCCCTCGCACGATGGACCAAGACGAGGCGAAAGCGAACGCAGCCCATGCCGCCGTGGCCGAGCTGCCGCAAAGCGGTGTTCTGGGACTTGGTTCCGGATCCACGGCGCGGCTCTTGATCGCCGAGGTCGGCGCTTTGGTCCAAGCCGGCCGGAGCTTCCAAGCGGTCCCCACTTCTGAAGCGAGTCGCGTCGACGCGGAGAAGTGGGGGATTCCGCTTCTTGCCGGCGACGGCCCCTGGGACATTGCCGTAACGGTGGATGGAGCCGATGAGGTCGACGCCGAGCTCAACCTCATCAAGGGCGGGGGAGCCGCCCACACGCGCGAGAAGATCGTCAATCATGCCTCGCG
>Ga0137375_10009061_pt1 | contig 11822 bp, 4 predicted proteins | sample SagtaG_24_FD_104936 | JGI IMG/M metagenome (GOLD analysis project Ga0137375, IMG submission 104936) | Vadose zone soil microbial communities from Sagehorn Ranch, Mendocino, California, USA - Sage1_R_113_16 metaG | ecosystem: Environmental > Terrestrial > Soil > Vadose zone | place: USA... | reverse complement strand
TTCCATACCGTCTCATTTTCGAACCCGTCGGGCGTGAATTGGGACACCAACGGCCGCCACTACAACATAGAGCAACATTCCGGCACGCTCGGCAACGACGGCCGCACGGTGACCACGAATTGGACACCCTCGGTCTCTCCCTGGCTCCCCAATCTCTTCAGCCGGCGAACAGAGACTCAGGGCTCAAGCACAGTGGACCACTATTTCGAGTTCACCCAGTCCAACGGGTTCTTCCGCGGCGACTTCCTCTACGACGCGAACCGCCAGATCGTCTTCCTGACCTGCCGCTACGACGACGGCGCCGGAAACGTGGGGCAGGACTTTTCGGCGACCTACCGCGGCCAGACCAGCGCTCCTCCTTCCAACGCCTGCTCGATCTTCTACCCGACATACCCGACGGGAGCCGTCGGGGTCAACGGCGACGCGTTCGGGAAGATCTACACACACCGCAACGGCCTTCTTCTGTCGGCGCTCTGGATGGCCAATCCGACGACTCCCGCGAGCTGGTTCGTCAAGAACCTGTTCCGCGACCCAGCGACCGGCTGGATCACCTTCTCAGTCGACCCCGCGGGCCTCGGGACGGGCTACTCCTACGACAGCCTGGGACGCGTGACGGGCATCTTTCCCCCAGCCGACGCGCCGAGCACCGTCAACTACGACTCGACGACGCAGACGACGGCGACCCGGGACGCAGGGCCCGGGCTCTTCATTCTCGAGCGTTACATCTACGACGGTCTGGGCCGGGTCAGCCGCGAGATCCGCCTGATGCCGGGAAACTCGGCCTCGCCTTATGCCGTGCGACTCACACAGTACGACGGGGCCTCGCACACCTCGTTCGTCTCCGAATGGGCGGGGTGCTCCGGGCTGCCCGGCTGCGCCGTTTCGTCGCCCTCCGCGGGAACGAGGAGCTCCAATTTCGATCCACTGGGACGGCCCCAAACGATGCGCAATGCCGACGGAGCGATGACCACGATCACCTACAGTGACGGCTCTGCCCAGTTCTCCGACACCCAGAAGACCGTTACCGTGGGCAACATCAACGGCGCCTGCTCCAGCGGCTGCTTCGGCGGGATCTCCGCGGCGACGGCTTATCGCTACGACGCCTTGGGCCGGCTCACCTCCGTGACGGAGCCCGGAGGCAGCGACGTGACGAGTTACGCGTACGACGCCAATGGTAAGCTCGCCCAGGTATCGCAGGGGGTTCAGACGCGAACCTTCGCCTACGACGCGGCGGGCTTTCTTCGCTCCGAGACGACGCCGGAAAAGGGCGCGGTCACTTACGACAACTACGGAAGCCTGGGCAACGTCCTTTCGGAGACCGAGCCCGGCGGTCTCCTCGTCAGCAGGACTTACGACTTCGCCGGCCGGCTGACCGGAGTCGTTTCCGGCGGGCTGCGCTATCTGACCAACTGCTACGACGGCCAGGCCTGCGCGGATGGAAGCCCCGGCTACTCGGGTGGCCTCCACCCCGCCGGTAAGCTGAGCCGCCGAATCGCATTCAACCCCCTGTCCGCTTCGGCACCGAACGTGACGGACGATCTGGCCTTCTCGGACCCGGCTGGCCGGCTCTCCAGCCAGACCACGACGATCACGGGCGGCAGCAACCTCTCGACGACCCAGCAGTGGCAGTTCAACGGTCTGGGTCTCATCGCTCATCACTCCCATCCGCGTCCCGGGGGCGCGACGCCGTTCGTTGTCTCGACCGACTATGACTCGGGCTTGCCGAGGACCCAGTACATCAACGGCCTGCCGATGGTCACCGCCATCACTCACAGGGCCTCCGGCGCGCTCGCCTCCTACAGTACGGGGATTGGGATCGGACACAACGTGACGACGACGATCTCTCAGGACGCCTCGTCGCTCCTCCCACGGCCTTCCCGGATCTTTGCGGCGGCGGAAGGCTCGCCCTCGCCGGCCTTCGATACACAGATCTACACCTACGACGGCGCCGGCAACATCGTTGCGATGGGCCCCGACAGCTTCGGATACGACGCGCGCAGCCGGTTGACCTCGGCGGCCCTCTCCGGTCTCGGAAGCCAGGGCTTCAGCTACGACAGGTACGGGAACCTGGTTTCCAAGGGAGGCGTGAGCTACTCGGTCTCGGCCTCGACCAACCGGATCACGACGGCCTCCTACGACGCCCGCGGAAACCTGACCGGGAACGGCGGCGAGACCTACGACTATGATGGCCTGGGCCGCCAGATCCGACACGCGGCCGGCTCGAATGTCTGGAACTACGCCTTCGACGGCGCCGACGAGCGTCTCCTCAAGGTTCCTCCGTCCCCCGGCAACTGGACATATACCCTGCGCGACGAGTCGAAACGGATCGTCTCGGAGTTCACCGCGGCCACCCAGTCCCGCGACAACGTCTTCCTCGGCAATCTTCTCGTGGCCTCCTACGCGAACGGGGCCGTCGTCGGCAATGACAGAGTCTGGACGTTCTATTCCTCCGACCACCTGGCTACCCCGCGCCTAATCACCGACATCACCGCCTCCACCGTCGAGACCCCCCGGCACTGGCCCTACGGCGAAAACGCCACGCCCGCCGGCCTCTTCCAGCGCATCCGCTTCGCCGCCATGGAACGCGACTCCGAGGCCTCACGCTATTACGATCACGCCCGCAACCACGAATTCAACCTCGGTCGATTCCTAACCCCAGATTCTCACCAGGGCGACGCCAGCTATCCCCAGGAGTGGAACAGGTATTCGTATGCCGGGAACTCCCCTACGAAGTTCATTGATCCCAATGGCTTGGAAAAGACTTGGGCCCAAGCAGCAGCATCAGCGATTGCGACAGCCGGGTCTGCTGTCACCTCGGTAGGAACCGCGCTCAAGGACCTACCGCTCGGTCTGGGCCAGGGTCCCGGGGCGGCACTGGAACACGTCGGCAACGTCATCGGCGGCGCCGGCGACATGCTCAATCTCGGATCCACACTTCCGGAGCAGATCGCTTCAGGAGCCGACATCGGGGCAATCTCTAATGCATTTGCAATCGAATCAATTCGAGCTGCTGGCTTCGTAATGTTCGCATGGGGCGCGGCCGAGGCCAATCCGACAGTCACTGTTCCAGAGGGAAGTCTCGTATACAGAGTGTGGGGTGGCCAAGCGAAGGAGTTCGGCAAATCCTGGACGACGGTAGACCCTTCCAGAGTGAGTGATTATCGTGGTGCGGCAGGCCTTCCGAACCAGAATGCCGGGACGTCTATGACGAAAGGTACGCTTCTCAATTCCAAAGGAACGACGATAAAACCGGCCAAACCTCTTCATGGGCACCAAGGCGGTTTGCCAGAAGTTCGGGTTCCTGATCCGCGGAAGCAGATCAAGGTCATTAAGACTATCGAGCTTCGGGATCCCTTATGAAACCCACGGGAACCCCTTCTCCTCAGAGGTCTCCTGTAGTGTTTCTCGGTGAGCAGGGCGGGGAACCCGAGCAGGCATTGAAGACTAAACTGATTGAATTGTTTGCACAGAAGGCACTGGTCTCAAGGGCCTATCTTGCCAGAGTCTCTTATTCGGGGAACCGAGAAGTGGTTGTGGCTCTCTGTCTGCCGGACGCCACAAGGGCGCAGGCCACCGTTGTCCGCGACGCAGCCGCAGTGTTCGCGGAGCTGTTTAGCGTCGATCAGCATCTCGACGTGGTGTTCGTGAGTGCGGAGGATGAGAGGAGATTGACGAGAGTCTGCAATCCGTTCTTCAGTGGACCTTAGCCACCAGAGAAAAAGTGAAAGAGGATTGCGGGCGATGCGCGTGAACAGAGAGACCGTTCGCACTTAGAAGTCCGGGTTCCTGCTCCTCATCGGGGTCCACTCTCTTTTTGAGACGCTCTTGGTGTCTGTGTGCGTGGTGTGTGTGGTGACGGTGGCAGGGATGAGGGATTGAGGGGAGGACCGATGAGAGGAGTTCTGGCATCCTGGAAGAAGGGGGTCGTGGCGGGTGTCGCGGCGCTGGTTTCGCTGCTGGTTTTCGGTCAGGCGCCAAGGGACCTGTCAGTCAGTGTGGCAGCGCCCGGGAGCGCGACGGTCGGGACGGCGGCCGCCTTCACCCTGGGGATCGGCGGTTCGGGCACCGCGACCAGCGTCACGGTCACCGCCGTCTTTCTGCCGAAGGTGACGCTCGACTCGTCGGTGCCCGCCGGTCTCTGCGCCGCCAACACGGCGATCGCGGAACTCTCCACGACCGTGACTTGCGCGACGGCGGGCTTGAGCACCCTGGTGATCGGGGTGATTCCGCAATCCCAGGGGACGCTCACCGCGGTCGTGGGCGTCATCGGCAGCGACCCTGACCCCATCATGGCGAACAACAGAGCGTCCGCGATCGTGTCGGTCACTCTCGGAGCGACGCCAACGCCTGTGCCGACTCTCACCGGCACGCCGGCGAGTACCCAGACGAACACGCCCACAGCGACGCCCCCTTCCACGGCCACCTACACTCCGACACCGACCCGGACGCCGACTCCTTCAGGACCGACCCCAACGCCGGGCAGCACGTGGACCCTCTTCGGAGCAAGGACGCCTAGCGTCACTCCAAGCGAGAGTCCCAAGGAAGCAGGAGAGCTGTTCAAGTCGTCTCAGCCTGGCGCAATCGTGGCTCTTCGGTTCTGGAAGTCCCCGAATGAGTCGGGATCCCACAGAGTAACCGTCTGGGACACATCTGGTGTCGCGAAGAGATCCGTTGACTTCGGGGTGACTGGGGGGTCGGGCTGGCAGGAAGCGACGTTGAACCCCCCGATGTTCATCTCCCAGGGTGAGTACTACTGGGTGTCCTACAACGTCAACGCATCCGCCGGCGAGACTCCCGACGCTCTGGGTGGTTGCTTTTTTGGGATCGGTGGGATCGTAAACGGGCCCTTGACTACCTACTGTGGCGGAACGGGTGGTCCCTTCCAATTCCCGGGGGCATCCCCGAACTTGACCAACTACTTTGCCGACATTGTTTTTCAACCCGGAGCGGTCCCTTCGCCCACCTCTACAAGCACGCCGGCGGCTACGTCCACCGCTACGCCGACCTTCACGCTCACGTGGACCCCTTCGAATGCGCCGACCGCGACCCGAACGTTCACACCAACCCCCAGTCCGACTCAGACGTTTACTCCCTCGATGACGCCGACACCCACGCCCACTCTGTTCTCGGTGACTATCTTCACGAATCAGGTGCCTGCCGCGAATCCCACGGGCAACCGCCTCGAGCTCGGTACTCAATTCTCTACGTCGCAAGGCGGCAATGTGGTTGCGCTCCGGTTCTGGAAGTCCTCCTCGGAGTCGGGCAGCCACACGGGGCATTTGTGGACCGACACGGGAACGCTGCTGGCCTCGGCAGTCTTCACGAGTGAGAGCACCTCGGGCTGGCAGGAGCAGGCGCTCGTAAACTCCGTCACGATCGTCCCTGGCGTGAATTATCGCGTTTCCTACAATGTCAACACGGTATTTGGTTATACGGCCGGCGGGTTTTCTACGCCGATCACGAACCCGCCCTTGACCGGTCTGGCGGGTTGTTGGAGCCAGGCCGGCTTGTTCCCGGGGAGTCGGTACACGGACAACTATTTCGCGGATGTTCGCTTTCAGCCTTCTGCGAGCCCTACGGCCACGCCGGCGGCCTCGGCGACGAACACCCCTCCTGCCACGCCGTCCAACACGCCGAGCAGCGCTCCTACGAATACGCCCACGCCCACAGCGACCCGGACCGCAACTTTCACCATTACGCCGACGAGTACTCCGGCGGTCACGCCGAGCGCGACTCCGAGCAACACTTCCACGAATACGCCGGCGTCCACGCTGACAGCGACTCGGACTTCGACTCCCACCAATCCGCCGACGAACACTCCCACGCAGACGCGGACTCCCATGCCGGCGACGATTACGCTGGTTCAGAAGAAGACCGCCGGCAACCAGGGCGTGACTTCGGCCTCCGCCAGCTTCTCGCTGCCGCCGGCCGCGGGGAATCTGCTCGTAGCGATCGTCGGTGTGAAAGGAACGAACACGATCAATACGCCGACCGACCAGAATGGCGCGGCCAACGGGTGGCAGACCGCAATCAACCAGACCGGGGTTGCGATTCCGATCCGACCGGGCCAGGCGATCTTCTACAAGATCGCGGGAGCCTCGGAGACGGCGACCGTCAAGGAGACGTTGACCGGTTCCAACACCACGATGGCGATTCAGCTCTACGAATACCGCGGTATTGCGACGAGCAACGAGCTCAACGGGACCAGCAGCGGAAACGGGACCGGCTCGGATCCAGCTTCCACGGGCGCCGTGACGACCAACACAACCGAGGACCTGCTCCTTGCGGCCATCACGATTGACAGTGCCGACAACGTCACGGCTGCCAGCAACGGTTTCACTCTGGAACAGAACTTCGTCGTCGGGTCGTCAAACGGAAGGGAGACCTTCGCCTCCGCCGATCGGAAGGGGAGCGCGTCCGGCAACAGCACGACATTCACGCACCGGAACAACACTTGGCGCGCTCAGATCGCAGCGTTCCGGAAGGCGCCTTAACCGTGCGGCTTGACGGTGTCGGCCCGGACAAGCCGATGGTGACGATCGACGGCCGCTGAATCAGAGTCTCCGACGCCTGGGACGACCGCGGCGGCGGCAAGGTCTGGCACTTTTCCCGCCCCGGAACCCACGACGCGAAGCCCTGCCTTCGCGGCCACCGCTCCGAATGGGTCAAGATCATCGTCCGTCCCACCGCTGCCGAAGAAGTCGCCGACGTCAACCTGGACCTGCGCCGCACCGACTGACTCGGAACGTCGGTCGCAGCCGTTCTTCTTCCGGGTACGTTCCACGAATCATAGCCTGACCCCTACTCTCGCCTGAACGGCCGGACACGTTCAAGCTCCTTCCTGTCAAGAGTTACGTCGGTCGCCCCAGCGCCCACGATTCGCTGCTCCGCCGGAGAAGCGGTGTATCTGCATCATTGCCGAAGCGGGCCTCCGGGACCGATAGTTTCAGCTGTTTCAGGCCTAGAATCGGTGTCTCGATCAAATCAATCCGAATGACCGGGCACGACGCGACGGAGAAGCTTCGCAGGCCGGCCGCCGTCTGCGGCAGGCCCGGCGAAGGGTGTGCCAGCGCGAGCCTCGGTTCGACCGGGCGGTTGGTCTTCTTGGTTGCACCAACGCTTGCCCATCGTCTCGTGCGAGTCCAACTCGGACGGACTGCGGGATTGGTGATCGAATCTCGTGTGGCCGCTCGACGGCGTCGGCAGCCGGGAATCCCCGAGCACATCTTGCGTACCCGCCGGATCGTTTTTCTGGCGAACTTCCCCGTCATCAACTTCGACTCCTGCGTCGTCCCCTCAACGGCCAACGCCGTGGCCTTCAACATCACGGCCATCCAGGCGACCGACGCCGGGGATCTGCGAATCTTTCCGTACCAGAGCCCGGTGCCGCTGGCCAGCGTGATCAACTTCTCGTCGGCCGACTTCGCGCTGGCCAACGGGGCGATCATTCCGATCGCCAACATCGGAGGGCTGGACATCTCGGTCCAGACCGACATGGCCCCGGGCTCGAGCGGCACCGTCCACCTCGTCATCGACGTCACCGGATACTTCCAGTAAGAACGCACGTCCAAGGGTCCGTAGCATGTTGGATCTGGCAGATATAAAGGGTTCGAAGGAGTCGCGGCTCCTCCGCGTGGGACGCTTCCTCGTCGCCGTCGGCCTCCTGCTCGTGGCTCAGACAGCGAAAGGGAGGTCCCAGTGCCCGGTTTGCAACGAGCCGTCTTTTGGTCCGGTTTCTCGGGCAGTCTCGACGCGCTACCCGGGCGAGCCGTATTACTACAGCGGAGCCGCGGATGCCGTCGCCGCGGGAGACTTTAACAACGACGGTATTCCCGATCTGGCGGTCGGTGGCGGTGTCCTCCTGATCTATATCGGCACGGGCAGCGGCTCTTACGCGGCGCCTGTTCCGTTGTTTTACACCAGTCCTCGTTGGATCGTGACGGGCGACTTCGACAGAGACGGTAACCTGGATTTAGCGATCTCCGCCTCCGGGCGTTTGACGGTCCTGCTCGGCGACGGAACCGGCTCTTTTCCTCGAGTGTGGATCGGGCCAATCCTTCCTGGCGGCGTCGAACGAATGTCTGCCGGTGACTTCGACGGCGACGGCAATCTGGATCTGGCCACAGCCGACTACTACTCGAACAGGCTCTCGATCCTTCACGGCGCGGGCAACGGGACTTTCTCGATCGCCCAGACCCTCACCGTCGGGTCGGGAACTGGCCCATTCAACCACCTGGTTGCACGGTCGGCGGACCTGAATGGCGACGGGATCGCCGACCTCGCGGTCTCGAGCACCGGAGACGGGCAGGTCGGCATCATTCTCGGCCCCAGCGGGGTCTTGAGCGTTTCCTATGTGCCCGCGTTCGCGGGTTCGGGAGGCGATCTCTGGATCGGAGACTTCGACGACGATCGCATTCCCGATCTAGCAGTCGAGAACTCACCCGGCTTCGGTGGTGGTATCTCGTCGATCACCATCCTGAAGGGCCAGGGGGACGGGACGTTCCAGACTCTCAACTCGTTCGTCGCCGGCTACTCAATTCGCTTCACGATCGGAGACTTCAACGGCGACGGCCATCTGGATGTCGCGCTGTACAAGACATTCGATTTCGATCTCGGGACCGTCGGTCTCCTCGTCTTCCCGGGGGCAGGCAACGGGATGTTCGGCCCTCCGGTCGGGACGCTGACGACGGGATTCGCTCCCGTCATGCTCGTGGCAGCCGACGTGAACAGCGACGGTTCTCTCGATCTCCTCGTGCCTAACCAGGCGGACGAGACCGTTACGATTCTGCTCGGCGCCGCCAATGGGCGTTTCCGGGAGGCGCCCCGGTTCGGGGCGAACGTCGAGACAATTCAAGGGGTCGTACAAACCGACTTCAATGGAGACGGGAGTCCGGATGTCGCGGTGAGCGCCTCCACTTACGGGCAAATCAGCGTGTTGCTGGGGGACGGATTGGGAGGCTTTCAGGCCCCCAAGGTCAGTGCCACAACCTCCGCCGACGGAGGCCTGGTGACGGGAGACTTCAATGGAGACGGGAAGCCCGACGTCGCTGTCGCAAGCGGTTTCGAAGAGATCTACGTCTTTCTCGGCGTCGGGGATGGGAGCCTCCAAGCTCCGATCCAAACGGCCAAGGCGCACGATTCCGCAAGGCTGGCTGTTGGTGATTTCAATCGCGACGGGAAACTCGACCTCCTGATCCATCTCACCTATCTGGGAGACGTGGTCTTCTATGCCGGCAGGGGGGACGGGACATTTACAGCCCCGGTCACGATCGCCACGATCGCGGCCACGGGTCTTGCGGTTGCGGATGTCAACGGCGACGGGAAGCTCGACATCCTTCTCACGTTCCGGGATGTGTTCCTGCCGCCGACGCTTCGAGTCTTGCTCGGCAACGGGGACGGCACGTTTCTGACGCCGGTCCTCTCTCCGCTCGACGACCAATCCGCCTCGCTCGGGATCGGAGACTTCGACGAAGACGGCAAGCCCGACGTCGTCGTCGCCTACGGGGTTCGAGCCGAGGTGAGCATCCTCTTCGGCGACGGAACCGGCTCGTTTGGATCGCCGGCCCACTTCGAGGCGAAGAGGTACCCGCGCGCGCTCACCGTCGGAGACTTCAACGGGGATAGCCACCTCGACATAGTGCTTTCGGGCCAGGACCAGAACGTCACGCTGCTCGCCGGCACCGGCGACGGGAGGCTCGGGCGGGCGGAGATTTTCACGCTTCCCGGAACGGCGATCCAGACCGTCATCGCGGACTTTGACCGCGACGGGAAGCCCGACCTCGCCGTCGGATGTAATGGTTCCGTCTACACGCCCCCCGATTTCGTCGCCGTACTGCGCAATACGTCCTGCGAGCCACGTCATCTGGCGATATCGACCAATCCCTCCATGTGCTCTCCGCCCGGCTCGCCCTTCTCGACACAGCCGGTTCTCCGGGTCCTGGACGACGGCGACAACCTGGTCGCGTGCGACACGGGAACAGTCTCGGCGGCGATCGTCCCGGGGACGGGCACGGCCGGTGCCGCCCTGGGCGGCCTGACGTCAGTTCCGGTGACTAATGGAGAGGCCTCGTTCTCCGATCTCTCCATCGACCGAGGCGGAGTCGGGTACGTCCTGCAGTTCGAACACTCTCGTGCGGGGCGGACTCGCAGCCGCCCGATCACGGCCGGCGCCGCGCCGCCGGTTTCGATCGGGGGACCGCCCGAGATCTGCGACAGCGGGGTGTACCAGGCGAGCGCCGGATTCGACACATATGTGTGGTCCGTTGATGGCGTTTTCGTCGGAACGCAATCGTCGATCACGGTCAGCGGCGTCGCGATCGGACGGGGAGCCCACACGCTGACGGTGCTCGCGACCAGGGCAGGCTGTTCCGCCGCCGCGAGCCTGCCGATTAGCGTGAATCTTCCGTTGGCCGCCATCACGGCGCCGGATGCCGTCTGTCCATATACGGCGGGACACGTTGCCACGGTCCCGGACGCCGGAGCCGGCGCGAGCTACGTCTGGTCGCTCACCAACGGGGCGATCCTGACCGGCGCCGGGACGCGGGCGATCACCTTCCGCGCAGGGCCGTGGGGCTCCGTGGCCATCTCGGTGACGGTCACGAACGCGCAAGGTTGCTCGGCAGCGAGCGCGAAGATGGTCACGATCGATCCGACGCTGTCGTGCCCCTCACCAGTCGGTTTCTTCACCCTTCCGCCATGCCGGGTCCTCGATACGCGAAACCCGAGCGGGCCGCTGGGCGGGCCGTCGCTGACGGGCGGGGACAGCCGGACCTTCGTGCTGGCGGGGTCGTGCGGGATTCCGGCGACGGCGACGGCGGTTTCGGTCAACATCACCGAGACCCAGGCGCAGGGGAGCGGGCATCTGCGGATCTATCCGGCGGGCTCGCCGCTGCCTCAGGTGTCCATCATCAACTTCAGCGCGGGCCAGACGCGAGCGAACAACGCGATCCTCCCGCTCGGACCCTCGGGAGACATCACGTTTACGCGGGCATCGGCGCGGGCCTGCACGTGGACTTCATACTGGACGTCAACGGCTACTTTCAGTGATCACCTTCGTGATCGGCGGGAGGAGACGGACGGGTCAGTAGCCGGCGAGGGATCGAGCGGCGCGGCAGACTTTTTCCGCGTTGGGGAGGAAGGCCTCTTCGAGCGACGGGGAGTAGGGCACCGGGGTGTCGGGGGCGGTGACTCGGAGGAGCGGGGCGTCGAGATATTCAAAACAGCGCTCGGAGAGGACGGCCGCGATCTCGGCGCCGATGCCGCCGGTGCGAGTGGCTTCGTGAAGGATGATCGCCTTGTTGGTCTTGGCGACAGAGGAGAGGATGGTCTGCTCGTCGAGAGGGAAGAGCGTCCTCAGGTCCACGACTTCGACGTCGATGCCTTCGCGCTCGAGAGTCGCCGCGGCGTCCAGAGCCGTCCAGAGCATCGCGCCGTAGGTCAGGATCGAGAGATCGCGGCCTTCCCGCCGTACCGCGGCCTTGCCGATCGGGACGATGTAGTCCTCCCGCGGCAGCTCTTCCTTGATGCGGCGGTAGAGGTACTTGTGCTCGAAGTAGAGCACCGGGTCATCGTCGCGGATGGCGGCCTTGATCAGCCCCTTGGCGTCGTAGGCGGTGGCCGGCTGGACGACCTTCAATCCCGGCGTGTGGGCGAAGTAGGCCTCGGGGTTCTGCGAATGGAAGGGGCCGCCGTGGACGCCGCCTCCGGAGGGGCCGCGGACGACGAGAGGGACGCCGACGCCGGTGCGGTAGCGGGACTTCGCGGCGAAGTTCGTGATCATGTCGAAGGCGCAGGAGATGAAATCGGCGAACTGCATCTCCGCG
>Ga0137375_10009043_pt1 | contig 11835 bp, 16 predicted proteins | sample SagtaG_24_FD_104936 | JGI IMG/M metagenome (GOLD analysis project Ga0137375, IMG submission 104936) | Vadose zone soil microbial communities from Sagehorn Ranch, Mendocino, California, USA - Sage1_R_113_16 metaG | ecosystem: Environmental > Terrestrial > Soil > Vadose zone | place: USA... | reverse complement strand
CTCCCTGCTGACCCCGTTCTTCATGGGCACCGTGATCGGCGCGCTGGCCACCGGCTCCATCCCCGCCGATTCCAGCCACGCCAGCCAGGCGGCGTGGACCAGTCCCACGGCACTGCTGGCCGGGTTCCTGTTCGTCGCCGCCTGCGGCTACCTCGCCGCCGTCTACCTCACCGGCGAGGCCGCGCACCGCGGTGACCGGCGGCTGCAGGCCTACTTCACCCGCCGGGCCCAGGCCTCCGCTATCGTGGCCGGGGCGCTGTCGCTGGCCACGCTGGCCGCACTGCACGGCGCGAACCCGGCGCTGTTCGGCCGCCTCACAGGCCGGGCGCTCCCGCTGGTGATCCTGGCCGCGCTGTGCGGCCTGGCCGTCCTGGTCCTGCTGACCACCGGGCGCCTCACCGGGATCCGGGTCATCGCCGCGCTCGGGGTCGCCGCCGTGATCTGGGGCTGGGGCGTCGCCCAGTACCCGGTCCTGCTGCCCGGAACCACGGTGACCCTGGCCAACGCGGGCGCCCCGCACAGCACCATGGTCGCCATCGTGGTCCTCTTCGCCGCTGCTGTCGTGATCATCGGGCCGTCCTTCGCCCTGCTGTTCAGGCTCCAGAGCAGCCGCCTGCTGAGCGCCGGCGAGCAGGGCACCCTCGCGGCCGGCGTCCCGGCTGGCGGCACCCCGCGGCCGGGAGCGGCCCGGTACCCGCGGCCAGACCCCGCACACCGCAGCCCCGCGGCCCGGGGCGCCGTGCTCGCCGCGATCGCGATAGCCGCGATCATCCGCCGGCTCTGGCCTCGCTGACCCCAGTCAGAGCCACCGTTGTAGAGCGCGGTCTCCGCCGAGCCATCCCTCCCAGAATGCGCGGACCCCGGGCGGCTGGGAGATGCTGACGGGCAGGGAAATCGGGTTCTATCAGCGCGGCCGCCAGGGACAGGTCGAGATCCACGGCGACCGCCCGGCCGCCGGGGAAAGGGCACTCGTCCCGGGGACATACGGCGTCATAGGGTGAATTACCCGTCCGTAACAGGAGCGCCATGAGCTTCAACCTGGCCACCATGCTGCGGGAGTCCCGCGCCGCCAAGCCGGATCACCCGCTCTGCCACATCAGCGACCTGACCTTCAGCTATGCCCAGGTGGACGAGATCTCCGGGCGGGTGGCCAGCGCCCTGCTCGGTACCGGGCTGAGCCGCGGCGACAAGGTAGCCGTGCAGTTGCCGAACCTGCCGCAGTTCCTGTTCACCTACTTCGCCATCCTCAAGGCCGGCCTGGTCATGGTGCCGCTGAACCCGCTGCTGAATGCGTCCGAGATCGCCTACCAGCTGCAGGACTCTGAGTCCAGGCTGCTGATCACCTTCGAGGGTTTTGCCGCGGAGGCGGTCGCGGCTGCCCGGCAGGCCGGGAACGTACCCACGTACGTGGTGAACCTGCCCGGCAACGACGTCCGGCCCGAGGGCACCACGCACTACGACGAGCTCTACTTCGCCGACGGTACCGGCGAGATCGAGCCCACCGATGCCGACGACACCGCAGTGATCATCTACACCAGCGGGACCACCGGCCAGCCCAAGGGCGCCGAGCTCACCCATTTCCAGCTGTACATGAACTGCACCGTGGCCGGCGAGCTGTTCGGCTTCGAAGATGACGACATCGGGGTCGCGGTACTCCCGATGTTCCACGTGTTCGGCCTGTCCAGCGTGCTCAACACGGCGGTGCGGTTCGGGGGCACGCTCGTGCTCATCCCGCGGTTCGACGCCGGCCCGGTGCTTGATGCCATCGAGCGCTACCGGTGCACGATCTTCTCCGGCGTCCCGACCATGTACTACGCGCTGCTGCAGGCGGACGTGGCCGGCCGGGACCTGTCGTCGCTGCGGGTCGGGATTTCCGGCGGCGCCGCGATCCCCGGCGAGGTGATCCGCGCGTTCGAGGAGAAGTTCCCGGGTGTCGTCATCCTGGAGGGCTACGGCCTGTCCGAGACCGCCAGCACCACCACGTTCAACGTCAGCGCGGAGCAGCGCAAGGTGCTGTCCATCGGCAAGCCCATCTGGGGGGTGGAGGTCCGGGTGGTGGACGAGCAGGACAAGGCGCTTCCCCCTGGACCGGAGAACATCGGCGAGATCGTGATCCGCGGCCATAACGTGATGAAGGCCTATTACCGGCGGCCGCAGGAGACCGCCGAGGCGTGCCGCGGCGGCTGGTTCCACACCGGCGACCTGGCCTACGCCGACGAGGACGGCTACCTGTTCATCGTCGACCGGAAGAAGGACCTCGTCATCCGCGGCGGCTATAACGTCTACCCGCGCGAGATCGAGGAGGTCCTGTTCGGGCACCCAGGCGTGGCCGAGGCCGCCGTCGTCGGCAGGCCGGACCCGCGCGTGGGCGAGGAGGTGATCGCGTTCGTCGTGCTGGTGCCGGGCGCGGACGCCCGCCCGGAAGAGATCATCGCGTACTGCCGGGAGCGGCTGGCGGGCTACAAGTACCCGCGCGAGATCCGGGTCATCGCCGAACTGCCGAAAGGGCCGACCGGGAAGGTCCTCAAGAGGGAGTTGCGGGCGGGATGACCCAGGTACCAACGGTCCGGGGACCGGTCGGCACCGCCGACCTGGGACCGGTCTACATGCACGAGCACATCTTCGTCCTCACCGCGGACATCCAGCGCCAGTTTTTCGAGGGAGCGGGCTGATCAGGGAGGAGGCGTCAGCGACACCGTGGAGACTGCCGGGGCCGGTCCGGGCCAGCACCGTGCGGGGAGCCGATATCGGGCCCGGTGGCGGGCCGCTGCTGAAGCAGACGGGGAATCGGTAACGTCTAACCATGAGTGGTGACGTGGATGGGACGGTCGCTGAGCCTTCCGGGCGCCGCGGGCGCCGGGCCCGGGTGGCCCCGGCGCGCGCTGGCGGCCCGCGGCGGGATCTGATGGAGAGCCAGATCATGGAGGAAGCGACGCGGCTGTTCGCCGACCGCGGGTTCGCGGGCACCAGCCTCCAGGACATTGCCGATGCCACCGGTCTCACGCGCCCCGCGCTGTACCACTACTTCGGCAGCAAGGAAGACCTGCTCTCCCGGCTGGTCAGCGAGCTCACCGAAGGTCCGGCCGATGAACTCGGGGAAATCCGTGCCCGGACCGGCGCGACGGCGACCGAGCGCCTGCGGGCCATGGCCTTCGCCGTGGCCCTGCGGCAGGCGACCCAGCCGGCCCGGTTCCGGGTGCTGGTGCGCTCCGAGGCTGAGTTGCCCGGCGCCCTGTCCAAGGTCTACGACCAGGGCCGGCGGCGGGTCCTCAAGGAGTTCTCCTCGGTCATCGACGAGGGTGTCCGGCAGGGAGAGTTCCGGCCGGTTGACCCGAGGGTTGCCGCCCTGGGGGTCATCGGGCTGTGCAACTGGGTCGCCTGGTGGCACCGGCCGGGGGGTCAGCGGGCTGACCAGGGCGTCGCCGAGGCTCTCGCGGACATGGCCGTGGCCTCCGTGGCGCGGCAAGACGGGCGGGCCACCGAGGCCGGGGGAGCCGCCCGGGTCCTGGCCCTGCTCAAGGAAGACGTCGCCCTCCTGGAGCGGTTTCTCGGCGAGTAGCCCAGGCGCACCGACCCCAGGCAGCTTGACCTCCTGGCGTTGACGTAGAATATTTGTCACTAGCGTCAAATTGCGTCGGCGGGAAGGAGACCGGTGATGGTCACCCACCGGATCGGGCTGATCGTGCCCAGCTCCAACGTGACTGTGGAGACTGAGCTGTCTCGCCGCCTGCTGAGGCCCGGGGTCCGGCAGGCCGCCTGATGGCGCCGGCCGCGCGACGGCGCCAGCCGCCCACCGAACCGCAGAGGAGTTCGTCATGACCGCGCCCGATCACCGCGTCCGGGGGGTGGACCATGTCGCTTACCCCACCTTCGACCCGGCCGCCACGGTGAAGTTCTACCGCGACGTCCTCGGCTTCCCCGTGGTCCACTCGATCTGCGCGGCCGGCTGGGGACCGGAGCACCACCCTGACTTCACGCACTTCTTCTTCGACATCGGTAATGACGACCGGCTGGCCTTCTTCTACTACTTCGGCCTCGAGCCGTTCGGGGGCGGGCCGCAGGGGGACGCGTACTCACGCTTTGGCGAGGCCGTGCCGCTGTTCTTCATCCGGTCCCGGCACCTGGCCATCCACGTGGACAGCCAGGAGGATCTGATGGAGTACCGGCGCCGCCTGGACGGCAGCGAGTGGCCGGTCGAGATGCAGATCCAGCACGAGACGATCGAGTCGATCTACAGCCACGACCCCAACGGGTACATGATCGAGCTGACCCGCGCCCTCCGCCCAGTCACCCCCCAGGAGGATCTCGACGCGGAGCTGACCATCGAGGCGCTGATCGAGGTGACCTCGCAGCCGGACCCGAGCATGTCGGCCCTGCTGACCCGCAAGGCCGAGCTCATCGTCGAGCGGGCCGCGGCCTGGGAAGAGGAGCAGCGCGCCCGGGCGGGGCGGCGGGCCCGGGAGGAGCAGCACGCGGCCGCGGAAGAGGAGCACGGAGACCAGCGCACGGCCAGCTCGCGGCGGAGCGGCGCATGACCGCGCTGTACATCCTGGACGTGCCGGAGAACGTGCCCGTGGCGAAGGTCGCCGCCGCCGACCCGGCGGTCACCGTGAGCAAGATCGGGCCGTACTTCGAGATCACCGCCGACGGCGTGATCTCGATCGACCGGCGCGCCACGGGATGCCGCCACGCGGTCTGGTACAGCAGCGTCGCCGGGCTTCGCGGGGCACGCATCACCCAGCACGACAAGGACGCCCTGCGCGTGGAGCCCGGGTGACCGTCGATGGTGGCCGGCTCCATGCTGGCCGGCCCGGGGAAGACCGGACCCGTGCTGGCCGGCCCCGTGCTGGCCGGCTGGGCGCGGGCCGCTGGATCGAGGCGGCCCAGCCGCCCGGCGCCACCGTCGCGTCCGTCCACCAGCTGACCACCTCGGACGGCGCGACCGTCAGCGGGGTCCTGCGGACCGTGCCGGGCGCGCGGACCGTCGTCTGCCTCATGCATCCGCGGCAGGACGTCACCCACCATGTCCTGGTGCCCGAGTTGCTGACGCGGGGTTTCGCCGTCTGGACCCAGGGCACCCGGTCGGTCAACAACGACCTGGCGCTGGTGCACGAGCAGGCCCTGCTTGACGCGGCGGCCGGGCAGGTCTTCCTGCGTGACCGGAGCTTCGCCGCGGTCGTCACGCTGGGGCACTCGGGGGGCGGGACCCTGTTCGCCTTCTACGGCCAGCAGGCCGCGCTGCCCAGCGCTGAGCGGATCGCCTGGACGCCGGCCGGGCGCCCGGCCGGCCTGGCCGAGGCGCAGATGCCGGTGCCCGACGGGGCGGTGTTCATGGCACCGCACCCCGGGCAGGGAGCGCTGCTGCTCCGGCTGATCGATCCGTCGGTCACGGACGAGGCAGACCCGCTGTCGGCCGACCCTGGCCTGGACCCCTACAACCCGGCCAACGGGTTCGTCCCCGCGCCCGGCGACACGCGCTACGAGCCCGGGTTCATCGCGCGCTACCGCCAGGCCCAGCACGATCGCATCGCCCGCATCGACGCCGAGGCCAGGCGGCGGGCCCGGGAGGCCGCGCAGGCCCGGCAGGCCTTCACGCGCTCCGAGGATCCGGCCGACCGCCGCAGGGCGCTGGCGCCCCGGGTGATCACCGTCTACCGGACTGATGCCGATCTGCGCGGCGTCGACCGGAGCCTGGATCCGAACGACCGCCCGTACGGCTCGCTCTTCGGCCGGCGGCCCGACCTCACCAACTACGGCCTGGTCGGGTTCGGCCGCTTCTCGACCCCCGACGCCTGGCTGTCCACCTGGTCCGCCGCCAGCACCAACGCGGACTTCCTGCGCTGCGCGCCCGGGGTCACCGGCCCGGTCATGCTGGTCGAGCTGAGCGGTGACCAGGCGTCGTTCGCGGCGGACACGGCCGCGATGGCCGCCGCGTTCAGCGCTCCCGCCTCCGCTGCAATCGACTTCACCAGCGCCCGGGTGGCCGGCACCCACTTTGGCGGCCCGATCACGAAAGGCGGGTCCACGGGAAGCAGCCTGGCCGCCGCCGAGATCGGGGCCTGGCTCGCGGAACGTTTCCCGGCCGGCACTGTCACCAGTTGACCCGCCGGCACGAATCGGGCGTCTGGGCCGGTGCGGTTCTGAGGTGGACCTGGAAGAGGGCACGGTGGCCGTCTGCCGCCAGGAGATCCGGCCCGTGCTCACCACCGGCGGCCCCTTGACCCCCAGGCACGAATCGGGTGTCTGGGCCGGTCTGAGGGAGTCGGGCGGGGAGCCTCCCCCTGCAGATTCGCCCCGCGGGGTCGCGGTGAGTCCGGGGGAGTCGCAGGGCATTGGCTCCCGTAATTGGCTCCCCGGATTCCTTGACCATCCGTCATAGACGCCGGCTTTGCCGGGTTTCCGGCCCGCCGCTGGCTCCCGTACGGCTCCCCAGTGGCTCCCCGGGGCGGGAGAGGGTTCCTCATGCCGATCAGGATCGGCGAAGGCTCCATGCGCCTGGAGATCGACGGCCAGATCGTCGCGACCGCCACCGAGCGGGCTGGCGGCTGGTGGGAAGTCACCTACTGGCCGCGGTTCTTCGACCGCAACCAGGCCATCACCGCGCTGACGGTCACCGAGCTCCTGGAGAGCGGACGCGACAGCAACGAGCCCGTCGTGGTGGCGCTCCGGCAGGAGCTGCTTGACGGGCCTGCTGATCAGGCTCACCATCGCGTTCGCCGTGGCCAGGGTCCCAGGCGGCACCGGCCCTGATTGGCCCTGCTCGCTGTCATCCGGCTGACGGAGCTCCGGCTCAGCCCGCACGCACTCTAGTAACGTGTTGCGTTAATAACGTGGCGCGTTACTATTGAGGGTGTGCTGCGATCCTTCAAGGACCGGGATACCGAAGCCATCTGGCACCGGCAGCGATCGCGTCGGCTGGACGGCCCTACCCAGCGCGTGGCGTGGCGCAAGCTGGCCATGCTCGATGCTGCGGAGGTGTTAGCCGACCTGCGCGTGCCGCCGGGCAACCGGCTGGAGAAGCTGGCCGGCGACCGGGCCGGGCAGTACAGCATCCGGATCAACCGGCAGTGGCGGATCTGCTTCTCCTGGTCGGATGCTGGACCGGAGGACGTGGAGATCGTCGACTATCACTAGGAGGACCCGATGGTGACCGACACGATCATGCCGCCGGTACACCCCGGCGAGATCCTGCTGACCGAGTTCCTGGAGCCGCTGGGAGTGAGTCAGTACCAGCTGGCCAAGGCGGTAGACGTGCCCGCCAGACGGATCAACGAGATCGTCCACGGGCAGCGCCGCATCAGCGCCGGCACGGCCCTGCGCCTCGCCCGCTACTTCGGCACCTCCGAGCGGTTCTGGATGAATCTGCAGGCCCGCTACGACCTAGAGATCGAGAAGGACCGCCTGGGGACTGCGCTCGACGGGATACAGCCCCTCAGCGCCGCAAACTGATTCACCTGGGCTACCCGTCGCCCAAACCGGTAACCACTTGACCCCCAGGACTGCGGACTAGGCGTTTCCGCTGGAGGCTGAGCGGAAAAGGACCAGCCCGCGCTGGCACCTCGCCGCTCGGCCCACTCTCCCCAGACCCTGCAGCTGGAGCTGCTGAACGAGCACGAGCCGTTCGCCAGCATCGAGGAGGCTCAGGCCGCTGTCGATGCGTGGCGCGAGGAGTACAACGCCGACCGGCCGCACCAGTCCCTGGGGATGGCCTGTCCCGCCGCCCGGTTCGCCCCGGCTGCCGGGCAGGTTCTGCCGTTGCGGGTGCCCGCCGGGCTTGCCCCGCCCAGATCCACGCGACCGGCAACCGGCCACGCGATCTCTGCGGAAAGGCCAGCGTCCACTGCGCCCTTGGCCGAGGAGCAGCAGCCCGGAACCGGGGCGGTGGAACTGGGCCGGGTGGTGCCACCGTCGGGCAACTTGCAGGTCGCCGGGCAGCAGATCTGGCTCGGCCCGGCCATGACCGGCCGCACGGCGCGGATCTGGGCCGGGACCAGGCAGGTGCATGTCCTGGCCGATGGCTACCGGATCAAGACCTTGCCGTCCCGGCTGGACGCCACCGACCTGGCCCGGCTGGCGGCAGCCGGGGCCACTCCTGCCGGGCCGCCGCCGCTGCCCCCGCCCGGGGGCAGCGTCATCGAGATCGAGCGGACTGTGAGCGCTTCGGGCAATGTCAGCGTCGGCAACCATGTCATCAGCGCCGGATCACCGCTGGCCGGGCGGCGCGTCACCGTGCGCCTGGACGGCCCGGTCGCCCACATCCTGTCCGGCGGCATCCTGGTCCGGACGGTGGCCTGCCCGGTCCCTGAGGCAGCCCGCCACCGGCTGCGCGGAGCCCGTGCCGCAGCCGTCCAGCCGCCCCGGCTGCCCGATCAGCTCACCGTCAAACGACGGGTATCGGTCCGCGGCGCCATCATGATCGGCGGTCAGCGGATCCAGATCGGGCTGCCGCACCCCGGGCAAGACCGTGGAGGTTACCGTCGAGGCGGACACCTACCAGATCGCCGTGGAGGACGGCATTGCCGTCGCCGCGCCGCGCAAGACCAGCCGCGCCATCAACCGCCTCAAGGCCTCCGACTACGGTTAACCTAACCGGGACCGGGAGGATGCGGATGAGCGAGCCAGCCGGTGCCGCCGGGTCCCCGATCGCCGCCGAGGTCATCCCGCAGCTGGCCGCCGCCGCAGCCAGGATCGCCGCGGGGTACAAAGAACCCGCCCCGGCGTCCATCGCCGCGGCGCCAACCACCCGGGTCAAGGCGCTAGACCTGCTGTTCAGAGACTCAACGGTCCCGGCCAGTTACGACGCGCCGTCCTATGCGGTGGTGATGACCGGCCACTTCGCCAGCTACCGCGGGGGCTCGCGCCACCGCCAGGTCAAGCTGCCCGTCCGTGGCAGGTGCCTGGTTGTCGTCATCGACGCCAGCACCCTCATGACGACCGATGCCACCATGCACGACGAAGACGACACCGGCCTGCTAGCACAGCTCGGGCCGGTGGCACACTGAGCCAGTAAACCGCCAGACCGCATCAAATCGCTAGGGTGGTGTCGCACATCAAGCGAAGCCGATCCGTCGCACATCAAGTGAGTCCCGGCACGCGGGACTAGACAGCGGGGTCGCCGGGAGTCGGCACTGGACTTCCGGTGGCGGCGGCCGTTTCCAGCTCGACGATGGTTGGCATCGTGGTGACGCGCAAGGCCGTAGGCGTTGGCTCTTGGATTTCGGGCTCAGTCACGTCGTACGAAGGTTCCCCAGCCTCGCACTGACTCCACGAGGCCGTCGTCCCGGAGTGCGTCTACTGCTTTGCGGGAGGTCGTCCGGCTGACTTGATACTGCTCGCCAAGACTGGTGAGGCTGGGCAGCGGTGCGCCAGGTGGGAATTCCCCGGACTCGATGCGCCGGCGCAGGTCGTCGGCTACCTGGCGCCAGGGCGGCAGTGAATGCCAGGAGGCCCAAGCCGGTTCTCGCCGGATGGTAGCCGGATGCCGGCGCTTGGCAGGTGCTCTTTGCGGGGATCGGGGGGAGAATGGTATTTCGTTCCGGCCATCACGCCGTGGGCGAGCCCACGGGCGGCCGGGCAGTGGAGGCGCCGCATGAGCATCGGTGCGGTCCTGGCAGCGGCACGGCGCCAGGCTGGTCTCACCATTACCCAGGTCAGCCAGCGGACCCGGATCAGGGAGAGCCTTGTCCGGGGAATCGAAGCGGACGACTTCTCCGCCTGCGGCGCAGACTTCTATGCGCGCGGGCACATCCGCGCCATCGCTGGTGCCGTGGGCGCGGACCCCGAGCCGCTGGTCCGGGAGTACGACTCCAGCCACGGCCCACCGCAGGGCGGTACCGCTGCCAGCGGAGCCGGGCCGCCTGGTCCCCTCCGGCCCAGGCGGCACCGCGGGCCGTATTGGGGCTTTGCGCTGCTGGTCGTGCTCGCGGCGGTCGCCGGTCTAGTCACCTATCACCTCGTGGTATCCCAGCCCACTGGCAACTCCCCGGCTGCCGCCCGCAAGCCCGCGGCCACCACGCATAAGCACGCCCACAAGCACCCGGCGGCGAAGAACACCCCGGCACCGCCTGCAGCGCGCCATGGCTCCCCCGCAGTGGTGATCTCGCTGACCGCAGTCAGCGAACCCTGCTGGGCCGACCTCACCACACCGGGCGGCGCGACGATCTTCCAGGGCATCGTCGGCACTGGCACGTCGAAGACGTGGACGGAACGGCAGGCAGTCACCCTAAGGCTCGGCAACCCGGGCGCGGTCACCCTGACCGTGGACGGCAAGAACCGCACCGGGCTCGGGTCCGATCCGGTCACGCTGAACCTGGGACCCGGTCAGGGAAATCCCGGGTAGTGCCCACCCGGCGCGACAGCCGGGCCACCACGTTGACCGGCCACTGAAAAAAGACCACCCACCACAGCCTCAGGCCACCCACCCAAGATCACGAAAGATGCAGGCTAATTACGAGAAAGACCACAACTACCTCCTCGAAGGACGGCGAGCCCTACCGACACATGCCTACGTATATCGTGACGGCGCTGGTATTTGGCACTACCAGATATATAATAGTCGGCGCTATAAGCTCGATCCCATAGCCAGCCAGCCGGAACTGAAGTCTGATGAGGGTTCGGAGACTTCCGAGTCACAGATACGCGCTAAAGCAGAAGCGGAAGTGAAAGTCATGTACCAAGCGGCAGGATGGGCTCAACCGAACTTTTCATGGCCAGCAAGCACTCAAAACGAACGAAATGGTTGTTGAGTTCCCGCCTAATTCGGCCGGGCTTCAGTGTGATGCAACAGAAGAAGGTGCCACTTGAAATGGGCTTCTTGGATACCCCTCCCCCCTTGGCATTCGCCCATCGTGGTGGCGCTAACGCAGGTTCTGAAAACACTCTTGAATCTTTTTACGAGGCGATCCGTCTAGGGTACTCATATATAGAAACCGATGTAAGGGGGACCGCAGACGGGAAACTGGTTGTATTTCACGATTCTAATACTTTCCGCATGTCTGGTGTTCGCGGGAAAGTCTCACGAATGAACTTCAGCGAACTCGTGGAACTTGTGCGTACAGGACATGATCGCACAACTGTCCCACTGCTAGAAGACGTGCTCAACCGGTTTCCAAACACTAATTTTAACATAGACGTCAAAGATCGCATCGCCGCCGAGAATATTGCCGATATAATTAACAGGACACACTCTCACGACCGGGTTTGTATTACCTCATTTTCCACCACGCGTATGACAACTGTTCGATCTATGCTAGACACAGAAGTATGTACGGGCGCAGGCATTCTAGAATGCGTATACTTCTATATTCTTGGCCGAAGACCGCCCGGAGGTGCTGCTGTGTTGCAATTGCCGATGAAGTTGGGGATACTGCAAATAATTACATACGGCTTTCTAGCTAGAGCACACCGCGCTGGGTTGGTAGTGCACGCTTGGACTCTGAACGACTTGGCTAGCATACGGCGAGCTCTTGAACTAAGGGTAGATGGCATAATGACTGACAATCTTGTACTACTAAAGGGAGAGTTGGAGGCGAGAGGGCTCTGGAGAAAAGACGTTTAGGAGAAGAGACTATGACACCGTTTGCCGATGCAACATATTGAATACACACCTTGAATAGGGCAAAAATGTTCAGACTTGCTTCGATTATGTTTTCGACCGGCGAAGGATTCTGCTGCACCTTTCTGCTTGTCTCTGGGGCGCCTTCTATGTTTACGTAAACCTACTCTGGCGCGCACGCGATCGCTGCCAGGCTCCGCATGCGCGCCGCGCAGGGCCGGGACGAGGCGCAGGCTGTGGTCCGGCGGGTCACCGGGGACCTCGCGGGGCTGGCTGAGCGT
>Ga0137375_10009042_pt1 | contig 11835 bp, 10 predicted proteins | sample SagtaG_24_FD_104936 | JGI IMG/M metagenome (GOLD analysis project Ga0137375, IMG submission 104936) | Vadose zone soil microbial communities from Sagehorn Ranch, Mendocino, California, USA - Sage1_R_113_16 metaG | ecosystem: Environmental > Terrestrial > Soil > Vadose zone | place: USA... | reverse complement strand
GCCGTGAGTCGAATGTAGCGCAGTTTCCGCCTGAATGCTCTTCGGGCGCAGAAAGAATCGGGTGTACTCCCCCGGCTTCGAGGAGACATCGACCGTGTATCCAACGCTGGCGAGATCCGAACGGACGGCGTGAAGACCGACGCCACGGCCGGCCATCTCTCCCGGACGTCGCGCCGTCGACAGGCCAGGCAAAAAAGCGAGCTCCTGGACCGAGCGCGACTCCACGTCTTCGCCAATCTCGAGGGCCCTTTCCGCGATTTGTGCGAGGTCGAGGCCTTGACCGTCGTCCTCCACGGTAATGATGGGACCGGAATTTCCCTCGGCTGCCTGCACGCGGATGGCCCCGATCGCCGATTTTCCGGCTGCGTGGCGAGCATCGGTCAGCTCGATGCCATGAACGATGGCGTTGCGGATGAGGTGGGTGAGTACGCCACCTAGCACGCGAGCGAGGTTGGGCGGCACGCGCACTTCGCGTCCTTCGACGTGCAGCCGAGCTCGCTTGCCTACTTGTTCAGCCCACGTAGGGACGAGGTCCAGCAGATTCGCCGTCGACTCGCCGAGCGGACGCGACGCTAGGCGCGACGTGATCTGCCCGAGCGTGTCGCTTCGGTCGCCGACGAGCGACAGGAGCTGGAGGATGTCCGAGCGCTGCACGGTCACTTGATCCAGTGCAGCCCGCCCAATGGGAGACGCGGCGACGAAAATCTCGCACCCGCGATCGAGCGCATCGGTCGATCGCGTCAAGTGGGCGAGCAGCCCGGAATGCACCGAGCTCGTCGTCGCGAAGCCCGCGCCTCGCGCACGCCACCGGAGCTCGTCCAGCTCCTCCTCGAGCTTGGAACTTTGCGCCTCGAGATCGCGCAGGTCGAAAGCTTTCGCTTCGCCCTTGATGGTGTGTACGTGACGGAAGAGCTCGTCGATCTCGGCCGAGGAGAGCATGCGCGCGACTGGACCCACGATCTCGAGACAGCGAGCAATGCGCTGCCGCGCCCCCTCCACGAACATCACGAACACCTGCGGACCGCCTGCCACGAGCCGGCGCATCGCAGCCATCTGACGCGCGTGCTCCTCTTCGCGTGACTGGACGGTGCGGGCGAGGTAGCGCTGCTCGCTCACGTCGGTCGCCAACACCATGATCCCGTGCACCCGTCCCCCCTTCGTGAGCGGGCGAAACTCGAGCTCCAGCGGCACCGGTTCTTCCGCGCCGGTCATGACGTTGGGCACCCCGCCGGCCGTACCGGGACGAATCGACACTTCGGTGGGGGCAAGTGATGCAACCTCGTTCCAATCGGCGACTGGAACGTCGAAGGCGATGGCGACCCACTCGTCGAAAGCTTTGGCATCCACGTCGTGTGCGGCCGCATCTCGGTAGAGCAGGTCGCGCACGTCCTTGCCCTCCAATCGTTCGTGCCCGAAGAGGCGTGTCGCCTGTCGGGACACCTCGCCCACGATCTTGCCATCCCGCCCGAAGGCAAAGATCGCCTGCCTCATGTGATCGAAGAGGTCGCGCAGGTTTTTTCGGGCGGCTTCGAGGCGCTGTTCGCGATCGGCGATGGCCTCGCCCATGGCGTTGAATGCCTTGGCGAGCTGTCCCACCTCGTCGTCGGACCGCACGTCGACGCGCGCGTCGTAGTCCCCTTTTTGCAAACGGCGAGTTCCCTCGGCGACCTTGGCGAGGGGCCGGATGATCTGATGGCGCGCAATCAAGATGAGAATCAGTGCCGTCAAGGCATCCATCGCAATCGTGAACCACAGGATGCGCACGCGGCTCGCGTGAAACGAGGCATTTTCGCTGGCCAGCGAAAACACGACGACCGCCTTTCCTATCGGCTTACCCTGCCGACCCAAGACGCTGCGCACGATCTCGACCCGGTCGTCGGACAAGACCGTCCCTTCCCTCTCCGGTGGGAGGCGGGTCGCTTGTTGAATCGAGTCGTCCCCTTTGCGCAACCGGGCCACCGGATCGGAAGAATCTTGCGACCAGACCCACGCATCGACGATCTCGCCGTTGCTCCTCAAGTTGCCGAGCTCGGTTTCCACGGCTTCGGAGTCCCCGAAATCGAGAGGCGCCGCGAGAGACGCAGCGAAGAGGTCGCTCACCATGTTGGCCGCCCGGCTCTTCGACGAGATCAGGTGCTGCCGCTCGCGGGTGGTCAATTGCTCGTAAAGCAAGAACGAGATGAGCGATAGAACGGCCACCGTCGCCAGGGCGAGCTTGATACCGAGCGAGCTAATGCGAAAAGGGCTTCGATTCATCTTGTGCTCGTCCATTGGACGGGACGACAATGCCGTTCACTGCTTGGAATCGCGCTCGGGAGAAACTACCGACAAGTAAGGCAACGGTACACATGCCGATCTCCAACGGGAGAACACCGGGCCTTCTCTATTACGGGGGAAAGCTCGTTCACCTTTTGACCGCGATCAGCCGTTCTTAGGATTTCGGGAGGATGCAGGTCAAGACAGAGGGGGCCCTACATGTGGCCGCTGGCGCCGCCCCATGATTTCTTACCACCGCCGAGCACTGGTTACGTTGGTTCCTTTGGGGGCCCTTCTTGTGCTGTCCCGAAGCGGCAGGGGCGAGAGCGTCGTCGCGCCCGTGACGCTGCAGGCCGAGCTCATGGTCAAAGTGGCCGAGTACGACAGGAACTTCGCCGCCCGAGCCGGTGACCGTGCGCGCGTCCTATTGGTGACCAGGGGCGGAAACGCGGACTCGGCCAACATCAACCAGCAGATGGCGAGCGCCCTGGGACGGTTCGACGAAATCGCCGGACTGCCCCACGACGAAATGATCATCACCTACCCCGGGGCGGGGGAATTGGCCCGCATCTGCCGCGAGCGTCACATCGCTATCGTCTACTTTGCTCCTGGGTTCGCCAACGAGGTCGACGCCATTCGTAATGCCTTGAGCGGCGTCGACGTGCTCAGCGTCGCCGGGGTTCCCGACTACGTGCGAGGCGGAATCGTGCTCGGCTTCGACGTCGTGTCGGGACGCCCGAAGCTGCTGTTCAACCTCACGCAAGCGAGGCTCCAGAGAGTCGCGCTGGCCGCCGCGGTTCTCAAGCTGATGACGGTGTACGAATGACCGCAGACAAGCGTGCCGTTGCAGCCCTGCTCGGCGCCGTTCTTCTCGCGCGAGCCGAGAGCGCGTTCGCCGACGAGAGCACGTCCGACATTCAGGCGCTTCTCAACGAATCGGTGATCACCACCGCTTCGAAGTCCACCGAGCGAGGTTCGACCGCGCCGGCGACGTCCACCATTCTCACCGCCGAGGACATCCGCACCTATGGGATTCACTCGATCGACGAAGCGATCGATTTTCTGTCCATCGGCGCGGTGACCTCGTACACGATGCGCGCCGTCGACATCGGCGCCCGAGGGGTGCTTTTGCCGCGAGACCAAGGCGACCATTTTTTGCTCCTCGTCGATGGTCACGCCGTCAACGAGGCGCTCTACGGCGCAGCGCGTTTCGAGCGCGGAGCCGGCATCCCGATGGAGATCGTCGATCACATCGAAGTCATCCTGGGGCCCGGTTCGGTCTTGTACGGCTCCAACGCCATGCTGGGTGTCATCAACGTCGTCACCAAGCGCGCACGCGGATTCGACGGCACGCACGTGGTCGTGGAATCCGAAATTCAGAGGTCCTACCGCGCGGCGGCCGGAGCCGGTTACGAGCCGCGCATCTTCGGCACCAAGAGCGAGCTCACTCTCGAGCTCGAGTACTATCGGCAAGACGGGCCCGCTTTCAATTTCGGTCCCCAAGTCCTCGGCAATGACTACATCACCGGGCAGCCCTGGCGCTTCGGACCGAACGGAACCGACGGCGTATGGGGTGGCCGTGCAACGCGCTCCTACTACTCCGAGGTCCCCGCCGGCATTCTCACGTTTCGAATCAAGAATCTCCAGATCGCGTTGCACGCATCGATGTACAAGCGAGCCGCGCCGTTCAATAACCTCTATTTTCCCATCGAGTCGGACTTCAATGATCCCGACAACTATGAGCTCGACCGATCGGCGTGGGTCGACATCAAGGATGAAGAGCAACTCTCACGTTTGCTCCGACTGACCGCGCGCGTGTACGGCGACACGTTCGACTACCAACGCCAGATGGATGTCTCTTCCGCCGCAGAATGTCTCAAGATCGGAGTGAGCACTTGCCAGGATCGAACGATCGGCGTCTCGCGCTGGACCGGCGCCGAGCTGCAGACCTCGTGGGATTGGCTCGGGAACAACAACTTGGTCACGCTGCTGGGAGTGGACGGGCGGGTGCGGACCGTGCGCAACGCCAATGACACATTCGACAAAGACACGGGCGTGGCCCTCCGTTCCACGATCGGTTACCTGAAACAGAGCGATCAGATCCTGGGGGCGTACCTCCAGCAGACGTGGCAGCCCACGCCCTGGCTCGGCACCAACCTCGGCGCACGCTTGGACCTCGACGAGCGATTCGGGCGACGCTTTTCGCCTCGCGCTGCCGTGAGCACGCAGATGTGGCACGGCGCCACGTTGAAGGCCATCTATTCCGAAGCGTTTCGTGCACCTTCCTGGCAAGAGACTTCTTCGTCGGCGCCGTACCAGATCAGGTCGGAGAGTCTCCGACCGGAGACGGTCCGCTCCGCCGAAGCCGTTCTCGATCAACACGTCGGCAGCCACCATTTGCTCTTTGGCGTGTTTCGATCTTGGTGGAGCGATCTGGTCGAAGCTCACCTGCTAACGGCGGCGGAGATCGTCGAAGCTCAGCGCCGAGGCCAGCTCGACCTCCTGTCCGGGAATCACCAAGCGATACAGTATCGAAATGTCGCATCCATCGAGAGCTACGGGTTCAACGCCGGCTACGACGGCTCGCTCGGCGAAGGAAGCTTCCGCTATGGGGCGAGCCTCACCGGTGCCCTCGCACGTCAGCACGAGGAAAGCCGGCCCGATCAAGCATTGAAAGTTGCTCCCCAGTTCTTCGGCAACTTGCGCTTCTCCTATGATTTGCCCGGCGATCTTCCGACGCTCGCCGTCGCAGCGCACTACCTCGCCCGGCGTCCCACCGACCGAGTCTTCGAGTTCAATCCGCCGGCTTACGCTCCGCCTCAGCTGGAGCTGCGCGGGACGATCACCGGGCCGCTCCCGGTGGTGAAGGGGCTCTCGTACCGAGGCAGCGCGAATTACGCATTCGCCTCCCGCGCCGCCTATGTCATCGGGCCGAATCAGGGCATCAATCTTTCGCCCACCGGCGTGGCCGCTATTTATGCCCCACCGGAACTGGTCCCCGTCGATCAGTTCCGCGTCATGGTGGGTCTGCAATACGATTTTGGAGGGTCCCAATGAAGCTCTGGCGTATTCGAGCTCTTCTCCTGTGGTCGGTCGTGACCTCGTGGATAGCCTGCCTGGACCCCGAGCCGATCACCGTAACCGACACGCGTCTCACGCAGAAGGCGACCCCCGCGTGCCTGCAGTGCCTGGGAACGCCCGGCGAACAAGGATGCGGTGATCAGTTCGCGGCGTGCCAGGCGGTACCCACCTGCAACGCTGGACTCCAGTGCATGGTCGATCGGGGTTGTGTCGGGGGTACCCTTCAGACCTACCTCGATTGCGCTCCGGAGTGCGCTCGATTCGGCGGGATCGTCTCATCCGACGATCCCGGCGCGGTACCCGCCGTCGGCGTGTTCGAATGCATGTTGCTGGGCCCTTGTCGACCGCTGTGTTTTACCGATGTCGAGCCGGGCGACGCCGGCAACCCCATCACCGACGCGCCGGCGGGTGGCGACACGGGCGACGGCGGCGCCTGCGCCAATGCCGCCGATATGGCCGCTCTCGCCAACCAAACCAACGTGAGCGACGCCGCGAAGACCTGCGGCATCAACTGCGTCAACAAAGATATGAGCTGCATACCCACGGCCTCGAGCTGCATGTCCATGAGGGCGGGACTTTCCAGCGGCTGCGCGCAATGCTGGGGCGAGTATATCTACTGCAGCATCCAGCACTGCTTCAACGAATGTGCCGTCAATCAGGACGCCCAGATGTGCACGGACTGCACGTCGCAGATGTGCGGCGGTGCTTATCGCGCGTGCTCGGGGCAAATGATGTAAAGATGTCTCGGTGAGCGACGGCGGCTCGTACATCCACGGCACGAGCCCCAAAGAACAAGAGCGGCTGACTCGCCTGAACGAATTTTTGAACCTGGCCTCGCTGCGCGAGCTAGGGCCCGAACGCGGCGCGCGGGTGCTCGACGTGGGCGCCGGTCTCGCTCAGTTGACGCGCGCCATCGCCCGTCGCACGGGCGTACGGGTGGTGGCGATCGAACGCAGCAGAGACCAGCTCGCCGAAGCCCTGCGCCAGGCGAAAGATGCGGGAGAAGAAGATCGGCTCGAGATGCGCGCGGGAGACGCCTACGATCTGCCCCTTCGTTCCGACGAGTGGAACACTTTCGATATCGCACACGCCCGCTTTCTCCTCGAGCATCTGTCGGATCCGCTCGCCGTGGTGCAAGGCATGGTGCGAGCGGTTCGCCCCGGCGGCCGCGTCGTTCTCGAGGACGATGACCACGAGCTCTTGCGCTTGTGGCCGGAGGTTCCCCAGGTGATGACGGTCTGGCGGGCGTACATGCAGAGCTACGCGAAGGCGGGCAACGATCCCATCGTCGGACGCCGGCTGCCGGAGCTCTTGCACCGAGCCGGAGCGGTACCTTCCCGCATTACGTACCTCTTCTTTGGCGAGTGCGCAGGGTCGCCGAACTTTCGAGCGTACGTCGACAATCTTGCCGGAATCTTCGAGGGAGCGAAAGACGCGCTCGCCGAGGTGGGGCTCGCAGGCGAACGACTCGAGCGGGGGCAGGAAGAGCTTCGGGGCTGGGCCGAGCGACCCGATGCCGCTTTTTGGTATGCGGTATCGTGGGCGGAAGGAATCAGACCTTGACGAAGATTCGTTTGCGATAGAGAAGCTCGGCTATCGCATAAAAGAAGAGCACCTGCGCGATCGCGAACGCCAGCGAACCGTTCCACGCCCCCGCCCATGGTACGAAGAGGCGCTCGTAAATCCACGCCTGGCCGGAGCGTGATCCCTGCGCCGTTGCGAACTTGAATGAAAGAAGGCGCGCCACCAAAAAAGAGCCCGCATAGATGGACAGGGGGTTCATGCCGAAAGCGAGCACCGGCCGAGCCCAGCGCCGCACCCCCTCGACGTCGATCAGCCAAAAGCAGATTGAAAAGAGCTCGAGCGCGGCTCCCGCGGTGAAGAGCACATAGGAGCTCGTCCAGAGGCTCTTGTTGATCGGAAAGACCGGGTGGAGGACGACTCCCGCGAGCATCAGTCCAAAACCAGCCACGAACATCCATCCGGAGAGCTCGCGTCGCTCTCGGCCCGAGCGTAGCCAGTGACCGGTGAGTGCGCCGAGAAGAGCGGTCGCCGTCGCGGGAAACGTGCCGAGCAGTCCCTCCGGATCCCAGGTCGTTTTCCAGAGGTGGGTGCCGAAGACGGCGCGATCGAGGTGCGCGCCGAGGTTGCCCTCTGGGCTCAGGTCTCCGACGGTGGAACCGGGCGGCGCCACGAACGTCAAGAGAGCCCAGTAGCCGAAGAGCAGAGCGATGCAGATGCCGATCTGGCGGCGAAGGCTCTGCGTGAGAACGACCGCCGACGCGCAAAGATAGACAAGCCCGATCCGCTGCAGGACCCCTGGAACGCGCCAGGTTGCCAAATCGAAATGGGGAATGCCCTGAAGAATCAGCCCGATCGCGACGAGGACCACGCCGCGCCGAAGCGCCTTTCGAAAAAGCTCTTCTCGCGGGGCGCCCCGTTCGAGCGCGCCGACGAGCGAGAGGCAGAGCGACACTCCGACGATGAACAAGAACAACGGGAACACCAGATCGGTCGGTGTGAGGCCGTGCCACTCCGCGTGCCTGAGCGGCGGGTACACGTAGTTCCAGCTGCCCGGCGAATTCACCAGTATCATTGCCCCGACCGTCAGGCCGCGAAAGGCGTCGAGCGACGTCAGACGCGACGTCGAGTCCCGCGGAAGAGGCAGCGGTTCACTCGCGCCAGCTTGGCGCCGCGGTTCCCCAGAAATACTTTCGTACTTCTGGTCGAGCAGATCCGGGCTGGCAACCGTCACTCTGCCAAAGCGGCCTCGATCGCCGCGCGTAGCTCTTTCGATTCGGGCGGGATAGTGCTCGAAAATCCGTTGCGTACCTCCCCGTCTTTTCCGACGAGGTACTTGTGGAAGTTCCACTCGGGCGCCGAATGCTTCTCGGTCAGAAAGCGGTAGACCGGCGACTGGTCCTCACCGCGGGTGACCACCTTCTCGAACATCGGAAATTGGACGCCGTAATTCTTCTCGCAGAAGGTCTGAATCTGCTGCGAGCTGCCCGGTTCCTGCCGCCCGAAGTCGTTCGACGGAAATCCGAGAATCACGAATCCGCGGTTGCGAAGCTCTTCGTAAAGTTGTTCGAGGCCGGCGTATTGCAGCGTCAGCCCGCATTCCGACGCAGTGTTGACGACGAGCGCGACCTGCCCCCGATACGCGGAAAGCGATTGCGGCGCCCCTGCCAATGTGTTCGCTGTCAATTCGTGTAGCGACGTGACCATCGGCGACTCCCTAACGTTACTGCGTCAGATCCTCGCTGCCGGCGAAGGTCCGCAGGCGGGCCAAAGCCCACGCCGAGTAACGGAACCAGAGGCGAGGCCTGACGGCCGTTGCCGTCTGATGCCAACTTCCGACGGCCTCGCCGTACCTTACCTGGCCGACATGCGGCAATGGCTGATCGTGATCTATCATGGCCAAAGATCTGACACCGTAATGCTGGTGGCGGCGAGCATCATAGCCATTTCGTGGCCGACCGGGGGAATCAAAGGTTGTTTCGAAGGCTGCACGTACGATCAGGGGGCGCGATTTCAATCGTCCGGGGCGGCCGCGTCCCGCGGATCGCCGCTGCTGTTGCGGAGCTCCGCCCAATCGTCGTAGACGCACTCGTACCCGTTCCCGAGCCGCTTGCATCGCTTGCCGGCCGGACATCCATCCCGGCAGGGCAGGTCCACACAAAGGCCACGCTCGCGATCGCATCGCGTGCCGGCCGGACATCGCGCCCAGCAGTCGCCCGTTATCGATCGGTTGACGCCCGCGGCGACCACGCCGGCTCCGCCGGTCACGGCGGCGCCGTGGTACTCCGAGCGACCACAGGCAGCGATCGCGGCCAGGAAAAGAGAGAAACCGACGCTCCGCACCAGAGACAACGTAAACTTCGATCGGAGCGCCCTCGTCATGAGCTGGTTTCGAAGAGTCTTCTCGAAAGCAGAAGATGCGCAACCGGCGGACAATCGGCCCGTCTCCTTCGGCTACAAGTGCGCCTGGCTGGCGGTCAACGATTCGGATGTCGAGAAGGTCATCGCGGCTCTCGATCTCGTCGTGCTTCGTCGGGCGACCTGGAAGGAGGGATTGGCAGCGGCGTACGAGGGTTACGTGTTCGTGAGTCCGCCAGTATCGAACTGGATCTTGGCCGTCAGCACGCTGATCCCAGGTCCCGGTGTCGTGCCGGGCGACGAAGACACGATGACCCCCACCGTCGCCATCGTGAGCCAGCGATTGCAGACGATCGTCCAGTGCTTCCACACCAACCGGGAGATCGAGCGGCACGCGTGGGCGTGGGCCGAATCGGGAAAGCTGAAACGCTCCTACGCCTATTGTGGCCACTCGGGTACCACGTTGGTGAATCGAGGTGCACCCACCAAGGAGGAGCTCGAACTCGGATTTCGATTCTTCGACGAGAACAGCCCCGAGGCGCAGCTTGCCGAATATTGGGAGCGTCACGATCTGCGTTATCCCGATGAAGAAAACGTGCTGCAACTGGCGGGCAAATGGAGCCTCGACCCGCGGTCGCTCGATCAGATCTCGCAACCGACGGACCTCGGCTGGTTGGCCGAGCCGCGGAGCGCCGCCCCACGATGACCCGCACCACCTGGGATTACTGCCCGGCCGGTACTTGAGTGGGCTTATGGCTACTCCGATGAAACGATCTGGCAGCGAGGATCTGACGCAGCAATGCTTGGCACTTGCCTTTGCCATGATGACGCCCGCGACACCTCTCGGAGCAGTTCAGATGGGCGTGCTGGGAGCCATCGTCGGCGACACGAATACCGCGGCGCACTTCGACGGTGCCACCGCGATGCTCCTCATCGCGGTCCCAGTCGGTTCCCTCGTCTCTGTCTCGGGATCCATCGAGCTATGGGTGAAGCCAGACGCTTCGACGTCATCGGAGCGGTGCCTCGCCAAGGCGCAAAAATCGCCGTGCATGGCAGAGACACAAAAGCCCTCGCTCGAGTGCGATCGGACATCGAGCAAGCCGATGGTCGAGCCATTCAGGCCGTTGCCGACGTCACGAAGTTCGCGGAAATCGAGGCCATGCGTGACCAGATCGAGAAAGAGCTCTCGGACCGGTCGACATTCTCGTCGCGAACGCAGGGTTCAGCTACACGAAGCCCGGCCTTGCACTCGAAGAAACGAGCGAGGAAGGATGGCACGCGTCGGTCAATGGCAACCTCACGGCGACCTTCCTGACGCTCAAGACCTTTTTGCCCGGAATGAAAGAGCGCCGCGTCGGTAATATCATCACGATTTCCTCGGCCGCCGCTCGCCGGCCGCATCCGGGTTCTCCCATTCCCTACGCGGTGGCCAAGGCCGGAATTCAGCTCCTGACCCAGGACGTGGCGGTCCACGTGGGGCCTTACGGAATCCGGGCGATTTGCATCGCGCCCGAGATGATCCAGACGGGGCGCAGCGAAGAGCAGATACCCGAGGCACAGCGGGCCGCGCTGGTCGAAATGCATCCCATACGCAGGTTCGGCACGCCGGACGACGTAGCGCGGGCGGCGCTGTTTTTGGCGTCCGACGAGGCGAGCTGGATTACCGGCATCGTATTCGACGTGGCCGGGGGCGCAGTGCTCGTTAGCGTGAACGAGGAGTGAGAATCATGCAATCTCCGAATTGGCACTTGGCGCATCGAACCTCCTGCTCGGCACTGCGGGTAGGGGCGGGCGTGAATCAATCCGTCTTCGTGATGCCGGGCTGGTTTTCGTCACCGCCGCAGTCGCTCGCAAAAGGGCAAGCATCGGGAACATTCAAAGCGTTCTGGATTCCATTGCAAGTAGCCAGTGCGCTTACGCTGGCGGGTGCGTTCGCGTTCAATCGCAAGAGCGACGAACGTCGCAAGCCCCTGTCGCTCGCGTTGGGATTCTACGTGGGCACCTGCGTGTCGACGGCTGCCTACTTCGCGCCGGAGATCATTCGACTCGGCCGCCCCGGTGCCGACCTTTCTGCCGGCGAAATCGCGCGTCGGGGGAAGAGATGGTTGGCTCTCACTTGGGGGCGCCACCTGGCGCTCGGTGCCGCGTGGGTCCTCACGCTCGCAGCCATGGCGCGCAAGCCGAAGCGACTTGCTGCTCTTCGCTTCGTGAGGGCGCAATGGACGAGCCGGTGCCGATCACACCGAGCTCGAGCTGAAGAACGTTTCGAAAGACGGCACGCGCGCGCTCGTGCTCGAGCCGGCCGTCGGCGCGACGCGTCAGGCGATCTTGGGCAAGGGGGGGACGGGTGATGTACCTGCAGAGCCGCTCGAGCTGGGCGCGGTCGCGGCCGTCGACCTTCTGTTTGGCGTGCACGTTCACGCCGCGCACCTCGGGCGGCGCCCGGCGGCGCCTGCCGGCGGAGGGACCAGCGCTACATCCCGTTTCGGCCGACGCCGAGCATCTTGAGGCGCAGCACGACACTCTTCCAGAAAGGAGCCCGCGGCTGGGGGAGCGGGCGGGTAGGTCGGTGGGCTCGCCGTTCCTGAGCAGGTAACGACGGACGCTCTCGGGTTCGGT
>Ga0137375_10009040_pt1 | contig 11836 bp, 7 predicted proteins | sample SagtaG_24_FD_104936 | JGI IMG/M metagenome (GOLD analysis project Ga0137375, IMG submission 104936) | Vadose zone soil microbial communities from Sagehorn Ranch, Mendocino, California, USA - Sage1_R_113_16 metaG | ecosystem: Environmental > Terrestrial > Soil > Vadose zone | place: USA... | reverse complement strand
GGGGCGCGCACGCCCGCGCCGCTCTGGAAAGCTGCTGGCGCGGCGCGGCGCGTCCGGCCAACGGCCTGGTGCCCGCGGACGCACAGGCGGTCTGGTTCGCCGATCAGTCCGAGTGGCTGGCGTGCCTATCGGAAGACCTGCTGTGGGGCCGCGCCGGGCAGCGCTGGTGGTGGCGCCACTGGCTGCGCGCCGCGCCCCAGCCGATCGGCCTCGGGCGCCTCTGGCGCGACGAGGTGCGCTGGCTCCCGGCAGCGCTGGCGCTGCTGGCCGAGCGGCCAGGCAACGTGGCCGTCGCGGTGGCCGCAAGCATGACGCCCACCGAGATCGCGGCGGTTCGTCAGTCGCTGGTCGCCGCCCACGATCTTCCACCGGAACTGGCGGAGACACCCCTGGTCCTGGCGCGTGTCGGCCAGCTTGTTCCCGGCGGGCTCTCCATGCTGCCCGTCGCCCGGCCGGCGGCCGAGCTACTCAGCCTGGCTCTGGCGCTCCACCACGCGCCCGCCGCGCTGCGCCGGCTCGTCCCTCAGCTTGCCTCGCCGGGGCCGCCGCTCCCGGATGCGCCATCGGCGCCGCCGTATCAAATGGCCGACGAAGCGCTGCTCCAGGCTTCCCAGCCACCGCGCTCCCTGCCGCCATCATCCGAGGCCACCAGTCCACCCACGCCTGCTGCTCCCACCCCGGCAGTACAATCGACCTATCACGAGGACAGTGTCGCGCTGGTAGAGCGTCCGCCCCCCGGTATCCAGGCCGTGCAAGACGACATAGCGCTGGTGGGCGCGGCGCCGCGGATCACGCTCGGGGCTGCAGCCAACGCCGCACCCGGCCCTGCTCATCCGTTACCAGGCGAGCCGGCGCCCGAGCCGCTCCTCGAGGTGGAGGAGCAGCGCGCCGCACTGCGCGAGGAGCTGGCCGCCGGGGTCACGACGGGGCTTGGTGGCGTCTGGTACCTGGTGAACCTGCTGCGTTTCCTCGACCTGCTGGAGCCACCTGATTTCGAGGGCGAGCCGCCCGGCCCGTGGGCCCTGCTCGACGGGTTCGCGCGCGCCCTGCTTGGCGACGCCCCGTCCGACCCGCTTTGGGGAGCGCTTGAGGAGCTGGCGGGCCACGAGCTGCCTGACCCACGTGTTGCGGACTGGGCCGTAGGGCGCCTGGCGCTCATCCATAACTGGCTGGCGGAGCGGCGGATCGACCTGGACACGCTGCCGGCGCTGCTCGCACAGCCCGCCCGCCTCTACCTGACGCGCACGCACGTCGACATCGTCTTTCGGCTCGACCAGATCGACCTGCCGGTCCGCCTGGCTGGCCTCGACCAGGACCCCGGCTGGGTCCCAGTGCTCGGCCGGGTGATCGCGTTTCACTTCGACGACCTATGATACAACAGCACGACATCTCTGCTCTGCCTGCGACCTCCGCGACGCATATGCGGGTGTGGTTCCACGCCGCGGCCGCGCAGGTAGCCGCATACCTGGAGGCGGCCGGCGGAGCCGAGGTGCTCGGCCAGTTCCCGTTCCTCGCGGCGTATCTCGACGAGATCCGCCCGTTCTGCCCGGGCGAGTCCGCCGCCGAGCTTGCCGCTGGCTGGTTGCGCGCCCTCGGTAGCTGGGAGCGCGCCTTGCCCGCAGCGGCCGACGGCTGGCCGCTCTGGCGGCTGCGCCAGCGCGGTCTGGCGCCGCCTCATATCCTGGCGATCCTGCTGGCCGGACTGGTCGAGGAAGACGCCCGCTTCGGCGCGCTCTACGCGACGCTGCACCCGCTGCCCGACGAGCAGCACCTGACAGTCGGGCTGCTGGGCGATCTGCTGCGTGCGACCACGCCCGAGCATGCGAGCGGCTGGGGCATCGCGCGCGAGCTGCTCGGGCATGGCCTGTTGCTGGCCTCCGCCCCCGACCGTCCGCGTGCGAGCTGGGCGCTGCGGGTGCCCGCCTCCGTCTGGGATGCCTGCGGCGGCGAGCGCTCGGCCGAGCCTGCCCCCGGCGTCCGCTACTACGCCCCCGAGACCTTCCCGCCGCTCGACGAGCTGTCCGAGGCGCTGTGGGGCGAAGCCGGGGCGCAGCTGCGGCGTGTGCCGGCGCTGCTGCGAATCGAACGCCTGCCGGACCATGCTCCCGATCTGTCATTCGACGAGCCGCTTGACGGAGTCGGGTTCGGCGGGCTGATTCTGCGCGGAATGCACGGGAGCGGGCGTCTCCAGGCGCTCGGCAGCGTGGCACGGGCGCTTGGGCGCGGTGTGTGTGCCGCGGAGTGCTCCGAAGTTGCAAAGCTCCCCGACCTCGCGCTCAAACTGGGGCCGCTATGCCTGCTGTATGGGGCACTGCCCGTGATCGCGCTCGATCTGGCGCCGGGAGACCTGGCGAACCTGCCAGCGCTGCCTGGTTACGCCGGCCCGATCGGCGTCCTCCTGGGCCAGGAGGGCAACGTGCAGGGCCCGCAGGTCGCCCGCTGTATCACCCTGAGCCTGCCGCCGCCGCGCCTGGCCGTTCGCGCAGCCCACTGGTCGCGCACGCTCGGCGCCGCTGGCCAGACCGAGCTGGTCGAGCACGTCAGCCGCCAGCACCACCTCACCGGCGGCGCCATCCGCCGGGCGGGGCGGCTCGCCCTGGCCTATGCCGCGCTCGACGGGCGCGAGCAGGTCCAGGTCGCCGACGTGCGCGCCGCCTGCCGGGCGCTGAGCCGCCAGTCGCTCGACGCGCTCGCAACTCGCATCGAAACCGGCGGCGCCTGGGACGACCTGGTCGTCTCGGAGGAGGCGCGCGCCGAGCTGCGCAATCTGGTGATGCGCTGCCGCCAGCGCGAGACGGTGCTCGATCGGCTTGGCCCCGGTTTTGGCCGCAGTATGAACCGCGGCGTACGCGCCCTCTTCAGCGGTGTCAGCGGCACGGGTAAGACGCTGGCCGCCCGCATCCTGGCGGCCGAGCTTGGGCTCGACCTATACCGCGTGGACCTTTCGTCGGTCGTCAACAAGTACATCGGTGAGACCGAGCGTAACCTGAGTCGCGTCTTCGCGCGTGCCGAGGAGCTGGACGTTGTCCTGTTGCTCGACGAGGGCGACTCGCTGCTCACCGGCCGCACCGACGTACGCTCCTCCAACGACCGCTACGCTAACATGGAGACCAACTACCTGCTGCAGCGCCTTGAAAGCTACGAGGGCATCCTGCTGGTCACGACCAACGCGGTCGATCGAATCGACCGGGCCTTCCAGCGGCGGATCGACATCCATGTCGAGTTCTCTGCCCCAGATGCGGCCCTGCGCTACAAGATTTGGCAGCTGCACCTCGCGCCGGGCCACCGCGTCGGCGACGCGCTGCTGCGACTCGCCGCGTCGCGCTGCAGCCTCAGCGGCGGGCAGATCCGCAACGCCGCGCTGCACGCCACGTTCCTGGCTGTCGAGAGCGATGGGCCGCTCAACCAGATGCACCTGCTGGAGGCGATCGACCGCGAGTACCGCAAGCTTGGGGCGACCTCGCCGCTGGATCGCGAGGCAGCCCTGCTATGACCGCGACCGCCGCCCGCACGAGCCGATCTGCCGCTCCCGCTGCAGTCCAGCGCGCCCCCGACGCGCGCCGGTCGCGCGGCACCACGCCCCCCTCGGCATTGTCGCTGTGGGGCGGCGCGCGGATGGGGCTAGGAACTGGCGTGCAGGCGAAGCTGGAGGTCAACCAGCCGGGCGATCGCTTCGAACACCAGGCCGAGCATGTCGCCGGCCGGGTCATGCGCTCGCCTGAGCCGGGCCTCGCTGGGCAGTCGCTCGTCTCAGCCGCGCAGAATCCCCGCGCCATCCAGCGGAAGGCCGACTCCTCCGAGCAGGAGTGCATTCCCTGCGCCCAGAACCCGCGCAAGCTTGGCATCCAGCGTCTGGGCAGCGGCGTGCCGGTCGTCACTCCACACGTCGCCACGACGCTGCGCCAGCCAGGGGCGGGCCGGCCACTGCCGGACGGGATGCGCCGCCGGATCGAGCCGCATGTCGGCGCCGATCTCGGCAACGTGCGCCTCCACGACGACGCACATGCCGGGCGGGCGGCCCGGAGTCTCGGCGCGGTGGCATTTACGCACCAGAACCACATCTTTCTCAAGCACGGCGGCCTTGGGGGCGACCTGAGCCTGATGGCGCACGAGTCGACCCACGTCGTGCAGCAGGGCGCGGCCCAAGCCCAGCAGCCCGCCCCGGTGCAGCGCGCGCCGGACATCCAGCGCGAGGAGTCCTCCTTTTCTGACGACCTGGCCAAGTTCGGCGGCGACGTCGTTGGCGGCGTGGCCAACCTGGGCGCCGAGGCGCTTGAGGCAATCGTGCGGAAGGTCGCACCAAAGGTGCTGGTCGACCTGATCGACAAGATCAAAGCGGCGGGTGGAATCTTCGAGTACCTGAAGGACAAGCTCAGCAGCGTCCTCGACAGCGTGTTCGACACCCTGAGCGATAACACCAGCGGCAGCGTCAACGACCTGATCGAGACCTTCCGCGATGTGGTCGAGGCCGCGCCCGATATCGTCGAGGCGCTCGCGAACGATGACTGCGAGCCGCTTTTCGACGCCCTCGGGCAGCTCGGCGATGCCCTCGGCACAATTGCCGGCGAAGCGTGGGACTGGGTGGTCGACGAGCTGCGCCCGGTTGGCGAGTTCTTCAGCGATCTCTGGAGCGATATCGGCGCCCCCGCGATTGATTGGCTCAAAGATCTGGGCGGCGAGGTGTGGGACGGGATCACCGAAATCGCCGACGAGATTTGGTCCTGGACCGAGCCGATCCGCGCTGCTTCCGAGGAGGCCTGGAATTGGGTCAAGAAATTGCTCGGGATCAACAGCAGCGACGAGGGTGGGCTGTCGCAGTGGATTATGGACAAGGTCGGCGAAGCCTGGGATACGATCAAGGATGTGCTTGAGCCGCTGATCGAACCGATCCGCAGCTTCGCCGACGAGGTCATGGACTTCCTGCCGCTGGACGAAATCCTCGACCTGCGGAAGACGGTGGAAGGGTGGGTCGAGCGCGCCAAGAGCATGTCGGATCAGATGGCGGCCGACGGCGAGGGCGAGGAAGCCGGGGTCGTCGCCAACCGCGACACGCTGCGCAAAGAAATCCTGCCGGCGGTCAAGAAGCGTATCACCGAGCTGGGCGACGGGCTTGTCGATGCCGGGGACTGGATCAGCGACCAGATCAGCGCGATCGGCGACGAGCTGACCGGCTTCATGGACGACCTGCGCGACAACGAATATCTCGGCCCGTTGGCCGGTGTCATCAGCTGGGTCGAAGACATGATCGACGACCTGGTTAGCTGGGCCGAGGAGACAGTCGAGGGCCTGTTCGACCTGCTGCGCGACGGATTGCAGGAGCTGGCCGACTTCGTCGAGCCGGTGTTCGACACGCTGGAGAAGATCGTCGCGTTCGTCGGCGACATCCTGGGCAATGTCGCCGATCTGGTGCTGGGCCCGCTGGACCTGATTCCTGAGTGTATCAGCAAGCCAATCAAAGACTTCATCATTAACACGATCCTGAAGAACATCCCGCTGTTCGGGCAGCTCCTCGAAGTGCCGGATATCTGGGAGAAGCTTAAGCAGACCGCGATCAAGATTCTCAAGCAGATCTTCGTCGATGGCGACCTGTTCATGGCAGCCTGGACCTTCTTCAAGACCATGATTAGCGCGCTGGGCATCTCGCCCAAGCTGGTGACCGACATTCTTAGCAAGGCGCTGCAGGCCTTCGGCGACATCCTGAAGGACCCGGTCGGGTTCCTAAAGAACCTGGTCAAGGCGATCACTGCCGGCTTCCAACGCTTCCTCGACAACATCGGCAAGCACATGGTCAAGGGCGTGATCGACTGGCTGTTCGGCAGCCTGAAGGACATGAAGATCGAGCGCCCGAAGGACTTCAGCCTCGGCTCGATCTTCGGCGTGGTGCTGCAGGTGCTCGGCATCACCTACCCGCACATCATGGAGCGGCTGCGCAAGAAGGATAAAAAGGCCGCCGCGTTCGTCGAGAAGGCCGTCAACTTGCTGAGTGGAGCCTGGGAATGGGTCAAGGTGCTGATCGACGAGGGGCCGGCCGGGCTGTGGAAGAAGGCCAAGGACAAGGTCGGCGACCTGAAGGACCAGTTGATCCAGGGCGCGATCGGCTGGCTGACCGGGAAGATCATCGCCAAGGTGGCCGAGAAGCTACTGACCAGCAGCGACCCGCTTGGCATTGGCGCGACGATCAACACAATCATCACTATCATCGACACGATCGAGACCGTGGTGCGCTACGCCAACGACATCCTTGAGATGGTCAACACCACGCTCGACGGGATCGGCGGGATCGTCAAGGGCGCGATCGGGCAGGCCGCCGGGTTCCTTGAGAAAGCGCTGGCCAACGCCATCCCGGTTGCGATCGGCTTCATGCTGGGGGTGGTCGGGCTCGGCGATGTCAGCGAAGGCATCCGCGAGACGATCGAGAAGGTCCGCAAGAAGGTTGATGAGGGGATCGACTGGCTGATCGACAAGGGCCTCGCGGCAGTCGACGCGATCAAGAAGGCGCTGGGGCTGGGAAAAAAGGAGGACGAGGAAACCGGCGTCCGTGCGCTTGCCAAAGCTGACCTGATCGAGCAGCTCCATGAAGAGCACTCAAAGGAGGAGGCCGAGCATATCCTTGCGAAAGTGCTGGACAAATATCGACCGCAGGGCCTGAAGCGGCTGGAGCTCGGAGATCAGGACAAGCAAGCAGAACGCACTATTTTTGCTGAAGCCAGCCCCTACAACGAGTTGTTCAAGCTCGTGCCAAAAAGACGCACCGCATTGATGGGCGTTACGCTGAGGCTGTCAGGCAAGCAGCCGCTGACCGAAGGGGTCACGACAAAACTTGGTACGCAAACCTCGTTCGATGAAAGCGGCGAGGCCACAACATCCGCAATCCCGGCACCTTTGATTCCGGTATCAGGTAAGGCTATGTCAGGTGGCCTGCTTGTGCCACCGAAAGAGGGTGGCAACACTGTCCAGCTTGTCTCATGGAATACAGGGGAGCTTGATCCCAAGGTTTTATCCAACAGCACACATGCCGAAGCACAATTTATCGGGTGGTTCGAACGGCAACCCTGGGAGTGGCGAAGGCGTGTGCAGAGTATCGATGTCCGTATTAACCTGAGCCCATGTACCTCCTGTTCCAACGATCTCACTGGTGTGCTCAAGTGGGCGCCCAACCTCGTGAACGCATCACTGACGTATGAGCAGCCGTATGTGACTGGACAACTGGCGACAACATCTGAGGCACTTGGGAAAATGAAAGGCTGGAAGATCAGTGGCCCAAGCCTCGGTGGCGAGAAAGAAAAGCAGTCGTATGTGTCGAAAGAATAGAGCGTCTAGGCCATTCTGCCCCACCATAACCGAGAAGTGCTCCAAGATGGCATCTGGTCAGCTACCAGGGTGCGGCGTCGCCCCCTACCAGCCAGCACCTGAAGCATATGATCGACGCTGGCTGGCTCGTCTACCCAGGGCCCGAGGCCATCGACAACCCGGTGGTGGGCGCGAGCCCGTGCAAGGAGAAGAAAAAGTAGGCCCGTCCCTGCATGCCACGACTATCCGGCGCCCCTGTCCTGTGCCGTCGCCCGGGCGGCTGTCCCAAGGGTCGCCTGGGCGCCTTTGTGGCCGCCCACCTCGCAACCGGGACACCTGTCGTCGATGATCAACAATTGAAGGCATCAGAACGGCGATATCCGCCATCGCCATAGCCGGCGTTTGTGACGAACACGACTTCAACTTTGCCGACCGACTCGCCCGACATCGTGCGCTGGAGGATCTCCCGGCATGTCGTACATGGCCTGTGGCCTGTGACATGCGACATGCGACCTGATGCCGGATGTTCAAGTCGAAATGGTATTATTCGTCGGGCGTCACGAGGCCAATGCGGATCGCGTAGAGCACCAGCCCGGCGATGTTGTAGATTCCGAGCTGCTCCGTGAGCTGCGCGCTGTACATCTCGATGGTCTTCGCGCTGATGCTCAGCCGCTGTGCGGTCTCCTTGTATGGTCGCTCCCTCGACGATCAGCGACAAGATCTCGCGCTGGCGTGGCGGCAGCTGCTCGGCCGGGCGCGGCTCATCTTCGCCGCGGGTAGCGCCGAACATAGCCCGACACCGCATGCTTTGAGGCCGCCGGGCTGGGGTAGGTCTCGCCGCCGGTGACTGACGTGATCGCCAACTCGAACGCTGCGGTTCGGGCAGCGCTGGGCGGTGGACGGCGGCGCCACGCCGCGCGGCGTCCTGTTCCAGCCGGTGGCCCTGCCTCGGCGCCCTTCCCGCTATGCAAAAATACTTTGCCGGAAATGTGCAAAAATACTTCCCCCGGGCTCTCCGGCGTTTTTGGTGAAGCAAGGTCGCCGCCTGCGGGGTACAATAGTCGGATGCGCTTCCGCCTTCTGATGCCCTACTGCGAGTTGTATCCCGATGTTGACCAACCTGCTCCTGCCCTGGTTGTCCGGCTTTCGCTTGGACACGGTGAGCGTGAGCGATCAGACCCTTGACCTTGAACTGACGGCACTGCAACCCGAGGCCGTCTGCCCGCTGTGTGACCAGCCTTCGCGCGCCATCCATAGCCACTACGATCGCACCATCGCTGATCTGCCCTGGGCCACGACGCCGGTGCGGCTGTCCGTCCATGTCCGCAAGTTCTTTTGCCGCAATTCGGCCTGTTCCCGCGCCGTGTTTACTGAGCGGCTCCTGGCACTGGTCGCCCCTTCCGCACGTCGGACGCAGCGTTTGGCTGCCGAACAGGGCCAACTCGCCCTCGACCAAGGTGGTGAAGCGGCCGCACGGACTGCCGCTCGCCAAGGCATGCGCGTCAGCCCCCGCACCTTGCTGCGGCTCGCCCGCCGTACGCTCGTGTTGGACTATCCCACGCCGAAGATCGTCGGGGTGGACGATTTCGCCTTTCGCAAAGGGCAGACCTATGGTACGCTGCTCGTTGATCTGGAACGCCACCAGCCTATTGACATGCTCGGCGATCGTTCGGCCGACACGCTCGCCGCGTGGCTGGAGCACCACCTAGGTGTCGAAATCATCACGCGCGATCGCGCACCAGATTATGCCAATGGTGCCACCCGCGGGGCGCCGCATGCCATCCAAGTCGCCGATCGGTTCCATGGTATCCAGCTGGGTGGCGCAGCATCGGCACCTGTGTCCCGCCGACCGTATCCACCGCGCGCCGCGACCGGGACGGCCACTGGCGACAGCGGTATCAAGCGGTCGACCATTCCGCACACGTTCAGCGCGGCAAGCCTCCTGGCTGCTGGTGCGCCGTCCGGATGATCTGGAACCAGATGATCGCGCGATCGTCGAGCGATTGTGCGAGCTGAATCCGGATATCCGGCGTGCCTACCCGCTGGCGCAAGAGTTCATGCGTATCGTGCGCGAACGGCATCCGGATGCGCTAGACAGTTGGTTGTGCCGGGCAGAGGCAAGTGGTCTGGCCGAGCTCCAGAGCTTTGTCGCCGGCATCCGCCGCGACCAGGCCGCAGTGTTTGGAGCGCTCTCGCTGCCGTTCAGCAACGGGCAGGTTGAGGGTCAAATCAACCGGCTGAAGTGCATCAAGCGGAGCGGCTATGGCCGGGCCAAACTCGATCTGCTCCGCCAACGGGTGCTTGCGCCGTGAGATCTCCGCAGTTCACCAAAAACGCCGGAGAGCCACTTTTCGATTGACAAATACAGATGGGCGCATCGGCAATCGCGTCGCGACCGGTTTCGGCCGATCCTCGTCGTGGCGCACGACCTCGAGGTGGAGGTCACGGCGGTAGATAGGGTTGCGAGGATACCATGGCACTCGACCAGGAATGGCTCAAACAGCAGACCGCAGCGGCAATGGACCCGGCCAATCCGCGCTACCCCAAGGTGGAGCACCGCGACCACTACGACGCCGATCTGGCACGTATACAGCGCGAGGCGGTGCCGATCGTCGGGATGGACGAGGGCAGCTATTCGTCGAGCTCCACAATGCTGCCGGCCTGGATGCGGTCCCAGCCCGGGATCTTTTTGCCGCCGCGCGTGGCGATCGATCCGACCGGGCATCCGGACGAGGCCGCGATCCGCGAGCTGGTGCGGCTGCACTCCGATGTCGGCATCACCGACGCCGACGTGCTGACCTCCTGGATGCTGATGCGCAGCAAGGCGGCGCTGATCGCGCTCCTGTTCGTGGACGTGTGGGCCGAGCGACCAGGCGGCGTGCTGCACTGCGCGTTCCATATCATCTTCGACCTCCGCAGCGCGAAACATCGCGCCATGATCAACTTCGTCGAGCTGACCGGCTGCCTGTCGTTCGACACCAGCCTCATGCCCGCAAACCCGTATCCTATTTTCCAGGTCGACGCGCTCGGCCAGCCTACCGACTTTGTCGCCCTTGGCGGTCTGGGCATGAATGTGCAGGTCACCTCGTCGCTGCTCTCTGCGCTGGCCCGCGACCGCGTGTACAACGTCGTGACGGAGGGCGCGGACAGCATCAGCCGCTGCTGGGGCCTCATCCTGGCGATCGACAGTCACCAGAATGGCGCGGCGCTGCCGCGGCCGGCCATGCGGCGCAAGGTCATTGTCGAGGACAGCCGCATTCGGCTCGTACTCTGGTGGGCCGAGTGGTTCAGCGATCCACACGAAACCGGGCTGAGGGGCTTGAGCGCCGTTCGGCTTCACGAAGCCACGCTCGACGAGGCGCCAGCGCGCGACCCGACGTTCGCCGATGCGCTGCACCAGTATGTCGTGAGCGGCAAGCTGCCCAGATCGACGGTCAGCACAAGCACCTACGCCTCCTGGCGCACCGTAGCGCTGTCGGCGCCGATCTTCGCGGACGCGCCCGACGTGCTGCGCTGGCAGCTTGTCCTGCAGTACGACCCCAGGCGCGTGCCCGACCCGTATCGTGCGCTCATCGACGTGCTGGCACGCAAGACGCCGATCGAGGCCGCGACCGGCCATGACACGCCGAGCACACTGCGCAGCCGCCTCCCGATCGACTTTCTCGTGCCGGTCTTCTTCCTGGCGCGCATGGCCAGCCTGCCCCGGCTGCACCCCGCGTGGTGTGCGAGCCTGATCGGCATCCAGACCGCACTGCTGCCGGTCATCCTGGCCCTGACCGACGAGTACGCGGCCCGCCGCGCCGAGGCCACGCCGATCTCCTCCTCCGACGACAACGACGTGCTGGCGCGCATGGCCGGCCTGCTCCGCACGGCGCTGCTGTCGCTCGGCGGCCAGCAGCTCTTGGCCAAGCTGGCCGGCATCGAGCCGGCCAAGCTCGACGTCGGGATCCTGCTGGCCCTCGAGAGTCTCGCGCCGATCATGTGGCAGGCCGAGCGCGTGCGGAATGTGCTGCTGGCGCTGCTGTCGCACGCGGCGAGGGATGCGGACAATCAGTCCGCGATCGCCGCCATCAACGCGCTGCAGGCGCTGGCCATCATTGGGCTGTGGAGCACGACGCCGCCCAATCCCTTGCACTATGCCAGTGTCCACCCGACCCTCGCGCCGTTCCAGTTCTTCCAGGCGGCGATTCTCTGGCCGGACATGCCCACCGACATGCCTGCCGGCGATCTGCTGTGGCTGCACTACGACCTGATTGACAGCTTCGCGAACCCTGAGGCGCGATCGCTCACCGATGCCGCACAGCTCCTGCACCTGGCCCCCTGGGCGAAGGCGCGCCTGTGGGCTGAGGCCGGCCGCGTCGGGGCATACGAGCGCGAGCAGATCCAGGGCACCGCCGTGTGGTTGCTCGACCAGGTGGCCCAGGCCGAAGCCAGGATGCGCGCCCGGCCGCGCTGAGCAGCCGGTCGAGCCAGGGTTTACGGCAATGACTGAACACGAAACTTCCACATTCTTGTCGCGTTTCGCAGCGGATGGGAAGAGCATCTG
>Ga0137375_10009039_pt1 | contig 11837 bp, 13 predicted proteins | sample SagtaG_24_FD_104936 | JGI IMG/M metagenome (GOLD analysis project Ga0137375, IMG submission 104936) | Vadose zone soil microbial communities from Sagehorn Ranch, Mendocino, California, USA - Sage1_R_113_16 metaG | ecosystem: Environmental > Terrestrial > Soil > Vadose zone | place: USA... | reverse complement strand
TGGTGGAAGCAGCACCACGTTATCATTGTCCTAGTCGCCGGCGGTTATTACTATTGGGATTCAGGTTACTGGTGTCCGGCATGGGGGTATGATACTGCCCACGAAAGTTACGACTACGATGGACCAATCTACACATACGGTAACCTGTTGCCCGACCAAGTTATCATTAATGTGCAGCATGCCTTGAAGGAACTCGGCTATTACATCGGAGATGTTACTGGCTCACTTGGACCCGCGTCGCGTCAAGCGCTGAGCGCGTATCAACGAGACTACGGTTTGGAAGTCACCGGCGCGATCGACGAGCCAACGGTCCAGGCGCTCGGCTTGATCTAAAATCAGGCCTGCCGGAACCTTTGCGGCACGGGATCACGCGACCCCCTTGAGCCGGCAAGATGCAGACGAATAAAATAATGGGGCCTCCATCGTTGCTGCATTCTGATTTGGTTCGGTCATGATCTAGTCCTCAAAAAGTAATGTCAAAAATGAAAATCTGAACCCATTTTCTGTTCCCCGATGTTGGATTTTTGTTCAAAAGCCTATCCAATTCCCGTAAAGGAACGCCAATGAGCGGTGTGCGTTATCTAACCCATCCCAAATAGCCGACGAGAAGTTGTGTCTTAAACGCCGTTCTATTCGCCTTTCGTCGGCCCTTGCGCGAAACTCTTCGCGCTGGAGTGCGGTGATTTCCCAGAGCCAATCGACGTATGAAAGCGGCGGGGTCAACAATTTTGAGCGTGTTACTCGCGATGACTTTGAATTTCGCGCGAGCAGAATGGCGTTTTGATGCGGAGACGGGCGGCTTTTATGACAGTAATCTCTCGAATTCGGATCGTTCGTCGGATGAGGAAGCCGATTGGGCTTGGAAAACCGATCTTCGCATAGGAAACGGTTTTTAACTATCGCGTGATCTTCGACTAAATCTCGTCGCTGATTTGCGCGGCCACCTCTGGGATCAATACAATGCGTTCAATGAAATCGGCGCCGGCGCATCGGCCAGCCTGCGTTACCGATTCGGCCTGGGCCCTCAGGCCCCATGGATTTTGCTGGAGGAAAGAATTGGCTACGATCGCTTTCAAGAAACTGTGCGCAGCGGCTGGGGCGAATCGCTTCGTCTTCGCGGCGGAATCGCAATCTCGGAACGGATCGCGCTCGAAGCCGGCTATATATTCGGAAATTTCGCGGCGCCCGACGATTTCTTCGATGAGCAGGGCCACACCGCCAACGCGCGTGTGATTATCGATCTGACCTCGTCATTGCAAGTCGTGCTCGGATACACTTATCGCGCCGGTAACGTCATTTCCTACGCGGTCCCGCCGCGGCCCGACATTCTCATGCTCACGTCCGAACTCCGACCGGTCACAACTTTCGGCACTAATCCGCTCTACACCGCATATCGGTTGCGAGGTCAGACAAACGCCGTTTCCGTTTCCGCTGAATACGCGTTGACGAGATATTTGTCCGTTCAGCTGGCTTACGAATACGCCGTGACTTCACACGATCCGCTGCAATACGAAAACCATTTGGTTGAGGCGAAGGTCGCCTTTGCTTATTAAATGAACCTGTTGCGCGTGCGCGTCCTCCTCCTCGCGGCCTTTAGTTTGTGCCACAATCTGCACGCCAGTTCGCTCGTTTCCGACGCAGTCGTCTACGCGAAAGAAAGGGCTGCGATCTCTGCGCCTGCGAAAAAGCGAGCGGTCATCGATCAACGAGACAAACAGTTCATTCCTTACGTAACCGCGCTTCAGGTCGGCACGTCGGTCTTGTTTCCGAACAATGACAACATTCGCCATCATGTCTATTCGTTGTCGCCGGCAAAAAAATTCGAGCTGCCGCTTTACGCCGGCGTCCCGGCCGAACCGGTCACTTTCGACAAGGAAGGATTCGTCACGCTCGGATGCAATATTCACGATTGGATGATTGCCTACGTGGCAGTGCTGGCGACGCCGTATTTTCAGATCACGGGCAAAGAAGGCCGCGCCCTTTTAAAGGATCTGCCACCGGGACAATACATCGTCGAGGTCTGGCAACCGTCGCTCAAAGGCGCGCCGAGACAATTCGCGCAACATGTCGATCTTGCAGCGAAGGGCGCCAAGGAGTTGCTCTTCACTCTGGATCTGAAGCCGGACTTTCGCGCTAAGCGTGCGCCTAGGTCATCAACCGGAGGATATCGCTGAAATTTCGATTCCGCAGCTTCAGAAACCGGTTGCTCTTCTTCCTGGTCGCTCTTTTAACGCTGCTGCAAAGCGCGACTTATCTCGTAGTCAGACACGCCAACCGCCAGCATGCGCTTGCGCAGATTGAATCGAGCTTGCGGGCCGGCGCGCAGGTTTTCGAGAGACTGATCGAGCGACGCAATCAACAGATCACCTCCGCTGCAGCGATTCTTTCGCGTGATCACGCCTTTCAGGAAGCTTTCGCTGGCACGGACCAGGATCGTGCGACCACGTTATCGGCATTGGAAAGTCTTCAAGGCCGGATGAAAGCAGATGTAATCCTGATCGCGTCCCTCGAAAACGAACTTCTTTTCGATATGCGCCGGCCGGAACTGCACGGTGTTCCATTTCCTTTTCCGAAATTGATCGATAAGGCGGAAGCAACTGAATCGACTTACGCATTTGTCTTTCTCGATAATCAACTCTATGCGATGGCGGTCACGCCACTGCTCGCGCCTGATCCAATCGCGTGGCTCTGTCCCGGATTTCGCATCGACGATAATTTCGCGCGCGAGATCAAGGCATACACCAATTTGGAGATCACGTTTTTGAGCGGGCAGAATTCCTTCGGCGCCACCTTCGATGAAAAGCGGCGGGCCGCATTGATGTCGATCCTGCGCGGGAGTGCGCCACCCGCGAAACAGATTGTCGATCTTGGCATCACTGGCGAAACCTTCTTGAGTTATTCCGTGCCGCTGCCGGCGGAAAATGGAAACCCGATCGCACTTCTGCAACGATCGCTCGACAAGGAACTCGCGCCGTATCTTCGACTTGAGCACACCTATTTGAGTCTGGCGCTGCTTGGTCTCGCGGTATCCACTGCGCTGGGAATCTGGATCGCGCGCGGCGTCTCCCGGCCTGTGCTCCAGCTCGCCGAAAGCGCGCACGAAATCGCGGCAGGCAATTATCAGCATCGCGTCGAGCTAAGGCAGGAGGACGAGTTCGGTTCGCTCGCCGCATCGTTCAATCAGATGACCGAAGGCCTGGCCGAACGCGATCATGTTCGAGATTTGTTAGGGAAAGTGGTCTCACCGGAAGTGGCGGCGGAGCTGTTGCGTAAAGATGTCGCGCTTGGTGGAGAAGAACGCCAAGTGACCGTTCTCTTTTCGGACCTGCGCAATTTCACCAGCATGAGCGAAGTGCTTTCGCCGCAGGAGATGTTGGGGATTTTGAATCACTATTTCACCCGCATGGGCACGATCGTGGAAAATCACGGCGGTGTCGTGGACAAATACATCGGCGACGCTCTCATGGCGCTGTTCGGCGCGCCGATTGGCCACCCTGACGATGCCGATCGCGCGATGAAGACGGCGCTCGAAATGACTGAGGCGTTGGACGATTTAAATCGGCAATGGCATCAGCGCGGATTGCCCACTATTGGTGTTGGTGTTGGTGTTGGTATTAACACCGACGTCGTCGTAGCCGGAAACATGGGATCGGAGACGCGGCTCAATTACACCGTGATCGGTGATGGGGTAAATCTGGCTTCGCGGTTGGAAGGGCTAACGAAAACACCGGAGTACGAAACGCGCATCATTATTAGCGGTTCGACATTGGCAAAGGCCAAGGAGCGATACCGCACGCGGCGGCTCGGCGAAGTTGCCGTGAAAGGAAAGCAAAAACCAACGGAGATTTTTGCGCTCCTCGGTCGGGATTCGCGGTGGCGGCGCGCGCAGGGATTGGAACGGCATTCACTATAAGCAGGGGATGTCCGCAAAAAATGTGGGAACAACGAGCCTATCGGCTAACATCGCCACGATACCTCCGGGCGGCGTTGCGTATGCCCATATTCATGTCGGCTTCGAGGTAATCCTTTATATTCTCGAAGGAAAAGTGCGCCATGAATTCGGACCCGGGCTCAAGCACGTGATTGAGAACGAAGCCGGCGATTTCATTTACATCAAACCCGGCGTGCCACACGAAGTCTTCAACATGAGCGACACCGAACCCGTCGTAGCCTTCGTCGCTCGCTCTTCTCCCGACGAATGGGACAACATTATTCCTTACGATCGCAATCAGCCGCGCAGTGGATAAAGAGATACTTCACCATTGCGTTTAGAAATTCGTTTTCAGCGGATAACCCGAAACGTCTTCATAATAGACACGATGGTTTGCTCGAAACTCCCGTCTCCTGGTTCAGTACAGCTAACACACAGGTAAGTGCCCTCGCGAAGCTCGAACGAATAAAATGATTGCCTTAGCCTCCAAGAACGTCGGTATGTATATCAAGTCTGATGTGACGACAAAGGATTTACAGAAGTCCAACGCGTGCACCGAGCTGTTAGCCAACAGAAAAAGGAAAAGAAGAGATGTACATTGCAGGCTCTCGCGCTCTTAACACTCAGCAGCCAAGGCTGGTCGTGGTCTTGATGTCAAGACGCGAATTATCGATGCGTGCTATCAGACATCGGAATTGGACATTGGGCGTTCGATGTTGAGCGTTGGGCGTTTACTTCTAGCATTGGATCATGCCAAAGTATCTTGTCATTAGCACGAGCGGTAACCCCGACAGTAACAGCCGCCGTATTGGCCGTGTGGCGCTCGCGCATCTTCGAAAGCGAAAGGTGGACTGCGATTGGATCGACATCAGCGAAATGGACCTGCCCCTCTGCGACGCAGACAAATGTTACGGGATGCCAGGCTCGAAGAAATTAAGCACCGCAATTAAAGCCGCGGACGGGATCCTGATCGCGGCGCCGATATACAATTACGATGTCGCCGCCGCCGCGAAGAACATGATCGAGCTCGCCGGCAGTGCGTGGGAAAACAAGGTCATCGGCTTTCTTTGCGCGGCTGGCAGCACTGGCAGTTACATGTCGGTCATGGCCTATGCAAACAGTCTCATGCTCGATTTTCGTTGCGTGATTATTCCCCGGTTCGTGTTTGCCACCGGCGACGCCTTCGACGGTGACAACATTAGCGACAAAAAAATCATCGAGCGCACCGAAGTCGTGGCAGATGAACTGGTCCGATTCACTAAAGCGCTTCGCAGCTAAACTTCGTTCGAGATCTATGCGTTTAACCCGCGCGAGTTGTCCTTGTCACACCGCAATCCGGCAGTCACGGAAGGAAGGCGGATGACCTTGCTACTCCATCGACCCTTTGTCAGGATCGCATTATGAAGCATTTTCTTCTGGCCTATCTCTTTCCCGCAATGTTAACAGCTCAGAACATGCAACTGACCGAACAGCTGAGTAAAACTGTCCTCTACGATGATATTGCTCTTTCTCCGGATGGCGCACATGCCGCATGGGTGCAGTCCACCGCTGCAACAAGATCAAAGCAGACTCATATTTGTCGAACATCAGGTAATGCTGCGGCAGTGCCGGTCAATCTTGCGACCACCGGCGAAAGAGAGGACTCAGGTCCAGCCTGGTCTCCCGATTTCAAGAGCCTCGCATTTTTTTCCAACGCCGGCGAGAAAGACCAAGCCCAACTCTGGACGGTGAATGCTGATGGTTCGAATCCTAAAAAAATCACACACTTGAAAGGATATGCGGCACGTCCTCGCTGGTCGCACGATGGCAAACGCATTGCGTTTCTCTATGTAGAAGGCGCGAGCGGCGGTGGTCCGCTAACGGCCGCGCCCGCCACAACGGGCGTGATCGACACTGCTATTCATAACCAGCGGATTGCTGTTCTCGATATTGCCACTGGTCAGATACGCCAGGTTTCGCCGCCAAATCTCCATATCTACGATTACGATTGGTCTCCCGAAGACAAAACTTTTGTGACAACGGCCGCTCCAGGACCGGGCGACAATAATTGGTGGATCGCGCAGATTTACACGACCGACATCGCAAGGGGCAATGCCACATCGATCTATAAGCCCTCTCTTCAAGTCGCGGTTCCGCGCTGGTCACCGGATGGTAAATCTGTCGCCTTCATTGAAGGCTTGATGAGTGACGAGGGATTCCATGGCGGCGACCTATTCACTATCTCCGCCGACGGCCATGATGTGTCGAACCGCACACGAGGTCGCAAAAGCTCGGTCAGTTCGCTCTTGTGGCGGACGCCGGATCGCATCCTTTTCACCGAGATCGTCGGCGGCGGAAGTGCGATCTCTGAATTGACGCTCGCCAATAATTCCGTGCAAACGATTTGGAAAGGCGCGGAGGATCTTCACGCCTTCGGTAATTTCCCTAACTTTGCTATTTCCAAGGATGGCAAATTCGCGGCTGCAGAACGCAGCAGCTTTGAAACGCCACCGGAGATCTGGGCTGGACCGATCGGTGAATGGCGTCAACTGACCACCAACAACTCTGGGTTGTCACCAACTTGGGGCAAAGCCGAGAATCTTGAGTGGACGAACGATGCCTTCAACATCCAAGGCTGGCTTCTTCCGCCCAAGCAAGTCGAGTCCGGCAAGAAATATCCCATGGTTGTTCTCATCCATGGCGGACCTTCAAGCGCACTCACGCCGGACTGGCCCGCTTCATTTGGAATGTCGAGAGCTATTGTCGCCGCTCTCTCGTCACGCGGTTACTATGTGCTGATGCCGAATCCTCGGGGAAGCTACGGCCAGGGAGAAGATTTCACTCGCGCCAACGTGAAAGATTTCGGCGACGGCGATCTGCGCGACATTCTCGTCGGAGTCGATGCCGCGATAAAAAAATATCCGATCGATCCTGCGCGTCTCGGCGTGACCGGTTGGAGTTACGGTGGCTACATGACCATGTGGACAGTTACGCAAACGAATCGTTTCCGTGGCGCCGTCGCCGGTGCTGGCATTGCCAACTGGCAAAGTTACTACGGCCAGAACCTAATCGATCAGTGGATGATTCCGTTCTTCGGCGCATCAGTTTACGACGATCCCGCCGTTTACGAGAAAAGTTCTCCCATTCATTTCATTAAGAACGTAAAGACCCCCACCCTGGTGATTGTCGGTGAGCGCGATGCGGAATGTCCTTCGTCACAGTCTTACGAATTCTGGCACGCTTTAAAAACGCTTGGTGTGCCGACACAACTCATCGTGTATCCCGGCGAGGGCCATCTCTTCATGAAACCGGAGAACCAAGCCGATCGAATCGATCAGACGGTCGCATGGTTCGACAAATACTTGAAGTAACGACTGCCGTTTTTTGCTTTCGTTACGAAGGGTAATGCAGCCGAAACAGCTGCGGCTTATCGCCAAGCGTGACGATTAACAACTCCGAGTAATCCTCGTCAGGAATGTTGATCGGGCTGTTGATTCCAAGCGCTTTGATGACGTTCGGAATTGTGTCGCCATGCCCAACAATCAGCGCGTTGCCGTTTAGCTGATGCAACTTCGCGACCAGCCCGGCCGTATCTTTCGCCGGAACTACCGTTGGTGCGACACCAATTGATGTCGCGATCGGCGCCGCGGTTTCCTGGGTGCGCTTGAATTCGCTGGTGAAAATTGCGGTGATGCCTGAGTCCTTCAAAATTCGTGCAAGCGCGTCAGCCCGCGCACGACCGGCCGAAGATAAATCCGGATCAGTACCACCGTTAGCGGCCTTCTCCGCATGACGAACAATAACGACAACCGGCTGTGCTGCCGATGCGATTGATACTGATAGGAAAAGCAATAAGAACAGAGCGAGAGCTTTCATGCGAAAACGTTACAGACAAAACGTTCCCGTGCGACTGGATCGAGGAATTGGGAATGACGAGATGCACGGGTCCGAGCCGGACTGGCATTGCACGCGGGTCGCGTACGCTTCGCAGACGCACTAGATCTCAGCGCGTCTTCCAGGAATTCTTTCCTGGGTTGCTGTATTCCTGATTCGATTCCTCCTACATTTGTTAGGCCGCTTCGGGCCCGGCTTCGCCGGCCGTATTCTGTTTGCCCTCCATTTCGGCTGTGCTAACATCGGCGCCATGAAAGCGTACTTCCTGCCGTTTGTGTTTCTTTTCGCCCTCATGTTCGCGCGGCTTGCGAACGGACAAGACACGGACAAAGAAACAGAGGCAGCCCTCCGCCTGGCGTCTGAGGCCGCGAAGAAAATGGGCATCCAGATGCCGGACGTAAAAAAGATGATGGAAGAAGACGCACAGGAGGAAGCCAAGGAGGAAGCGAAAGCGAAAGCGAAGGTGCAAGCGGCTATAAGCGCGCCGGGCCTCGTCGCCTTCCCGGATTGGACGCCGAAGATTCCAGAGTTCACTCCCGCCGGACCAGTCGCCAAAAAGGTTGTCGATGATGTGGCTCAGATTGTTCAGACGGGCACATCGCCGCTCACCCCCGTCGCGCTCGCCGATGAGTGGGAAAAGTTCAAGAATGACAAGTACCAGTTCTCGCGGATGCGCTCGAACATCAACGAGACCATTACCCAAACCGTAACTTTCAGGGAATTAGAGGAGCCGCATCAGGAGGTCACCATGAAAGCCACTCGCGAGCCTCGGGAAAAAATCACGCACGTCACGTTGTCCGCTCCCTTGCCCACGCCCGCGGAGGCCAAGGAAGAGTAACGCAAATGGTCGAAGGACTCCCGGCTGCTTGCGACCTCGCCGGCACAGTCGCTTGCTGACTTACGCTCGTTGCCCACTCCCTCACCGCTACCTCGCGGCATTACCGCCATGTCGCTCATCCCTGCCCGCTCTGTTCTACTTCCTAATTCCTAATTCTGCCTTACTTTGGCTTCCCTGGCTCGCCGGCTTGTCACGTCGTAGCATTAGCGAAGATGGAAGTACTTTCGATGTAGGCGGCCCTGCGCCCGTAATCATAATCCGATACAGCGAAAGTTTATGGCGAAAACTACTTTAGTAACTGGCGCGACCGGCACGGTCGGACGTGATGTGACGAAGCTACTTTCCAAAAAAGGTGCGGCGGTCCGCGCTGGCGTGCGCGATCAAGCCAAAGCGCGACCGCGATTCGACGACGACATTGCGCTTGCGACGTTCGACTTTGAAGACGACAGCTCGTTTGCAGGCGCGCTTGATGGCGTCGCGAAGGTTTTTCTTCTGTCGCCGCTAATGCCGAATCAGGTGGAAGTGGCAAACGCATTTGTCGATGCCGCGAAGCGCGCGGGCGTGCGTCACATCGTAAAACTGTCCGCGATCGGCGCCGATGCCAGCCCACCATACACGTTTGGAAAATGGCATGCCGCGAACGAACAACACATTCGTGAATCGGGTCTGGCGTTTACGTTTTTGCGACCGAATTCGTTCATGCAAAATTTTATCAATTACTTTCCGCCGCGCGATGGCGCGATTTATCTGCCGTGGGGGAATGGAAAGGCGAGTTTTGTCGATACGCGCGATATCTCAGCGGTTGCCGCCGAGGCACTGACAAGCGACGGGCACGAAGGAAAAACTTACACGCTGACCGGCCCGGCAGCGCTCGGAATCGCAGAAGTAGCATCGATTCTTTCCGAAACGGCGGGTCGCGAGATCCACTACGTCGACGTACCGGAGTCCGCTGCGCGTGACGGAATGCGTCAAGCCGGACTGCCGCAGTGGCAGGTGGAGCCGTTACTGGAGTTGCACGCAACTAATAAACAGAACCGTTGGACCGCCGTGACTGCCGACGTTGAGAAAGTCACGGGCACTCCCCCGATCGATTTCGCTCAGTTTGCCCGCGATTACGCCGAAAAATTTGGAGCCAGCTAGCAAGGCGGTCTGGGCATTTACGCTTTTGCCTCGCGGCGAGAACGCGGTCGAAGAACGCCATGTGGCAGCTCAAAAATATCTGCGGGCGCTACAAAGCCGCACCGCCGATAAAACGATTTGCTTGCCGAACTCGGCCACAGAATCACCGCGTCGGTGCTTCGAGCGCGGCACCATGATAGCGCTTTGTTCAACAATCTTTTGCCGAGTCCCTGGTCCCGCATTTCCGGGATAACATAAAAGTTGGTTACGTAAGCATGAAGCTCCGGTTCGTTAACAGGGTTGGGGATTTTTTCAAACAACTGCACGCAAACATGGCCAAGCATCCGTTTGCCGTCGTCGAAGACCCAGCAGCGCCACTGGCAAGAGCCGGTGCGAAAACGCTTCTTCATCCATGATGTGCACCTTCGCACAAACTGCGACTCGGTTTCAGTCACCGATCCGGTTTCAGCGCGAAATCGATAGCGCAGCTCGGCCAGGGCACGGCAATCGCCTGACTTTGCCAAGCGAATCCGGAGCCGAACCATCGGTCGATGATATCCGATTTAACGATTGGTCGCGACTGTCAACATGTGATCTGCAGTTCTCCGTCCTTCGTCCTCTGACCTCTGTTCTCCATTCTCTGTTCTCCGACCGTGAGCTTTTCAACAGAGCCATTTGACCTCTAAGCGCCATTTCAAGGAATTGAGACTTGGCCGCAAATCAGTCCTCCCTCTGTTTGAGAAAAATAAGTGACAGACGTGGCCAATCTCTGCTTCAATAACGTGGATCGCGATCAGAGATGTACGGGAGCCGAATCACCAGCGAGGAAAGATCGGCCCTCAGCACGTACATCGGTGTCGGCATCGCGATCGTGCTCATCGCCGGTGGGCTCTACGTCTTCTTTCTCGCGCAGAAAGAGAAAAAGGAGACCACAGGTTTCGATCCGAACCGGCCCGTCCCGAGCGACGCCGTCTTGAAACGCCGATTAAAGGCCGAGGAATATTCCGTCGTGCGGGAAGGTGGCACCCAAAGGCCTTTCCAAAATCAGTTCTGGAACAACGAGCGCACCGGCATCTATGTCGATGTCATTACCGGCGAACCACTTTTCACTTCGCTCGACAAATTCGATAGCGGCATCGGCATGCCGGCATTTAGCAAACCGATCTCGAAAGATCTCCTCGTCGAAAACCTGGACACTTCGCACGATATGCAGCGCACCGAGGTGCGCGCCAAACGAAGCAACGCCCACCTTGGCTATCTCTTTCCCGACCCGAAATCGCCCACCGGACAAAGTTACTCCGTTTACTCGGCCGCCTTCCATTTCATTCCAATCGAACTAATGAAAGGTGAAGGTTACGAAGCGTTCCTGTCGCTGTTGGAGAAAAAGTAGCGTCCGAAGTAGATCAGAATACAGCGCAAGGGCAGCGCTGGATAGACGGTTAAGCCGCGGAAACTCCAAGCTTGCCAAACCAATTTGCGATTGTCCGCCGGGTTTGCCTCTGTAGCAGTCGCCGCCGGCGACTGCAAAGTTTGAGGGGTGCGGATTCGATTGCGCTCAAGCCGGTGCAACGTCAAAGCCATACTCAGCCTGCCCGCCGGGGGCCGACAGCAATAAATACTCGAATTCGACATTAGTGTCGATTATGCGTATTATCACCGATGAATCTAAAACCGGAAAATGTTCAGGCAGTGGAGCGATTCCACCTTGTTTTCCTTGCCCAGCTTGGCACGCGCATGGATAAGAAGTTGTACGCCCTTAAGGGAGGCTGCAACCTTCGGTTTTTCTGGAAAAGCATTCGCTATTCCAAGGACATCGATTTCGACGTTCATACGATCGCCAAAGAGACGCTGCGAAACAACATCAGAAAAATTCTGGAAGGACCTGCGCTTACTCAAACCCTGCGCGCCGCAAGAATACAAGTGACCCACATTTCTGAACCAAAGCAGACACCCACCACGCAACGATGGAAGGTGCACATCCAAACGGAATCTTCCGGGATCGATCTGCCAACACGTATCGAATTTTCACGGCGCAAATTTGATCCGGGAATAGTCTTCGGGCCCGCTGATAGCGAG
>Ga0137375_10009036_pt1 | contig 11837 bp, 6 predicted proteins | sample SagtaG_24_FD_104936 | JGI IMG/M metagenome (GOLD analysis project Ga0137375, IMG submission 104936) | Vadose zone soil microbial communities from Sagehorn Ranch, Mendocino, California, USA - Sage1_R_113_16 metaG | ecosystem: Environmental > Terrestrial > Soil > Vadose zone | place: USA... | reverse complement strand
GCAGGTTGCCGTCGTCCAGCTCGACCCTGCCCAGGTAGCAGAGGGCCTCCAGCTCCCTGGGACGGTCCATGCCCGCGGCGGCCTTCTCGCGGGCCTGGTCGATCAGCGCGCGGGCGGCGTCGAAGTCGTCCCGCCGCCGTGCCAGGATCACCTGGGTGAGCAGGGCCTGTGCCTCGTCGGTGGCGCTGGCCGCCGCCCTTGCGACCGCCAGGGCCTCGTCGCACCAGCGCCTGGCCTCCTGGTCGCTGCGGAAGAACACCAGCACCCGGGCGAGCCCGCCCGTGACCCTGGCCCGCAGCGGCGTCGGCGGCGTGGCCGGCACCAGCTCGACCGCCCGCCTGGCGGCGGCCAGCACCTCCGGGCTCTCCTCGACCTCGATCAGGAACCAGGCGAGGCGCTCGTAGGCGACCGCCGCCCGCAGCGGCTCCGCGGCGGCGTCGACCGCGGCCACCGCGTCCCTGGCGAGGTTGGCGGCGTGCCTGGCCTCGCCGGAGTCGCTGGCCGCCTGTGCCGCCTGGAGGAGCAGGTCGGGGCGGTCGACGCCGGCGACGGCGGCGGCGTCGGGCACCCGCTCCCAGAGCTCGATGGCCTGGGTCAGGTGGCGGTAGGCCTCGGCCGGGGCGAACACCTCGCGCGCGTCGGCCGCCGCGCGGACCAGCGCACCGAGCGCCTCGGGCAGGTCGTGGCTGGCCAGCGCGTGCCAGGCCAGCTCCGCGGCCGGCCCGCTCTCGGCCAGCACCCGCGCGTAGGTGGCGTGCAGCCGCGTCCGCTCCCCCGGCAGCAGGTCGCCGTAGACCACCTCCTGCAGCAGCGCGTGGCGGAAGCGGTAGCTCTCGCCCACCGGGTCGACCACCAGCACCTGGTCGGCGACGACCTCGCGCAGCCCCTGCTCCAGCTCGGCTTCTGGCAGGCCGGCGGCCGCGGCCAGCAGCCGGTGGTCGACCCGGCGGCCGGCGACGGCCGCCACCTTGAGCACGTCCTGGGCCAGGTCCGAGAGTGCCTCGACGCGGGCGAGCAGCACGTCGGCCAGGGCCACGGGCAGGGCGACGTCGGCACGGGCGGCGCCCGCGGCCAGCAGCTCCTCGGCGAAGAAGGCGTTGCCCTCCGAGCGTGCCAGGATGCGGTCGACGGCGTCGGGCGGCAGCCGCCCGCCGGTCAGCAGCTCCAGGTGCTCGGCCAGCTCGGCGCGGGTGAACGGGCGCAGCTCGACCCGCTCGAGGTCGGGCACGCGCACCAGCTCGGCGAGCAGCGGCCGCAGCGGGTGGCGGCGGTGCAGCTCGTCGGAGCGGTAGCTGGCAACCACCGCGACGCGGCCGGTACGCAGGGTGCGGACCAGGAAGGTGAGCAGGTCGCGGGTGGAGCGGTCGGCCCAGTGCAGGTCCTCGACCACCAGCACCACGGGTGCCAGCTCCGAGAGGCCGACCAGCAGCGACAGCACCCCGTCGAAGAGCTGTACCCGATCGAAGGCGTCGCTCGGCGGCAGGGCTGCGATCCCCTCCTCCCCGACCTTCGGCAGCAGCCGGCCGAGGCTCGGCACGGCCGCGACCATCGGGGCGGCGAGGCCGGCCTCGCCCGGTCGCCCGCCGACGTCGCGGAAGGCGTCGACGAACGGCACGTACGGCAGGCCGACGTCGCCCGCCTCCATGCAGCCGCCGACCAGGACGCGGGCGCCGCGCACCTCGGCCCGGTCGGCCAGCTCGGTCAGCAGCCGCGTCTTGCCGACGCCGGCGTCGCCGGCCACCAGCCCGACCGCCGGCCGGCCCTGCTCGGCGCGGGCGAGCACAGCGACGAGCCGGTCGAGCTCCTCGGCACGGCCGACGAACGCCGCGCCCGCGCTGATCCCCATGCCCGCCAGTATGGCCCCAGCCTGCGACGCCGGCACCTCGCTGCTCAGCCGTCGCAGCGCCTCCCCCCGCCGCACCGCTTGCGGCGGCGCGCGCCTATCCCTCGGGGAGCGGAAGCCGCACGGTGATGGCGGTGCCGTTGCCTGGCTCGGAGCGCACCCGCCAGGTCCCGCCGAGCATCTCCACCCGCTGGCGCATGCCGACCAGGCCGAAGCGCCCGTCGCGCACGTACGCGGCGATGTCGCCCGGGTCGAACCCCTTGCCGTCGTCGACGACGCGCAGCACCAGGCCGCCCGAGCCGTCGTCGCACAGCCACGCCCTCACGCGCCCGGCACCCGCGTGCCTGACGACGTTGGCGACGGCCTCCTGCGCCACCCGGTACAGCACCGTCTCCACCTCCCTGGGGAGGCGATCGGCCAGTTGCACGTGCAGGCGCACCGCCGCGCCGGTGTCGCGTTCGATCCCGGCGAGCAGCTCGTCCAGTGCCGCCGGCAGGCCACGGTCGTCCAACACCGGCGGGCGCAGACCGGAGACCAGCCGGCGCAGGCTCGCCAGCTGGCGGGCCAGGTCCGACTCGCAGCGGCGGAGCAGCTCCGCCACCGACTCCACCTCGCCCGAGGCCAGCCGCCGCCGGGCCTGGCCGAGCCGCAGGCTCAACGCGGCCAGGTGTTGCAGGGAGTCGTCGTGCAGCTCGGCCGCGAGCCGGCCGCGCTCCCGCTCGGCGGCCTGCACGACCTCGTGCAGCAGCTTGTGGCGCTCGCCGTCCTCGTTCAGGATCCAGGCCAGCCCGAGCAGCCGCCCGTGGTCGTCACGGACCGGGCCGACCGCCGCGACCACCGGCTCCCACCGCTTGCCGCGGCCCCGCAGCGGCAGCTCGCACTCGATCACCCGTCGCAGCGCGCGCATGCGCGCGAGCTGCGCATGGAACGCCAGCCGCCGGCCGGACGGGAGGAACACCGCGAGCGGCGTGTCCAGCAGCAGGCCGCGCGGCCGGTCGAACAGGACCGTCGCGGCGGCGTTGGCGTCGCGGATCACCCCGCGGTCGTCGGTGAACAGGTAGGCGTGCGGCACCCCGCGGAACAGTGCCCGCTGCCGGCCGTCACCGGGCTGGTCCGCGGCCTCCTCGGCGACCACGGACGGCACCACGGGGCGCGCATGCATGACTCGGCCCTCCGACGGCGATCGAACCGCCTCCACCCAACCCCCAGCAGTAAACACCCGAGAGGCACTATCCAGCCATGCCTTCCTTACTGCTCTTGCCGCCCGAATGGCAAACCAACCAGGAACCCGACAGCCGCGACCGCCCGGACCCGTGCCCGGCTGGCGGGCGCCAACGACGGCGAGAGCCCGGGCTCGTCTCGGAGACGGGCCCGGGCTCTGCGCCGGGTGGGTCGCTGGCTACTTCCAGCCGGTGATGTCGAGGATCACGCCGGCGCCGCTGATGTTGTGCTGCACGCTGACGTAGAAGTGGCGGCCGCTGGCGTCGAAGATGCCGCCGGTCCACTCGGCGGTGAGGTCGTTCAGGGTCGCCACCCGGACGCAGCCGTCGCTCTGCAGGTCGGGGTCGGTCCCGTCGGCGAGGCAGTCCCACAGGTCGTCGTTGTGCGGACCCTGCAGCGGGGTGTTGGTCTCCGCGTCCTCGTGGATCACCCAGTTGCCGCGGTGGGGCTGGTAGGCGATGTTGTCCGGCATCGCGAAGGCCGGGCTGCCCTGCACCAACCGCTGCACCTCCGGCACGCCGGTGTTGGCGCCGGCCTGCTGCACGGTGCCGTCGCTGATGCAGATCGTCTCGCCCCAGAGCTGGTCGTCGGGCTCGTTGCCGGTGTTGTTGGCGCAGAAGCGGACCTGGGAGTGGGCCTCGGCGCCGCCGTCGATCTGGGCGTCCTCCGGCCGGTAGTAGCCGGTCAGCTTCAGCGCGGCGGCCTGGGCGCGCAGGTCGGGGTCGGCCGCGGCCGGGACCGGGACCCAGGCGCCGAGCCCGAGCTCGGTGCCCTGACCGTAGTCGGTTGCCCCGCTGCGAAGGCCGAGACGGAGCCCGTAGAGCTTTCCGGGCACCGCATAAGGGGAGTCGGCAAGCTTCGCAATCGGGCCGGCACCTGGGTCGCGCGGCGTGGCGGGAACGAACTTGAAGTAGGCGCCGCCGGCGACGCCGTTGCCTGGCCGGTTCTCGTCACCGAGGTAGGTCACGCCGTTGCCGTAGATGGCCAGGCCCTCGAACGAGAGCCGGCCCAGCGCCGGCCGGGCGGTCAGGTTGGCCGCGCCGCTGCCACCGCCGAAGGTGCCGCTGGCCCGGTCGAGGCTGACGCCGGTGGTGTGGACCGGGTCGAGCAGCTCGTACATGCGGCCGCCGGACGGCCCGCCGCCCGCCTCCTCGCCGAACAGGATCGTGCCCCAGGGGGTGCGGCGCACCGGGTCGCACTCGGTGGTGCCGGTGACGATGACCTCCTGGGCGCCGGTGGCCACGTTGATCCGGACCAGGCCGGGGTCGGTCACGTCCTGTTCGTTGCAGACGATGAACCAGGTCGGGTGCGCGTCGTTGGGCCACAGCGCGATCTGGTCGAGGTTGGGCGCGGCCACCCCGTGGCTCACCACCCGTACCTTCAGGCTCCTGGCGACGGTGGCCAGTTGCTCGGGGTGCGCGGCCGCCTGCGCCGCCGCGATGGACGCGGTCGAGGAGCGCGCCAGCGGCCCCTTGACCCCGTAGAGCTGTCCGGAGCGGTCGCGGAGCTGCTGCTGCACGAAGCTGCCGAAGTCGGTGAACGCGCCGGCAACGCCGACGGTCAGGGCCACCACCAGGAAGACGGCCGCGGGCACGGCGAGTCGACGTCGTCTCGTCACTCGGCTCCCCCTCATCTCACGACGGCGCGCGGCGACTCCCGCCACGCCTGGAACCGCAGCCGAGACCCTCCCGGAGCAACATGACGGCAACCTGGCGAACTCGTGACGGCCGCCCCCGCAACCAGGGAACGTTTGCCGACCGCCGGCGACCGGAGGGTCGCGTCGCGTAGTACGCCGCGAGTACTTCGCCGGATGAATTACTTTGGCGGAATTTGACTAGATCTGCGTACTTGGTAAGACTGTCCTCCCCCGGAGTGCTCGAGGCAGGAGCCTGCCACGCCGCCCAGCGGACACCGCTCAGCCCGCCGAGGTTCCCGTAGCCACACCTGTGTGCCTGCACACCTCACGAGGAGGGCGTGTCACGTGGAGCCGATCAGAAGCTGCAGTGAAGGGGCGACGATGCCGACCAGAGCCCGGCGGGTCGAGGCCGTCCGCACGGTGCCCTCGGCCGGCGGCGCGCGGACCGTCGTCACGGTACGGGCCAGGCTGGCCGCCGCGCGGCAGAAGCCGGGATTCCTGCGCCGCGCAGCCGCGGCCGCGGCGGTCGCCACGCTGCTCGCGCTCGGCGGCATGGCGCTGCTGTTGGGGCCCATCGCCAACGCCGCGGACAAGGGGACCGTCAGGGTCGTCGTCATCGGCGACTCGTTCACCAGCGGCGAGGGCGCCAACCCACGCACCTTCCAGACCAGGGAGGTCCCGGTCAACGACGGCTTCGGCGGCACCTTCAACCAGCAGGTGGTCGACCCGGCGCACCAGTCGTCGACCGCGCCGGCGCTGCGCGCGATCGACCAGATCAGGGCGCAGAACCCGGACGTGAACATCGAGACCACCTTCGTCCCGGTCTCCGGGGCCACCCGCGACTCGCTGTACCAGACCACCAACCCGGGCACGCCGTTCGAGCAGGCCCCGCAGATCAACGCGGTCAAGGACGCCGACGTCGTGGTCCTCGGGATCGGCGGCAACGACGCCCGCTTCAGCGACTTCGCCAGGACCATTCTCGGCTCGCGGGAGGCGACCACCGAGGCGGCCTTCCCCGAGTTCCAGGCGCGAGTGCAGGACCCCGCCTTCGCCCAGGCGCAGGCACAGGTCTACAACGACGTTCGCGGCCTGATGAACCCGAACGGGACCCTGATCGTCACCGGCTACCCGCAGGTGCTCCCAGACAACGTCCCGACCACCAACACGCCGTCGCCGGTGAGCCAGCAGCTCATCAGCAGCCGCGAGGCCCAGCTCGCCAACCAGTTCGCCAACGACATCAACACGAGCGTCCGCAACGGCGTCGACATCGCCAACCAGACGCAGGGACCCGCCATCCGCTTCGTCGACCAGACCAACGCCCTGGACGGCAACCGGCTCTTCGACGCGCAAGAGGGCGTCAACGGCATCAGGCTCGACGACCGCCAGAGCTCCTTCCACCCCAACGACGTCGGCCAGCAACGTCTCGCCGACGTCCTGCAGCCGCATGTCGACCAGGCCGTCCGCGACACCCTGGTCAACCAGGGCGTGCTCCCTCCCCAGAACGCCGACCAGCAGCAGCAGCAGCAGAACGACCAGCAACAGCAACAGCCCGGCGACCAGCAACAGCAACAGCAACCGGGTGACCAGCAGCAGCAGCCCGGCGACCAGCAACAGCAACCGGGTGACCAGCAGCAGCCTACGGACCAGCAACAGCAGCAGCCGACCGACCAGCCAGCGGTGCCGCCGGCAGGCTCCGCTGGCGACCAGCAGCCTGGCGACCAGCAGCAGCAGCCACCTGCGGACCAGCAGCAGCAGCCACCTGCCGACCAGCAGCCACCTGCCGACCAGCAGCCCGCGACCGATCCGAACGCGAACGTCGTCGACCCAGGGTTCACGCCCGGGGGCGGCAGCTTCGGTGGCGGCGGAGCCACCGGCGACTTCAGCACCGGTGGCCAGCCGACGGACGCTGGGACGTTCACCGGTGGCGGCGGCACCTCCGGCGGCGCCGGGGCGACCGGCGACTTCTCGGGGATCGGCGACCAGACGGCCACCTCCAACCTGGCCAGCGACCTCTCCGGCAACTCCACGGGCGGCTTCGTCGACACCGGCACCGCCGACTTCTCCGGCGCGATCAGCGACTTCAGCGGCGGATCGTCGGCCGACTTCTCCGGCGGCAGCGACTTCGGCGGCGGTGGCGACTTCGGCGGCGGCGGTGGCGACTTCTAGCACCGCACGCTGACGCCATAGGGATCCGGTGGCCCGCGCTCAGTGCGGGCCACCGGATCTCCCTTGTGGGAGCATGCTGGTGCCCGTCCTGGCGTGAGCGCGGCGTGGCCGAGTCACCCGGCGGGGCCGGCCGCGCCCGCGCGGTGCGATGCTGGCCAGGGCGACTGGAACAATGGTCTCGATGGATAACGTGGACGCTCCGCCCGAGCCGGAGCTGCTGGCTTCGGCCCGCCGAGGCGACTCGGCGGCCTTCGAGCAGCTGGTGGCGGGCCACCGGCGTGAGCTGTACGCCCACTGCTACCGGATGCTCGGTTCGGTGCAGGACGCCGAGGACGCGCTGCAGGAGTCGTTGCTCGGCGCCTGGCGCGGCATCGGCGGGTTCGAGGGTCGTAGCTCCCTGCGCACCTGGCTGTACCGCGTCAGCACCAATGCCTGCCTGCGGCTGATCGCGCGCCGTCCCCGGCGGATGCTCTCGGCGGACCACGGCCCGCCGCGGCGGAACACCGACGATCTCGGCGAGCCGTTGGCCGGGCCGGTCTGGCTCGAGCCCTGGCCGGACGAGCCGCCGGCGAACGAGCCGGGCGGCGCCGACCCGGCAGCGAGCTACCTGCGGCGGGAGAGCGTCGAGCTGGCCTTCGTCGCGGCCCTGCAGCACCTGCCGGGTACCCAGCGCGCGGTGCTGATCCTGCGCGAGGTGCTGGAGTTCTCCGCCGCCGAGGTCGCGGGCATCCTGGACACCACCCCTGCCTCGGTGAACAGTGCGCTGCAGCGCGCCAGGAAGGGGGTCGACCAGCGGGTGCCGCATCCCGCGCAGCAGGCCGAGCTGGACGCCCTCGGCGCGGACGGCCGGCGCGAGCTGGTGGACGCCTTCGTCGCCGCCTGGGAGCGGGCCGACGTGGCGGCCCTGCTGGAGCTTCTGGCGGAGGACGCCAGGTTCACCATGCCGCCGCTGCCAGCGTGGTTCCTCGGCCGCGAGGACGTCGGCCGGTTCTTCGCCGAGCGGATGTTCGCCACCCCGTGGCGCTTGCTGCCGATCCGGGCGAACGGGCAGCTCGCCTTCGCCTGCTACCAGAGCGGTCCGGACGGCGGCCCGTTCCGGCTCGGCGCGATCAACGTGCTGCGCCTCCGCGCCGGACGGATCGTGGAGATCGCCGGGTTCCTCGACCCCGAGCTGCACCGCCACTTCGGACTGCCCGAGGAGCTGCCCGACGGCATGGATCGTCGCCCGGAGCGATGATTTCCGGCCGGTGGCGACTCTCAACCCCTGAGGCGCGCCGAGGGCGCACGCCCTGAGGGTTCCTCCATTCCGAAGGGATGTGCACTCCACCTCTCGCCGCCGCCCGACGTCTTCGAGAGCTGGATCGCCTCGGGAACCGAGTGGTTCGCCCGGGCAGGCATCGCCCACGCCGAGGCTCGAGCGCTCGCCATCACGCTCGTCGCCGCGCTGGAGGGGATGGCCTTACGTGACCTTGACGATGTCGGCGACTGAGGGAACGCCGCGTGAGTCCACTGCCACCAGGTAGTAGTAGCCCGGCGGGGTCAGGCTCGGGCTCATGGTCAGCGACCAGCCCGGTCCGTTGGGCGTGGTCACCGCGGTGAGGGTGAAGTCGCCCTCCGCCGCGCCGAACTGGTGGGTGGTGCTCACCAGGCGATGCACCCGCAGGTTCTTCACGGTGGCGCCGGCCGCCAGTCGCACCCCGATCGTGAACGGCTGGTTGTGGGCGATCGTCGCCGGCGCCGAGGTGATCACCGGCCGGTCGGCCACGTCGACGTACCAGGGCTCGAACCGCTCCACCACCCGCTGCACGGTGCCACGCCTCGGGTTCCCACCCACCAGGATCGCCCGGCCGGTCGGGTCCACCCACATGTTGGAGTGGTACTGGTGGGCCGCCGAGGTGGGCGCCGACGCCTCGAAGCGGTTGCTGACCGGCTGGTACAGCTGCGTCGTGTACACCGGCCTGCCCTGTGGGTCCTGCCCGCCGGCCAGCAGCACGCGCCCGTCGAACAAGGTGGCGTGCGACAGGTACTTCCTGGGCCGGCTCAAGGGTGGCCCAGGCCGGTAGGTGGGGTGGGGCGAGGAGTACAGGTCGATCAGCGCGGTCGTGGCACCGCCGCCGCCGGCCACCATCACCTTGCGCCCCTGGGTGTAGGGCACGAAGAACGACGCCCCTTCGTCGCGCCGGTTGGTGTCCAGCCCGCCCACCGCCTGGAAGCCACCGCTCAGCGGCCGCAGGAACCCCACCCGCTGCGCCGACCCGCCGAACCCGACGCCGGTGAAGAACAGCCGCCCGCCGGCCGTCGGCAGCATGTGCGGATAGGTTGGCACGCTCAGCTGGTAGGGCGTGACGCTCCAGGTGCGCGTGCGGTAGTGGTAGACCTCCGGCTGGGTGTTGAGCACGCCGACCCCGTTGAGCCCGGAGATCACGAAGACGTCGCCGCTACCCAGCTCCGTGGCCGCCGGATACCAGCGGCCTCGGGCCATCGAGGCGACGCGCACGAACTGCCGGTTGACCCAGTCGTACTCGTAGCTCGCCCGCACCCCCTGGAACGGGTCGTACTGCTTGGTACCACCGGCCACCAGCACGTTGCCGTTCGGCAGCATCGCATGGCCACTGCAGAACATGTCGCCAGGAGTGGGCAGCTGGTAGGTGTTGCAGGTGTCCGGGTAGAAGAGGTAGCTCTGGAAACGGCCGGCCAGGAACTCCGCCTTGCTGTTGCCCGAACCCGCCATCAGCAGGACCGAGCCGTCGGGCAGCACCGAGGCGTGCACCGGGTTGAACCCCACCGGCAGCTGGCAGCTCGTCCACCGCCCGGCCAGCGGCCCTGCCACCGCCAGCCGCTGCCGCTGGGCCCGCGTCAACGGCGCCAGCGAGGCGTCGACCGCGCTCCGCTCATTGGCCTGCACGGCCGCGACCGTCTCGCGGGTGATCCGCTCGGCCTCAGTCCGAACCCGCGGCACCGCCCCACGCGTCTGACCGGCCGCCGGCACATGTGGCACAAGCAACGCCCCACCCACCAGCAGCGCCGTAGCAAGCACAGACCGCACCTTCACCGGCCCGCTCCACCGTCAACGGTCCCACCGACACCCGCATCCCGGGAAGTAGCTCGCAGAGCAAGCTAAACCCACCATAGTGTCGCGCTTTACGCTGGAAGGTGGCAAATCTTGACAATCTCGCGGTAGTTGGGACCGCGGCAGGCTCGAGACGACAGACCAGCTCCATCGGCGGTTGACGCCGGTGCCTCAGATGGCGTCGCGCCGGGCCGATGTTGTGGTCATGCGACGGACATCCTGGTTCCAGCTTGCGACTGCCTGTGCGGCCCTGGGCCTGGTGCTCGCCGTGTTCGGAGGGGGGCTGGCGGCGTCCCATCGCTCGACCGAACACGACCGGCTGGACCGGACGCTGGCCACCACGGCCGGGGAGAAGGCGGCGCTGGTCGACACCGAGCTCGAGCGGGTGCGGGCGCTGGCGCAGTTGACGGCACGGATCCCGCCGTTCGCGGAGCTGTACGCCGACGCCGGCTCCCAGGCGGCGGCGATCGCCGCGGTCGCGGGGCCGGGGCGTGAGATCAACGAGGCACTGGCCTACCTGTGGCGGCTGTATCCCGACCGGCTGGTGGAGGCCGGCTACGTCGACCGCGGCGGCGCCGAGAACGCGCGGGTCGTGCGCGGCGTGGTCACCCCGGCCGCGTCGCTGCGCAAGGACGTCCGGGCGTGGCCGTCGTTCGCGCAGGGCCTGAAGACGCCGGTCGGCCACGCGTGGATCAGCGCGCCGTTTGCGTCCCCGACCGCAGGGGTGGAGGTCGTCGCGGCCACCGCGCCGGTGGCCGTGGAGGGTCGGGTGCGCGCCTACGTCGAGTTGGAACTGTCGCTGGCGGCGATCCAGCGGGTGCTGTCGTCCAACGTCGGCGCCCAGACCAGCGTGGCCGTGATCACCCGGGCCAGCGCGACGGTGGCCGGCACCGGCACGCGGTTCAGCGCACCGCGCCTGCAACCCCGGGCGGGGCTCACCAGCGTGGCGGGCTGGCGGGTGGCGGTCCGCCCCATGCCAGAACCCCCGGGCTCTGGCGGTGACTGGCTGCTGGTGGCCGCGGCCAGGGCGCCCACGACGCTGTCGCTGGCCCTCGCGCCCGCCCAGACCGCAATCCTGCTGCTGGCGTTGCTGCTGCTCGGTGTGGCCGTCGTCGGGTTCCGGCGGGCACGTGCCGACGCGGCCGCGCAGCTTGCCACCTCGCAGCACGCCCGCACCGAAGCCGAGCAGCGAGCCCGGATCGACGCGTTGACGGGCCTGTTCAACCGGCGCCACGCGATGGAGACCGTCGAGCAGGAACTGACCCGCGCCGGCCGCCAGGGCACCGCCGTCGGGCTGCTGGTGGTCGACATCGACTACTTCAAGCGCATCAACGACGCCCACCGGCACATCGGCGGCGACGCCGTCCTGGTCGAGGTCGCCCGCAGGCTCCAAGCCGGCGCCCGCCGCTGGGACACCGTCGCACGCACCGGCGGCGAGGAGTTCTGCATCATCGCTCCCGCCATCGACGCCGAGGCCAGCGTCGCCGAACTCGGCGAGCGACTCCGCCATGCGATCACCGAGCGACCCGTCATCGTGGAGGGCGTCGAGGTGCCGGTCACGATCTCGGTCGGTGCCGCGCTCGTCCACGACGGCCAGGTATCGGCTGAGGGCGCGGTCGACCGCGCCGACCGCGCCCTGTATGCCGCCAAGCACTCCGGCCGCAACCGCCTGTGCCGCTTCTCCCAACTGGACGAAGGCAACCTGGCCGCCGAGGACCCCGAGGACCGCCACAACCTCCAGGCCGTCGAGCAGACCGACTCCTCGACTTAGTGGCCTGTCTGTGAGGTGACTTGACGGTGGGGGCGGGGGACCTGGCCCGCGTTGCGCGTCTGGGGCGGAGGTCTCCGCACTGACTGTGCTCGCCCTGGCGGGCAGCTCCGGGTTGTGGGTGCTTCCGCTC
>Ga0137375_10009035_pt1 | contig 11838 bp, 9 predicted proteins | sample SagtaG_24_FD_104936 | JGI IMG/M metagenome (GOLD analysis project Ga0137375, IMG submission 104936) | Vadose zone soil microbial communities from Sagehorn Ranch, Mendocino, California, USA - Sage1_R_113_16 metaG | ecosystem: Environmental > Terrestrial > Soil > Vadose zone | place: USA... | reverse complement strand
CCCGCCCGCCGCTCACCCCACGCGCAAGGCTGATGCCCGCGCGCGGATCGGCGGGCAGGGTGCTCCAGGTGCCGTCCCAGGGGTGTCGCCGGTGATAGTGGCGCCGCCGAGCTTGGCTTTGGGCCTCCTGGCGTCCCCCGGCTGCCCACCGGCGAGAGTCATGGTCTCCGCGCTCTGTACTCCGGGCCGGGCGGGACGATCGTGACGGCGGCATCCGCAGCGCCCGCGTCGTGGGCCTTGTTGATGACCGTGACATAATCCTCCCCCTCTGTGCCGATGCAATAGGCGGTCACGTTGATCCCGTCCCGGGTTGTGAATTTGGCTGGGCTTGACCTGCCCCGCCGAGCGAGGGTGAACGCTTTGATGCCGTATCCCTTCGGGTTGATCGCCTCGCCCCGCCGCCGGCTGGATAGGGCACGATCGTGGCGGTGCAGAGTTCCGGCGACTCATGCACTCGACCGTGCAGGACTTACACACTGGACAGGTCGATGCGATACATCCCCCGGCCGTGCGTGACCGAGATGAGGGTCTGGCCCATCCAGAACAGGTCGTCGACGGAGCAGTTTGTCGGCCCCTCGTTCGTCGGCGACCAGGTCACGCCGGAATCCTCGCTGGCGAACAGGCCCACCTCGGTGCCTGCATAGACAAACTCGGCGTGTCGGGGGTGCGCGGTCATCGCCCTCACCGGCGCGGTCGGCAAGGTGGCCGACAGATCATTCCACGTCGTCCCGCCGTCCTGGGTTGCCCAGAGATTGCCGCGTGCGTATCCGCCGAACGCTACGTAGACGACGTCCTTCCTCGCCGCGTCGATCGTGATGCGCGTGCAGTACCGCTGGGGCGGGAACGAGGCCGATTGGACCGGCAGCCAGGTGGGGGATACGGCGGTGCCGTCATTTGTTCGGAAGACGGCTCCGTTGGCATGGCCGACCCATATCGTGTCGGGATCACCTGCGGCGACAGCCAGCGCACTGATCTCAGACCCGCCGGCGCCAGGCGGCCCAATCGGATCCTTGATTGACTGCCAGCTCGGCCCTGAGCTGGGAGTATTGGGAGTCTTAGCGTCGTTCGTCCGCCACAATGACATTCCGCCCGCCAGTATCCGGTCCGGGTCATTGAGATCCAGCACGAACGGCGCGACAAATAGCGCATTTGCCGGCTGGCCGACCGCTGGGGGCATGGCGTCCGGAATGCGGTAGGGCACTGGTTTCCAGTCCCATTTCTGTGTGGTTTCGTTGAAGAACTGGCCACTGATGTACCGATCGCCTTGCTCGTCTTGGGTCGCGCCACCGTCGGTATTACGGTGGATGTTCAGGAACACATACTCGCCAAAGAAGACGCTGGGATCGGTGGGGTCCGACGCGCACCAGCCGCCGTCTCCTCCGAAGATCGTCGCCCACTTCTGCGCACCCTGAGCGGGATCGAAGCAGAGCGTGCCATTGTCCTGCGCACCACCGATGACCTTCCCACTGCCGGTGTTGCCCGCGCCTGCGTAGAACTGCGTGACCCCGAAGGAGTTGTCCAGTCCCGTCCAGCCGTCCTGGTAGGGCGGCTGAGCTTCCCGGCCGACAGCCTGAAGATCCCGCGCGGCACAGATCCCGCCGTCGCTTCCGAAGAACACCATCCGGTTGCTGACGCCGTCATACGACGGGTGGGCGACAATGGCATGCTGGTCGGCGTGGGGGGACGGCGGGTGAGCCCACCAGGTGCTGATCTCGGCCAGCGTGTCACCACCGTCTGTGCTGCGCCACAGGTTGATTCCGCCGGCGATCAGAAGGTTCTCATTGGTGGGGTCGCCGGCCCAGATCGCGTTGCCGTACCAGCCCTGGCCGCCCAGGTACGGCGCAGCGCTCCCGTCCGGCGCGCGGGTCCCTCTGGGTTGGTAGCTGGCGCCGCGGTCGGCCGAGCGCCAGATGGCACCGGAGGTCATTTGCACCGAGGCATACACGATGTCAGGGTTCTTGACCGCATAGGCGAGCTCCACCCGTCCCCTCCAGGCTGTCCCATGGGCAGAAGCGGTCCAGGTAAGCCCGCCGTCCGTCGTGAACCACACCCCGCCTCCTGGTCCCGCGCCGCCGCCTCCGCCCGCTACCGCAAGCCCGTTGTCCCGCGGATCGAACTTCACGTCGGCGATACGACCACTGAGAACCCGCGTCCAGTCGGCCCGGTGAGCGTCGGCGCTGCGGAACAGGCCGCTGTTGGTGGCGGCCAGCATCACCCCCGACGGCGCCACAGCGATGCGATTGACGAACCTGAAGTCCGGGGTCTGAGTTGCCGGAAGTACCGCCCAGATCACACCGTCGGACGTCGCGAAGATTCCACTTCCCGGGATGGCATCCACATTCCCGAAGCCTTCGCCGGTGCCCGCATAGATCGTCAGCGGGTCAGCTGGATCCATCGCGATGCACGCGCAGGCGAGGTTGCCGAGGAAGTCATCGACCGTCATCCAGGTGGCACCGCCGTCTTGTGTGTGCCATACACCGCCCCCGACGCTGGCGGCCCATATCCGGTCGGGATCGCCCGGGTCGGCCACTATGCCTCGGATCCGGCCCCCAATATTTCCCGGGCCAAGCCACTCCCAGGCCGCCACACTGAGACCTGCCTCTTCCGCCGCGCCGCCCGGCGCCGCTCCCGTGGAACCCGTCGGCACCCCGGCCGTCTGGCGGTACGCGCCGGCTACCGCGGCGACGTAGAGCTCGGTGACCGCCGTCTCCATAGCCTGCTGCGGGGGCGGCCCGGCGCCCTCATCTCCGGTGGCCTGCCTGAACCGGAACTCCGTCCGCAGGGCCGGGCGATCAGGGTAGGCCAAGCGATGGAGCGCTTGCCGAAGCACACCGTCAGGCACCGCCTCGAGGGTCTGATTGGTCGTGCCCCGGCTGTCCCGCAGCAACCTGATCTGCTGCACACTGAGGTTCTTCGTCCGGGCCAGGTATTCATCCGAGACTGTCATGACGCCTGCTCCCGCCGCCTGGTACTGCTGCCACTTGTCCGGGAACCGCGGTCAGGAGCATCCAATGGCGGCGGGCTAGAAGGCCCATCGCGATTGCGGCTGTGAGTAGTCCTACGACCACAGTCCATTCCACGCTGCCGTTGCCGTGGTCTGGGTCCCAACCAGTCAGAGCCTCGATCCAGTCATGCCAAAAGATGGTCAGAAGGCCGAGCCCCCCGGCGCACAGCGCCAGTGCCGTCTCCAGCCACGCGCGCACTCTCCGAAGTTTCAACCTAGCCCCCCACCCCGCGGCGCGCTCGCTACCGTCGCTGAACGCTGACCAGCGATCCGGCCGGACACGCCGCTAGCCGAGCCTGGATTCCCACCACAACGACAACGACTTATCTGCACCTAGCTGACCGCTGATTGTCTCTGCTTAATCCGCTGGTCTAGGCATGGTCAAGAGATAGCAACGACATAGTTATCTAACCTCAGGCCCGGGCGGCCAGGAATCACCGGAGACCTCTGGGCCGGCCTTGACCGCTGTGTGGCCGGAACTGATTGAGCCTTCCGGCCTCGTTTTCTGCGGCTTGACAGGACAGGTAGCGGCGATCGGGAAGCTGTGCCGGGCGCACTGGATCTAGCACCCTGTTTCTGGACTTCCCTCCCGATATCCTGCGCGTGATCAGGCACCGGACCCGATCGAATCGGTGAACGCCCGGCTTCGGAAGGTCACACGCGTCACACGCGACTGGGGCCAGCTCCCAGCGAGCAGGCCGTTCTGGAAGTGCTCTATCTGGCGGTTCGCCACCTGGCCGAATGGCCCGCGCCCGAACGCGGACCCGGCCGGCAGTTCGCCCAAGTTGGCGACCACGTAAAGCCGCGAGCCCCAGAGGTAACGGGAATGGGTGGCGCAAGAGCCATGCTCGCGCCCATCCGGCCAGGTCGCTGCGGCGGGCGCTGTTGCGGGGAGCTGCAACATTCCACCAGGATGGAGTCTGGGGCCAGACATCGCCAGCCCACAGGCAGGCATCGGCCGCGAGCGCCCGGATCACGGCAGTGATCAGCCCGACGGCGGCGCACAGGCGCTGGTTATTGCTCAACTGGCCGGGCAAGTACCGGAAAGACGCCCGAGCTCAGCGGGGTCATGGCGCACCCAGCGGGGCTAATGTGTACTTGAGGCGCCTCAGCACGAGAAACTAGCTTCATCGCCGCTATGCGCCGCGACCGCGTCCCGAGGGTCCTCCGGCGGGAGCGTCTCGGCCATGGTCCCTCCGGCGACATCGCCGACCACTACACCCACATCGACGACGAAATGATCACCGAAATGCTCGCCAGCCTGACCCGTCGGCTACAGAGCGCAGTCGCGGCGAGGGCCCGGATCGATCAAGCTCGAGGCGCCGAACCGCGTTCGGCGGTCCCGTTCCTGGACGCGTGGCTGGACCCGTTCAGGACCCGGTGAGAGAGTGCCCTCCCGGATTGCGCTCCCAGTTGGCCCTTCCGAAGCCTGGAAAGTGCTCACGCAACGCTCTGACCTGGGTGGGTGGGCGCAACAGGTTTCGAACCTGTGACCCCTCGCTTGTAAGGATTGTCACCACCACTCCCCCGGCCTGCGGCTCGTCCAATCGGCCCAGGTCAGAATCGAGCAGGAGCGAGCACAGCCGAGCACCACCGAGCAGCCGCGAGCAAAGTACGCTCCCATTTGCGCTCCCACTTCGTGATTACCTGTGCGGATCCGACGTGGGTCGTCTGGCCGTCGCAAAGAGCGCCACTGAGTGACCGGTCCGCACGGCCGACCTCGCGACGATCAGTAACATTGAGTAACAGTCGCACAAGCGAGCAAGGCACCCGACCACACCAGATCGCCGATTTTGCGTCGGCGGTCGGTGGCGAGTTCGGTGCGGGTCAGTCGTACAGAGTGGCCAGTTCTGGCGCGGCGGTGGCGGTGCGAGTGCTTGACCTCTCTTGTGTGTTTCCTGGCCCGGATCAAGCACCTTGCTCGGTCTCTACCGCTAACCAGGCGTACGCCGGGTCCGCGGATTGGCTGGGTGGCGTTGGTGACCACGGGCGGCATGATGTCCGCCATGTCGGCACCGAGGTGCCGGATGCTCTGCACCTGTTGGATGCGCCTTTCCCTCCGCTGCCAACCGCGCCTATCTTCGCCGCCGCGGCATCAAGGCCGTCATCCCAGTGAAAGATGCGAGACTCGGCTCTGGCGTCACGGCCAGCCCGCCCCCGGCGTCTCAACTTGCGTGGCGAGGACCCGGCCGCTGGCGGGCGCCACCATCTGCGGCTCGGTCATGCCCCGCCACTCGGCGGCCACGATGAACAGCGTGGCCCGTTCGGGGCCGCCGAGGGCGCAGGCGAAGCCGCCACGGTCCAGTTCGACGGTCTGCAGCACCTGGCCGCCCTCGGCGACGCGCACGCACCGTCTGCCGGGCACGTCGGCGTACCAGACAGCGTTCTGCGCGTTGGCGCAGATGCCGTCCGGGGTGCCCGCACCGAGATCGGCCCAGGCCCGCCGGTGCGACAGCCCGCCGTCCCCGCCGATGTCGAAGGCCACCAGGCTGTGCCGGTAGGAGTCCGCGACGATCAGGGTGGAGTTGTCGGCGGTCACCGCCATCCCGTTGGGGAATGCGATGTCGTCGGCCACCTGGCGCACCGAGCCATCCGCGCCTGCCAGGACCACGAAACCCGGCTGGAACGCCTCCCCGGCCATCGGGTTGAAACCGGCCCGATTGATGTAGGCATTGCCGCGCCCTTCCACGACGATGTCGTTCCAGCCCGGCTGGCCGAGGTCGGCGTGGGCGACCAGGGACCCGTCGGGCTCCCGCCGCAGCAACCGCCCGTCCGGGGACGAGACGATCACCAGCCGGCCATCCGGGAGCCAGGCGGTGCACAGCGGCAGCGACGCCACGCGCGCGATCACCTCGCTGCGGCCGCCCAGATCGACGGCGACCACCTCGCCCGCCGACCAATCAGAAAAATACAGCCGGTCACCGTGCCAGCGCGGCGACTCCACCAAGCCCCGGCCGGTGAGCAGCGTCCGCACTTCGTTCATCCCCATCACAGCCCTTCCTGCCTGACGGCACCGCATGAGGCCGTCTCACCATCTAGACGAGTGGCCACCGGCCGGGTCATCGGGGCCCGGAGCGCCTGGCCAGCTCCGCAGACCATCGACGGCTGGTAAGGGGTCAGCCTGCCGCCCGTATGACGACTCAGCAGATCATCCATACGTAGCTGCGGACTGCGCGGTGGCGCTACCGGAGGGGTTTCGACATCGTGGATCACTTGTGGCCCGATGACCCGCACCCGTTTGTGTCCTGAACGTGATCTTGTTAATCAGATCTGGCGGGCCGGGTGCACCCTTTCTTGATGACTGCTATCCGCTGAATATCCGAGCTAGGCGACTCCGAGCTTGGGTCGGACCCATTCGGCTAGCTTTCGGATCGCGTCGTCGGACTCGGGGGAGTATCCCGCGGCCATCTGGAAGGTATGCAGCTGGTCGGGGAAGACTTCGACCTGGACGTCCACGCCGGCTTTGCGGGCGTTCTCATCGAACTGGAGACTTTCACCAAGCAGGGTTTCGTCGCCGCCTACCTGAATGTAGGTCGGCGGCAGGCCGCTTAGGTCGGCGTAGAGTGGGCTGGCCAGCGGATCTTTCGGGTCGGCGCCGCCCAAATACATGGTCGCCAGTGCCCCCACGACCTCCTTGGAGAAGAAGGGTTCGGTCTCGCGGTTCGTCTCGAACGTTTGGTTACTGACCGTCAAGTCAACCCACGGTGAAATCAGCATCAACGCGGCCGCGGCGGGCAGGCCCAGCTCGCGGGCGCGCAGCATCGTCGAGACGGCCACCCCACCTCCCAGCGAATCGCCGGCGACCGCAATGTGGCTGGCGTCGACTCCCTGGTCGAGCAGCCAACGGTAAGCGGTAGTTGTGTCTTCAAGCGGCGCGGGATATTGAGCCTGGCGGTATTCGGTGAGCAGCGCGCGGGCCCCGACAGCCTTGGCCACATGCCCGAACAGCTTCCGGTGCGTATAGATCGAGCCGCTGACACCGCCGCCGCCGTGGACGGAGAGGATGACGCTGTCCTCAGGACTTCCCTTCGGGACCGCCCACAGCGCGGGCAGGCCGGCCACCTCGGCCTCGAGATAGTCGATGCCACCGGGCTCGGCCGTTAGGCCACCCCAGTTCTTCTCAACCCTTTCGCGGACCTCCTCAGGAGTCTGATCCGGGTTTGCTCTGGCTGCCTCGGTCATGCGGCGCCAGTGGTCCCTGACAGCTTCTGACTGCTTGCTTGCCATGGTTGTTCTCCTTCTGCGCGGGCTAGAACGCGTTCAGCGGATAGTTGTGGAAGCCCGGCGCGCCCGTTCGCGTTCTCATCAGCGACGAGGACAGGCCTGACTTTGTTAGGCCGTCCGGAAGGACAGGGTCACGACGCCGGTCTTGAAGGTCTTAATGGAGACCAGCGTCAGCGGCGTTTTACTGCCGTTGCTGAACTGCGGCAGCCCGGCGCCGGCCAGGACCGGGTGGATCGACAGCCGGAGCTCGTCGGTCAGACCGTTCTCCAGCAGCGTCCGCGCCAGGCGGCCATGGCCGAATAGGGCAAGGTCCCGGCCATCTTGCTCTTTGATCTTCCTCACCTCGGCCAGGACATCGCCCTGGACGATCGTTGAGTTGCTCCAGCTGACGCTGGCGAGCGTCGAGGAGAACACGTACTTGCGGATTCCGTTGATCCGCTGGGCGAAATCGTCAGTCTGGCCAGGCCAGATCGTGGCGAAGAGCTCGTAAGTGCCGCGGCCCATCAGCATGGCGTCACTGCCCGAGAGCCGCTCGAGTGCGTCCCTGGTGACCTCCTCGTCGCGATAGTCCATCGCCCACAGTGGCGGACTGCCGACGACGCCGTCAGCTGAGACGAGCGTGGACTCGATGATCTTCCGCATTGCTGCCTCCGTTTGCGTGAAGTTGATGCTGCGGCTAGGAAGACCCGCAAGCCGCCGAAGAGGAATCGCGGACCGGGCAAGAGGTGCTGCTGTCTCCGTGGAAACCTGGGTATTGACCAGCGAGGATGGCGGCTGGCAGATCGAGGCGTTCCACGACAGCCCAGAGCACGCCAGCTGAGGGGGAGGCGGCCGTGCTGGACGCGGCCCGTTCCCGCCGATTCCTCTCGGCGGGACAGCGAGTCGTTATAGGTGCAGGCTTCCACTGAGAGCGAGGTCCGGGGGACATCCATGAGAGCGCAGCAGGCAAGCACGACACCAGACCGGCGGGAGTTCAGCCGCAGCACCGAGCCGTTCCGCCGCGAGCTGCTCGCCCACTGCTACCGGATGCTCGGCTCCATGGACGATGCCGAGGACCTGGTGCAGGAGACGTACCTGCGGGCCTGGCGGTCGTTCGACAGCTTCGAGGGTCGCTCATCACTGCGTACGTGGCTGTATCAGATCGCCAGCAACGCCTGCCTGACCGCCATGGAGCGGCGCGCTCGGCGCCCGCTTCCTTCCGGTCTGGGCAGCCCGGACGAGGATGTCAGCGTGCCGCGAAGAGCGGCAGAGTCCGACGTCCTGTGGCTGCAGCCCATTCCTGACGAGCTGGTGCGGCCGGAACGCGGCGATCCCGCGGCGATTGCCGTGTCGCGCGAGAGCCTGCGGCTGGCGCTCATCGCCAGCTTCCAGTACCTGCCACCCCGCCAGCGGGCTGCGCTGCTGCTGCGGGACGTGCTGGCCTTCCCGGCCGCCGACGTGGCCGAGATACTCGGCACGACCACGACCGCCGTCAAGAGCGCGCTGCAGCGGGCGCGGGCCCGGCTCGAGGAAGTAACCCCGGCTGCCGACAGGGTCGCCGCGCCCCCCGAGCCCGAGGCACGGGCGCTCCTGGATCAGTACATCCGGGCGTTCGAGAGCTCCGACGCGGCGGCGCTGAAACAGCTGCTGCGCAGGGACGCCACGCTGGAGTTGCCACCGTCCGCAGGCTGGTTCACCGGCGGCCGTGCCATCGCTGAGGCGGTCAGGGGCCTCGGCTCGGCCGGCGACTGGCGGATGCTCGCCGTTGCTGCCAACGGGCAGCCAGCGGCCGCTGCCTACCACCGCGAGCCAGACGGCAGCTACCGCGCCTACGGGATCGTCGTGCTCACCGCGACGGTCACGGGCATCGCGCGGCTCGTGGTGTTCGCTGATCCTGACTTGTTCCGCTGGTTCGGCCTGCTGCAGATACTGGGCCAGTAACTGACGCCCGCTGCCCGGGCGCCGCAGCAGTGAGTTCAGTCCTTGCGTACAAAACGATCTTTATGCGCGGGTGTAACCATGCAGAAGGTCCTTGCCCATGGCATACAGATCGGCGGGAGTGTGCGCGTGGGCCAGGAGCATGACTAATCATGGAAAGTGACGTTGAGCTTGGGGCGGCCATGCGGCCGGACCGAGTATGAGCGGCGAAGGGCTACGTTGGCCGCACCGGCGGCTGCACCCAGATCATCCCTGATTGGTGCGGATGACAGAAGATAATGCTGACCGGGCCGCTCTACCCGGACCACCTGCTCGCTCGTCACCGGCTGCTCCACAGCGGTTCGCGGAGCGCCCGGCGGAGGACCTTGCCGACGGGGGACATCGGGATCGCGTCGATCACCTGCACCGTCTTGGGGACTTTGTAACCGGCCAGGCGCGCGCGGACGGTCTGCCGCAACTCGTCTTCGCTGGCGCTGGCGCCGGGTCGCAGCGTGACGAACGCGGTGACCGCTTCGACCCAGGTGTCATCTGGCGCGCCCACGACGGCAGCGCCGGTCACCGCAGGGTGGGCGAGCAGCGCCTCCTCCACCTCCCGCGGGTAGACGTTGTACCCGCCAGTGATGATCATGTCTGAGGACCGGTCGACCAGGGTCAGGTAGCCACGGTCGTCCATGCGGGCCAGGTCGCGGGTGCGGATCCAGCCGTCGGTGGTGATCGTCTCGGCGGTGAGGTCATGCGCCCCGTGATACCCGGCCATGCCGAACGGGGCGCGCACCCATGCCTCGCCCACCTCGCCGGTAGCAACAGGGGTCCCGTCCTCGGCAGTCACCGCCACCTCCGCATCGACCGACGGATGCCCGCACGAACCGAGCAGCGCCGGGTCACGGTGGTCATCGGCGTCCAGCACGGTGATGGCCAGCGGCGCCTCGGTCTGGCCGTAGTACTGCACCAGCCTGTGCCCCCATAGCTCGAGGACCTGCTCCAGCAAAGGCCGGGGCATCGGGCCGGCCCCGTAGACTGCGGTGCGCAGGCTTGAGACATCGGCGCCTTCAGCCGCGCCGGAGTGGACGAGCATCCCGAGCATCGTCGGCACGAGATTGATCTCGGTGGCCCGGTGCCTGGCCAGTTCATCGAGGTAGGTCGCCGGGTCGAAGCCGGGAAGAACCGCTGCGCAGCCGCCGCGGATCCAGTACGGCAGCACGAATGTCCCGCTCGCGTGGATGAGCGAGGCCGCGTGCAGCATCACCGAATCACGACCAGGGGAAACCAGGTTGGCGAGGATGTTCGCGGTGATCGCCGCGAAGCTCGCCTGGGTGTGCTCCACCGCCTTGAGCGCACCCGTGGTACCCGATGTGTAAAGCACAAGCACCGGGTCGCCGGCGCTGGCCGGCACGCGCGGGTCGGCCTCCGACGCCTGCCCCATCTCCTCCAGCAGGTCAACCGCGTCAACCTCGGGCGTCGACCCGAGGCTGGCCAGCCGCAGCCCATCCACCCGGGAAGCCAGCTCACCAGCCCGATCGGCCAGGTCCGCGCCGTGCACCAGCAACCGGACTCCGGTGTCCGCGAGCATGCGGGCTTGCTCGGCCGCGGCCAGCCTGACATTCAGCGGCACCCGCGCGGCACCGGCCTTCAGGCAGGCGAAGTCGACCGGAATGGACCAGATCCCGTTGTGGACTAGCAGCCCGACACGCGCACCGCGGGCCACGCCGAGCCCGGCAAGCACATGCGCTATCCGGTTCGCCGCCGTATCAACCTCACCGAACGTCAGCGACCGATCCCCGCTGACCACCGCCGTGCGCCTCGCGTGCCGCGCCGCGCCGCGGCGCACCAGTTCCACCGTCAGCACCGCATCTCCCTCACCGTCCACCCGGCCCGGACAGCCCGCCCAGCCCATTCTCACAAGGAGGCGCCGGCACGCTGATCATCGTGCCAATCCCGGGCAGCTGAAGCTGCCACCGTGATCCTAAGCCTGGCTGCTCCCGGCAACCAGGCCCACCAATATCGAGCTGATACACCTATGAGGGCACCCCCCATGAGTGCGCCGAACGTTCTTTATGGACGCCTGCAACAAGCTGAACTGCGCTCGTCCTTTGGCGTGCAGATCGGCAGATCGGCGGCTCGGCGCGCGTTCTCCCTGACCCTCGCTCTAACTCAGCGTCAAGCTGACGATCGATGGCCTGACGCCAACCTCGGACCAACCCCGGGGGTGAGCGGCCTGCTGAGATTCGCAGGCGGACACGCTTGTCGATCTGCGCCCTGGCCGCGACACGCCACGTCACGCTTGACCGACACGGAGGGTGACCAACGCCCGGGTTATCCATTGTGTTGGGGGCGTGGAAACCCCGCCACGGGCTTCGGCCCGCTCTGGGCCTGCGATCGGAGACGATCTGGCTTGGGATGCCGGCGCCGACGTCGGCCGGTGCCGCACGGTGCCAGCGCCGCCCGTTGAAGTGCGGTATCACCAACCGGACCGCCCTGGGATTGCTCGCCCGTGATCCTGACCGCCCCAGTTGCTGGTGGCTGATTGGGGGTAGATGCCGTGCCGGAGCCCGATTTGGCAGCCGTCACCGGTCCGTGCCGGTCACCATGATCCGCCGCCGCCCCCGCCGCCACCTCCGCCGGAGAAGCCGCCGCCGGAGAAGCCGCTGTCGGAGCCGCCGCCGAGGAAGCCGTTCTGGTTGCCGGATGCGCTG
>Ga0137375_10009034_pt1 | contig 11839 bp, 10 predicted proteins | sample SagtaG_24_FD_104936 | JGI IMG/M metagenome (GOLD analysis project Ga0137375, IMG submission 104936) | Vadose zone soil microbial communities from Sagehorn Ranch, Mendocino, California, USA - Sage1_R_113_16 metaG | ecosystem: Environmental > Terrestrial > Soil > Vadose zone | place: USA... | reverse complement strand
CGACACCGTCCAATCGACGTCGAGCCAGGGTGTCTCGCTGGTCATCATCCTCTTCAAAGACGGGATCGACCTGAAGTCCGCCCAGCAGGACGTCAACGGCGCGATCGCGAGGGCGCGGCCTTTTCTCCCGGCGCAAGCGCCCGCCTCGACGGTGCAGACGTTCTCCACCAACAGCATCCCGATCCTCGTCTATGCGGTCTCGGCCGACGAGTCCCTGGGCGACCTGGCAAGCCGGCTCCGCAGCCAGGCACTGCCCAAGCTGAAGGGCCTGGCCGGCGTTTCGTCGGTCTTGATCACCGGCGCGCCTACCGACGAGGTGGACGTCACGCTCGACCCGCTCAAGCTCGCGGCCGCCGGCGTGAGTCCAGCCCAGGTCGCCTCGGCGCTGCAGCAGGCCAGTGTCGTCCAGTCGGTGGGGTCCCTGCGCAACGGCACCGCAACCATCCCGCTTCAGGTCACCGGTTCTCTGACGAGCCTCGAGCAGATCGCCGGCGTCCCCGTCCCGGCCGGCTCCCGAGGCTCCGCCAAGCCGGTCACGGTCGGTCAGCTGGGCACCGTCCAGCTGGTGTCAGTGCCGGCGGACACGATCACCCGCACCGACGGCAAGGAGACCATCGGCCTCCAGATCACGAAGGGTCCCAACGCCAACACGGTCTCCGTCGCCAAAGAGGTGAAGGATGCGCTGCCGGAGATCGAATCCGCGATCGGTCACGGCGTTCACGTGCAACCTATCTCGGACCAGGCGACGCCGATCACGCAGGCGATCGGCGACATCCTGCGTGAGGGTCTGCTGGGAGCCGCATTTGCAGTCTTCGTGATCTTCGCCTTCCTGCGCAGCGCTCGAGCCACGCTGGTCGCCGCCGTCTCCATACCACTGTCGCTGATGGTGGCTCTGATCGTGTTGTGGTGGCAGGGCATCACTCTCAACATCCTCACGCTCGGCGGCATGATGGTCGCCATCGGGCGTGTCGTCGACGACTCGATCGTTGTGCTCGAGAACATCAGCCGGCACGTGAGCGAAGCCGAGCGACCGATCGTCGCCGCCTACACCGGCGCACGGGAGATCACGACCGCCGTCGCGTCCTCGACCTTGACCACGGTCGCCGTCTTTCTGCCCATCGCGTTCCTGAGCGGTATTGCCGGGAGCTTCTTCCGGCCCTTCGCTCTCACCGTGGTGGTGGCGCTGGCTGCGTCGCTGGTGGTCGCGGTGACCGTCGTTCCCCTGCTCGCGGGGCGCCTGCTTCCCGCCGTCGAAGCCAGGGGTGCGGAACGGCGCCTCCAGTACAACTGGATGCAGAGAATCTACGTGCCGACGATCCGCTGGGCGACCGGCCACCGGCTCATCTCCATCGGCATCGCGACGGCGATGTTCCTCGGCTCCATGGCCCTCATTCCGTTCCTGCGCATCAACCTCCTCGACCAGTCGTCGAGTCCGCAGTTCCCGATCGCGATCACGATGCCGGAGAACGCGACCCTGGCCGACACCGACGCCGAGACGGCGAAGGTGGAGAGCCTCATGCGCGGCGTTCCCGGAGTGACGGCCTACCAGGCGACGGTCGGCGGCATCAGCGATCCCTTCGCGCCTCCCGGCACGGTGCCGGCGGATCCGACCCGTGCGCAGGTGCTGGTTCTCGTCGCGAACGGCGAGTACGACACCGCGCTGAACGGCGTGACGCGCGCGCTGAGGGGCTACACCGGACCGGCAAAGGTCGAGGCCGGCCAGGCGCAGAACAGCTCGAACGCCAGCAGCAGCCAGATGCAGGTCGACGTCAGGGCAGCCGACCCCGCCACGCTGCAGACAGCCAACAACGCCGTCCTGGCCGCCCTCTCGCGCGTCAGCGGTGTCGCCAACCTGAAGTCCAACCTCGTGGCGTCGAAGCCCCAATACCAGCTGGTGCCGACCGACAAACTGGCGTCGTCGGGCCTCACCATCCAGCAGTTGGGCCTCCTCGTGGCGCAGGACGTGAACGGGCTCGTCGCCACGCAGGCCGTCCTTCCGCAAGGCCCCGTGACCGTTCGGGTTCAGCTGCCTCCCGGAACCGCGGACACCGCGGCCGCGCTCGCGCGGCTACCGATTCCCACCGCCGGGGGCATCGTTCCCCTGTCCACGCTGGCGACCATCCAGGAGGTCACCGGTCCGCAGTCGGTCAATCGCGTCAACGGCGACCGCGACGCGACCATCACGGGCACCATCACCGGCAACAACACGAGTGCGGTCCAGGCCGACGTGGACAGGGCGCTGCGAGATGTCACGCTGCCGGCGGGAGCCACAGTTACGACGGGCGGCGTCTTCGCGCAGCTTTCGACGGTTCTGACGCAGTTCCTGCTCGCCCTGCTCGCCGCGATCGCGCTCGTCTACCTGATCATGGTCGCAACCTTCCGCTCGCTGCTCAAGCCGCTCGTGCTGCTCGTGTCGATTCCGTTTGCGGCGACCGGCGCCATCATCGCCCTGGTCGTCACGAACACCTCGCTGTCGCTGCCAGGACTGATCGGCATCCTGATGCTGACGGGCATCGTCGTCACCAACGCGATCGTCCTCCTCGACCTGGTCGAGCAGTACCGCGACCGTGGGCTGAGCCTGCACGACGCTTTGATCGAGGGCGGGCGGCATCGGCTGCGGCCGATCCTGATGACGGCGTTCGCGACGATGCTCGCGCTGCTTCCGCTGGCGGTAACCGGTGGCGGTGGCGGCGTCGGCGGCGCGTTCATCAGCGCACCGCTGGCCATCGTCGTCATCGGCGGGCTCTTCACCAGCACGCTGCTCACGCTCATCCTGGTCCCGGTGCTCTATTCCCTGGCGTCGCGGTTCACGGGGCCGAGGACGACCAGCGAGCTCGACGCCCTGCTCGACGCCGCCGAAGACAGGCGCTTCCGGCCGATCGGCCAGCGCGGTGGGGCCGCCGTCCCGGCCGCACCGGCTCCTCGCGAGCATGACGTGAGCCTGACGATCGAGCCCGAGCCCGGACAGCGAGGAGACCCGAAGGTCCTGGAAGCGCTCGTGGGTGCGGGGTTCACCGTCGAGCCGGTGGATGGCTCGCCGAAGATGCGCATCGGCGTGCCGCGAGTCACCGCAGTCGCCGGCGACGAGGCGACCGACAAGGCGATCGCGATGGTCAGCAGGCTGATACCAGCTGAGGGCTACCTCGTCAACGCCTATGAGCCGGCGCTCGAGCAGACCGCGGGCGTCAGCTAGCCTGTTTGCTCCTGGCGCGGAAGCGGCGGGCCTTCTCGCGGTTGCCGCAGGCAGCCATCGAGCACCAGCGGCTGGACTGGTTCCTCGACCGGTCGTAGAAAGCCCAACGGCAGGCGTCCGAGCCGCACAGCCGGAGATGCTCCCAGTCGTGCTGCTGAACGGCCGAGTACAGCGCCGCCACGAGGCGGCCGATGGCCCCGACGGCACCGCCGACCTCGGGCTCGAGCCGCGGCTTGCCTCCAGGACCGAAGCGCATCCGCAGCCGGCTCTCGGCCGCCGCCTGGTTGAGGGTCGCCAGGTCGATGGGGTAGACGCGCTGGCCTGAGTTGCCTCCGATCAGACCCCGCATCGCTTCGCGGACGGCGATGGCGTGCTTCAGGTCGGACTCGTCCACGGGGTCGCGGGCGTCGAGCAAGCCCCTTGCAACCAGCCAGGACTGCAGCGTGTTTGCATCCCTGAGCTCTTCGGCACCGGGCTGTATGTCGACCGTGTTGACGAACGCCTGGACCAGGCCGAGCTCGCCGGTCGCCGTCTCCCTATCAGCCATGGTGTCTCAGTTTACCCATAACTGGGAAAGCTGCAACATCGGTTATAATAACTGGCATAGAACAATCGCGGGTTACGAGAGGTCACGGGTGAGTACATGAACGAGGACGTGATGTGGCAGCGCCTGCAGGACGTGCAGCGCGAGGCTGAAAACCGTCGTCCGATGCGAGCCTCTGGGCTGACCTACGGGACGGGTCTCCGAGCGTTCCTCAGCGGCGCCGGGCGCGCTGTTTGGCGACTGACCTCCAGCTCAGGATCGCGACGAGCAACACGAGCTGCCCCATGAGGATGATCCGGTTGAAGTCGAGGGCCGGCACCCACGAAACGTCGGCACCGTTGATGACGAAAGCGCCCACCGGCCTCGCGGTGAGGCCGACGCCTCCGCCCGAGGCCCCTCCATCGCCGGCCTCCTGGCCTCCGCCGCCGCCGCCCATGACTTTGGCGGCCGGGATCACGGTGACTCCGTTCTTCTCGTAAGGCGCTCCATAGACCGTCTTTCCGGTGACCGCCTCTTTGACCTGATCAAGAATCGCCATAACCAACCTCCTGGCCGGCCGGCCGTTTCAGGGTCCCGCCAGCCGTTTCAGGGTCGCCACCTGCTCGGCGTCGGGCCCGCCGCCCGCGCCCGGCACCTCCAATATGAACGGTAGCTTCGCCAAGCGCGGTTCGTGGAGCAGGGCGCGGAAGCCGTCATCGCCGATCTGTCCGGTCCCGATGTTGGCGTGGCGATCGCGGTTCGAGCCCAGGCCCGTGACCGAGTCGTTGCAGTGGATGACTTCGACGCGACCAATCCCGATCACGCGGTCCAGCTCGTCCACCGTCTTCTTCACATCAGCCGTCGTGCGTTCGTCGTAACCCGACGCGAACGCATGGCACGTGTCGAAGCACACCGACACGCGCGGGTCGTCGTCGAGCGCGCTGAGCATCTGGGCGATCTCCTCGAATCGCGCGCCCACGCAGCCGCCGAGCCCCGCATTGTTCTCGATCAGCAGTCGGGCTGATTTTGGATCCGCTCGCTCGAGGACGTGCTTCAGGTGCTCGGTGATCGAGGGCAGCCGCGCCTCGAAGCCGGCGCCCTTGTGCGAACCGGTGTGGAAGATCACCCCGTCGACACCGAGGTCGTCCGCCGCCTTGAGGTAGCCCGCCAGCGTGCTCTCCGACCGCTGGCGAAGCGTCGGGTCGTCGCCCGCGAGGTTGATCAGGTACACGGCGTGAAAGTAGAAGGGCGGGTGGCCGTGCCTGGCGGCGGCCTCCTTGAAGGTCCCGATCCGGGTCTCGTCAAGCTTCGGCGATCCCCAAAAGCCAGGCGGAGTAGGGTGGACTTGTATGGCATCCGCCCCCATCGCCCTGGCGCGCTCATACGCCAGGTGCAGCCCTCCCGACGAGTCGACATGAGCTCCAAGAATCGGCACTCAAAAGAGAGTAAGTCGGGTCCCATCTGGCATGCTGACCGGGCTTTGTCAGTGTTCGTGATGGGGGACCTCGACCTTGCGATTCGAGGGCGGACTTACCGCGAGCCTGACGGGCCGCACTCCATGGTCGTGCGGGGCAAGGATCTCGACGCGGCGCTCCAGCACGTCGCCGCGCGAAGCGACTGCCGCTCGATCGCGGTGGTCGGGTTGCCGGAGGCGGTGCCTGACCTCTCGCCGGTCGTCGGCAAGCGGCTGCTGCTCGTGGACGCCGACAGCGGACGTCTGCGTGATTTTGCCGAGGTGGCGATCCGGACCGGGATCGAGGTCGAGTGGGTGCGTTCCGCGAGACCACCTTTCGAGCGGCTGGCCGCCGCTCTGCTGCCCGTGGGTGGGATCGTGCTGGCGGCGGGCAGCAGCTCACGCATGCCGGGGTCGCAGAAGCTGCTGCTCGACATCGACGGAGTGCCGATGGTCCGCCATGTTTACGAGGCGGCGTCGGAGGGCGGCTGCCACCAGATCGTCGTCGTCTACGGCGACGATGACGTCAAGCAGTCCATCGACGGCCGGGCGGACCTCGTCTTCAACCCGAAGGCCGAGACAGGAATGGCGTCGTCCCTGCAGGTCGGGCTTCGCGCGATGCGCCCGGAAGTGCAGGCGGCGATGGTGCTGCTCGGCGACCAGCCGCTCGTCGGCTCGCGCACGGTCGCCACCCTGCTCAGGGCCTTCCGGCGCGAGGGCTCGCGACCGGCGGTCGCGGTGGCGCAGGGGGACGGCGGCTGGGCTCCGCCGGTCATCCTCTCGCATGAGCTCTGGGAGGAGCTGTACGCGCTCAACGGCGACGCGGGCGCCCGCCAGGTCCTCCACGGCCGGCCCGAGCTGCTGGACATCGTGCCCGCGCCGGGGCGGCCCGACGACATCGACACTCCGGACGACTACGCCAAGATCGTGCGACTCTTCCCGCGCAAGAGACCGAAGCAGAGAGCCTAGCGTCGGGCGTCATCCGAGTACCATCAGAGATGGTGCTAGCGATCGCTCTAGGAGTCCTGACTTGAAAGGTTGGGTGAGCGCCGGCGACTACCGGGACATCATCTACGAGACCTGGGACGGGATCGCCAGGATCACCATCAACCGGCCCGAGGTCCGCAACGCCTTCCGGCCTCTGACCGTGGTCGAGATGGCGAGGGCCTTCGAGGTCGCGCGCGACGACCCGGAGATCGGTGTCGTGATCCTGACCGGCGCCGGCACCGAGGCGTTCTGCTCGGGCGGCGACCAGCGGGTGCGCGGCGACGACGGCTACGTCGACGCCGGGGGCACGGGCCGCCTGAACGTGCTCGACCTGCAGGTCCAGATCCGCCGCCTGCCCAAGCCGGTGGTGGCGATGGTCGCGGGATACGCGATCGGCGGCGGCCACGTGCTGCACGTCGTGTGCGACCTGACGATCGCCGCCGACAACGCGCGCTTCGGCCAGACCGGGCCGCGCGTGGGCAGCTTCGACGGCGGCTACGGCGCGGGCCTCCTCGCCCGGATCGTCGGCCAGAAGAAGGCGCGCGAGATCTGGTTCCTGTGCGAGCAGTACGACGCGCAGCAGGCGCTCGAGATGGGGCTCGTCAACAAGGTGGTCCCCCTGGCCGACCTCGAGAAGGAGACCGTCGCGTGGTGCCGGCGCATGCTGGAGCTGAGCCCGCTCGCGCTGCGCATGTTGAAGGCCGGCCTCAATGCCGCCGACGACGGGCTTGCGGGCATCCAGCAGCTGGCGGGCGACGCGACCCTCCTCTACTACATGAGCGAAGAGGCGCAGGAAGGCCGCGACGCGTACGTCCAGAAACGGAAGCCGAACTTCGCGAAGTTCCCCAAGCGACCCTGAGCATGGCCACCGCCACTGCTGCTCTCAGCGCTTCGCGCGTCTGGTGGTCGGCCCTGCGCCCCGCCACGCTGGCGGCGTCGGTGGCGCCGGTGCTCGCGGGCACGGCCGCGGCGGTGCAGGCGGGCGGAGCGCGGTGGTGGGCCGGTCTCCTCGCGCTGGTGATCGCCCTCGCCATGCAGGTGGGAGTCAATCTCGCCAACGACTACTCGGACTTCGTGCGCGGCGCCGACGCCAAACGCGTCGGCCCGTTGCGCGCCTCGTCGTCGGGCGTCGTCGCGCCGTCTCGTGTCCGCCTGGCGGCGATCGCGTCGTTCGCGGTGGCCGCGCTGGCCGGAGCGGTGCTCAGCATGGCCGTCGACTGGCGACTGCTCCTCGCCGGCGCGGCCTGCTTGCTCGCGGGCTGGCTCTACACCGGTGGACCGCGTCCGTACGGCTACCTCGGCCTGGGCGAGGTGTTCGTCTTCGTCTTCTTCGGCCTGGTCGCGACGGTCGGCACCTTTTACGTCGAGACCGGCCACGTCAACGCCCTCAGCGTGCTCATCGGCTGCGGCGTCGGATTCATGGCCACCGCGATCCTGGTCCTCAACAATCTCCGCGACCTCGATACGGATGCCGCCGCGGGCAAGCGGACGCTCGCGACCAGGCTCGGCCGGCAGGGCACGCGAATCCTGCTGCTGCTCCTGGTCAGCGCGGCGTTCGCGGTCCCCATCGTCATCTTCATCACGGGGCTCGCCGGCGTCACCGTGATGGCGATGCACTTCGGAATCCCGATCGCCGCTGTCCCGGTGCGCACCGCGTTCGCCACGACCTCGGCGCCGGACCTCGTCAAGGCGCTGCGGCGGATGGCCGTGGCCGAGATGGCCTACTCGCTCCTATTCACAGTGGGGATCCTGCTATCGACGCGCCACTGATCGCTGCTCGACGGCCCGCGGACGTGGCGCGCGAGGTCGAGCTGATGGCCCGCGATGGCCATCGCCGCTTTCTTCTCCGGTCCATCGATGGCGGCGGGATGCTCGACAGGGAGCGCATCGGCGCCGCCCACTACGCGGCCGGCGTTCAATCCGAGGTCGTGCTCGCCGAGGAGACGCCGACGGCCGTCGCCGCAGCCAGGTGAAAGGAGAGGATCCGCGCGAAGGCGTCGGGCCGCTCCTGGTGCACCGTGTGACCGGCGCGGGGCACGATCTCGACGCGGCCGTTGGGCACGGTGGCCGCCAGCCTGCGCGCCGAGGCGACGTAGCCGTGGTCGAGCTGCCCGGCGACGAAGGTGCAGGGAAAGTCGGCGTGGGCCAGGTCGTCCCACAGCGGCTCCATGGCGCCGGCGCCCATCCCGCGCAGCGAGCAGGCAAGACCCGCGACGTGGTTGCGGAGACGCTCGGCATGGATCTCGGCCACGTAGTTGGGCCCGCGCCGCTCGAGGCCGGCGAACATGGGCAGCGAGCTCCAGTAGTTCACGAACGCCTCGATGCCGTCCTTCTCGATGCGCTCCGCCAGTGCCTCGTCTCCGCTCCGCCGGCCCTGGCGCGCGTCTTCGTCGAGCCCGGCGTGGGCGCCGATCGTGAGCACCGAGAGGACCCGCTCGGGACGGCGCGCGGCGACGTGCAGCGCGAGCCGGCCTCCCATCGAGTAGCCGACGAGGTGGCTCTTCTCGACGTCGAGCGCGTCCCACAGCTTGACCAGGTCCTGCGTGCAGGCGTCCATCGAGCACGCGGAGCCGCGCCAGATCTGGGTCTCGCCGTGACCGCGCAGGTCGGGCACGATCCACTTCCAGCCCGCCGGCATCTTGGCGACGACCTCGCGCCAGCTGCGGCCGCTCTGCGTGAACCCGTGCAGCAACGTGACCGGGCGGCCCTCGCCGGCGACGAAGTAGCTCAGGCTCGCGTCACCAACGTCCAGAATCATGGGCGACATCTGATCCTATGACTGACGTCACTCAAAACTTCGCCGCCACGTTCGTCGACGAGCTGGCGGCGCAGGGCGTGGAGTACGCCTGCGTCTCGCCGGGCTCGCGCTCGGCGCCGGTCGCGATGGCCCTTCAGCGGCATCCGCGCATCAAGGTCCTTGTCCATATCGACGAACGATGCGGCTCTTTCTTTGCTCTTGGCCTCGGAAAGGCGACGGGCAAGCCCGCCGTCGTGCTCTCGACGTCGGGCACGGCGGCCGCCGAGTTCCATGCCGCGGTCATCGAGGCCTCGTACTCGCGCACACCGCTCATCGTCCTGACCGCGGACCGGCCGCCCGAGCTGCAGGGGGTGGGGGCCAACCAGGCGATCGACCAGCAGCACCTGTACGGCACGGCCACCCGGTGGTTCTTCGACCCGGGCGTCCCCGTCGAGGTGCCCAACGCGGCGCGCCTGTGGCGGCGTCTTGCCGCGCGCGCGGTGGCCGAGGCCGCGACAGGCCCGGTCCACCTCAACCTCCCGTTCCGCGAGCCGCTGGTGCCGCCGCCGGGCGAGGTTCCGGCGGCGCAGGCGGCGCCGGCCCAGTCCGTGACCGGCGGACGCCTGCTCCCCAACCAGGCCCAGGTCGCCTCCCTCGCGTCCGCTCTGCAGCGCGCCCAGCGCCCGCTGATCGTCGCCGGGTCGCTGCGCGACGGCGAGCGGCTGGCGCCGGCGCTGCTGCGGTTGGGCGTGCCGCTCCTGGCCGAGCCGACCTCGCAGCTGAGGCGCCCCGAAGCGGGGTCCGCCGTCGAGTCGTACGAGGCGCTTCTGCGCGCCGGATGGTCGCTGCAGCACGGCCCGGACCTCGTCGTCCGTGTCGGTGCGATGCCGACGTCGCGCGTCTTGAACCGCTGGCTCGCCGCCGCGGCCGCGCCGACGTTCCTGATCGACCCCGACCGAACCTGGCGGGACGAGGACCACGTCGCCACCAGCGTCCTTGCCTGCGAGCCGCAGCCGCTGCTCGAGGCGCTGCCTGTGGTCGACCGCCCCGTCTGGCGGGAGCAGTGGCTGAGCGCAGGCAAGCGCGCGGCGGCGGCGATCGCCGCGACCCTGGTCTCGACCCCCGTTCACGAGGGCCACGTCGTGCGGGCGCTCGGCAGCCGCCTGCCCGAGACGGGCCAGGTCTTCATCGGCTCGAGCATGCCGATCCGCGCCGCGGACAGCTTCTGGCCGCTGGCCCGCCAGGGGCAGCGCTTCTTCGCCAATCGCGGCGCCAGCGGGATCGACGGCCTCGTGTCGAGCGGCCTGGGCGTGGCCACCGGTCGCGACCCGTCACCGACCGTCCTCCTGCTGGGCGATCTCTCCCTATATCACGACATGAACGGGCTGTGGGCGCTGCAGCGCCACGGCATCCGGGCGACGTTGGTCGTCTGCGACAACAACGGAGGCGGTGTCTTCAACTTTCTTCCGCAGGCAGAGCACCAGGATGTGTTCGAGGAGATCTTCGCCACGCCGCTGGGCCTCGACCTGTCCCAGGTCGCCAGGCTCTACGGACTTGTCTACAGCCCGGTCTCCGACCGCTCGGGCCTGGAGCCGGCGATCGCCGACGCCATCGCCGCGCCGACGCCGACCATGGTCGTCGTGCGTTTCAAGCGCGAGGACAGCGTGAGCGGCCACCGCCTGTGCTGGGAGGCGGCCGCCTCGGCACTGAAGAGCTGAAGCGGCGAACTACTCGTTAGTCCGGACTAGCTACCCAACCTCAGCGAGCAAATGGAGCGATAGTCCGGACTATCGCCAGAGGTCAGGGCTCGAGAAGGAAGTCCAGCACAAGGCGGTTGAACTCGTCTGGGTGCTCCAGGTTCGGCAGGTGCGCCGCGTCCTTGATCGCCGCCTTGCGCGCATGGGGGATCGACGCCGCCAGCTGATCACCGGCCTCGTGGATCGTCGGCACGTCCGCGTCGCCCACCACGACAAGCGTCGGCGCGGTGATCTCGGCCAGGCGCTCGGCCGCCGGCGGGTCGATCTGGTCGGGCGGCGACTTCTCGAAGTCGACGCGCAGAGCGCGCTCGTTCATCTCGTGGACGAGCTGACGAACGGGGCCGGCGACGTAGCCCGGCGGGCGCCTCGGGCCATCGAGAAAGAGCTTCAGCATCCCGTCATTGAGAGCTTCGTAGTCCCCGGCCTGTCGGGCCGCCATCAGGTCCTTGAAGAGATCCCCATGCTCCCGCATCACCTCGAAGCCGCTGTACGCGGAGCCAACCAGCACCAGCTTGGAGATCCGTTCCGCGTGCTCCAGGGCGAAGTCGATCGCCAGCTCGCCGCCCATCGAGCAGCCGATCAGGTGCACCGGCTTCACCCCGAGCTCGTCGATCAGGGCCAGCACGTCGTCGACCGGGGACCACGGTCCGGCAGGCATCTCCGAGCGGCCGAAGCCGCGCATGTCCGGCCGGATCACGTCGAACTCCCTGGCGAAGGCGTCCACCTGCGGGCCCCACATACGCGAGTCGGCAATCCCGGCGTGCAAGAGGATGACCGGCAGCCCGCTGCCGGCTCGCTCGTAGTGGATGCGCGCGCCGTTGAGGGTGAGCTCCATCAGATCAGCGCCGTCAAGAGGGCTTTGAACTTCAACTCCGTCTCCTCCAGCTCGCGTGCGGGATCCGAGTCCGGCATCACGCCGACCCCTGCATAGAGTCGCGCGCCGTCCTCCCACAGCAGACCACATCGCAGCGCGACCGCGAGCTCGCCGTCGCCGCGGCCGTCGATCCATCCGACGGCTCCCGCGTACCAGCCGCGCTCCATGGCCTCGAGCTCGTCGATGAGCACGTCCGCGGCCTCGCGCGGCCAGCCGCCGACCGCGGGCGTGGGGTGGAGCGCGGCGGCCAGGGTCAACACGTCGGCCGGCGGCTTCGCGAGGTCGGCGCTGACGCCGGTCGCCAGGTGCTGGATG
>Ga0137375_10009031_pt1 | contig 11839 bp, 10 predicted proteins | sample SagtaG_24_FD_104936 | JGI IMG/M metagenome (GOLD analysis project Ga0137375, IMG submission 104936) | Vadose zone soil microbial communities from Sagehorn Ranch, Mendocino, California, USA - Sage1_R_113_16 metaG | ecosystem: Environmental > Terrestrial > Soil > Vadose zone | place: USA... | reverse complement strand
GTGGTCTCGAACATGTCGAGCCCCGCCGGGTCAGTCGCCGTTTCGGCGCGACCGGCCTTACCCCAGACATGCGCCACCTCGGGGAACGTCTTCAGCACGCTATCTTGAATGCGGAGGATCTCCCGTGCACGGGCGACGCTGGCGCCGGGGAGTGTGGTCGGCATGAACAGGAGAGTGCCCTCGTCGAGCGGTGGCATGAATTCGCTGCCGATCCGGGTCCACGGCACCCAGGTGACGACCAGCGCGAGGACCGCGGCGCCGATCGTGCCCCAGCGGTGCCGCAGCACGAACGCGATCACCGGATCGTAGAGCCGGATGAGCAGCCGATTGAGCGGATTGGCGCGCTCCCGGAACAGACGCCCCCGCACGAAGAGCCCCATCGCCACCGGCACCACCGTGACCGAGAGCAGGCTTGCAGCCGCCATCGCAAAGGTCTTGGTGAACGCGAGCGGCCGGAAGAGCCGCCCTTCCTGGCCCTCGAGCGTGAAAACGGGCACGAACGAAACGGTGATGATCAGGAGGGAGAAGAACAGGGCCGGACCGACCTCCTTGGCGGACTCCCGGGCGATGGTCCATCGCTCGGCAGCGGTCAGACGACCGGTGTCGAGCGCCCGCCCGGCGCTTTGGCCTTTGGCCTCGAGCGCACGCTCGACGTGCTTGTGCATGTTCTCGATCATCACGATCGCCGCGTCGATCATCGCACCGATGGCGATGGCGATGCCGCCCAGCGACATGATGTCGGCGCCGACGCCGACCCAGCGCATCGCCACAAAGGCGAGCAGGATGCCGAGCGGCAGTGTAATGATGGCGACCAGGGCCGAGCGGGCGTGCAGCAGGAAGGCGACGCAGACCAGGGCCACGATGATGCTCTCTTCGACCAGCGTCTCTCGCAGCGTCGTAATCGCGCGCTCGATCAGATCGCTCCGGTCGTACACCGGGCGCACCACCACGCCGGCCGGCAGCCCCGGGGCGATCTCGGCGAGCTTCGCCTTCACGTTGCGGATGGTCTGGAGCGCGTTCTCCCCGAATCGCATGATCACGATCCCGCCCACCGCGTCCCCCCGCCCGTCCAGCTCGGCCACGCCGCGTCGCACCGCGGGGCCCACGCTCACCCGGCCGAGCTCGGCTACACGGACCGGGGTGCCGTTGGCCGTCGCAGAGACGACCACCTGCTCGATGTCTGCGAGGGACTTGAGGTAGCCGAGCCCCCGCACCATGTACTCGCGTTCGGTGAGCTCGACCACCATCGCGCCCACATCCGCATTGGCGTTCTGGACCGCCTGCATGATCCGGGGGATGGATACTCCGTATGCCTGCAGCCGGGAGGGATCGAGGTCGATCTGGTACTGCTTCTCGAAGCCGCCGATCGAGGCCACCTCGGACACGCCGGGCACAGCGGTGAGCGCATAGCGCAGGTGCCAGTCCTGCAGGCTCCGGAGCTCCGCGAGAGTGAGCCGTCCGGTGGTGTCCTCGAGCGCGTACTGATAGACCCACCCGAGACCGGTGGCGTCCGGCCCGAGTTTGGGCGAGACGGTAGAAGGGAGCCGGTTCTTGAGACCGTTGAGGTACTCGAGGACCCGGCTCCGGGCCCAATAGAGGTCGGTGCGGTCCTCGAAGATCACGTAGACGAACGAAATGCCGAAGAAAGAGTAGCCGCGCACCACCCGGGCACCCGGCACCTTCAGCATCTCGGCCGCGATCGGGTAGGTGACTTGATCTTCCACGATCCGGGGAGCCTGCTCGCTGTACTCGGTCTGGACGATCACCTGCACGTCACTCAGATCGGGGAGCGCCTCGAGCGGGGTCCGCAGCACGGCCAACGTGCCGGCGGCGACAATGGCGACGACGAAGACCAGGACGAGAAAGCGGTTCCCGATGGACCAGTCGATCAGCCGTCCGAGCATGGGCCTCACCTCCTCGGCGTCTGCGGCTTGGGGGCGGTCACGTCCATGCCTGGCATGTTGCCCATCCCGCCCAGCTGGGAGCCGAGGTTCGACTCCGCGTCGATCAGGAACGTGGCGGACGCGACCACGGTATCACCCGCGGCAACTCCCCGGAGGATCTGCACCCGATCGTCCGCCGTGAGCCCGACCACGACCTCCCGCGGCACGAACCGCCCATCGGCACCCCGCTGAAACACGAGATTCCGCCGGCCGGTTACGACCACGGCCGAGCGCGGCACGCTCAGTCCTTTGGCTACTGGGCCGCTGAACCGCAGGGTGCCGTACATGCCCGGCTTGAGGGCCAGGTCGGGATTCGCCAGCTCGACCCGCACCCGTGCCGTACGGGTTTCGGGGTTGAGAGTCGGATAGATGTAGGTGATCCTGCCCCGCCGGTCGGAGCCCGGCAGCGCCTGGAAGGTGGCCGTGACCTCGCCACCCACATGGAGCGCCGGCAGGTCGCGCTCGAAGATCTCGCCCTCGAGCCAGACGCGGCTCAGGTCGGCGACCTTGTACAGCGGATCGCCGGGCATGACCCGCTGGCCCAGGAGAACGGCTTTCTCGATTAGGTAGCCGCCGTAGGGTGCCCGGAGAGTGACTGTCCGCTGGACCTCGCCGGTGCGCTCCACTTGGTCGATCGTCTCCTGCGGCACGTCCCAGAGCCGCAGCCGCTCACGCGCGGCCTCGACCGAGGCCCTCGCGGAGGCTTGCGCCTCCTGGGTGCCCTGAGCCACGTCGTGCTCGAGACGGCGCGCCAGGATCAGCTCCTGCTGGGTGGCCACAGCCATCGGGGCATACAGCGCCAGCAGCGGCTCGCCCGCGCGGATGTACCGGCCGGTGTAGTCGGCGTAGAGCCGCTCCACGAAGCCCTCGAGCCGGGTCGTCATCGCGCGCACCCGCCGCTCGTCGTAGCTGACGAGCGCAACGGCCCTGACCGACTGATCGAGTGGCCCCTCAGTGACGGTTGCATAGGTCACGCCGATCCGGCCGGCCTCCTTGGCGGTCAGCGTGACCGAACGTGCGGTGTCCCCGCCGGCGGCTTCGTGCTGGTGGCTAGCCGGAATCGGTGCGGCACCTCGTCGCGAGGCGAGCACAGTAACAACGACCGAGGCCCCGGCCAGAACCCCGAAGACTGCGAGCGCGAGGCCGCGCCGCCGGCGGCCGCTGCCGCGGAACGGGTCGTCCAGCGGACCGTCCGGGGTACCGAGCTGTACCGCCGTGGTTGAGTCGGTGGGGTTCATTGGGTGCCTCCTACCGCGGATGAGTCTACGCTCTCCGGGTCGAGCAAGGGGCTTGCAACCAGCATCTCGAGCTCGGCCAGCGCGCGCCCCGCGTCGGCATCCAGCGCGATCAGCTCGGTCCGGTAACGGTTCTCGCTCATGCGGGCGTCGAGCACGGTCATGAAGTCCACCCCGCCCGTGCGATAGGCCGCGAGCGCCGACGTGCTCGTCGCGCCGGCCTGCGGAAGCACGGTGGCGCGGTAGAGTTGGGACAGGCGACGCGCGCGGTTGATCTCGGCGACCAGCTCGACGACGCGACCCCGCGTCTCCGCTTGCATGGCCGTCAGGTCCGCTTCGGCCATCGCCCGCATCGCCGACGCCTCGCGCCGCATTGCCCGCTGCCGACTGCCGGCCCAAATGGGAATCGTGGCGCCCAGCATGAAGCTCATCATCCGGTCGGTACCACCCTCCGGCATGCCCCGCTGGCCGTAGATGAGTCCTACCTGGAGGTCGGGCCAGATCTCGCGGCCGGCACGGCGCTCGGCCGCCGCCGCAGCTGCCAAGTCGCGCTCTCCCGCCCGCAGCACCGGGCGCTGCGCCAGCGCGAGGCCGAGGAGCGAGTCGATCGAGGGCAGACTCTCGGGATACACAGGATGCAGGGGGATCGCGGTGGGGACTTGCGCCCGCCGATCCAGCAGCGCGTTCAGTTGCGCGGACTGAGCCTCGCGCATCGCGTCCATCCGGATAATGTCCTCGGTCATACGGGCGACCTCTACCTGGGCGCGCAGCACGTCAGGCTGGCGGCCCTCGCCGACCCGGTACATCACCTCGGTCGTGCGGGCCAGATCGCGGACGAGGCTGCGGGTGTCACGGGCCACGACCAGGGACCACTCGGTGCGGTACAGATCGTAGAAGACGCCGGCGACCCGCGCCCGCTGCTCCCACGCCACTTCAGCCGCGCGATGGCTGGCAGCGTCCGCCTGAGCTCGGGCCGCTTGCGCGGCGAGCCCGAGCTTACCCGCGATCGGCACCATCTGCATGAGCTGCACCTGATTCATGCCAAGGGGATCGTTGAGGCCGAAGCCGGGGAGATCGCGGTTCATGAGCCCGAACTGGATCTGAGGATCCGGCGGCCGCCGGGCCGGCCCGATGCGGGCCTCGGCAGCAGTTGCCGCGAATCGGGCGGCGCGGATCTGGGGGCTTCTCGCCTCGAGCTCGCGGTAGAGCGCGCCGAGCCGCAGCACGCCCGATAGGCCCGGCCGAAGCACCGCGTCAAGCGAATCGGGGCCCTGCGCGCCGAGGGCGGCCGGCCTGTGCGTCGCGCCGAGCGATACGGCCAACGCGAGCCCCCAGCGGCAGGTCGCCCACCTGCGGTTCCGTTCCATTCGATCCTTCCTCCCATACATACGGGCCCCCAATGCGCCTGACCGGGCCGGGCGGTCGCAAGCGCGGCCGCCCAACCGTTGCCCTGCTCAGTTCGGTTTCTTCGACTGCTGCTCGAACAGCATGAGCGACTTGTGCTGCTGTTCCGGAGTCAGGATCGTGTACGCCCTGGCCAGCGCTTGGCCTGGCGTGGTGATCCAGACCGCCCGCTTCTCGGGTGGGCGGGTCCGGCCGGTCGACTCGTAGATGGCCCGCTCCTCCTTCACCGCCTTGTGCAGGGCCGTGAGATCTTCCATTTGAGCCGGGCTCAGCAGCAGGTCGTGCTGCTGCCCCAGGACCTGTTCTACGACCTCGTGTGCCTTCAGGGTCTTGATGACTGCCGGCGGGTTCGACACGGTCGGCATCGGCTCCTGGGCAGCGGCGGTGCCCACCACCGCGGCGAGCAACCCAGCGATGAACTGCAATGACGCGCGCATACTTCCTCCAAAGTTCTGGTTTGCCAGTTGACGTGGAATTCGACGACCAGCAGAGCAAGCGCCCAAGACCGAGCAGCCGGTCCGGGCTAATTCGACCATTCGATGACGCTGGGCTACGCCTTCGGGGGAGGGCTTATCGGCCGGGTGGTTCTGGAGGGCGGCGCAGCCGGCAGGCCGGGGCTGACCGCGATGCGAATCGAGACCGGAGTGGCCGGACGCCAGCTGATAGCCGAGACAAACTGGGCCGAACAGAACGACAGATACGAACAGGAGCTCCCATGCGGTGCTTGGCCGCTCGGCATCCGCGAGCACGGGCCGCCCGGCCCCCCGGGCATCTGGTGAGCCTCGGGGCCCGAGGCGGCCGCGGCGAGCGTGGCCATCTCACGCGCCGCACCCCCCGATCCTTGGTGCCCGCAACGCTCCAAGGCCGGCGCCACGGTGAGAAGGGCGGCCGCGAAGCCAAGGAGCAGGGTGCGCCAGCGGGAAGCAGCCATCATGGACTCAGTATGGTCGCCCGAACGTGAAAAGGCCATGAAGATCCGTGGAAGGTAGCTTGGTGAAGGCCAGCTCAAGCCCCTCGAGGTGCCTTACGGGCGCGACCGACGACCTCGACCCGGACCACATATTCCTTCGGCGTCTCCACCCCGATACCATGGCGGGCGCGGCGCCAAGGTGTTTGCGTACCCATCCTGAGGCCAAACGGAGGTTCCCCATGAATCTCAATCCGGCACACCTTCACCTGATCCTGAATCACATCCCGATCCTGGGGACCATGATCTTCTCACCACTGGTGCTTATCTGGGGCCTCCTGCGCCATTCCCGCGATATCACCCAGACGGGGCTCCTGCTGGCGGTCATCCTTGCCCTGACCGCTATCCCGATCTACTTGAGCGGGGAGCCGGCAGAGGAGCAGATCGAAAACCAGCCCTGGTTCTCCGAGACGTTGGCCGAGGCGCACGAGGAACGGGCTGAAGGCGGGCTGGTGGCCGTGCTCATCACCGGCGCGGGGGCAGTGGTCGCCCTGTGGAGAGGTCGAAAGGGGAAGCCATTCGGCATCGTCCTCCCGGGCGCCGTCCTGGCGGGGCTTGTGATCACCGCGGGCTTCTTTGCTGCCGCGCCCGCCGTCGGCGGCGAGATCCGCCACAGCGAGATTCGGTCCGGCGTATTGGCGGCGCCGGCCGCCAAGCCGTAGCTCAGGCAACCAGAGGGGCAGTCGACCAGGGTCGCGCCGGCGCTGGCGCTTGCGGGCCGAGCAAGGTGGGTTATACCTAAGAGCCAAGGCAGCGCACCGCTCGCCCCACTTCGGGCGCCTTCGGGGACAGTGAAGAATCGGAGACAAGTTGATGGAGAGCTCAGTCGCCGCGCCCTCCGCCCCTGCTGCGCAAGGTCTCACCCGGGCGCTTTGCATTGTCGTTCTCCTTCTCATGGCCATCGCTGTGGTTTACGCCGGGTCGATCGCCATCCGGTACTTCGGCAGAATCGGAGTGTAAGGGAGGGCGACGGTGACCAAGCGGCAGACGCGCGCGTTCTTCTTCGCCTCGACCGGCGTGTTCAGCGCGATCTTCATCGCGCTGACGGTGGATAGCCACCGCCAGTTCCCCCGCCTCACCCACGCGGACCAGATCACGCCGGCCGTCATCGCCGGGAAGCACGTCTGGCACCAGAAGAATTGCATCAACTGCCACACGTTGCTGGGCGAGGGCGCCTACTACGCGCCCGACCTGACCAAGATTGCCCAGCAGCGGGGGGCGGCCTACCTGCGGACCTTCCTCCAGGACCCGTCACGGTTCTACTCCGAGGAACGGGATCGGCGGATCATGCCGAACCTGCACCTGAGCGGTACCCAGATCGACGACCTGATCGCCTTTCTCACTTGGGTAAGTCACATCGACACCCACGGCTGGCCTCCGCGGCCGATTCTGGTGTCGGGGGCGGCGGTGCCCGGCTCGAATGTCGGAGCGCCATCCCCACAGCCGGCGTCGAGCGATCCGATTGCCCAGGGCCAGGCGCTGTTCCGCCAGGCCCCGCCGGGGTGCTTCGCCTGTCACTCGACGGCGCCGGGAGTGAATCTCGTGGGCCCCTCACTCGCGGGCATCGCCGCCAGAGCCGCGGAGCGGGTCGCGAGCGCCGAGTATCACGGCAAGGCGAAGGATGCGGCTGGGTACATTCGCGAGTCGATCGCCGAGCCCAACGCCTATGTGCTACCCGGCCCGACCTACTCGAGCAACGGGCAATCCCTCATGCCCGGCGAATTCGGAAAGACGCTCGACTCGGCGCAGATCGATGCGCTGGTCGCTTACCTCATGAGCCTCAAGTGAGCCGCTGATGCGCTATCGCACCCAGGTGGTCGCCTATCCCTACTGGGTGGTGGCCCTCCTGTTGTACGGCCTGCAGATGGTGTTCGGGCTTCTCGCCATCGCGAAGTATCTCGGGCCCGACCCGATCCGCACGCTGCTTCCGTTCGACGTCAGCAAGGAGATCCACACCAACCTGCTCATCGTGTGGGTGCTCACCGGATTCATGGGCGCCGCGTACTGGCTGGTGCCCGAGGAGTCGCGCACCGAGCTCTACTCGCCCCGGCTGGCCTACTGGCAGCTCGGCCTCTGGACGGTCGCCGGCGTGACCGCTGTCGTCGGCTACCTCTTCGGCTGGACCGCCGGCAACAAGCTGCTGGAGCAGCCGATGCCGGTGAAGGTCGCGATCGTCGTCGTCATGCTCATGTTCCTCTACAACATCGGCATGACGATCTGGCGCGCCCGGCGGCTGACGACCACCGAAGGCGTGCTGGTCGCGGGGCTGGCGGCCGCGGCGCTCCTCTACCTGCCCTCCCTGCTGTCGTTCGACAACTACACGGTGAGCATCTTCTACCGGTGGTGGACGGTCCATCTGTGGGTCGAAGGCGTCTGGGAGATGATCCAGGGGGGCCTGCTCGCGTACCTTCTCATTCGTCTCTCGGGCGCCGACCGCGAGGTGATGGAGAAGTGGCTCTACGTCATCGTCGCGCTCACCTTCATCTCGGGCATCCTCGGCACGGCGCACCATTACTTCTGGGTTGGCGTCCCCAGCTACTGGCTCCCCCTCGGCGGCTTCTTCAGCGCCCTCGAGCCGCTGTCGTTCCTCGCCATGGCGAGCTACGCGTACATGGCGATGCGGCGCTCCGGGCTCGCGCATCCCAATCGTCTGGCGATTCATTGGACCATCGGGAGCGCCATCTTCTCCGCGCTCGGCGCCGGGATCCTGGGGCTCGCGCACACCTGGCCCGCCGTCAACCGCTGGACCCACGGGACCATGATCACGCCGATGCACGGCCACATGGCGTTTTTCGGCGCATATGTAATGATCGTGCTCGGCATGGTCACCTATGCGGCGCCCGCACTGTTCGGACACGAGGCGGAACAACACGAGACGCCGGTCGGGCTGTGGGCCTTCTGGCTCCAGATTGGCGGGATGTTCGGGATGACGATGGCGTTCGCCATCGTTGGAATCTCGCAGATCTACCTCGAGCGCATCCTGGGGCTGGGTTACCTCGAAACGCAGCAGAAGATTCAGGTGCATTTCCTCATGCTGGTCGGCACCGGCATCTTGTTCACAATCGGCGTGGCGCTCTTCCTCTACGATTTTTTCTTCCTGACCCCGCGGCTGAGCCGCAAGGCGGCGCCGGGCACCTGGCCGGCAACGGCGGAGGCGTGAGCCGGTGAGCGCGCAGCCTGCGGCGGTGCAGCCTCCGGCCGCTCTCGACGAGTTTCGCCTTCCCGATAAGGCCGGGCCGTTCTACCTGCCGGTGGGCGACGAGGTCGCCATCTTCGAACAGTGCCACCGGCGGGGCCTTGCGGTGATGCTCAAGGGACCGACCGGCTGCGGCAAGACCCGCTTCGTCGAGCACATGGCATGGCGGCTCGGGCGGCCGCTGCTGACTGTCGCGTGCCACGAGGATCTCTCGGCGACGGACCTCACCGGGCGGTGGCTGGTGCGCGGCGGCGAAACGGTCTGGCAAGACGGGCCGCTCGCGCGCGCCGCCCGGTACGGTGCCCTCTGTTATCTGGATGAGGTGGTGGAAGCCCGGCAGGACGTGGTCGTCGTCATCCATCCACTCACCGACGACCGCCGCGTGCTCCCGATCGAGAAGACGGGCGAGCTGGTCGAGGCGGCAGCCGGCTTCCAACTGGTCGTCTCCTACAACCCCGGCTACCAGCACGCGCTCAAGGATCTGAAGCCGAGCACCCGGCAGCGCTTCGTCGCATTGGAGTTCGACTTCCCTCCCCCCGGGCTGGAGCGGCGCGTCGTCGCGCACGAGGGCGGAGTTGACGAGGGCACAGCCGCCGCCCTGGTCGAGCTTGCGGTTCGCATCCGGCGCCTCCGCGATCGCGGCCTAGCCGAGGTGCCGAGCAGCCGGCTCCTGGTGGCGACCGCGCGGCTCATCGCGGGAGGAATCGCTCCGGGCCAGGCCTGCCGCGCCGCTCTGGTGGCGCCGCTCACCGACGACCCCGACCTCCTCGCCGCCATCGGCGACCTGATCGCGGCCACGCTCTGAGCCGTGTCGGAGCCCGAGGATCTGCTGGCCGAGGGGGCGCTCGCCGCCACCAGGCTGGCCCGCGAGCTCTGGGGGCGGCGGGCCGCAGGGGCTCGCGGCGAGCGGCCGCGGCTCACCAATCTCCGCCGACGTCTCGAGCTCCTGGTAGCGGCCGTTTTCCCCGACGCCCCCGAGATCGGTACCGCCGAAGCACCGGCACCGCTCAGCTTCCTCACACGCCTAGCGCGGCGGCGGTCCGGCCCGGTCACAGCCCGGTCCGCTCTCTCCTCGACCGACGGCCGGCGTATCCGGCTTCCCCGCGACCTCGACGAGCTCGCGCCCGACGACGTACCGCTTCAATATCGACTGCTCGCGCTGGAGCAGGGGGCGCGCGCCGCGCGCGGCACGCCGGCGGCACTCCCGGTTGATGACCTCCTGATCCGCGATTTGTTTCTACTGTCCGAGGCGGCGGCGGTTGACCGGCTGCTGGTCAAGCTGCTGCCCGGCCTCGGCCCTGCATTCCGGCACACGCGGGCCGATGCGCTGGCGCGGCGTCGAGCGCCGTGGTGCTTGACGCCGGCGGAACGGGAGCTCGAGAGGCTCGCCCGAGCCCTACTCGCGGCCGATCCCGCGCGACCGCCAGCCGACCTCGGCGCCGCGGGCACCCCAGCTGCCTCGGTCGACTGGGCGCGGGCACGAGCCCGACAGCTCGCGCAACTCGGAGGCGCCTATCGCGGCGTCGCCCCGGTCCCACTCTGGGGAACGGTGGCGCCCCCGCCGGAGGGTTCGGCGGCCTCTGGCGCAAACGCAGACCTGCCCCGGGCCTCGCCGGCTCGAGGGCGGACCCGGATGCTGCCGCGTCGCCCGCGGGTGCGGCAGGCCCCGGACGACGAGGACGACCAGCGGGCCGGCACGTGGATGGTCCGGGCGGACGATCCGCAGGAAAAGGTGGAGGATCCCGGCGGCCTGCAGCGCCCGAGCGACCGCGATCGGGCGGCGGATCCGGGGGCGCTGGCGGATGCGCTCTCGGAGCTTCCTTCGACGCGGCTGGTGCGCACTCCGGATCCTCCTGCCGAGGTCCTGGCCAGCGACGATCCGTTCGATCCGGCTGCCGGTGGCGAGGGCGAGCGCCAGGGCGAGAGCATCATCTACCCGGAGTGGGACTGGCGCCTCCGCGCCTACCGGCTGCGGGGCGCGGTCGTGCGCGAGCGCGCGGGCGCCGCGGCGGACGACGAGTGGGCGAGCGCTGCGCTCCGCCGCCATGCGACGCTGGTACGGGCCGTTCGCCGCGATTTCGAGCGACTCCGCCTCCGGCGAGCCACCTTTCGCCGCCAGCCGGATGGCGCTGATGTCGACATCGATGCCTACGTCGCGGCGCATACCGATTCCCTGGGGGGCGGCCCGGTGGAGGACCGGCTGTACCTCCATGGCCGCCGGATTCGACGCGACCACGCGATCACACTTCTGGTTGACGCTAGCGCATCGACCGACGCGTGGGTGGCCGGTTACTACCGGATCGTCGACGTAGAGAAAGAGGCGCTCCTCGTGGTGTGTGAGGCCCTCACTGCCCTGGGCGACCCGTATGCCGTCCTCGCGTTCTCCGGGGAGGGGCCGGGGCACGTCGAGGTCCGGGTCCTAAAGCGATTCGGTGAGACCGGCGGCACAAGCCTCGTCCGGCGTCGCATCGCAGCGCTCGAGCCGGAGGGCTACACTCGGGCTGGTGCCGCCCTCCGGCATGCGACCCTGGGCCTCGTCCGGGCGCCAGCTCGCCATCGGGTTCTGCTCCTGCTGTCCGACGGCCGGCCGAACGACGTAGACCTGTACGAAGGGCGCTACGGAGTCGAGGACACGCGAATGGCGGTGGTAGAGGCGCGCGCCCAAGGGGTCGCGTGTTTCTGTTTGACAGTCGACCGGCAGGCGCCGCGCTACGCGGCCCGCATCTTTGGTCCCACCCAGTTCGCCGTGCTCTCGCGCACCGAGCGGCTTCCAGGGGTGCTGAGCGACGTGTTGCGCCGGCTGATCCGGCGCTGACGAGGCGTTTTCGGAGCTGGTGATCTCGCGTACGACTGCGACTTTTGCCCCATGCCGGTGATGACACTGACCGGACCGTCCCCTGCTTTGGCGGCCGCGAAGCTAGCGGCTCGCGAGCGTGAAGCGGATCGTCTGGGCGGCCAGCTGCCGAACGGCGTGACCGCGGAATCGCGCGGGTCGGAACGAGCTTTGGAGAATGCTCTCAAGTGCTGCCTGGACGAATGCCGAATCTGTGCTCTGGATGACTTCCACAGAGGCGGGTTCGACCTTGCCCTGAGG
>Ga0137375_10009023_pt1 | contig 11843 bp, 7 predicted proteins | sample SagtaG_24_FD_104936 | JGI IMG/M metagenome (GOLD analysis project Ga0137375, IMG submission 104936) | Vadose zone soil microbial communities from Sagehorn Ranch, Mendocino, California, USA - Sage1_R_113_16 metaG | ecosystem: Environmental > Terrestrial > Soil > Vadose zone | place: USA... | reverse complement strand
GTGATCGGCGGCGGCGAGGGCGGCTGGATGGGTGCGGCGGGTGCCATCCGGTTGCGTTGGCTCCTTCCCGAAGCAGCAAGGAGCGGACACTACCGCGTCAAAGCGGCAAACCGGATGGCATTGAGGCTAGCCCTTTTCGGCGTCTCCGCGCCGGTGTTCGTCACGGGCATCGCCTGCTGTACGTCTTCTACTTCAAGCTCCGCTGGGCGCCGGCCCCGAGCTACGTGCCGCTGTCCCGCGACCCGCTGGCATGGGCCGCGCACCTCGTCCTCGCCTGGGTCACCGTGGCGACCATCTACGTCGCCTTGTACGCGCGCATGCTGCGCAGCATGCGCGAGGTCGCCGGCGAGGGCTACGTGCGCACCGCGCGCGCCAAGGGCCTTTCCGAGCGGCGAATGGTGCTCAGCACGTGGTCCGCTCCTCGGTCACGCCGACCGTGACCCAGCTCGGACTGGACCTCGGTGGCCTGCTCGGCGGGGCGATCGTGGTCGAGCGGGTCTTCGGCCTGCCCGGCCTCGGCGCGGCCACCGTGCAGGCGATCGTCGACAACGACCCGCCCATGATCCAGGGCGTGGTGCTGTTTGCCGCCTTCTTCGTGATCGTCGCCAACCTGCTGGTTGACCTCGCCTACACGGCTCTGGATCCACGCGTCCGCCACGCCTGACGACGGGGCCTGCTTCACACCCCAGCCGTCTGGCTGGGGGATTTCTACTTATTATCCTTGCTCTGGTAGATACTTACGTTTGAGAGAATCGGTCGAGGGTGGAGGATCCGATGACGAATACGACTCTGCGGGTGCGACGCCTGCTGGCCGTGGTGGTCCTCGCCGCGGTCATCGTCGTGGTGGTCGCGGCGACGACGGGAACCTCGGCCTTCGGTCAGGAAGCCAACTCGCCCTGTAACCCAGAAACACAGCCAGGGGCCAGTTCGACATCGAAACCTTATAACCCACCGCACGGCGCCGACCAACCGGTCACGCTCACGCCGACGATTGGCAGCCAAGTGTTCTCGTTCCCTCTGTGGAAGGACCTGGAGCAGAAGGCAAGTCAAATTAGCCTCACCGCCGACAAGCCGATGCCGATTCCCGCCGACGATCTCGAGGTGGCGATCCGAGGAGATATGCGGCGAGTGGATGGGAATGAGATCTTCCCCATCAACCAAAAAGCGCCGCAGGCCCGGTTCGCGCGGAAAGTGGGCGCCGATGGGCGCCTGGTAACCATCACGGTCTGCATCGACCCAGGGCATCCGGTCGAGGCGAAGCCAGGGCGCTACCAGGGAACGATCGTGTGGGACACGAGTAAGGCGACGTCAGACGGGGTGCCGCTGGTGACCATGGGAGAGGTGCCGGTCGAGCTCACTATCAGGAACACGAACTGGTGGCTGCCGCTGCTCGTCACAATTGTGGCTTTCTTGATCGGGTTGCTCATCAAGGTGGTGAATGACCTGCAGAGCAACCGCGACAATGCTGGGCGGGGTCGCGGGGGTCTCAGGGCACTGCTGCGGGACGCGCCGAAGAGCACAGAGTCCACCCCGGCCGCCTTCTCGATCGGCATCCTCCTGGCTCTCGGCGCGGCCATCGCGGTGTACTGGAAGCAGTACGTGCAGAACCCCGAATTCATCGGCGATATCGGGGGAGACATGACGACGCTGTTCGTCGCGGTGTTCGCGGCGGTGGTGGCCGCCCACACCGGCGTGGGAGCGATCAACGGCACGGTGTCGCGGGGATCCTCCGTAAGGGACTAACGAAGCCGCCTTGCTCATGGCCACCAGCGGCCGACGTCGGTGATCGCGCGGGCGGCCTCGCGTACCGCGTCCTCGCCGCCGATGGACTGGAACACCGCGCGCAGGCTCTGGATGTCGATCAACAGGTCTCGGCGATGTCGAGTGGCCAGCAGCGGCAGCGTCGCCTGTAAGGCGCGGACGGCGACCGCGGGCGGGCACTCGGCAAGGGAGCCGGCCAGTGCCGTGAGCACCGTGGCCCTGTCACCGGGGTCCTGGATGGTGCGGGCGCCGTCGAGGGCGTGGGGGAGCAGTGGTGGGGTGAGGTGGGGTGCGAGGGCGGTGAGGGCGTGGGCGCGCCAGCGCTCCTCCTCGATCGCCCGGGCCGCGCCCATTGCCCCCGCAAGGAGAGCGTCGGACAGGTGCCTGGCAAGGGCGGCCAGCGCCTCGGCCCGCCGACGCCCCTTCCCGATCGAGCGCACCTCGTCCAGGACCACCTCCAGGTCTGGCTCCGCCAGGTGGGGAGCCAACAGGCCGAGCGTGGGCGCCAGCCGTGCGGAGTTCTTGACGGTCCACGCGGCCTGCCCCGCGTCCATCAGCGCCGCTGCCCGCGCCGGCTCGCCGAATGACGGGATCAGCGCAGTGAGCGCGAGCGCGCGAGCAGATCCGTCCACGATTGCCCGTGCTGCGACCTGCGCCTCTGCCGCGAGCGGCTCGGGCAGGTAGGGGGCCAGCGCCGCTATCGCCTGCGCCCTGGACTCCTCGTCGGCGATCGTCGTCGCAGCGGCGAGCGCCTCGCTCAGCAGCAGCTCAGGTAGGTAGGGGGCCAACGCCGTAAGCGTATGGGCGCGCCAGGGACCGAACCCCATCATCCTGGCGGCGGCTAGGGCGTCGGCGAGCAGCGGCTCGGATAGGTGCGGGGCCAGGGTCGCCAGCACCTGGGCACGGCCCAACCCGTCCCTGCGGGCGGGTCGCGCAGCCCTGAGCGCCTCGCTCAGCAGCGAGTCGGGAAGGGCCGGCGCCAGAGCCCCGAGGGCGAGCACGATATGGTGCTCGTCCTCGAACGTCTGGGCGGCGTCCAGCGCCTCACCCAGCAACGGCTCCGGCAGGAACGGGCCCAGGCCCGCCAGTGCCCGGGCACGCCAGCGTGGCTCGCCTATAGCCCTCGCGATGGCCAGCGCCTCGACGAGCAGGGATTCGGGCAGGTCAGGGGCGAGAGCGACGAGCACGTCGGAGCGAGCGTCCTCGCTGATCGTCCGAACGGCGGCGAGCGCCTCGGCGAGCGGCTCGGCCGCCAGCGGTTCGGGCAGATGCACGGCTACGGCGGCGAGCGCCTCGGCTCGGGCGTCGTCTTTGCTGAGGGTACGTGCGGCCGTCAGCACCGTGTCAAGCAGCGGTCGGGGTAGATGCGGTGCCAGGGCGCCGAGCACCCTGGCCCGCCGGTGCTCGTCGCCGAGGAGCTGCGCCTCGGCGCACGCCTCGGCCAGCAGAGACGCTGGCAGGTGCGGGGCCAGGCCGGCGAGCGCCTCGGCCCGGGCGGCCTCGTCGCTCATGGTGCGTGCAGTCGCCAGTGCCTCGGCCAGAAGTGACTCGGGCAGGCGGGGAGCGAGCACGCTCAGCTCCTCCGCTCGGGCCCGCTCATCGGTGATGTTGTTGACTGCGATCATCGCCTCACGCCGCAGTGGCACCCGCAGCGCGCCATAACGCCCGAGATCGGCGAGCGTCCGGGCTTGGGCGGCCCAGTCACCGATGCCCGAGACGACGTCGAGCGCTTCACGCAACAAGGGTGCTGGTAGGTGCGGGCCAAGGGCCGAGACCGCCTCGGTCAACCATGGTCCCGGCCCCGACGCGCGGACGACGCTGAGCGCCTCAGCGAGCAGCGGGTCGGGCAGCCCTGGCGCCAAGCCCACCAAGGTCTGCGCCTGCAGCCGCACGTCACCGATCGACCGCGCCTCGGCCAGCGCCGCCTGGAGCATCCTGACTCTCGCGGGTCCGCGGATGAGGCGCCGCAGGGTGACGAGCGTCTGGACCCGCCAGCGTTCGTGCTCGATGGTGTGTGCCGCGGCGATCGCCTCGGCCAGCAGCAGCTGCGGCAGGTACGGGCCGAGCGCTTGCAGCGCCTGGGCCCGGCAGCCCTCGTCGCCCATCGCTTCGGCCGCGGCCACGGCACCGGCGAGCAGAGAAGGCGGCAGGTGAGGGGCGAGCGACGCGAGCATCCAGGTCCGCCTTGTCTCCGGCTCGGTGGTCCAGGCGGTTGCTAGCACGTCGCCGAGGACGGGCTCGGGAAGGAAGGGCGCAAGACTTGCCAGGGCCGCGCTCCGGGCGGACTCGTCGTCCAGCCCCCGAGCGGTCCCCAGGGCCTCGCCGACCACCTCGGCGCGCTCCGGGTCCGGTAGGCCCCCCGCGAGCGTGGCCAGCACGCCGACGCGCGAAGAACCCTCCCCGATCGTCCTGGCGGCTGCGACCGCCTCTCCAAGGAGCGGCTCGGGAAGGAAGGGCGCAAGACTTGCTAGGGCCGTGCTCCGGGCGGACTCGTCGTCCAGCCCCCGAGCGGTCCCCAGGGCCTCGCGGAGTACCTCGCTCCGGCCCGGTTCGGGCAGGCCGCAGGCAAGAGCGGCCAGCGCCCTCGGCCGCGACGGCCGATGCTCGACGGCTCGGACGGCTGCCAGCGCCTCCTCCCGGACCGGCGCGGGCAGGTTCGAAGGCAGGGCGGCCAGCGCCTCGGCTCGCGCAGAGCCACTGCTGATCGCCCGTGCCGCGGCCACCGCCTCGCCCAGCGCCCCCGGCCGGGCGGGCTCGTCGATGCTGGCGGCAACGGCGGCCAGCGCCTCGGCCCGCCAGCGAGGTACAGGCATCCGCCGCGCGTAGGCGAGCCCCTGCGTCGCGGTCCAGATCCCCTTCTCGACGAGGGCCTTCACGAGGGAAGGGCGGACGTTAGCGGCGATGCTGTTGACCGAGACGGTTATCAGCGCGTAGCGGAGCTCAAGGCCGAGGCGGCTGGCTGGCTCGCCGCCCTCGACCTGCCTCGCGGTCGCCATCTCCGCCGCACGCCAGGCCCGGGCCACGTCGTCGAGGTAGCGGGCGCTGTCGCCGCTGCTCTCCGCGGCGGCGTGCCAGGCATTCCTCGACCGCTGCCGTACCCCTGGTGTGACCACCTCGTCGCTCCACTCCGCGGCGAGTAGGCGGTGCAGGCGGGAGTCGCCCGCCGTGGCCAGGTGAGTGGTCAGGTGCCGCAGGCCGTAGCGGTCGTCCAGTGCCGCAACAACCGGATCGCGTAGCCCGGGCAGGCCTGCGTCGAGGCCGCCCCAGGCGTCCAGGTAACGAGCGGCGATACCACCGTGCGCTCGGAAGGTGGCGTCCTGCAGCTCGGCGACGAACGCCTGCTCGGCCTCGAACAGCTGCGCGACCTCGGTCCGCCCGTGGAGGAAGTCGCGTAGGCTCTCGTGGTTCAGGCGGTAGCGCCACTTCCCGTCTCGACTGATGATCAGGAACGGGCGCCAGTGCTCGTCGAGCAGCCGGCGGGACGGCGGAGCGATTCCGGCCAGCGTGCACAGCAGCTCGAAGGTGAGCTCCTCGGTGGCCGCGCCGAGCGTGGCCAGGAGCGGCAGGTGGACGCGATCCCAGTCGGGATGCTCGTCCCGGCAGCGCCGCCAGTGCTGCGCGTAGTACTGCCAGAGGCTGGGCGGCAGCTTGCCGAGGACGAGCGAGGTGCGCCGGCCGCGCTCGACCTCGGCCATGACGCAGGACAGGTAGATCCACAAGCCGTGGCATCGCTCGAGCAGCGTCTCGACGAAGGTGGCGCGGTCGGCCACGCCCAGGCGGACCGCGGCCTGCTCAACGTACAGGCGCATGTCCTCGAGGTTCGGCGCGTCCTCCATGGCCAGGCGGAGCACCTGCCGGGGCCCATCGACCTGCATGGTCACGTCTGCCGGGCGCTGCGAGGCAAGGACGTACACGCGCGCCGGCAGCTGTCGGGGCAGGTTGAGGTTGTTCTGCCCGGGCAGGCGGTCCGCGCCGTCGAGGCCGTCGATCAGGAGCACGATGGGCTCACCGGGGCGGCGCTCGTCACGGGCTCGGGCCGCCTCTCGCAGAATGTTCGGCAGGAACAGGGGACGCATCGCCGCCGCCGGCAGGGCTCCTTGGACCAGGTCGGAGTCGAGCGCCCAGGCCCGGACGAGCTGCGCGGCGAGGTTGCGCGCTGCGGCGGCGATGCCTTCCTGGCCGGGTAGTGCGAGCTCCACGAAGTGGTGAACGTAGCCGCGCCGTCTGGCCAGCCAGGCCAGGAAGGTGGTCTTCCCGAGCCCTGCGCCCGCCTCCAGCAGGAAATAGCCGCTGTCGTGCCTGGCAAGGAAGCCGTCGAACTCGTCGAGTAGCCATTCGCGGCCGGCGAACCGGTCGAGGCCAGGCTGCTCGTAGATCGGCCACGGTTTGATGTAGCTGGCGGCGATGGGCTCGTACGGACCAACGAAGACGCGTGCGTGGTCGCCGGTCGCGAAGATGGCCCCGATGGCATCGCGGCCGATCGAGATCGACCGCTCTGCACCCACCGGGGTCCTCACTCGGGCGGGGCCGCCTGGTCGCCCGTCGTGAGGATGTTGCCGGTGGCGTCACGCCCGACCGCGATGGACCGCTCGCCGCCCGCAGTGACGGTCACCGTGGAACCGGCCGGGCCCGGTCTCTGGTCGAGCAGGCGGCGGAGCTCGCCGGCGAGTGGCTCGTCGCTTGCGAGCAACTTGCGGAGCTGCAGGCGGAGCGCGGCGATCGCGTCGCCGTCGTCGGGCGTGGCGGCAACGTCCTGTACCGCCTCGCGCGCTGCCGGGCGTTCCTCTAGCTTGCCACCCAGCCGCAGCCAGAGCGTCTTTGCATATTCCCACGCGTCCGAGCCGAACTGGCGCCCGGCGCCCTCGGCGGTCTCCTCGCCGAGCCTGGTGAGGTAGGGAAGCAGCGGTGCGATCGCGGCGGTCACCTCGGTGGCGAGGGTAGTCACGTCCATTACCAACCCCCTGCATCTGGCTCGGGCGTGATCAATCCACCCGGGCTTCCTCGGCGTGACTCGGCCAGGCCTCCACGTCGAGTTGCCTGAGCGCCTGCGCAAGGTCGAACGGCCCCCGGCTGACGCTGTCCGGCACCGCGGGTAGTGGCCTTCCGGGCGGCAGCGGCTCCCCGCTCAGCCGTTGGAACGCCTCGCGGTACTCGACGCTTGGTGCTCGCTCGTGGAGCGAGCGGTAGAGGTCTGAGGCGGCGTCCCGCATCGCCGTCTGGGTCGGGTCGAGCTGCCAGATGGCGTCGAGTACCGCCGCCTGCTCGCTCCGGTCGGCGCAGGTATCCCTGAGTTCGCGGAGCTCGCGGACCGCCAAACCCCTTTCCATGCGGCCAAGCTCGACGCGTAGGCGGGTCGAGAGCAGGAGCGCGGGCAGCTCCACCCGCCTCTGTCGCTGCTCGGAGGCGATCTCGAAGGCCTCGCGGGCGGCTCGTTCGGCCTCGTCCAGCCGTCCGGCCGCGGCCAGCAGCCGGGCGTACTCGTACACCGAGTCGCAGAGGTACTTGCGGGCCTGGAGATGTCGCGCCAGCCGGATCCCAGCGGCGGACAGCCGCTCGGCGTCGCCGTCGCGGCCCTTGGCGGCCAGGGTCAGCGCAAGTCTGCCCGCCTGGACCACCATGCCGATCGGATCGCCCATCTCGACCGCAGTACGGAACGCGTGGGCAAAGCAGCGCAGCGCGCGGTCGTGCTCGCCGTGCCATCGATGGAGCTCACCGATGTTGCCGATCACGATGGTCGTCATGCGGCGGTCGCCGATGTCCTGGGCGACCGACAATGCCTGACGGAAGGGCTCGATCGCCTCGACGTGCTCCCCGTGCTCGGCGAGGAGACCGGCGAGGTCGTTGGCGGCAAGGATGATCCTCGGGCTCTCACTGGCGACGGTGGCCTCGTCGAGCGCGTGCCGCAGGAGGGCGAGCGCCTCGTCGTGGTCGCCTGTCAGCCAGCGCACCACCCCCATGTTCCCGAGAGCGGCGCTCCTGCCCGCGTGGTCGTGCGCCGCCGTGGCGATCTCGAGGTGGCGTTCGGACGCAGCCAGCCCTCCGGGGAAGTCACCGCCCTCCCAGGACGTCCAGGCAAGGCGCTCGAGCGTCGTTGCCAGCCCGCGTTCGTCGCCGAGCTGCTCGAACTCCGTCACGGCCCGGCGAAGCTGGTCGACGGCCCGGTCGAAGCCCTGCTCGTGGGGTGGGACGAAGGGGAGGACGCTGCCAAGCCCGCGGCTGGCGTCTGCGTGCACGTGGCGGTCGGCGGTCAAGCGGGCAACGCGCAGCGCCGCTTCGTAGGCATGCTCGGCCTCCGCCCACCTGGCGGCCAGGCGCAACAGGTCCCCCAGCTCGATCAGCACCTCACCGCTCTCCGCCTCGGAGAGAAGCGCGAGCAGGCGCTCGAAGTAACCGATGGCGGCGTCGGTGGCGAACGCTGCCTTGGCCGCGTCGGCAGCCGCCCGGAACCACTCCCGCTGCTTGGTGGCGTTGCGGGTCTGCCCGTAGTGGTGCGCGAGCAGGTCGGCGAACTCCGGGAGCCGTTCCGGGTAGGTACGCTCGATGAACCTGGCGACGTGCTCGTGCAGCTGCTCCCGTCGATGCGGGCCAAGGCTCTCGTAGACCGCCTCGCGCGTGATCGCGTGCTTGAACCACCGGTACTCCGATTCCGTGGAGGGTGCGTGTGGCCGGATCAGATCCAGCTCGGCGAGGCGGTTCAAGTGGCGGATCACCCGCCTCGGGTCGCCCGCGGTCCCCTGGCAGCCCCAGATCCAACGGGCTGGGAACCTCCGGCCAAGCACGCTGGCGACCTCCAGGGTGGTCCGCTCGCCCTCGTCGAGCGCGTCGGTGCGGGCAAGCACCAGACTCCTGAGGTCCTCGGGCACACCGAGCTCGTCAATGGTGCCGGAGTCGTGAGGGTCCCGACCCCGGGCGAGCAGGAAGCTGACCAGCTCTTCGAGCCGGAAGGGGTTGCCGCCCGCCCATGCCACCACTTGGCGCACCGCGTCGCGGGGGACGGCCTGGTCCCCGCCCCGGAGTGTGTGGATCCGCTCGGCGACGAGCTTCTCGGCGTCGCCGACGGTGAGGTCCCCCAGCCGGATCCCGGTGAAGTGCGCTAGGCCGGCCAGGGCGGTGAACGACGGGCCCCCGGCGACTGGGCGGCCGGTGGCCACGATCAGGATGCGTTGCTCGGCGACGTTGCGAGCGAGCAGCTCGAGCAGAAGCTGCGAGGCCGGGTCGATCCAATGGCAGTCCTCCAGAACGAGCAGCAACGGTGCGGTGGCCGCGCATCTCCGAAGCTGATCGAGGAGGAGCGATCGCAACAGCTCGGCCCGGGCTGGCGGATCGAGGGACGCGGTCAGCTCGCTGTCGGACAGCGGCAGGTTCACCACGGGTGCGAGCAGGGGCGCGCGCTGGCTGGCCGCGCCGTCGGACGCGGCGACCGTGGCGGCGAGTTGCGCCTGCGCCTCGCGGACCGGTCGCGAGGCGTCCAGCTGGAACAGCGCCCGCCAGATCGGGTGCCATACGAGGTAGGCGGTGTCCGCGCGGTCCGCCCGGCAGGCGCCGCCGTAGGCGGCGAAACCGAGCGGCCGCGCCGCTGCGAGCACCTCGGCGACCAGGCGCGACTTGCCGATCCCGGGCTCACCCGTCATGCCGAGCACCTGGCCGCGGCCTCTAAGCACTCGCCCAAGGAGCATCCGGGCGATGCGCAGCTCCGCCGCGCGGCCAACGAAGGATCCAGGAAAGGCCGGCTCGCGCAGGAACTGGTCGGCTTGGCCGTTCGAGGTGCCCACTGCTACGCCCGCCCTGTCGATCGCCCGATTAGCCCCGATAACCTCGATGATTCAAGTATGGCTTGATACAGTCCTATATCTCTAGCTGCTCTTCCATCTCGCTTGTCCCAACCGCCGCCTCGGGAGGCGAGCCGCGATGACCATGCAGCCCGGCAACGACCTCGCCATCGAGTTGTTGAACGTCGCCCGGAACGGCCTGGAGTTCGACTTCGTGAAGCTTCAGGTCGACGATCCTCGGCTTGCAGCCGAGCCGGACAGGCCGCTGATGGTGCGCATCACGGCGTACAAGGAGCGAGTGGGTCGCGACAACGAGCTCAAGTCCGATGTGATCACCCTCGCCTCCGACCGTAGTGGCGACGTGATCGACTACTTCCGGGAGGGTCGCGAGGCGTATTCCGGCAAAGGGTTGGAAGGTGTTCTCGAGCCGCCGTACGACTGGCGAACGAACTGGAAGGACGGTCGTGCGACCATCACCCATCGGGCCCGCAGGTTCTCGCTGACCTGGCCCGGCGAGCTGTCGGTCGGGACCAGGGTCGTCCTGAGCTGGACGAGGCGCATGCGGGCCGACGACCCTCCGGAGCCAGTCCAAGCCCCCCTGTTCGTCGTCTATGTCGAAGACCATCTCCTGCCCCTGCGCCCTCAGGAACAGCCCTTGGGCGTCGCGCCAGCCATGCCCGGAGTCGCTCACGAGCCTGAACCGGAACTACGGGCTTCCGTGGACATTCAAGGCAATATCCTGGCGGGTTTCAAAAAGCCCCGCCAGGTATTTCTCTTCCTGAACTTCGGCGACGCGGAGCCGCCAGGCATGGTGCCGAGGCTGTTGGGGGCCAGGCCGGAGGACTCGGTTAGGAAGCGGGCGCGCGGCTGGCTGGGAGAGCTCATCGATCGTATCGCCACCACCAGGCAGGTGACGGAGTTCAACGACAGGTTAAAGGGGGTCAGGGACAGCGAGGCTGCGCGGGACGACCTCAAGGAGGTCTGGCTGAACGTCGCCTTCACCTACCAGGGAATCCGCCTGCTCGCGCCGGAGGAGGCGGACGCGCTTGACCGATTCGGGGAGCGGTTCGAGGCCTTCAAGGTGGGCCCGGCCGAGCGGGCATCGGACCTCGGCGACGACGAGGACAGCGCCCCGGAGCATTGGGTCGTCGGTGGACCAGGGCAGCCCGTGGTCCACGCGCTGCTCACCGTCGCGGCGGACGACGTCGAAAAGCTCAGGGCCGAGGTCATGGGCCAGGTGGCAGGCGCGTGCTCATCCGGGCTCAAGGTGGTGTGGCAGCAGCGTGGAGACGTACTGCCCGGCCAGTTCGGCGGCCGCGAGCACTTCGGGTTCAGAGAGGGAGTGTCCCAGCCTGGAATCAGGGGCTACAGCCGGCCGGCCGACAACGGGATCGAGGACAAGGACCACCCCGGGAGCAGGCTCGTCGACAAGGAGCGCTTCCTCTGCGGGAGGGAGCCGGTCGCCTGGATAGAGAACGGGTCGTTCCAGGTGTTCCGGCGGCTGGCGCAGGACGTACCCGGCTGGTTGGCGCAACTGGTGTACCAAACAGAGAACCTGCCTCCTGACCGTCAGATTTCGTCGGGCCAGCTTGCCGCGAGGCTTCTCGGCCGCTGGCCGAGTGGCGCGCCGTTCCAGCTGGCGCCCGTCCGCGACCCTCAGGGACAGCTCGCAGAGAAGGACTTCACCTACGAGACCGCGACTGACGAGTCCAGGACGACCCCGGCATGCGCCCACATCCGGAAGATGAATCCACGGGCGGGCTCCGCTGACGACGCGCACCGGATCCTGCGCCGCGGGATCCCCTTCGGGGCGGTCTATGACCCGGCAGGTGACGGAGAGTATGCCGCGGGTGCGGAGCGCGGGCTGCTCTTCAACGCATTCATGGCGGACATCGAGCAGCAATTTGAGTTCCTGCAGCGGCGAGCGCGGGTTCCCGAGCCTGACGGGCCCGACCCGCTGGTTGGCGTCCCATTCGACGGAGCCCGCTGTTGGATCTCCCGGTCGGGTGGGGCGCCTGGAGACTTCAAGCTGTGGAGACAGGTCCAGACAACGGGTGCGATCTATGCCTTCGCCCCTTCGATCCCCGGCCTCCGGACGCTGTCGGGTAACCCCCCCTGAGCACCCGCTTCGGCACTGTTGAGCTTCTATGTCAAGCAGCGGTCGTGTCAGGGGAGTTGTCGGCGTGCTGGGGAGGTTTGGGCTCGGCGAGCAGCGCCCTGTAGACGACATCAGACAGGCGGCGCTTCAGACAGCGCAGGGCTTCCCGGCGGGTCTTGCCCTCGGCCTGCTTGCGGGCCAGGTAGGCGCGCGCT
>Ga0137375_10009022_pt1 | contig 11844 bp, 8 predicted proteins | sample SagtaG_24_FD_104936 | JGI IMG/M metagenome (GOLD analysis project Ga0137375, IMG submission 104936) | Vadose zone soil microbial communities from Sagehorn Ranch, Mendocino, California, USA - Sage1_R_113_16 metaG | ecosystem: Environmental > Terrestrial > Soil > Vadose zone | place: USA... | reverse complement strand
TCACATAAGGGTACACGCAGCCGGTCGAGTACGCGACGATGCGGGAGCCGGCGAAGGCGTCGGCGACCATGGCCGGCACGAGCGCGTTCATCGCCCAGGTCAGGTCCTCGTGTCCGGAGGAGCCGAACTTGCGGCCAGCCATGAACACCACATTGGGAAGTTTCGGCAGCGCCTCGATCTGCTTGCGCTCGAGCAGGTCGGCCTCGATGCATTCGACGCCACAGTTGGTGAGGTTTTCGCGCACGCCCTTTTCGCTGAAGCGGGCGACGCCGACCACGCGCCTATCAGGCGCGGCGCGCTTGGCGAGGCGCGCGAGCGTCGGCCCGATCTTTCCCGCGACGCCGAGCACGATGATGTCGCCAGGCAGCTGTTGCAATGCGGCAGTCAACGCCTCCGAGGGCGTGGTCATCACCTCCTCGAGGTGCTCCACGTCGCGCAAGCGATCCGGCAGCGCTTCGGGGGATTGGATCACTCGGTATCCTTAGAACGGCAGCGGACGTGACCGGCGGTCGTTACAGCCGGATGCTAGCGGCTCGGCTGTTCTCCCAGCAAGGCGCGCGCCGCTGGTAAAACAGGTCCGGCGACGTACAATTGGCGATATCGAGGAAATGCCTGCGGAGGCGGCGATGAAAGTCTTCATGTTTCATCTCATGCCCTATGCCTATCTGGACATGAGCTTCAGCGACAAATATCGCTCCGCCTGGGTGGTGCTGCCGAACACCTATTTCGATCCGAAGAAAGGGCACGAGCTCTACAACCGCTATCTCGACGAGCTCGAGCTTGCCGCCGAACTCGGCTTCGACGGCATATCGGTCAACGAGCATCATCAGAACGCGTATGGGCTCATGCCTTCGCCGGTGGTTATGGCGGCTGCGCTCTCGCGCCGCACCAAGAACGCGAAGATCGCGATTCTCGGCAATGCCTTCTGCCTGCGCGAGCATCCGCTCACGCTAGCCGAGGAGCACGCCATGCTCGACTGCATCACCGGCGGGCGGCTGATCAGCGGCATGGTGCGCGGCATCGGCGCCGAGTACTACTCCATGGGCTCGAACCCGGCGTTCTCGCACGCCCGCTTTCAAGAGGCGCACGACCTCGTCATCCAAAGTTGGACGCGCCCCGGCCCGTTCGCTTTCGAGGGCAAGTTTTATCATTTCGAATACGTCAACGTGTGGCCGCGGCCCTACCAGCAACCGCATCCGCCGATCTGGGTGCCTTCGACCGGCTCGAGCGAGACGATCGAATGGGCGTCGCACCCCTCGCGCAAATACGTCTATCTGCAGACCTACAGCCCGATCGCGTCGGTGGCCCGGTTTCTCAACGGCTACCGCGAGACCGCGCAGCGCCTTCACGGATATACGGCAAACTCGGATCGGATCGGCTGGTGTGCGCCGGTCTACCTGTCCGACACCGATGCCAAGGCGCGGGCCGAGGCCGGCCCCCACATCGAGGCGCTGTTCAACAAGCTCCTGCGGCAGCCATTCCAGATGATATTTCCGCCCGGCTATCTCAGCGCTAAGTCGTTGAAGAACATGCTGAGCCACAAGCGCTCCGTCACCGGGCAGGAGCACACCATCGACACGCTCATCGAGCAGGGGATCATCCTGTGCGGCAGCCCCGATACGGTGCGCAAGCAGCTGGTGGATGCGCATCGATTGCTTGGCTTCCAGAATTTCCTGGCAATGCTGCAGTTCGCCAGCCTGCCGCGTGACCTGACCGAGAAGAACATCAGGCTGTTCGCCCGCGAGGTTCTGCCGGCGCTGCAAACGCTTACCGACAAGGAGTACGCCGGCTTGCAGACGGAGGCTGCGGAATAGCGCGGCCGCTTCGATGATACTGTGGACAACATTCCCTTTTCGAAAGAGGAGAAGAGGCGACTGCGGCCTGGGATCGCCTCGCCGAGGCGCACCATCACGAAGACACCGCCCAGACCTATCCGGGCCATCCAGAGCGTGGCCGCTATCTCATCGAACAGCTCGTGCAGCGTGACCGAGCGTGCGGCGTTGCTTGTCGCTCGGCAAGGCGCTGGTGGAAGCCATTGCAGCCTGAAATCCGGAGCTGCGCATCGCCATCATCGGTTCCGGCGGAGTGTCGCGCATGTCGTGGTGGACGAGGAGCCGCAGCTTTCTTGCCGCGATGCAGCACGTTACCTTACAGACAGCTTACAACCGGTACGGCGGACTTGCGAGGGAGTGGCAACAGCCGCATATCAAATTGCGGTCCGGGAACTGACGGGAGGATGCATCACTCCGGACCGGCAGACGGTGACGGTCCGGGCAGGGCTTTAACCGGGCTGAGCGGCTTGGTCTTGGCAATTGGCCGATGATCTTTTTCATTAAGGCCAAATTATCGGTGGCCCGGCTCGTTCACCCAAGCATCGTATGTTTATGGTAGGAAGAACGCCGCTCGGATATAAGCGCAAAACGGCGTCGCCCGAGGTTGGAAACAGGTGTCCAGCGATCCCCATCGCCCGCATTCGTGGGCGCGCGCGTTGCCTGCGCGCGTGCAGGTGTTGATCGTCCTGATTTTGATGTTCGCCGCCGGGGCTGGGGTCTGGGTCGCCAAATCGCGCACCAACAGCGATGTGCGCGATCTGGACAAGCCAGTGTTGGGTCAGCCCAAAAAGGGCGGCGGGGTGTTCTACCCGAGCCCCGCACAGTGGGCGACGCTCACGGTCGAGCCGGCGCAGCAGCGGGTGTTTCGGTCCGAGCACGTGACCGAAGGCAAGATCGCAGTCGATGAGGACCGTTCAACGCCGATCTTTTCTCCCTATGCCGGCCGGGTCCTCAAGCTTTTTGTCAAACCGGGCGACATCGTAAAGGTCGGGGACCCGCTGTTTACGGTGCAAGCCGCCGATATGGTGCAGGCGCAGAACGATTTCATTTCGGCTGCCACCGCATTGAACAAGGCACGCTCGGCGCAAAACCTGGCCGAGATCATCGATAAGCGTCAGCGCTTGCTCTATGAGGGCAAGGCGGTGCCCCTCAAAGAGGTGCAAAACGCCCGCGCCGCGCTCGATGCCGCCGAAAACGACGTGCGTTCCGCCGAGGTGGCGCTCGAGGCGGCACGCAACCGGCTGCGCATTCTCGGCAAAACCGACCGGGAAATCACCGATTTCCAGGAGAAAGGCACGATCGATCCGGCCACGCTGATCACTGCCCCGATCGCCGGGACGATTGTGCAACGCAAGGTCGGGCCCGGCCAGTATGTCGGCAGCGGGCAGACCGATCCGGTCTTCATCATCGGCGATTTGTCCACCGTCTGGGTGGTCGCCTATATCCGCGAGAACGAAGCGCCGATCGTGCGTGTCGGCCAGCCGATCTACTTCACCGTGCTCGCATATCCGGACCGCTCGTTTCCGGCCAATATCTCGTATGTGGCCGCGGCGCTCGATCCGACCAGCCGACGGCTGTTGGTGCGCGCGACCGTCAACAATGCCGAGGGACTGCTCAAGCCGGAAATGTTCGCCAGCGTGAAGATCCTCACCGGTGAAGGGGACGCCGCGGTGGCGATCCCACGCGACTCGATCATCTACGAGGGCGATACCGCCCGGGTTTGGGTGGTGCGCGAGAAGGACAACGAAAAGGCGATCGAGCTGCGGCGCATCAAAGTCGGGCTCACCAACGGCAACATGGTCGAGGTGCTCAAGGGTCTCGCCCCGGGCGATCGTGTGGTCACGAAGGGCAGTCTGTTCATCGACCGGGTGGCGTCGTCGGGTAGTGAAGCAGTCCCAAAACCAACGCAATGAACGGGATCGTCGCCTTTTCGCTCCGGCACCGCGTCTTGATGGTGCTGATGTTCGTGCTGATCCTGCTTGGCGGGATCATCGCCTTCCGCGAGCTCAACATCGAGGCCTATCCCGATCCCACGCCGCCGATGGTGGACGTAATCACGCAAAGTCCGGGATTGTCGGCCGAAGAGATCGAGCGCTACATCACGATCCCGATCGAAACGCAGCTCGCAGCGCTGCGCAATCTCACGTCGATCCGCACCATTTCGCTTTACGGTCTCTCGGACGTGAAGCTGCAGTTCTCCTTCGAGTTTACCTACGAACAGGCGCTGCAGCAGGTTCTCAATCGGCTCTCACAACTCCCTAACCTTCCGAACAACGCTCAGCCGCAGATTTCGCCGGTCAGTCCGATCGGAGAAATCTACCGATATCGGCTCGTCGGGCCACCCGGCTACAGCGTGCTTGATCTCAAGACGCTGCAGGACTGGGTGCTGCAGCGCCGATTCCGCGCGGTGCCCGGCGTCATCGACGTCATCGGATGGGGCGGCAAGACCAAAACGTTCGAGCTCGAGGTCGATTTCAACAAACTCATCGCCTATGGGCTGACGCTGCCGCAGCTGCTGCAGGCGCTCAACAACAGCAACATCAATGTCGGCGGTAACACCGTCAATATCGGCTCCCAGGCGGCAGTGGTCCGCGGCGTCGGGCTCATCCGCTCGGCGGATGAGCTGAGCAACACGATGCTCACCCAGAGCGGAGGCAACCCGGTCCTGGTCCGCGACGTGGCAACCGTCCAGGTCGGTCATAAACCGCGGCTCGGCATCGCCGGCAAGGATGCGGACGACGATATCGTCGAGGGCATCGTACTGATGCGCCGCGGCGAGCAGAGCATGCCGACGATCACGCGCGTCGAGCGCGAAGTCGAGCGGATCAACAATTTGAACATTCTGCCGCCGGGCGTGCGCATCGAGCGCATCTACGACCGTAAGGACCTGATCGAGATCACCACCCGGACGGTCCTGCACAATATGGCGTTTGGCATCTTGCTGATCTTCGCCCTGCAATGGGTGTTTCTCGGCAATTTGCGCAGCGCGCTCATCGTCGCAGCCACCATCCCGTTCGCATTGTTCTTTGCGGTCGGCATCCTCGTGCTGAGGGGCGAGTCGGCAAACCTGCTTTCGGTCGGTGCCATCGACTTCGGTCTGATCGTCGATGGTACCGTTATCATGGTGGAAAGCATCTATCGCCGTTTGGGGACGGCGGCCCCGGCGACCGGCGCAGTCGGAGCCGCCGAGGGACTCTCGGGCAAGCTTTCTGCGATCTATCTGGCCGCATCCGACGTCAACCGTTCGATCTTCTTCGCGGCCGGGATCATCATCGCTGGGTTCCTGCCGCTGTTCACGCTCAGCGGCGTCGAGGGCCACATTTTTGCGCCGATGGCGAAGACCTACGCCTATGCGTTGGTGGGAGGGCTGCTCGCGACCTTTACCGTCACGCCGGCGATCAGCGCCATCCTCTTGCCCGAGCACGTCACCGAGACGGAAACCCGGATCGTGCGGGCCTTGCTTCGCCTGTACACGCCGGTGCTGCATTTCGCGGTCGGCAATCGGGTGTTGACCTTGGCCGGCGCGCTTGCGGTCATGCTGCTTGCGGGTTTGGCTATTCGCTCGCTGGGCCTCGAATTCCTGCCCAAGCTCGAAGAGGGCAATCTCTGGATCCGGGCGACGATGCCCGCGACGATCTCGCTGGAAGAAGGCAACACCTACGTCAATCGCATGCGCGCCGTGATCGGCAGCTTTCCGGAGGTCGAATCGGTCGTCTCCCAGCAGGGGCGGCCGGACGATGGAACCGATGCGGCCGGCTTTTTCAATGCGGAATTCTTCGCGCCGTTGAAGCCGATGCGTCAATGGCGCCCCGGCGTCGAGAAGGACGACCTCACGATCGAGATCCTGCACAAGCTCGAAGCTGACTTCCCCGGCGTTGAATTCAACTTCTCGCAATATCTGCAGGACAACGTGGCCGAAGCGGTGTCGGGCGTCAAAGGCGAGAACTCGATCAAGCTGTTCGGCAACAATCTGCAGGCGCTCACCGATACTGCCAACAAGATCAAGGCAGTGCTCGCCACGGTGCCCGGCGTTACCGACCTCGCGGTTTTCACCTCGCTCGGCCAGCCGACGGTGCAGATCGAGGTCGATCGCGCGCGCGCGGCGCGTTACGGGCTTGCTCCGGGCGACATCAATGCCACGATCCGCACGGCGATCGGGGGCGAATCGGCTGGCGATCTCTATGAGCCGGGCAGCGACCGGCATTTCCCCATCGTGGTGCGGCTCGCACCGCAATTCAGGCAGAATCCGGAAGCAATCCAGAATCTCCGCATCGGCGCGCAGGGGCCCAACGGCACCACACAGATTCCGCTGAACGAGGTCGCCAACGTCAAGCTCGTGTCCGGCCCGTCCTACATCTACCGCGAAGGCCAGGAGCGATACCTGCCGATCAAGTTCAGCGTGCGCGACCGCGATCTCGGCAGCGCGATCCATGAGGCGCAGCGCAAGATCGCCCAGCAGGTGGAATTGCCAGCCGGCTCGCGCCTCGAATGGGTCGGCGAATTCGGCAATCTGCAGGATGCGATCGGACGGCTCAAGGTCGTGGTGCCGATCACGCTGGCTTTGATCGCGCTTCTGCTGTGGATCAATTTCGGCTCGCTGCCCGATACGCTGTTGGCCATGAGCGTGATTCCGATGGCCGTCGTCGGAGGCATTTTCGCTTTGTTCTTCTTGCACATCCCGTTCAGCGTCTCGGCCGCGATCGGCTTCATCGCGCTGTTCGGCATTTCGGTGATGGACGGCATCATCATCCTGTCGCAGTTCAACCAATTGATTGATGCCGGCGTGGAGCGCACCACGGCGATCCTGCGCACCGGCGAGCTGCAGATGCGCCCGGTGCTGATGACTTGCGTGATCGCGGGCGTCGGCCTATTGCCGGCGGCGATCTCCACCGGGATCGGATCCCAAGTGCAGAAGCCGCTGGCCGTCGTGGTGGTCGGAGGCATGATGCTGGCGCCCCTGGTCATTCTGATCACACTGCCCGTGCTGATCCTCTTGTTCTCCCGCCGGGCAGCGCGGCCGGCGCCGCAACAGGCGGTCGCCGCGCCGGCGGAGTGACCGGGCCGCCGCGCCGCGCACCGGGAGCTGCGCGCAAATCTGCAGCAAATGCAGCATTGATCGGAGCGGTCGCGCATGAGGTTGCTGCTGGTTGAGGACAACGAAGAGCTGGCGCAGCTGCTCAGGCAACGTCTTGCAGCTGCCGGCTATGAAACCGATCTTCTCACCGCCGCAGGCGAAGCACAGAGCGCCCTAGCGACGACCCGCTACGCCGCGATGGTTCTCGACCTCGGATTGCCCGATGGCGACGGGCTCTCGATCCTGCGCCAGATACGCCAGCGCGAGGATCCGCTTCCGGTTCTGGTGCTCACCGCCCGCGGCGGCTTGCAAGATCGCGTCAGCGGTCTGCGCAGCGGCGCGGATGACTATCTGGTCAAGCCGTTCGCGTTCGAGGAGCTGTTGGCCCGCCTCGAAGCACTTCTACGTCGCCCTGGCCAGTTGCTCGGACGCTCGCTGCAAATCGCCAACCTCACGTTTGATACCGAAAGTCGGCAGGCTTTCATCGATGACAAGCCGCAGGTCCTCTCCGCGCGCGAGACGGCTGTGCTCGAAATCCTCATGCGTCGCAAGGACCGCGTTGTCTCCAAGAAGCTGGTTGAAGATCACATTTTCGGCCTGTCCGGCGATGTCGCCTCGAATGCGGTGGAGGTCTACATCCATCGGCTTCGCAAACAGCTGTCGGAGCGCGGCGCCAAGGTGCAAATCCATACCATTCGCGGCGTCGGATACCTCATTTCCGAGGAAAAGGCGGCGTGATTTCATTCAAATCGATCTTCTCGCGGATCATTTTCTTCCACGTGATTGCGCTGGTGATCACCGCGATTGTCATGCCGGTGGTGCTCTACTGGTTCTTCAAATGGGCGGCAAACGACTTGCACGACCAAGCCATGCGCGAACAGGCACAGCTGGTCGCGCACTACCTCGTGTTGGGGGCAGATGGCAGTTGGAAGCTGGATCTGCCGCCCGCGCTCGAGGACATCTACTCGCAAGCGGTCGGACGCTACTCCTATGCGGTCGTCGACGACACCGGCCGGGTTCTGTTTTCTTCGCGCAAGGACCGATCGCCGATATTTTCCGCGGATCCGCGTGCCTCCAATGTCACGTACCTGGACACGCGACACGGGAATGCGGCCATCTCCGGTGTCAGCGTCGCCAAGGAGATGGATGGACACAAGGTCTGGGTTCAGGTCGGAGAGGATCTCGCACACCGGGACGTCATCGTTGACGACATCGTTGCCGATTTCTTCAAACGCGTGGGGTGGATCACGCTGCCCGTGCTGCTGTTTCTGCTGGCGATCGACATCGTGATTTTCCGCCGGGCATTGCGGCCGCTGCTCAATGCGTCGGAACTCGCGAAGAAAATCAATCCGCGGCGAACGGACATCCGTCTGCCGCCCAAGGAAATGCCGAAAGAAATCTTGCCGCTGGTGGAGGCCGTAAATCAGGCGCTCGATCGACTCGAAGCCGGATTCCGCGTGCAGCGGGAGTTTACCGCCGACGCGGCGCATGAATTACGCACCCCGCTGACGATTCTGCGTAGCCGCATCGACACCTTGGCCGATCGCGGGATATCCAAGGCGCTGCACAAAGATATCGAAGGCATGGCACGCATCGTGAATCAGCTGCTCGACATTGCCGAACTGGAGACTTTCTCGATCGATCCGCTGGAAAAGGCGGACCTGCGAGCAGTCTCTGCCGAGGTCGCGGAGTTCGCCGCCCCACTGGCGCTGGCGCAAGGCAAGAACATCGCTTTGAGCGGCAGCGAGGCGCCGGTCTGGGTCAGCGGGAATGCGGAGATGCTGTCGCGGGCGATTCGCAACCTCGTCGAGAATGCCATCAACCATTCTCCGCCGGGGACGACGGTCGAGATCGTCGTTGAAGACAGCGGCATGGTGCGGGTGCTCGACGAGGGCCCCGGAATCAAAGAGGAAGAACGCGAGTTGATGTTTCAGCGCTTCTGGCGACGCGACCGGCGACGGACAGGAGGTGCCGGATTGGGACTCTCGATCGTCCAGCGCATCGCCGATGCCCATGCCGCAACAATCAGCGTCGACAACCGTCCGACCGGCGGCGCAACGTTCTCGCTCGGCTTTGTGCGCGTCGGCTGATTGTCACGCCAATTCGCGGCTCTCCGGTTCGCCGTGTGGCGGCTGCGTCATCCACACCGCAAGCACCCAAGCGGTCCATAGGGACGCGAAGTAGAGGGCAAGGAAGACGATCAGGCTGACTTGGCCGCCGAACTCGAATTCGGTGACCCAGCCGATCGCATAGGCGGCGAGATCGCCGGCGATCATGAATACCACGTAATAGGCGATGAGAAGCACGATGAATTCCCTCGGATTTGATTGCGTGGATCCGCCAACGAGGTTGAACGAGACGCGGCCGCATTTCGGCGCGCGACCAATACTTTTCATTATTTGCTTACACCCACCTGACGGCGCCGTCGAAAACATGCGTACAGCGCCGTCGCGGCACCACGCTCACGCAACCGTGATCCGATGTTCAGCTTGGCTTCAGCCGCCGGCACTAGCATCGCGGCCGGGTGGATGGCCTACGGAGGAGACGGATCGATGTTTCGAAGAATGGCCATTGCTCTTACCGTCACGACCGCGGTCGTTGCTCTCACGCCGACCATCGCAGCCGCTCGCGGCGGTCATGGCGGCGGACACGGCGGTCATGGTGGCGGACACGGTTTCCATGGAGGCGGACACGGCTTCCATGGCGGCTTCCACGGGATAGGGCACCACGGCGGTGTCCGTGTTGGTCACTTCCGCGGGTTCAGCCGCTTCCATCACGTCGGCCATTTCCGCCGCGGCTTTCGTGGATTCGGCGTTTATGCCTATTCCGGCTATTACGGCTGCTGGCGCTGGGTCCCGACCCGCTGGGGCTATGTGAGAGTCTGGGTCTGCTGATCGCTGGCCCAGGTATCGGGCAGCGGGTTCCGCTCTCGTCCACGTAAGCGCTGCTCATCACTGGCCCGCCGGTGTGCGTAGCCCGTGCCAGGCATCGCGCACCTGGTGATAGTGGACCTCGGGCGCGTAATCCGGCGTGTTAAGCCCGAGCGTCTTGACGTCGAGGCGGCCGGTGGCGCTGAGCAGCGCATAGGCGGCGATCACGACGTCGCGTTGCGCGCCGATCAGCCGCGCGCGTGCGAGCGTGAGGTCCTGTTGGGAATTGAGGACATCGAGCGTCGTGCGCTGTCCCGCCCCCGCTTCTTTCTGCACGCCGGCGAGCGCAATGCTGGCGGCGCGCACCTCCGCTTCGGCGGCGGCGAGCGCAACCTTCGCCCCTTCGTACGTGACCCAGGCGCCCAGCACCGCGGTCTGGGTCTGATTACGGATGAGCTCCAGCACCATGCGCGCCTGCATCGCGATTTCTTTCGCCTGACGGATCTGCGAGGCCGCGAGCCCGCCGTCGTAGATCGGCACGTTCGCCGTTCCCAGCAGCGAGGCGATGTCGCTGCGCTTGGTGGTCAACGTGGTGTCGGTCTCCCATTGGCGCTGCACGCTTCCCTGCACCGCCAGGTTCGGCCACAAGCTGGCCTCGGCGACCTTGGTGCCGAGCTGGGCGACGTCGATGTCGTACATCGCCGCGAGAATAGCGGGATGCTCCTTGCGGCTGATCGCGATCGCCTCCTCGCGCGAGCGCGGCAGCAACCGGTCGATCGACGCCGGCGGCACCAGCCGGCCGGGCGGCGCGCCGATGACCTGGGCGTACAGCGCCTGGCTGATCGCAAGCCCCACCTCGACTGCATTGAGATCGGCAAGCCCGCGGCTCAGCCGCGCCTCCGCCTGTGCCACGTCGGTCGGCGTCACGTCGCCGCCCTCCAGACGTTTCTTGGTGGTTTCGAGCGTCTCGCGGAGAAACGTCACGTTGATGCGTTGCGCCTCCACCAAGCTCTGGTTGGCGAGCACGTTGGTATAGGCGGTCACGGCGTCGAGCAGCACGCCTTGGCCGGTGTTGCGCAGCGCTTCGCGTCCCGAGAGCACCTGCGCCTCCGATTGGCGCACGGTATTGGCGGTCCTGAAGCCATTGAACAGGACCTGCGTCACCGTGAACCCGATGCTCCAGGTGCGCAGCGTCGCAGTTTGAATAGTGTTGTCGGGAAGTAGATTGCGCACCCCCTGCAGGCCACCGGTCAGGGTCGCCAAGAGTTGCGGCCGGTATCCGGAGAGCGCCTGAGGGACGCTTTCGTCGGTCCCGCGCAGCCGCGCGCGCTCGGCATTGAGTTGCGGATTGCCTTGATAGGTGCGCACCAGCGCTTCCGGCAGCGTCTCCGCGCGCACGGGGTCGGGGAGCGCAACAGTCAGACCAGCCGCAAGAAGCGCGGCGCAACCGCGGCGAAGAGCGCAGCGCGCCGCCAGCGCGGCGATGGCGCACGGTCGGCCGTTCGCACTCAATACGCTGCCCTCTACGCGCATCGACACGACCCGAACTTCGACAGTGAGCTTAAGATGCCCCCACGGGAACCATTGCAGTTCCCGCCCCCGGCCGCCAGTTTGCTCATGAACGTGCCGGGGGACGGCATTAGTCCCCTGAAATTGCGGCTTAAACCGGTCCGGATCGGGCCCATTCCGGGCGGTTCGGGCAATTTGACATCCTATGCACAGGCGGGTTTTTCTCCGCCCGTTCGTAAGCCGCCAGTAAGGAACCCGGACCGGATATGGCCAATCTCGTCTATCGCCGGCAGTTCACGGTCGAATGGGGTCATTGCGACCCGGCCGGCATCGTATTCAACAGCCGCTTCTTCGAGTTTTTCGATTGGAGCGCGTGGCGGCTGTTCGAAACGGCGCTCAACGTCCGGCCGAGCGAGTTGGCTAGCGTCTTCGGCATCGTCGGAATCCCGCTGGTCGACGCCAAGGCTCGCTTTCTCAAGCCGGCCAAGTTCAACGATGTGGCGGACATCGCCTCCGAGGTGAGCGAGTTCAGGCGATCGAGCTTCGAGGTGGCGCATCG
>Ga0137375_10009014_pt1 | contig 11850 bp, 9 predicted proteins | sample SagtaG_24_FD_104936 | JGI IMG/M metagenome (GOLD analysis project Ga0137375, IMG submission 104936) | Vadose zone soil microbial communities from Sagehorn Ranch, Mendocino, California, USA - Sage1_R_113_16 metaG | ecosystem: Environmental > Terrestrial > Soil > Vadose zone | place: USA... | reverse complement strand
TGGCTCCGTCCGAGCCGAGTTGCTCTGCGTGAGCAGCAGCCCAGGCAGACCCGCGATGTGATCGCCATGCACGTGGCTGATCAGGATCAGGTCGATGCCCTTGATGCCCCAGCCCAATGTTCTAAGGCTGATCTGCGTGCCCTCGCCGCAGTCGAACAGCACGAGGTGATCGGCATACCGAATCAGGACGCTCGAGAGCCACCGAGTCGGCAGCGGCATCATTCCGCCCGTTCCCACAAGCGCGATGTCGAGCACCATCGCCCACATTATTGACGCCCCAGCGTGGTGGTTACTCCTTGATGGGCCAGGAAATCTCCAAGCTACGGCCGAACGTACAGGACTGCCGATCCATCAGTCCTGGTCCTCTTGTGCAACACGTGCCTCGGCGCTGAAAACATCGGGTCACGTGTCGCTCGCCAGCCTGCTCTTCCTGATCGCAACTGCGCTCGCGGGCGCGGCTGTGGTGCTGCGCGTGCGGCATCGTCTCGCCGCAAGCTTGCGCAAACTGGAACGCCAGGCCGCAACACTCGCCGAGCAGGCCGAGTTGCTCGACCTGGCGCATGACGCGATCCTGGTCTGGGATCTCCGATCTGGCGAAATCCGCTTCTGGAACCGGGGTGCCGAAGAGGTTTATGGCTGGCGGCGCGACGAAGTGCTGGGCCGAACGCCGCAAGCGGTGCTCAACACGCAGTTTCCGCAACCGCTTGCCGAGATCAACGCCGATCTCGTGCGTGACAAGCGCTGGGAAGGTGAGCTCGTCCACACGCGCCGTGACGGCACGGCGTGGTCGTCGCTAGCCGCTGGGCGCTGCAACTCGATCGCGCTGGTCAGCCAAGCTCTGTGCTCGGCATCAACAGCGACATCACCGATCGCAAGCGTGCCGAGGCCGCGCTCGAGCACCAGGCACTCCACGACGCCTTGACCGGACTACCCAATCGCAGCTTGTTTCGAGCGCGACTGGAACGCGCGCTGGAACATGCCGGGCGCGGCAAGCGACGCGTGGCCGTCTTCTTCCTCGACCTGGATAACTTCAAAGTCATCAACGACAGTCTCGGACATCAGGCGGGCGATGATGTGCTGATCGAGGTCGCGCAGCGCGTGCGCGGCTGCTTACGCGCATACGATGTCGTTGCTCGCTTCGGCGGCGACGAATTCACCGTGCTGCTGGACGAGATCGAAGTTGAATCCGAAAGCGAGCTCGTGGCCGACCGCATCCTGGAGGCGCTGCGCGCGCCGATTCGGGTCGGCGATCGTGACGTCTTTGTCAGCGCGAGCCTCGGCATGGCACTGAGCACGCCGCGCCAGTCACGACCGGATAGCTTGCTGCGCAACGCGGACGTCGCGATGTACCAGTCCAAGTCCAATGGTAAAGCTCGCCATTCGCTATACGACGGGCGGCTGCAGAAGCTGGCCATGGAGCGCCTCGAGCTGGAGACGGATCTGCGCCAGGCGCTCGAGCTCGATCAATTCGAGCTGCACTATCAGCCGATCCTGTCGCTCGACGACGGTCGCGTCGCCGAGGTCGAAGCGCTCATACGCTGGCGTCGGCCCGGCTTCGGTCTCGTGTACCCGACGAGCTTCGTCTCTGTTGCCGAAGAGACCGGACTGATCGCGCCGATCGGTCGCTGGGTCCTGCGCGAGGCGTGTCGGCAGGCGGCGGAGTGGAGTCGCGACTCGGCTGAGCTGGTGATGAGCGTGAACCTGTCGGCGCGCCAGTTCCGGGATCCTGGGCTGCTCGGCGACATCGAACGCACGCTGCGCGAGACAGGCCTCGCGGCGCCGTTGCTGAAGCTCGAGATTACGGAGAGCGTCGCGATCGACGACGTAGAGACGACGCTGGGCAAGCTGCAGGCACTCAAAGCCCTTGGCGTACAGCTGGCCATCGACGATTTCGGCACCGGCTACTCCTGGCTCGGCTACCTGAAGCGCTTTCCAGTGGATGCATTGAAGATCGACCGGTCGTTCGTCCAGGGCATGGGCCAGGACTCGCAGGACGCAGCGATCGTCCAGAGCGTCGTGGCGCTGGCCAGGACGCTGCATCTGAGCGTGATTGGCGAGGGGATCGAGAGCCCAGCGCAGGCAGCGCATTTGCGTCAGCTGGGCTGCGATCGTGGCCAGGGCTTCCTGTTCGCTCGTCCTCAGCCGGCCGAAGCAATCGGCGCACTGCTGCACCAGGCCGAACGCCTCGCCGCGTAGGTTCCTCATACCATTGCGACCGATGGCAGGTCGGCTCGCAGGGAAAGTGGCAGTCGTGACGGGCGCTGGCTCACGCGCCGCTGGCATCGGCAACGGCAAGGCGGCCGCGATTTTGTTCGCCCGCGAAGGCGCGTCGGTGCTGTGCGTCGATCAGCTCACGGACCGCGCCGCCGAGACAGTGGCCTCGATAGCGGACGAGGGCGGCACGGCCTCGGTTTTCGAATGCGATGTCTCGAAACAGGCCGACTGTCAGCGTATGGCGGCCGCGGCCGTCGAACGCTACGGTCGGCTCGACATTCTCCAGAACAACGTCGGCATCCCGTCGGATCAGCCCCTGGCTGATATCACCGAGGATGCCTGGGACCGCGTCATGGCCGTCAACGTACGCAGCATGGTCCTGGCCGCTCAAGCGTCAGTGCCGTACATGGCCGCCGGCGGCAGTGGCTCGATCATCAACATCTCGTCGATCGCTGGACTGCGCGCGTACCCCGCGCGCTCGACGGCGTATACGACCAGCAAAGCGGCAGTGGTCGGGCTGACGATGGCGTTGGCCGGCCAGCTCGGCGGGCAACGCATTCGCGTCAATTGCATCGCGCCGGGCCAGGTGTTCACGCCGCTGATTGCCGAACGCATCGACACTCAGGGACGAGAGCGCCGCGCAACCTCGGGCCTTATTAAAGATGAAGGGACGGCCTGGGACATCGCCTGGGCCGCGGTCTACCTGGCCAGCGACGAGGCGCGCTGGGTGACCGGCCAGGTGCTCACCGTCGACGCCGGGATCACGATCACGATTCCCGGCAATCGGTACGGATAAGAAAGGGGTTTGGCATGGCATCTGATACACGCGGGCCTGGTGGACAGCGCCTCAGTCGTCGAGGCTTCGTACGTACGGTCGGTGCAGGCGTGGCCTTGTCGGCGTTGGCGCCGACGCTGCTGGCGCCCATCGGCAGGGCAGCGCCGGCTCGCGCCGCCGCGACGCCAGGCGTACTCGTCGTTGGACTGGTTGCGGAGCCGACCTCGCTCGATCCGGGCCAGCTGACCGATATCAACTCCATGAAGCTCCTGGGTGCGATGTACGACACCCTGGTCCGCTTCAAGCCGAATTCATTCGACATCGAACCGAGCCTCGCAACGTCCTGGGACAGGTCGGCCGACGGCCTGTTGTACACGTTCAAACTCCGCTCCGGAGTGAAGTTCCACGATGGCACCGACTTCAACGCCGATGCGGTGAAGTTCACCTATGACCGGTTGCTCGACCCCACGCACCCGTATGCGGACACTGGCCCATTCCCGTTCGCACCGGGTTACTACGGCTCCATCGCCGAGAGCATTGTCGTCGATCCACTAACCGTCCAGTTCCGTCTCAATCGCGAGGACTCGGCGCTGCTGGATGCCTTCACACTGAATACCGGTCGGATCGTCAGTCCGCAGGCTGTGAAGACCTCGCGCAAGGACTTTGCCCAGAATCCCGTCGGTACCGGGCCGTTCAAGTTCGCCGGCTGGGATCACAACGTGCGCATCACGCTCAACGCCAATCCTGACTACTGGGATGGCGCGCCAGCCCTGCAGCAGATGATCTTCCGCCCACTGGCTGACGAGCAGACACGCATTACCGAGTTTCTGTCCGGTGGCGTCGACGTGATCTTCGACGTCCCGCCCGACAACATCGATCAGGTCAAGAACACCGCCGGCGCGCTGTTTCTGGCGCAGCCCGGCCCACACGTGTGGTGGGTGACGCTAAACACCAAGAAGCCGCCGTTCGACAATGTCCTGGTGCGTCAGGCAGCTAACTTTGCTATCAACAAGGACGCGCTCACGCTGGATATTCTCAAGGGCACCGGCACGCCATCGGTGGGACCCATTCCGCCAGCCATCACCTGGGCGTATACCGACCAGGTCGCCCAGTACAACTACGATCCGGATCGGGCGCAGGCGCTACTGCAGCAGTCGGGCGTGCTGTTGCCGATCAATGTCACCTTCTGGGTAACGGAGTCTGGATCGGGCATGCAGTCGCCCAAGACGATGGGCACCGCGATTCAGGCTGACCTTGCGGTAGTCGGGATCAACGCGCAGATCCAGACCTTCGAATGGGGCGCGTTCCTGAACAAGTACGGCACCGGACTCGCCGATGAAGCCGCGATGGCCGAGTTGTCGTGGATGTTCGATTCCGGCGATCCGGCCCACATGCTGCCCAACAATCTGTATGGCCCGGCCTGTTCGCCCAAGGGATTCAATGGCGGCTGCTATCAGAACCCGCAGGTCGACGGCCTTCTCGAGTCGGCGCTCAAGGTGTACGACCGGGACCAGCGTGGCGCCATCTACAAGCAGATTCAGCAGATCGTCGCCGCCGACGCGCCGTGGATCTTCGTCGACAATCAGATCCAGAACGCGGCGATCTCGACGCGCGTGAGCGGCCTCGACCTGCACCCGTCGTTCTACATGACGTTCCTGAATCGTATCTCGGCGGCCTGAACCCGGCGCGTGCATCGCTATCTCGTCCAGCGGCTCCTGCTTGTCGTGCTGGTGCTGCTGGGCGTGTCCTTGCTCGTGTTCATCCTGACGCGGCTGACGCCGGGCGATCCAGCGCGGGTGCTGCTCGGGCCGCGCGCGACCGAGGAGCAGGTAGCTCAGCTGCGGACGGCGTACGGTCTGGACCAGCCGTTACACATGCAGTACGTAACGTGGCTGGCGCGCGTCGTCCGCGGCGATCTCGGCGAGTCGATCCAACTCCACCGCCCGGTCTTGGGCGAAGTCGTGGAGCGCTTCCGAGGCACCCTCATATTGGCCGTGGCCGCGATGATCATCTCGTTCACCGTCGGCATCGTCTTCGGTGTAGCGGCGGCACTTCGCGCAAACACCGCGCTGGATCGCGCCCTGATGAGCCTGGCCCTGCTCGGCATCAGCATGCCCCCATTCTGGGTCGGCCTGATCCTGATCATCGCGTTCACCCTCGGTCTACGTTGGCTGCCAGCCACCGGCATGTTCTCGCCGACTGGCGGCGGCGATCTGCAGGACCTGCTGGTGCACCTGGTCCTGCCCGCGGTGAGCCTGGCCGTGGTGCCCCTAGCCGTGATCGCGCGCCTCACGCGCGCCAATGTCCTCGAGGTGCTCAATCAGCTCTATGTGCGCACTGCGCGGGCCAAGGGCCTGCATTCGCGCACGGTCGTGCTGCGCCACGTGCTGCGCAACACACTGATCGGCACCGTCACGATCCTGGGACTCGAGACAGGCTGGCTGCTTGCTGGCACGGTCTACATCGAGACGGTCTTTGCCTGGCCAGGCATCGGTGCGATGCTCGTCAACGCCATCCTGCAGCGGGACTACCCCCTGGTTCAGGGTGGTGTTCTGCTCGTGGCGGCGATCTACGTGCTGATCAACCTGAGCACGGACATCCTGTACCTGTACCTGGATCCGCGGTTGCGCCATGCCTGAACTGGCGGTGGCACTCCCCGCCCCGTCTCGTGCGCCCGTCGCTTCTTCCTGGCGACTTCGACTGCTGGACCGGCCACTCCTCAGCATCGGCGTGGCGCTCGTACTGCTGATCGTGTTGCTTGCCCTGATCGCACCGCTGCTGCCACTGCGCGATCCAAATGTCACTGCGCCAGCCAGAAGGCTGTCCGGCGCCGGCGTGAATGGTTACGTCCTGGGCAGCGATCAACTCGGCCGCGACTTGCTCAGCCGCCTGCTCTGGGGCGCCCGCGTCTCCATCACCGTTGCGCTGGTCGCAGCCGGGGTGGCCTTCGTCGCCGGTGGCTCGATCGGACTGCTCGCTGGTTTCTACGGCGGCGTCGTCGACAACGTGCTGATGCGCCTGATCGACATCCTGATGGCCTTTCCGTACGTGCTGTTGGCCATTGCACTGGTCGCTGCGCTCGGCCCAGGCCTGCTGAACGCGTTGATCGCGATCGCCGTCGTCAACATTTCGTTCTATGCCCGCGGCGTACGCGCCGCGGTGCTCGTCGTGCGCCACATGGCGTTCATCGAGGCGGCTCGGGCGCTCGGCGCGCGCGATGTGCGCATCCTGCTCAAGGAGGTGCTGCCCAGCGTGGCGCCGCCGCTGCTGGTCTTCGTGACGCTCAACATTGGCGCGCTGATCGTGGAGACGGCGGGTCTGAGTTTCATCGGGCTGGGCGCCCAGCCACCCACCGCTGACTGGGGCACCATGCTCGCCGACGGGCGCCAGTTCATGATGACCGCGCCGCACGTCGCCGCAATTCCCGGCCTGGCGGTGCTCGCCCTGGTCTGGGGCCTGAACATGGTCGGCGATAGCCTGCGCGACATGCTCGATCCGACGCTTGCACACGCCACGCGCTAACTGTTCTTTGACCCTCTGAGAGCGCTGCGTTAGCCTGGATCCCCGGCGCCTGCATTGGGCGACCGAGCTCGAGGAGTACGCCAGGCTTGGATTCAGTGGTGCGCTCGACCGGCTCCTGAACTACGAACAGGTCGACGACTCGGCGTTGGATCAGCGGCTTGCCACGGTCCAGATCGACCTCAGCAACGTCGAAGGTGCGCGTCTGTGGTGGCTCACCCGCATATGAGACGGCTACACCCTCAGGTAGTCACTTTCGCAGACTCTCGTCAATGATGGGAACTGCTCGCGCCTGGTACACCAGCCTCGGCGTATCACCGCGCGCTACCCGCACGCCAATGACAATGCCAGCAACGGCGATGACCAATCCGACTAAGCCCAGTGTCGATCCGACCCACCCCTGATTGAGAAAGCTCAGTACCTGATCCACGTAGCGAAGCGAAGTTTACTGAGCCTTCAAGACCTGCGTGGACGTGCAGCCGCAGGGGGCACCTCCAGATAGGATCACCTGGCAGGCTCCCCAGGGATGGGCAGGGTGGAGCATCGTCCCCGTCTTGCACTGCGGACAGCGAGGGTTCGAGCCCTCACGCGGCTGAATCGGTGGGGCGTCATACCAGCCGTCGTCCTTGGGCGTGTCCGCCAGCTCCAACGTTGCGGATTCGGTAAACGCCGACCCCTTAGTGCCGTCCACGTCCAGTGGGCGGCGCGAGCCTGCCAATCGTGCCCGAGCAGCTTTGCGTGCGGTACAATGCACAGTGCGGGGACCGCGCTGTGACTTACTACCGCGCACTTTTCAAGGCTAAGAGGGCTAGCTAAACGAACAGGGTCTGAACTCAGACAGTTCGCTTGCTATCGGGGCATTAGCTCAGCGGGAGAGCACTTGCCTGGCAGGCAAGGGGTCGGCGGTTCGAATCCGCCATGCTCCACCCAATTCTGAACTCAAAAGAGCCGTCCAGGAGACCACTCCGGGCGGCTCTCCCGCTGTTCTGACCACCCAATTACCACCGGAGGGGTAAGATGGTGGTCGGTGCCTACGCTGCTCGAACTGCTGTGGCAACACGTCGACCGCGGCGGCGATCACTGGTTGTGGCAGGGTGCCGTGAGCTCCGAAGGCTACGCCTTGTTCACCTACCTGGGTGTGACACGTCACGCCCACCGCTGGGTGTACGAGGAGACCGTTGGTCCGGTACCCGAGGGCGCGTATGTTCTGCAGCGCTGCGGCGTTCGTTTGTGCATGCGGCCAACTGATCTGTACGTTGGCGACCATGCCCAGAGCATGCGGCAGCGGGATACGTTCGGCCGCACAGCGCGCGGGGCAAGGCACGGGTCCAAAACTCGACCAGGCCGCGTAATTTCGGGCGAAGACCACTGGGACAGCCGCCTCGACTGGCCGGCGGTCCGCGAGATCCGTGCTCGCCACGAGGCTGGCGAATCCACGCGCGCTCTTGCCGGTCGCTACGGCGTTCGTCAGAACACGATTTGGAAGATCATCAGCGGCCGCGCCTGGAAGGAGCCGCCTCAAGCCTCAGAGTCCCCATAGCCAAGTGCGCGATCAATCTGTGCGGTGGCAAAGCGTAACAGCTCGTCCGGCGGCTGCTGGTACACATTGGCAGTCAACTCGTAGCGAGTGTGGCGCATCAATTCCTGAGTCACCCGGGATGCTACACCGCTGCTAAGCAGCAAGCCGGCGAAGTCATGCCGGAGACTGTGCGGGCTGCGATGCTCGAGGCCGGCGCGTCTGAGCGCAGCGCTGAAAGCGCGGTTGACATTACGTGGCTCGATCAGTGTGCCGACGGTGGTGGTAAATACAAAGCCTTCGCCACTGCCTTTCCAGTTCGAGCCCGCGCGCGAACGATCTTCGTCCTGTTGTTGCCGGCGATCGACCAGCGCGTCCATCACGATCCTGGCTATTGGCTGCGCGCGGTTGCCCTCGTCCGACTTCGCACCTTCGCGCACGAGCAAGCCCTGACCTCTGACCCGATTGACGCGACGCTGAACCACCAGAAAGCCTTTAGCAAAGTCAATGTCATCCCAGCGAAGGCCCACAGTCTCGCCCCGGCGGAGGCCAACCCCGAGCCAGAGCAGGGCGAAGGCTCGCAGCAGCGGCACGTCGTCGAAAATGGCCAGAAAACTCCGAGCATCCTCCAGACTGGGAGCGGCGCGTTTAGATCGCCGACCACCCTGAGGAGCCTCGACATGCTCGGCGGGATTATCGGCAAGGTGGCGCCGTTGGACCGCCACCGTTAGCGCTGTACGGAGGCGAATGAGCGCCGACTGACGCGTGCGCAGTCCGACACCGGCACCTTTGAGTTGTTCGCGCCAGCGCTCTATATGTTCGGCCCGCAGCCGATCCAGGCGAATATCGCCGAGTTGAGGCGTGATGTGCCGCCTGACGAGCACCTCGTAGAGTTCGTACGTGGTCGGCTCCCGGTTGGGTTTGATCACGTGCTCCAGCCAGTACAGGAGCCACTCGCCTAGAGGCATCTGCCGTCCGCTCGGGGCGACGCCGGCCCTCACGTCTGAACGATAGTCCTCCATCTGGTCGACAACTGCACGCCTGGTCTTGCCATAAAAGGACTTGCGCGTGCGGCGTCGGTGCCCATCCAGACCCCGTTGGTAACCGAGGTCTAGTCGTCCCTCCCATCGACCATCGGGCCGTTGATGGACCGTGCCCTCACCGCTCCCACGCGCGTGCCGCCGGCGCCGGTGAGGTGCGGGCTGGGACCCGCTGGTCATCGCCCCCTGTTCCGCCAGCTGTCTTCAATTTTCGGGAACTCGGTCGGCACTGTCCGATCGATCCTATCCTCGGGAGGATCGTGACCTGGAGCACCAACCGGCCCGTCAATCAACTCCTCCAACCGACGTCGACTTATGAGGACACGTGCTCCGACGCGCAATGTGGGCAGTTGGCCACTTCGGGCCGCCTCGTACGCCTTACTCACAGAAATTCCCAGCATTCGAGCTGCCTGTGGAATCGTGAGCGTGAGCGGCTGGCGGTCGTCTGAACGTGCTGGATCGATGCTGCGCATGGTTCTCTCCTCTACCGAATCCGTTAGCCGCGCAAGCCAGTATCGGCCTTCGCGACAACGCTGAACTCTCGGGTGGATTGGGTTCCGGTCCGGGAATCTGTACTCTCGTGATGGCGCGGGGGTGGCAGCCAGCACATTCGCGCCGGTTCTAACGCCCATGGGGCCGCCGGCGAGCGCCAGATGGGCCCCAGGACACCTTCGCGGCATGCCTGGATATGGTTGGTGGTCGTCAGGAAGACCGAGAGAGGTGCAGCGCTGTGGCGCTGTTGCGCCAGGTACGCCTGGTGCGCAAACCGAGCTTCGGCAAGCTCGCTCGTCGTCACGACCAGGAGGGTGGGGAAACTCTGATAGTCGCGTTTGTAGGCGCCCGAGTTGCGATAACGGTAGTAGGTGGTCAGCTTGGCGGCGTACTGAGCTGGCTTCTCAGTGCCACGGTCGTACTCGAGGAAGAAGCCGAACCTCCACGGTCCGCGTTGGTGGCAACCGTAGCCGTCCGGACGGAAGCGCCCGCGCGAACACGCTGCGGCTGAGCGCCATTCGATAAGCGCTTCGTAGCCCGCACGGCTGGACACCTGCATGGCCGCGGCGGCAAGGTCGACGAAGATCGCATTTGCACCGAGCGTGTGCTGAAGATGCCGAAAGAAGCGTCGCCGGCTGTCGTCGCTAACTATGACCCCGTGTCGTCGCCGGGCGAGCCCAGCGGGCACCAGGAGCCGACGAGCAGCTTCCCGTCGACCAGGCTCAGTGAGCTCGATCAGTCCGAGACGCTGGACCCGAGCGCGCGTTGGTCCGTCGGTGTCGTGCGGCAGGTAGCTGGCCACTGTGCGGAGCCAGCCGCATTCGAGCAACTCCGCCTCCAGACGAGCGATGCGCCCGGCCGAAGTACGGAGCAGCGAGGCGAGCTGCTGCTGGGTCAGCAGTGGGTGGCGCGCGACCAGAGCGAATAGCTCGTCGACGTGGCCTGGCGATCGTCGGTCGTCGTCACCAGTGCTGGCCAGCCCGGCCTCGCAGTCGAGCACGCGGGCACGCAACGGTCGGTCGTCAGCGCGGCGTGCCAGATCCTGGAGCAGCGACCGCCACGCCTGGACCCGCGCTCCTGAAAAGCGCGACGGGGTCGCGTTGCCGATGATCAGGACTGGTTCGTTCTTTTCCTCTTCAGTGGGCGCCATTCGGCGCAATTCGATGAGCGCTTGCAGCGTGGGGCGGTAGCTGGCCAATGGCGCGGTGCCGATGTCTGGCAAGAGCAACAACCGTAGCGGCTGCCCGTCGTCACTCTGGCGGCTCTGCAGCACCGCCGCGGCGGGCAGGCGGATGCGTCGCCTGCGCCCGCCTTCGGCCGGGGTGATGGTTCGGATCCACGGATGCTCCCAAGTACACACGCGCACTGGCAGATCGAGGCCACTGGCCACCTGCGCCAGCAATCGATAGCAGGCCACGAGCAGCGGAACGTCGCGTTGGCGGGCCGGGTCGCGCCAGCGTTCAGGTTCGCCGTACGGCATCTGGCGTGCGCCTCCGGTTGGTGCTGTCAGGCGTCGGCTTGCGACGAACGCACGCCCAACGGCAGTGAGCATCCACAGGCGAACAGGACGCGAGCCCAGCAGCGGGCCGAGTCTGGACGCCTGATCGTGCGCCAGGCCTGCTCGACGAAGTCGAGCTAGCAGCTGAGCTGTCGTCACCGCCTGACGATGGCCAAGCAAGACGCCCAACACATCGGTTGGCATGCGGGGGCAGCATGCGAGCAGCTGGAGCGCCGCCCGAGCCGAAGGTCCGATGCGCGTCCCTCGCATCGGCTCCGGTGATGACGTCATCCCCCAGGAACGTCCGCCCCAGCAACGATTGTCCCGGCTGCGGGCGCACCCGTATCAGGAGTAGCAGGTGCGACAGGTTTTGCAGCTTCATCAGCACCCTCGGTTTCTGCCGGGCGCTGTGGACCGCGAACGCGCTCCAGCGCGGATTGGAGGTCGAGTTCAACGTCCAGGACGTCACGACCGTAGCGCTCCGCGGACAGCCGCGCGAGGCGCACGGCGAGGTGTTCATTGCCCTCGGGTGGGGGCTCCAGCTGCACGCTGAATGCAGGGAGGCGCTCGCCGGTGCGCACGTCGGTCACCCGCGCGTAACAGTGGTAGTGGCCCAGTTCGAGCAGGTCCTGGGCGTCGAGGCCACCCCCGAGCTCCTCGGCGAGGTAGGCCGCGTCTTCGGCGCTGGTGTGGAAGGCGAACAGGCCGTCCAGGTTCGAAAACACCGAGGCGCGCAGGTCGCGAGTACGCTGCGCGTCGGTGAGCCGGTCGAGTCTCGACAGCGTCTGCAATGCCA
>Ga0137375_10009013_pt1 | contig 11852 bp, 12 predicted proteins | sample SagtaG_24_FD_104936 | JGI IMG/M metagenome (GOLD analysis project Ga0137375, IMG submission 104936) | Vadose zone soil microbial communities from Sagehorn Ranch, Mendocino, California, USA - Sage1_R_113_16 metaG | ecosystem: Environmental > Terrestrial > Soil > Vadose zone | place: USA... | reverse complement strand
GTGGCCCTGGATGAAGACCTGGTCGCCGCCGCCCGGGTGGTCCTTGCCCCGGAAGAAGTGGTTGAAGCCCACCTCGTACAGGCTCGCGGCCGACTGGTAGGTGGCGATGTGGCCGCCGACCTCCAGGCCCTTGCGGTTGGCCTTGCTGACCATCACCGCGGCGTTCCACCGGATGAAGGCCCGGATCCGCCGCTCGATGTGCTCGTCACCGGGGAACCACGGCTCCCGCTCGGGCGGGATCGAGTTGATGTAGTCGGTGCTGCGCAGCGCCGGCACCCCGACCTGCTTCTCCCGCGCCCGCTCGATCAGCTTGAGCATCAGGTAACGCGCTCGCGCCTTGCCGCGCTCGTCCAGCACCGCGTCCAGCGACTCGACCCACTCACGGGTCTCGTCGGGGTCGATGTCGGGGAGCTGGGTGGGCATCCCCTCGGTGATGATGGCTGGTGGTTCGTGTCCGGAAGCCACGGTGTCCCGCCGTTCTGTCTGGTCTTGTTCTCCCGGCAATCCTGTCACCTGGCAACGTGCCGTTCCACACACGGTCCACAGCCGGTGGGGTACGGCGGGCTTCCCACGCCGGGTGCGTGCATACTTGCGCGACGCCGTACGCCACGATTGGGTATGCGGTACCTGGAGAACACGGAGGAGGAATCGTGACCGCGGACAGCGCGGACAAGAGTCGCGACACCAGCCGGGACAACCCGGCGCTTCGGCTCGGCCTCGAGGCCGGCACGGTGGTGCAGGAGCTCGGGTACGACGACGACTGTGACGACGCGTTCCGGGATGCGATCACGGACCTCACCGGCGAGGACTTCGCCGACGAGAACACCGAGGACGTCGTCGACGTCGTGCTGCTGTGGTGGCGCGACGAGGACGGGGACCTGGTGGACGCGCTGGTCGACGCCCTCACCGACCTGAAGGCCGGCGGCGTGGTCTGGCTGATGACGCCCAAGGTCGGCCGGGACGGGTATGTCGACGCCAGCGAGATCGCCGAGGCGGCGCCGACCGCCGGGCTGGCGACCACGAGCAGCCTGAGCATCACCGAGGACTGGGCGGCGACCAAGCTGGTGATGCCGAAGTCACCGCGGAGCAAGCGATGAGCAGTGTTGGCAAGGGTGCCGTCCCGGCGTTCGGGGACGAGGCGCCGGACTTCGCCTGCAAGAACCAGCACGGCGAGGACGTCCGGCTGTCGGAGCTGCGCGGCCGCAACGTGGTCGTGGTGTTCTACCCGTTCGCGTTCAGCGGGATCTGCAGTGGCGAGCTGGCCGAGCTGCGCGATCACCTGGCGCTGTTCACCGAGGCCGGTGCCGAGGTGCTCGCGGTGTCCTGCGACCCGGTGTACGCGCTGCGGGCGTGGGCGGACGAGGAGAAGTTCGGCTTCTCGCTGCTGAGTGACTTCTGGCCGCACGGGTCGGTGGCTTCGTCGTACGGCGTGTTCGACGCGGACCGCGGCTGCGCGGTGCGCGGCACGTTCGTGATCGACCGCGAGGGCGTCGTGCGCTGGTCGGTCGTGAACAGCCTAGGGGAGGCCCGCAGCCTCGACGACTACCGCAAGGCCCTCGCGGAACTCGGCTGAGCCGCGGCACCGGTCTCGGCTAAACTTCGGCACGCCCCGCCGGGCGTCAGGGTCCGGCGGCGACGGGCGCATAGCTCAGTGGTAGAGCGCTTGCCTTACAAGCAAGATGTCGGCGGTTCGAACCCGTCTGCGCCCACCCGACCAGTCGCCCGCGACGTGGTGGGATCATCGGTCTGTGAGACCGGTGTTCCCATCTCTCACCGATGGCGTCGTCTTCTGGGGCGTGCTGGCTCTCGCTCTCGCCCCGGTCCTATTGTGGTTCGCCAGGCACCGGGAGGTGCGCGGGCAGAGGCGGCGTGATCTGATGCCGCTGATATTCCTGGGGATGATCTCGGCCATCGCCACCGGGTACGCCCGCGTCGGCGCGCTTCCGCACTGGGTGTTCTATCCGGGAGAGACGCTCTTCGTCGTTGGCGCGGCCTTCACGGGCTGGTCGTACTCCCGTCTGGGTCACTACCTGTCGCTGTACGCCGAGGTGCTGCCCGACCATCAGCTGATCGAAGACGGCCCGTACCGGTACATCAGGCACCCCGGCTACCTGGGGGCGGGCGTCGCAGTGACCGGGCTCGGCCTGGCCTTGCAGTCGTGGGTCGCGGTGGTGGTGATTCTGGTCTTCGCGGCCGTGGCGCTGGCGAATCGGATTCGCGTCGAAGAAGACCTGATGACCGCCGAGATCGGCGACCGCTACGTCGATTACAAGGCGAGGACGAAGCGCATGATTCCTTTCATCTGGTAAGGCAGGTGACTTTCCATGTCCACCGAGGAGAACAAGGCGATCGTCCGCGCCCACTTTCAGACCATCTTCACCGAGAAGAAGCTGGACCTGGCCGACGAGACCGTCGCGCAGGACTACGTCCACCACGGAGGCTTCGCCGAGCCGGCGCCGGGCCTGGCTGCGGAGAGGCAACGCCTGGCCATGATCATCGCCGCCGTGCCCGACCTCTACGCCACCATCGAGGACATGGTCGCGGAGGGAGACAACGTCGGAGTGCGCTGGACAGGCGGGGGAACGCTGCAGGGCGAGCTGGCGGGGATCCCGCCGACCGGCAAGCCCTGGCGGATCGAGGGCATCAGCATCTATCGCATCTCCGCGGGGAAGATCGCGGAGCAGTGGGAGAGTTTCGACGCGCTGGGCGCCCTGCGGCAGTTCGGCGTGATCCCCGCGTCCTGACGAGACGCAGGGCCTGGGCAGTGAGGGAGTTCCGATGTCCACTGACGAGAACAAGGCGGCGGAGCGTCGCTTCTACGAAGAGGTGTGGAACCAGCACGACGTCGGCACCGTGGACGAGCTCGTCGCCCCCGATGTCGTCGAGCACAACATCGTGTTTCCCGGGCAGCAGCCGGGGCGGGAGGGCTTCAGGAAGTCTGTCGAGATGGCCCTGGCGGCCTTCCCCGACATAGCGATCAGACTCGACGACCTGTTCGCCGAAGGCGACAAGGTGATCGCGCGCTGGACGGCTGAAGGAACGCACCTGGGCGAGTTCATGGGCGTGGCCCCGACCAGCAAGCGCGTCACGACCAGCGGGATCGACATCTATCGCTACGAAGGTGGGCAGCGGGTCGAGACGTGGCGCCAGTGGGACGTCCTGGGCATCATGCAGCAGCTCGGCGTCGTCCCCGCACCGGGGGAGAGCCGGTGAGCCGTCGAAGCGGTCACGAAGGCGTCCTGCACCCGCAGGTGTGTACTCCGGCTCCGCACCGCGGATGGCGCCCTCACGGGTGGTCAGGCCCCTCCAACCCCCACCTGTGAGACGCCATCCGTGGCGCGGAACCTCGACGACGATCCTCTTCCCTCCTGAGGACCACTCGCCCGAACAGACCGCGTGTGGGCGCGGTCGTCGTAGCTGTGACGGTGGAAGTGGTCGGGCATGACGGCGGTCGCTGACATCGTGGCAGCTGTGCGGCTGGTCGTGTCCACGATCGCCCGTCCTCGTGTCGGCGGCGTCGAGCCGTACTCCGATGGTGGACCGCTGCGGGTGCGGTGAAGCTGTACTCCACCACACCCGCATCTCGGCAATCCCCTGCGGTAAGGCACTCCCCCCGGATTGCCCTGGATGTTGCGCCCCCACCCCATCCACCCGTCACATCGCGTGAGCGCACCCGGGCGTTACACACAATCGGTGACCAGTTGCAAAATGCTCGAAACTGCGCGGGAAGCGTTTTCCACACCGACGAAGTTGCCGTACCGCGCGCCGAACGGTCCGCTCAGCCCAACGCCTCCCAGGCGAGCCTGGCCGCACCGACCAGGCCGGCGTTGTCGAGGACCGCGGGGCGCACCGTGAGCTCCTGGACGAACGGCAGTTGGGCGAGCCGCTTGACCCAGCGCTGGACCGGCTCGAACAGCACCGGCCCGGCCTTGGAGACGCCGCCGCCGATGACCACGAAGTCCAGGTCGACGGTCACCGCGGTCGACACGATGCCGGCCGCCAGCGCCTGGGCGCCGTCGTCGAAGACCCGCTGCGCCACCTCGTCGCCGCTCGCCGCGTCGGCGGACAGCACGGCCGCGTCGGCGTCGGGCTCGTCCCGGCGCCAGCCGCGCTCCCGGGCCCGGGCGACCATCCGCGGACCGCTGGCGTAGGTCTCCACGCAGCCGTACGACCCGCACGCGCAGGGCTCGCCGTTCAGGTCGACCACGACGTGCCCGATGTGGGCGGCGTTGCCGGACCGGCTGAGCAGCCGCTTGCCGTCCAGCACGATGCCGCCGCCGACGCCGGTCGACACGACGATGCCGAGCAGATGGTCCACGTTGCGCCCGGCGCCGGTCCAGAACTCGCCGAGCGCGAAGCAGTGCGCGTCCACGCCGAGGGCCACCGGCACGTCCCCGACGGCCTCGCGGACCCGGTCGACCAGCGGGAAGTCGCGCCAGCTCTTCATGTTCACCGGTGAGACCAGGCCGCGCTCGGTGTCCAGCGGGCCGGCACAGCCGATCCCGGCGGCGAGCAGGACGGTGTCGCCACGAACCGAGTCCACCAGCGCGCGCAGGGCCGCGAAGACCTCGTCCGGGCCCTCCTTCGGCGTCGGCGTCCGCTCCGTGCGCAGCACGCTGCCGTCCTCGGCGACGATCGCGGCGGCCAGCTTGGTGCCGCCGATGTCAATCGCCAGGACCGCGCGTCCGGTCTGCGCGTTCATCGAGTGGTCCGAAGTATCAACGGGGGACTCCGAGGGCTGACGACAAATGAAGACAACGTTATCTTCCCATGTCGCGACGGCTGACGACGAGCAGCAGCGACGCGCCGTGACCGCGCGTGCCGGAGCGTCGTAGAGCACGATGACGGCCGCCTGGAAATCCTCGGATTAGATGGGATGTCTAGACACGAAGGACGCGGTACGACGGTGATCCGGCGGGACTGTTGACGAGGAATGATCCGGTTGACAACGTGTGTCATCCGATCACCGCCCCTAGCATGGTCCGCGTGACTCGCTACGCGGCGATCCGGCTCGGAGCGCGATGACGACGGACGAGCTGCGCCGCGCGGCGGCGGGTGCGCTGATCGTCGGCTTCGCCGGTACGACGGCTCCGGACGCGCTGCGCCGGGCGGTGGCGGACGGACTCGGCGGGGTCGTCCTGTTCACCCGCAACGTCCGCGACGCCGGCCGGCTCACGGCGCTGACCGCGTCGCTGCGCGCCGAGCGGCCGGACGTGCTGATCGCGATCGACCACGAGGGCGGCGAGTTCAGCCACCTGTCCTCGGTCGACGAGTGGCCGCCGGCGTCCCCGCGCTGCCTCGGCGACCTGGACGACACCGACCTCACCCGGGCCGGCGCCCGCGACGCGGCCCGGCTGCTCGCGCGCTTCGGTATCGACGTGATGCTCGCGCCCTCGGTCGACGTGAACAGCAACCCGGCCAACCCGATCATCTCGACGCGGTCGTTCGGCACGACTCCGGCGCTGGTATCCCGGCACGGCGCGGCGTTCATCGCGGGTGTGCACGACGCGGGGATCGCCGCGTGCGCGAAGCACTTCCCGGGCCACGGCGACGTCGCGGTCGACTCACACCTGGCGCTGCCGTACGTCGACCGCTGGGCCGAAGAGGTCGCCACCGTCGAGCTCCCGCCGTTCGCCGCCGCCATCGCGGCCGGGGTGGACCTGGTGATGAGCGCACACATCGTCTACACCGACTACGACACCGTGCCGGCGACCCTGTCGCGCCGGCTCCTCACGAGCCTGCTGCGCGAGGAGCTCGGCTTCACCGGTGTCATCACCACCGACGCCCTCGAGATGCGCGGCATCACCGGCACCCGGACCATCGCGCAGGCGGTCGTCGAGTCCGTTGCCGCGGGCGCCGACCTCGCCATGGTCGCGATCGCCGACGCCGATCCCGCCGGCCTGACAGCAGCCCTGGTCGATGCCGTCGGCAACGGTTCCCTGGCGGCCGAACGCCTCGCCGACGCCGCCGAACGGGTACGACGGCTCAGTGCGCGGCTGTCGTCGTACGGCCTTTCGTCACCCAGCGGCGAGAGGTCGCACCCCGCACCGGACGACCTGCGCCCCCCGCCATATCTCGACGCGCCCGGCGCCGCCGTGCGGGAGGTGGCCCGCCGGGTGGTGGCCGGGCAGCGGCCGCCGGCGTGCGGCCCTGCGTCGTACGTGGTGGATCTGGCGCAGCCGGTGCACCCGGCGTGGTTCCCGTACTTCGACGGGCTGCCGGAGATCTTCGCGGCCGCCTCGCCGGCCGCCGGCGGTGAAGTGCTCCGCGACGACGACCCGCCGGCGCTCGACCGGACGCTCGAAGCGGCCGCCGGACGGCCGCTGGTGGTGGCGGTCCAGGACGCGGTGCGGACGCCGTGGATGGCGGCCGCGCTGCGGAGGCTGACCGGCGGTCACGGTGGACCGGTCGTCGTACTGTGCACGGGGATCGGCGAGGACCGCGCACTGGTGCCGGACGGGGTGCCGGCGGTGGTCACCGGCGGGCGCAATCTCGTCGTACTGCGGGCGGTGGCGGAGGCGATCGTGAGGGAGAACGGATGAGGTTCGGGGCCAACTACACACCGCGGCGCGGGTGGTTCCACCACTGGTTGGACTTCGACCCGGCCGAGCAGCGCGAGGACTTCGCCGCGCTGGCCGGGCTCGGGCTGGACCACGTGCGGGTCTTCTGCCTGTGGCCGGTGTTCCAGCCGCAGCGTGGCGTGATCCGGCAGCGAGCGCTGGACGACCTCGAGCGGATGTACGACGCCGCCGCCGACGCGGGTCTCGACGTCACCGTCGACGTGCTGCAGGGGCACCTGAGCAGCTTCGAGTTCTACCCCTCCTGGACGGTGACGCACCACCACCGCAACGTGTTCACCGACCCGGATGTGGTCGAGGCGCAGGCCGAGCTGGTCGCCGCGGTCGCGTCGCGGTTGCGTGCCCACGGCAACCAGCTCGGCGTCAGCCTGGCCAACGAGCCGAACAACATGGTCGCGCCGAGGGGCCGCGACACCGTCACCGAGGCCGAGGTCGACGCCTGGATCGAGCGGCTGCTCGCCGCCGCCGCGGAGGCCGACCCGGACCACCCGCACAACCACTCCGCCTTCGACGCGGTCTGGTACGACGAGGGGCACCCGTTCACACCGCGGCAGCTGACCACGATGGGCGCGCGGACGGTGATCCACCCGTGGGTGTTCTCCGGCGCGATCGGCGCGACGTACGGCGGGCTGAGCACGCAGGCCACGCATCTCGCGGAGTACGTCGTGGAGCTGGCGCGGGCCTGGTCGCCTGACCCGGGGCGGTCGATCTGGGTCCAGGAGGTCGGCGCGCCGGTCGGGTCGGTGACCGCCGGGGAGGCGCCGGAGTTCGCCGAGCGCACGATCCGCAACGTCGCCCGGTGCGAGGGCGTCTGGGGCGTCACCTGGTGGTGCAGCCACGACGTGTCGCGCGCGATGAAGGACTTCCCGGAGCTGGAGTACAGCCTCGGGCTGTGCGACAGCGACGGGGCCGCGAAGCCGGTCGGCGAGCGGGTCCGCGACGTCGTCGCGGCGCTGCGCGCGGAGCCGGCCGAGCCCGCCGAGCGAACCACCGGGCTCGTGCTGGACATGGACGCCGAGCCGCGCAAGGCCAGCGGCCGCGGCGGTGTGTTGTTCGACGCCTGGATGAGCCGGGTGAGCGCCGGCGAGACCCCGGCGATCGTGACCAGTGACCAGGCCGGGGACGCGGGCTACCTCGCGGACCGCGGCATCACCGACGTACAGGAGGTCCGTGCGTGACCATGCAGCCCTGGTTCGAGCGCGCGAAGCTCGGCATCTTCGTCCACTACGGCATCTACGCGGTGAACGGGATCGCGGAGTCGTGGTCGTTCTTCAACGGGCAGATCAGCCACGACGACTATCTGAAGCAGCTCGAAGGGTTCACAGCCTCGTCGTACGACGCCCGCGCGTGGGCGGAGCTGTTCGAGGCGGCGGGCGCGCGGTACGCCGTACTGACCGCGAAGCACCACGACGGGGTCGCTCTCTATGACACGGCGGCGAGTGAGCTGTCGGTGGTGAAGGCGACGCCGGCGCGGCGCGACATCGTGCGCGAGTACGTCGACGCGATGGGGGCAACCCGTTCGCGGTGCCGGCGCCGGGGGAGGAGGACCCGGCGGCGTGGACCCGGTTCATCGCGTTCCACCGGGCGCAGCTGACGGAGATCCTGGAGAGGTTCGGGCCGGACGTGGTGTGGTTCGACGGGGAGTGGGAGCGCGACCCGGAGCAGTGGGGGGTCGCCGAGATCCGGGCGCTGATCGAGCGGCTCGCGCCGCAGGCGGTGGTGAACGGGCGGATGCTCGGGTTCGGCGACTACGCGACGCCGGAGCAGGGGGTGCCGGTCGAGCCGCCGGCCGGGCCGTGGGAGCTGTGCCTGACGATCAACGACTCGTGGGGGTATCAGCCGGCGGACGTGAACTACAAGTCGGTGCGGCAGCTGGTGCGGATCTTCGCCGAGACGATCGGCGGCGGCGGGAACCTGCTCCTGGACGTCGGCCCGCGGGAGGACGGGACGATCCCGGAGCCGCAGGTGGAGCGGCTGCGGGAGCTCGGGGACTGGATCCGGCGGCACGCCGCGGCGGTCTACGACACCGAGCGGGGGTTGCCGCCGGGGCACTTCTACGGCGCGTCGACGGTGTCGCTGGACCGGCGTCGCGTGTACCTGTTCTGCTTCGACCGGCCGAACGAGTTCCTGGTCGTCCGCGGTCTGAAGAACAAGGTGCTGAAGGCAACGATCCTCGGCAGCGGCGTCGAGCTCCGCCACGAACGCGTCGGCGGCCTCGACGAGGTCCCCGGCTGGGAGTATCTGTACGTCGACTCCGACACGGCCCTCGACCGCGACTGCACGGTCGTCGAGCTGGAGCTGGACGGCGAGCTGGACCTCTACCGCACCCACACCCGCGACTAGGGACGTTTCCGCCGGCGCCCCCTCACGTTGCGATGATCGGTCGGAAACCGACCGATCATCGCGTGGGGTGGGGGCACGTGGGGGAGGTGCGGGTTTGCGGGGGTGGGCAGGGCAGGATGTGGCGGGTGAGTACGCCGACGCTTGGTGATGTGGTCGCGGTGCTGGACGCCCTGTATCCGCCTGCTCTGGCGGAGAGCTGGGATGCCGTCGGGTTGGTGACGGGGGATCCGGAGCAGCCGGTGCGGCGGGTGTTGTTCGCGGTGGATCCGATGCGGGTGGTCGTCGACGAGGCGATCGCGTGGGACGCGGACCTGATCGTGGCGCACCACCCGCTGCTGCTGCGCGGGGTCAGCAGCGTGGCGGCGACGACGCCGAAGGGGCGGGTCGTGCACGACCTGATCGGCTCGGCGACCGCGCTGCACGTGTGCCACACCAACGCCGACAACGCGAACCCCGGCGTGAGCGACGCCCTGGCCGACGCCCTCGGGTTGCTGGACACCCGACCGCTGAAGGCGCTGCCGGCCGAGCCCGTGGACAAGCTCGCCGTGTTCGTCCCGGTCGACGAGGCCGAGGCCCTGATCGACGCGCTCGCCGCGGCCGGCGCCGGGCGGATCGGGGAGTACGAGCGCTGCGCCTGGTCCACCACCGGCGAGGGCACCTTCCGGGCGCTGGCCGGTGCCAGCCCCACGATCGGCCAGGTCGGCGCCGTCGAGCGGGTGACCGAGGCCCGGGTCGAGATGGTCATGCCACGCCGTAGCCGCCGGGCCGTGATCGAGGCGCTGCGGGCCGCGCACTCTTACGAGGAGCCGGCGTACGACGTGTACGAGCTCGCCGCGCAGCCGGGCGACACCGGCGGCGGTCGCGTCGGCGTCCTGCACACGCCGCTGACCCTGCGGGAGTTCGCCGCCCGCGTCGCGGCCGCGCTACCGAGGACGGAGCACGGTGTGCGGGTGTCCGGTGACCCGGAGCGGTGGATCGAGACGGTCGCCGTGGTCGGCGGCGCGGGGGACAGCGAGTTCGAGCGGGTGCGCGCGGCCGGGGTCGACGCCTACGTGACCGCGGACCTGCGGCACCACCCGGCGACCGAGGCCAGGGCGCACGACGAGCCGGCGCTGGTCGACGTCGCGCACTGGGCCAGCGAATGGCCGTGGCTCGCGGACGCCGAGCGGCTGCTGGTGGCGGCCTTGGCAGAGCGTGGCAGTACCGTGGAGACTCGGGTTTCCACGATCTGCACCGACGCCTGGTCCTTCCGGGCGTAGGACGCTGTACGACAACTGAAGGAGAGCCATCCTGAACGCCCAGTCGCCAGGAACGCCGCCAGCCGTGCAACGCCGGTTGCTGGACCTGCAGGCGCTCGACCTGCAGCTCGACCAGGTCGGCCACAAGCGTGGCGTCCTGCCGGAGCTGGCGGCCCTGAAGACGCTGGCCAAGGAGAAGGTGGCGACCGACCGCGACCTGGTCACCGCCGACACCGAGGTCAGCGACCTGCAGCGCGAGCAGAAGAAGGCCGACTCCGACGTGGAGCAGGTCAAGACGCGGCGTACCCGCGACCAGGAGCGGCTGGACAGCGGCCGGGTCGGCTCGCCCAAGGAGCTGGAGAGCCTGCAGCACGAGATCGCCTCGCTGAACCGCCGGATCGCGGCCCTGGAGGATGCCGAGCTGGAGGTGATGGAGCGGCTGGAGGCCACCGAGGCGCGGCAGGCCGCGCTGCGCGCGAAGGCGGAGGAGTTCGCCGGCCGGCAGGCCGAGCTGGAGTCCAGCCGGGACGCCGCCGTCAAGGACCTCGACGAGCAGCAGGCCGGCCTGACCGGGCGTCGTGCGGCGGTCGCCGCAGAGCTGCCCGCCGACCTGGTCACGACATATGCCAAGCTGCGGGAGCGGATGGGCGGCATCGGCGCGGGCGAGCTGGTCGGCAAGCGCTGCATGGGCTGCCGGATGGAGCTGAACCCGGCCGACCTGTCCCGGATCGCGGCGGCCGACCCGAACACGGTGCTGCGCTGCGAGGAGTGCGGCCGGATCCTGGTCCGCACGGACAACAGCGCTCTGTGAACAGAATGACCGGACCGGCTCACGTCATCGTCGAGGCCGACGGCGGCTCGCGCGGCAACCCCGGGCCGGCGGCGTACGGCGCCCTGGTCCGCGACGGCGCGACCGGCGAGGTGCTCGCCCAGGTCGGCGAGACGCTCGGCGTCGCCACCAACAACGTTGCCGAGTACAACGGTCTGATCGCCGGCCTGGAGCTGGCCGCCGAGGTGGCGCCGGACGCCACCATCGAGGTCCGGATGGACTCCAAGCTGGTCATCGAGCAGATGGCCGGCCGCTGGAAGGTCAAGCACCCGAGCATGCGCCCGCTCGCGTTCCGCGCGCACTCGCTGGCGCCGCTGGGCACCGAGTGGACCTGGGTGCCGCGGGAGAACAACGCCGCCGCGGACGCGCTCGCGAACCTGGCGCTGGACGGCAAGCCGATCCCGCGGGTCCCGGCGCCCGAGGTGCCGGCCGGGCCGAGGGAACCGTCGGACCTGCAGAAGGCCGTGCAGGGCTGGGGCACTCAGGACACCGAGCCGCCGACCCGGCTGCTGCTGGTCCGGCACGGCGAGACCCCGCACACCGTGGACAAGCGGTTCTCCGGCGCCGGCGGCGACGACCCGGACCTCAACGAGACCGGCCAGGCCCAGGCGCTGGCGGTCGCGTCGTACCTGCGCACCGTCGGGGGCGTCGACGCGCTGCTGACCTCGCCGATGCGTCGTACCAGGGGAACCGCCGCCATCATCGGCGGCGAGCTGGGGCTGGACGCGGTGGTGGCCGAGGGCTGGCAGGAGTGCTCGTTCGGGGACTGGGACGGGCACACGTTCGCCGAGGTGCGGCGCAGGTGGCCGGACCAGCTCAACGCCTGGCTGGGCTCGACCGCGGTGGCGCCGCCGGGCGGGGAGT
>Ga0137375_10009007_pt1 | contig 11854 bp, 10 predicted proteins | sample SagtaG_24_FD_104936 | JGI IMG/M metagenome (GOLD analysis project Ga0137375, IMG submission 104936) | Vadose zone soil microbial communities from Sagehorn Ranch, Mendocino, California, USA - Sage1_R_113_16 metaG | ecosystem: Environmental > Terrestrial > Soil > Vadose zone | place: USA... | reverse complement strand
GTTCATGCCGCGGCCGCCAGGATGCCGTCCGCCCAGGTGTCCACGGAGTGGTTGCGTGCGACACGCTCCCGCAGCGTGCGTCCGATCTCCGCGCGCTCGCCGACGCTCAGCGCCGCGAACCAGCGCAGTCGCTCGGCCAGGCTCTCGGGCGACTCGCGGTCGAAGAAGAGCGGGTAGCCGGAGAAGAGGTCGTCGAAGACGGGATTCGACGCGAGCACGGGAAGGCAAGCTGCCGCCGCCTCGTAGACGACCTTGTCAGGGGCACCGGCCTCCATGTTGTTGACGAGCACGTCCGAGCCGGCGAACAGCTTTGGCAGGTCCGCGCGCGGTACTGCGTCGCCCAGTGGCACGCCGAGCGCCGCGAGCTCCTCGCGGTGGCGGCGCTCGAGCTCGTTCAGCGCGGCACCGTGGAGCTCGACTTCGACCCCCTCGACCTGCTGCACGGCGCGCAGGATCGTCCCGATTCCCTTCGCCGGCGAATAGCGGCCGAGCACGAGCGCGCGGACGCCGGTCCGTCCACCGCGCTCCGCGCAGCTGAACTCGTTCACGTCGATACCGTGCCCGATCGGCCGCACCTTCGCCGACTCGAGCGGAAAGGAGCGCCGGTCGACGCTGACGATCGCAGTCGCCAGCCGCGCTGCAGCCCGCAACTGCGCGGACGCCTTCCAGTGCGTGTACCAAAGCAGCAGCGGAATCCGCCGCGGCCGCACCAGCGGCGCAGCGAGCAAGACGTAGACGGGGATCATGTGCGCGACCACCGCGTCTCCCGGGAGCGCGTGCGCCAGCTCGCGCTCGAAGTGGACGAAGCGGCCCGGTCGCGTCGCCGCCCCGAACGTCCGCACCTCGACGTTGTCCGGAAGCTCCGCGCCGTCCGCCGACTGCGCAAGGACGACGACCTCGTCGACACGCGCCGCGAGCGCGCGGATCTTGGGGATCGTCGCCGCGAGCGCGGGATGCGCCGGGTCGACGCTCTGCGTCAGGAAGACGAGGCGCCTCATCAGAAGAAGTCCGTGTCACCGAGCGTGAACCGCCACGCGCGGCGATCCTGATCGAGCTTGCCCGCAAGTGCCTTGCCCATCAGCCATAGCGATGTGCGGCTCGGGAAGAAACCGAGTGACGCATACGTCGCCCGGTGTCCCTTCGCGGGGACGGCCACGACGGCGCGAACATCCGGATCCACCGCGCCCAAACAGGCTTTGAGCAGCGGCTTGGGTTGGCCGACGAGGTCGGCGATATAGGCGAGGCGCGTGCCTCGATGCTCTTTGTGGCCCAGCACCGCGTAGGTGCCGCCCCACGCGAATGCCTCGTACCGCCGCGGCGACTCGAGGTAGCGCCAGTTCAGATGGCCGGCGTCGCGAATGATGTGGTTCGGCCAGGCTGCGGCGGCGTCGCCGGCGTGGCGGAACCGCTCGATCCGGCCGATCGAACGCGGCCTGCTCCAGAGCCGCGGAAACGGACGCGCCCAGACCCGCAGCCGCCCGATCTCCGTCCAACCGAGCGGACCGAGGAAGATCGGAGCGGTTGGTTTCGAGGCAAAGGCGAGCACCACCGCGGCGCCCCGTTGCTCTGCCTCTTGCTCGTGCTTCCGCTCGAGCGCCTCGAAGATGCCCTGTCCGCGCGCGTCGGCGGCGGTGGTGGCGTGGACGGAAAAGCTGACGAGCGCCTCCTCCCCGCCGAGGATCGCCCGGAAGAGCGAATGCGACGCAACCCCGACGACTCGGCCGTTCGCACGCGCGACGGACATCAACGAACCGGCAGGGTTCTCGTGGAACCACCAGTCGAACTCGGGACGGGCCAGCGCCAGATCGCCCCACGCGTCCTGCAGCAGGCGGAGGTAGTCCTCCCGGTTGGCCGGCTCGTACGTCGCCAGCTCGTAGCCGGCCACTTACTTCGACGACGTACCGAGCGCCGCGTTGAACAGGCGACGTGCGTGCGTGCCCGTGACCGTGTCCTTGATCGAGATCAAGTCGCACGCACCGGCGAGCACGAGCTCGAACGTCCGCGGCGGGTACGGCTCGATGTTGTAGCGGCGCAGCTGCAAGGGATCCGTCTGCGGCGAGTTCGCGCCCGACACGGCCGTGAACGCAACGTCGTAACCCGCCTGCCGGACGAGGCTCAGATGCACCGGCTTGTAGTGCGCCTCCGAGCCCTTGACGTACGAGAACGCGCGTACCGGGCGACCGAGCCGCTCCTCGAGCCGGAACTTCGACAGCGCGATCTCGCGCGCCGCCTCGTCGACCTCGAGATCTGCGAGCGGCCGATGGGAGATGCCGTGCGACTCGATGCGGATCCCTTCGCGCTCGAGCGCCCCGACCTCGTCCCAGTCGATCGTCCGGTTGAGGATGCCGCGCGCAACGAGGTGCTCCTCGTGCGGCAGCGGCAGTGGATCTCCGAGGTAGCCGATCGGGACGAAGAGCACTGCCGGATACCCGTACTTGCGCAGCACGCCTGCCGCGTTCTCGAGGTTGTCGTGGTAGCCGTCGTCGAACGTGATCAGCACGGCCTGCGGCGGCAGCGGCTCGCCCTCGACGTAGTGCGCGAGCACGGCGTCGAGGTCGACGACGGTGTAACCGAGCTGCCGGAGCTGGTCCATCTGCTCGTCGAAGAGCGAGACGGGCATCGTCAGCGGATTGCCGGGCAGGTCGTTGACCTTGTGGTACATGAGGACGCGCAGGCTGCGATGCCCGTTGCCGTTGGCGCCGATCGCGGCCGCCGTCTCGCCGATCGTCCGGTAGACGGAGTTCTTCAGGACCTGCTTGATCCGCTCCGCGCGCACCGCGCTAGGTTAGCCCAGCGATCCGCTCGACCAGGGCGCGGACCCGGGAGGCGAACTCCTGCGGCGAGCTCGTCCAGAACTCGGCGCTCGCGTGCGCAGCGGCGGCAAGGCGCTCCGCCAGCTCGCGATCGGTCAGGACGCGGACGAGGGCATCCGCCAGCGCGTCCGTGTCACCGGGCTGAACGAGCAGTCCGTTCCGCCCGTCCTCGACGAGGTCGGAGATGCCGCCGACCCGAGTTGCGACGACCGGCCGCGCGCGGCAAAACGCTTCGACGATCACGCGGCCCATTCCCTCGGAGCGGGAGGGCAGCACGAGCGCCGTCGACTCGTCCAGCGCGCGCGACACCTCCGCCTGCGACAGCCGCTCGTCCCAGCCGGTCTGCCCGGGGACGTCGCGGAGCAGCTGCTCGACGACGGGTCGCAACGTGCCGGCGCCGACGAGGCGGAGGCGTGCCTGCGGGACGCGCGGCGCAGCGAGCCGCCAGACGTCGGCGAGCCCGTCGACGTTCTTGTAGCGCTCGAGCACCCCGACGAACAGCGCCTGCGGCTCCGCCGGCAGCGGCCGAGTCGGCTCCTGCAGGAACGAGTCGAAGTCCATGAACGCCGGGAACTCGTCCGCCGGCTCGAGGCCGAGCTCACGGACGAGCGAGGTCGTGTAGCCAGTGACGGTGCGCACGCCGTCCGCGTTGCGCAGGCCGGCGATCGCGACGCGGTCGGCGACCGGGTTGAGCGCACCGCGCAGGCGCGATCCGTACAGCCTCGTCGGGGCGCGCCAATCACCGTGGAGATCCGCGATCACAGCTGCGTCGACGCGGGCCACCCGGCGCGCCGCGAGCGCGGCCGCTGCCTCGTGCGCACCCTGCGCGAGCACGGCGTGCGGACGGAAGTCGCGCAGCTCCCGCGCGATCCGCACGGGCAGCGCCGCGAAGAAGAGCGGACCGTCGAGCGCGGGCAGCGTGCGCGCGAGCCGGAAGCGCTCGTCGTGTCCGTTCCCGCCGGCGAGGACGCGGAAGTCGAGCTCCTCGCCGACCGCATCCCACTTGCGTGCCAGGCCCGGCGAGAGCGGCAGCTGAACGCGCCGCGAGACGAACAGGACGCGCGGCTTCACGTCCGTGTCACGCGTCGCAGCGTCGCCTCGAGCTCCCCGAAAACGCGTTCCGGCGCGAAGGCGGCGACCGAAGCCGCAGCAGCCGCACGCAGGCGCTCGCGGAGCGCGTCGTCGGCAAAGTAGCGGCGCACCGCCTCCGCGAGCTGGGCGCCGTCACCGGCGGGAACGAGCAAACCGTTCTCGCCGTCGCGGACGACCTCGCCGACGCCGCCCGCTTCCATCGCCAGGACGGGCGTACCGACCGCGAGCGCCTCTACGACCGTGTGCGGAAAGTTCTCCCAGCTGGAGGAGAGGATGGCTGCGTCGGCGGCCCGGAAGAGCTCGACGATCCGCCGCCGCGGCTGCCTCCCGAGGAATCGCACGCGGTCGCCGAGCCCGAGCTCCTGCGCGCGGCGCTCCAGGTCCTCGCGGTCAGGCCCGTCGCCTGCGATCACGAGCCCGACGCCCTCCGCAGCGGCGACGCTCTCGAGCGCCCGGCCGAGCGACTTCTGTGCGGTCAGGCGACCCGCGAACACGAGCGTCGCGCCGTTGAGCCCGAACGTGCGCCGCAGCTCCTCCCTGTCGGGCAGGTCCGGAACCGACGGGACCGGATTCGGAAGCACGCTGACGCGCTCGGGCGGGATGCCCCAGGCGAGCACCAGCCGCCGCAGGTACGCGCTCGGACAGAAGATGTACGCGGCGCGCTTCAGCTCCGCGTCGCGGGCCCGGCGGAGCACGAAGCCCACCGGGCCGCCGCCGCCGCGCTGGAAGTCCTCGACGTCGCCCCCGACCAGCCCGCGCCGGCGCGACCGCTCGAAGGCCGGATCGGCGGTGAGCTTGACGACGTAGGGCTTGCGCGCAAGCGTCGCGCCGAAAGCGCTCCGCCCGAACATCCCCGTGGTGTAGACGACATCCGCCTTCCGGGCGCGATGGTGGACGAGAGCGGCCCCGCGGTAGTGACGTACGCCGACTCGGTGACGGCGTGGCACCGCCATGACGCGGTACGCCTCCTCTGCCGGCGGCGCGTCGGCTGTGGTCACGACCTCCACCTCGTGGCCGCGGTCATGCAGGAACTGCGCCACGTCGGGTGCGTGACTCGCCGGGCCGCCCACGTCGGGCGGCCAGATCCCGGAGACGATCAGCACCCTCACGGCAGCGCCGCCTCGAGGGACGCTCCCGCCGGCCGCGGCTCACGCCGGATGCGCAGGAAGAGGAACGTCCAGTAGACGCAGAACGCGACGCTCGAGACGAGCACCGCGGCGGCGGCGCCGGTGGCCCCCCACTTCGCACCGAAGACACCTGCGAGCGGGACGAGCACGAGCATCTCGAGCCCGTGCGTCCAGATGCGCAGCGCAGGACGACCGATCGAGACCGGGAACGACTTCGTCCAGCCGTACACCATCCGCAGAGCGCCCGCGACGATGACGATGCGCGTCGCGTCGACCGCGCCTTCGTTCTTCGCGGAGAAGAGCAACCGAGCGAGCTCCGGTGTGAAAACGAGCAACGGCGGCAGGATGACCGCGGCGACCGCCGCCATGCCGAGCATGTAGCGCTTGATCCCCGCGAACACGACGTCGCGGGTTCCGCGTTCCCAGTCGCGTGTCTGCTCCGTCAGCAGGATCAGGCGCGCCGGGGCGGAGACGACCGCGAACGCCTGCTGCGGCGACATCGCGGCGCGGAAGAACGCCACCTCGCGCGTCGACGCCACCCGGCCGAGCACGAGCAGCGACAGCGGGGCCGTCAACGAGATGACGGCGGTGGCAACGCTCGACTGCGCAACGAAGGAGAGGATGTCGCGACGCTCCGCGCCGAGCGGCACCGCCGCCTGCTGCGGGAAGCGGCGGTACGCAATCCAGCCGGCGACGCTGATCGCCGACGTCGCCACGACCTGCGCGGCGACCATCGCCGCGATCGTCGCCGACAGTCCGTGCGGCGCAGCGACCGCGATCGCCGTGAAGCGCAGCGCCATCGAGACGAACAGGAAGAACGCCCGCACGTCGTAGCGGCCGCGCAGCACGATCGCGACGCCGCCGACGTTCTCCGTGCACTGCGCAAGCGGGATGAACGCGCCGATCAAGAGCGGGGTCGTCAGCCCCGACTTGTGCAGCAGCGAGTTCGCGGCCGGCGCGAGCGCGAGCAGCAACCCGGTCGCGAGCACGCCGCCGGCGAACTTGAACGCGATCGCGCTGAGGAACAGCCGGCGCAGGCGACCCCAGTCCTCCCGCGTCGTGAAGCGGAACCCGAACTTGACCAGCGCCTCTTCGACCGTGAGGTCGAGCAGGCTCTGGAAGAACGCCGTCGCGGCGAGGACGAGCGCGTAGCGGCCGAACGTCTCGGTCGAGAAGACGTGGAGCGCGACGACCGTCGCACCGAAGCCGAGCGCGGCTGAAGCATAGGTCCCGGCGGCGGCGGCCGAGCGGCGCCAGAAGAGCCGAGAGCGCATGGGTGAAGCCTAGACTCGCTGCGTGATCGCCCTGGCGCTGGCCGTTCCGTTCCTGTTCCTGCACGTCAAGTACCAGCCCGCCGTCCGCGTCCCGCTCGGCTCGACGCATCTCGGCCTCGAGCTCTCGGATCTCGGCGTCGCGGTGGTCGCGCTGGCCGCGTTGCGCGAAGGTTTGCGCGACGGCTTCGCGCGCTTGCGGCCGGCGTTGTGGCTCTGGGTCGCAACCGCGCTGCTGCTGATCTGGATCTTCGTGCGCTCGCAGTCGCTGTCGCACCTCGTCACGGCCGCGAAGTTCGCGGAGTACGCGCTGCTCGCGGTCTCCCTGCCGCTGCTCTTGCGCCGGCGCGAGCAGTGGGAGTTCATTGCAGGTGTGATCGTCGCGTGGAGCGTCGCCGCAACGCTGTTCGGGCTCGTGCAGATCCTCGGCGTCGACGTCGCGGATGCGTGGGCCGCGGGCCGGAGGCAGCCGTCCTTCCTCGGGCACTCGGACTTCGCGGCGCTGTCCGCATTCGCGCTGGCGATCGGTCTCGCGGCAGTGCTGCTCGCCCGGCGTGCCATCGGCTGGGTCGGCGTCGCCAGCGGGGTGGTCGGGCTGATGCTGGCCGGTGCGACCGCGGGCTTGATCGGGACCGCTGCAGGCATCGCCGGACTGCTCTACGCGATCGCGCGGAGGCGGCGGCTCGAGCTGCGCGACTTCGCCGTCACCGGCGCCTGTCTCGCGCTCGTCGCCGCCGGAGTGCTCACGCTGCGTGCCGGCGACTTCGAGCACTTCCTGCGCTTCCTGCACCTCAAAGGCCGGGAGACGCAGACCTCCAACATCGAGACGTACTCGCACCACACGCTGCTCGCGTACATCGGCTATCGGATCTGGCGCGACCATCCGGTTGCGGGCGCAGGCTGGCAGGCGTCGACGGAGCCGGAGACGGTCGATCCCGAGCTGCCCGCGGCGCACCGGGAGTTCCCCGACGTCTCGCCGCTCGCCTTCCCGACGCACAAGCACGAATGGGGCGTGCAGAACGCCTATGTGCAGTCGGCGGCGGACCTCGGGCTGATCGGGCTCGTCGTCTGGCTGGCGCCGTTTGCGATCGCACTCATGCTCGCGCTCGGGGCGAACGCGCCGCCCGGCGCGGTCGCGACGTTCGCGATCCTGGCGGCGATGGGGATCTGGCTCGGGCAGGGGCTCGTGGCGGGAATCCCACTGGATGCGGTCACCTGGCTCGGCTTCGGCCTGGCCGCCACTGCGGCAGCGCAGAGGAGTTCGGCCGCAGCTCAGGGAAAATGGGACACGTGAGAGCTCTCGTCACAGGCGGCGCCGGCTTCATCGGCTCGAATCTCGTCCACGCGCTATTGGAGCGCGGCGACGACGTGCGCGTGCTCGACAACTTCTCGACCGGCAGCCGCGCCAACCTCGAGGTCCTGGAGGCTGAGGTCGTCGAAGGCGAGCTGCGCTCGTACGAGCGCGTGCACGCCGCGATGCGCGGCGTGGAGGTCGTCTACCACCTCGGCGCGCTCGGCTCGGTGCCGCGCTCCGTCCAGGATCCGCTGACGTCGAACGCGGTCAACGTCGAGGGGACGCTCAATGTGCTGCTGGCCGCGCGAGACGAAGGTGTCCGCCGGGTGGTCTTCTCGTCCTCGACCTCGGTATACGGGACGAGCCGGCAGCTGCCGACGCCGGAGTCGGCGCCGACGGACCCGATCTCGCCGTACGGCGTCACGAAGCTGGCGGCCGAGCGCTACTGCATCAGCTTTAGCCGCGTCTACCACTCGTTCGAGGCCGTCGTGCTCCGCTACTTCAACGTCTTCGGGCCGCGGCAGAGCCCGCAGTCGCAGTATGCGGCGGCCGTGCCGCTCTTCATCGTCGCCGTCGATGCGGGTGAAGCGATCACGATCTTCGGCGACGGCGAGCAGTCGCGCGACTTCACGTACGTCGCGAACGTCGTCGACGCGACGATCCGCGCCGCGGAGGCGCCCGATGCGAGCGGACGCGTCTTCAACGTCGCCGCCGGCTCGCCGGCCAGCGTGAACCAAGTCGCGGAGACGATCGGGCTGATTCTCGGCAAGCCGGTGGAGAAGCGGTTCGAGCCGCCGCGCCCGGGCGATATCCGCGACTCGTGGGCGGACATCGGCGCGGCGCGCGAGACGCTGGGGTACGAACCGCAGGTCGACCTCGCGGCCGGGCTCGAGCTGACGGCCGAGGCGATCGTTGCCCGGGTCTGAGCGCCGCATCAAGATTCTGAGGGTCATCGCCCGCCTGAACATGGGCGGGCCCGCTCTGCATGTCGCGTACCTGACGGCAGGTCTGCGGGAGCGCGGCTACGACACGACGCTCGTCGCCGGCTCACTCGCACGAGGTGAGGACTCGATGGCGTTCGTGGCCGAAGCGCGCGGCGTCGACGTCGTGCGCATCGACGAGCTCGGGCGCGAGATCTCGCCCCTGCGCGACCTGGTCGCGACGCTGCGCCTGGCACGGCTGATCAGGCGCGAGCGCCCCGACATCCTGCACACGCACACCGCCAAGGCCGGGACGGTCGGCCGCGTCGCCGCGCTGCTCGCGGGCCGGCACCGCCCCCCCATCGTCGTGCACACGTTCCACGGACACGTTCTGCGCGGCTACTTCGGGCCCGTGCGCTCGCTGGTCTTCCGGCTGCTCGAGCGCTGGCTCGCAGGCCACACGACCGCGCTGATCGCAGTGAGCCCACAGGTCCGCGACGACCTCGTCGCGCTGCGCGTCGCACCGCCGGAGCGTTTCGTCGTGATCCGGCTCGGCATCGAGCTCGGCGAGCGCGTCGCCGGCGCAGGGGACGGCCGCGTCGAGAGCCGGCGCTATCTCGGCATCCCGCCGGATCGCTTCGCGGTCGGATGGATCGGCCGCATGACTGCCGTGAAGCGGACCGACGACGTTCTGGTCGCCTTCAAGCGGCTGCGCGAGGACGGAGTCGAGGCGGTGCTGTGCATGGTGGGCGACGGCCCGGATCGCCCGCAGCTCGAGCAGCGGGCGCACGAGCTCGGGATCGTGCGCGACACGCTCTTCCTCGGCTACCAGGAAGACGTCGCGCAGTTCTACGCGGCCTTCGACGCGCTCGTGCTGCCGTCGTCGATCGAGGGCACGCCGGTGAGCGCGATCGAGGCCCTCGCCGCCGGGCGGCCGGTGGTCGCGACGCGTGTCGGCGGCGTTCCCGACGTCGTCGAGGAGGGCGAGGACGGCTTCCTCGTCGAGCCCGGCGCGACGGAGGAGCTGGCCGAGCGGCTCGCCCAGCTCGCGGCCGACCCGGAGCTACGCGAACGGATGGGCCGCGCCGGCCGCGACCGGGTCTTGCCCCGGTACGCAGTCCCTCGGCTGGTGGACGACGTCGACCGGCTCTACCTGTCGCTGCTACAAGACGCTCGACCTTCCATCGACACAAAGGCCTTCCGCTAAGACACGCGCAGCGGTCTTAGCGGACTCATGCGGCCGGGCGAACGCGAAGCATTCGCCGCCCGCACTATCGACCCCATCGCTCGAAGCGTCCTAGGGTGAGCGACGTTCCGCGCGCGCGGAGGCGAGACCGCGTCTCGCCGTAGCGCCACCACCACGCGCCTTGCCGAGCCAAGAAGGAGGGGCTCGCGGGGGAACCATTGGTTCCCCCGCGCGAACTCAGTGCGGCAGGCGCGCAAAAGCGGCGAACGCAGGCTTTCGCTTTCCGGCGGCAGTCAAGAAGCCCGACTGCCAGCCGATTCCGAGATTGGTGTCGTCCCGCAGGATGAACCACACCATCAGGTCGATCCGCGGATTCGCGCGCGCCATGGCATACGACTGCCGCACGTACGCTGCCTGCCGCGCGAATGAGACGCCGAAGAGACGATCTGGCGGCTTGGTCTGCCAGCCGTACTCGGTGATCCAGATCGGCTTCTTCCCCCAGAGCTTGTTCACCTCGGCGATCAAGGTGTTGATGTTGCCGAGCTCGATGGCGGTGCCGCCCGGCCTGCTCTTCGGCGTCTCGCTCGGCTTCCCGTAGTACGGATGATGCGCGAACGCGTCGAGGTTGCGCAGGCCCGCGCGCTTCGTCGCACGCATGAACGCGACCGGCGACATGGACGGGCGTGAGGAGCGCGCCTGGTTGTTTCCGCGCGGCCCGGTCGCGCCGCAGCCGACCTTCTCGCCCGTGAAGTTCGTGAAGTGCACGCCCTGCCAGATCGCGGTGCAGATGCGCGCGTAGGAACTCGGGCTCACGAAGCGACCGCCGACCACCTGCTGCAGCCAGTTCGGGTTGCTCGGCTCGTTCCATGCGAGCCAGTACTTGATCGGCGGCAGGTACGTCTCGTCGAAGCGGTCGGTGTTCGGGATGTAGTGACCGCTGTAACGCGTCGCTGCCGCATACGCGAAGTTGCGCAGGTCGTTGTAGTTCGTCGGCGGGACGTTGTGCGGCTTGCCGCCGTTCGCCCACGAGGGAACGAACAGGATCGTCATCAGGACCTGCATCCCGTTCTGCCCGGCGTAGCGCACGGCGCGGTCGTAGACGTCCCAGTCGTAGGCCGGGTCGGCCGGATCCTGCGGATGCGCCGGCCGCCGCTTGGCGACGCGGTCCCAGTTGAGATTGATGCGGACGATCTGGACGCGGAGCTGCTTCAGCATTCCGAACGTGAACGTCGGATTGCCGTACAGCACCATCGCGTCGTCCTGCAGCCCGACGAGCATGTGCCGCTTCGCCTGCGCTGCAGGCACGCTCAATCCGGCAGCGAGGAGAAGAGTCGCTGCGAAGACCCCCAGGCTTTTACGCAATGACCGGCTCCCGTCCGAAGCTGGGCAGCATCCGGCGCAGGCCCTCTTCCAGCTGGATCTTGGGCTCCCACCCGAGCAGCTGCTTCGCCCGCGTGATGTCCGGCTGGCGCACCTGCGGGTCGTCGATCGGGAGCGCCTCGTGCACGATCTCGCTCTTCGATCCCGTGATGCGCAGCACCGTCTCGGCGAGCTCGTTGAGTGTGAACTCGCGCGGGTTGCCGAGGTTCACCGGGAGGTGCTCCTCGGACTCCGCGAGCGCCACGAGCCCGCGGATGAGGTCGTCCACGTAACAAAAACTGCGTGTCTGTGTTCCGTCCCCGAACACGGTTAGAGGCTTGCCCTCGAGCGCCTGGCGGACAAACGTCGGAACCGCACGCCCGTCGTTGGGCCGCATCCGCGGCCCGTAGGTGTTGAAGATCCGGGCGATCGCGGTGTCGACGCCCTGCTGGCCGTGGTACGCCATCGTCATGGCTTCGCCGTAGCGCTTGGCCTCGTCGTACACGCCGCGCGGGCCGATCGGATTGACGTTTCCCCAGTAGGTCTCCGGCTGCGGATGCACCTGCGGGTCGCCGTAGACCTCGCTCGTCGAGGCGAGCAGGAAGCGCGCCCGCTTGAACTTCGCGAGGCCGAGCGCGTTGTGCGTGCCGTACGAGCCGACCTTGAGCGAGTGCAGCGGCATCCGCATGTAGTCGATCGGGCTCGCAAGCGCCGCGAGGTGGTAGACGAAGTCGACCTCGTCCTCCACTTCGAGATGGACGGTGACGTCGTGATTGAGGAAGACGAAGTTCT
>Ga0137375_10009005_pt1 | contig 11857 bp, 11 predicted proteins | sample SagtaG_24_FD_104936 | JGI IMG/M metagenome (GOLD analysis project Ga0137375, IMG submission 104936) | Vadose zone soil microbial communities from Sagehorn Ranch, Mendocino, California, USA - Sage1_R_113_16 metaG | ecosystem: Environmental > Terrestrial > Soil > Vadose zone | place: USA... | reverse complement strand
GGGAGGAAACAATGAAAAAGACGTTTGCTGCAATCCTGCTGTTCGCTCTGTTCACCCCGACCCTTGCCATGGCCGGCCAGTGGAACGGCTGGATCACCGACGAGCAATGCGCCGCCAAGGGCGCCAAGGCCGATCATGCGGCCTGCGCCAAAAAGTGTCACGAGAAGGGCGCCAAGCTGGTCTTCTACAACACCGGCGACGAAAAGATCTACACCCTCGACAAGCAGGACCTCGCGGCGGAGCACATCGGCCACGAGGTCACGGTCAAGGGTGAGGCCGAGGGCAGCGCGATCAAGGTCGCCTCGATCGAGCCCGCCGCCGGCCACACCGCTCACTGATTCTCCTCGTCCTCTCCCCAACCCACGGCTTTCTCCCCTCTCCCGCTTCGCGGGGGAGGGGGCTCAGATTCGTACCTTCCGGCTCACCAGCGTTATGTCCCCGTCCTGGAACGCCACCGTCGTGGCGGGCCGCGCCTTCTGAAGCGCGTCCCCTCCCGGCGGCAGACCGGGGCTCTCGTCCACCAGATACCAATCCTGCGGAGCGCTCTGGCCGAGCACCACGTCGAATTCGACGCCCTGCGGCGGCAGTGTCGTGGTCGCGAGGAAGGTGTAGGCGCCGAGCTGCCCCCGCTTCACCTCGACCGGACGGCCGTCGAAGGTGGCGGACTCGAGCTGCGCCTCCTTCGGGATGTAGAGCGTTCCCCGCGGCGCTCCCCGCGGCGAGGTCAGCCGGAGACGAAGCTGCCGCTTGCCACCGGGCAGGGCGGTCTGCTGCACCACGGCCAGCTCCGGGGCCGGAGCTCCCAGGGGCGGGGCCGGAGCCAGGAAGGCGCGCTGCCGCGGGAACCACGGGAACGGGCTCACCGGCTGCGGCCCGAAGTCCGCGGCCTGGCGGAACGCCTGCGGGAACGGCGGCGAGCTCAACACGATCCAGTGGCTCGCCCCCGTCTCATCCTGGAGGTACTGGACCACCGCCGGTTGTGGCGAGCTCTCCGAGTGGACCGGCGAGGTGACCGCCAGACCGGCACCCACCACTGTCACGAGCAGCGCGACGCCGATCACCAGCCGGCGCGCGAGCGGCCGGGCCGCCAGGAACAGCGGCGCCAGACCGGCGACCAGGATCGCCCGCAGCACCGCGACCGGCACCAGCGCCACCAGGCCCAGACCGTCATAGAGAGGGAGCAGGATCGGATACCAGAGGATCCCGCCGATGAGCACCGGCAGCATCACCGCCACCGCTCCCGTCGTCGCGGAGCCCCCACGGACGAGCACCAGACCCGCGATGCCCGCGATCAGGCCGGGCACCAGGAACAGATAGCTGACTCCCGGTGCGGCCACCGCCAGCGCCAGCCCGAGGATCGCCCAGCCGAGCCAGACGCCGGTGAACAGCCCGAGCAGACCCGCCCGCCGCCCGAACCAGGGCAGCAGCAGGCCCGCCACCACCAGCGACAGCGACCAGAACGAGGCCACCAGGGGTGCCGGCTTGGCGATCCATTGCGCCGGCAGCAACCCGCGCAGGACCATGAACAGCCCGACGGACAGGAGAGCGGTCACCACGACCACCGCCAGGAAGGCGAGGAGCCCCAGGAGCATCCCGCCGGCGGTGACCGTGCGGCCGGACCTCGCACTCCAGAAGACCGCCAGCACCAGCACCAGGACCAGCACCGCGAGCGGCAGGGTCCAGGCCGTCGGCCAACGCACGACCGGCCCGCCGAGGACGTCGAAGAAGACCGCGCTCCCCCGCGGCGGATGCGCGAGATCGGCCTGCGCCAGATTCCGCACCGTCCCCAGGGCATTGTCGCCGTGATGCTGCAGGCTGGCCGGTTCGAGGCTCCGCAGGTCGTCCTCCGCCGTGTGGTAGTGGGTCGGGTTCTCGACGAACGCGAAGTTCATCCCGTCCACGCCCCGCCGCTTGAACACGGTCAGGTCGGTGTTGTTCGGCATCAGATGATAGATGGTCACGAACACCGAGCTGGAGACCGGCCGCGAGGACCCCGCCGCGAACAGCGGGACGAGCCAGCCGTCGTCGCCGATCGTCTCGAACATGAGGCTCGGCCCCCGCGTGCCGCGCGCCTCCAGGTTGACGACGACCTTCACCTCGCGGGCGAGCGGCGAGTCGGCGAACTCCTTGGCCCCCAGAAGCCCCGCCTCCTCGCCGTCGGTCAGCAGGATGATCACCGGATTCTTCGGCGCCGGCCCGGCCTTGAGAGCGCGGGCGGTCTCCAGCACGGCGGCGACTCCCGAGAGGTCGTCCGAGACGCCGGGGCCCGCGGGCACCGAGTCGTAGTGGGCCATCAGGAGGATGGCGCCATCGTGCGCCGTCCCTTCCAGGCGCGCCACGATGTTTGCAGCCTGGCCGCAACTGGCGTAGAGCTGCGAGCAGACGGAGCTCTGCTGCACCTCGGGGGAATAGCCGGCCTGCCGGAGCCGCGCCAGGATCCGGTCGCGCACCGCGGCATTGGCCGGCGAGCCGATCGGATGCGGGCTGCCGTCCCCAACCAGCTCCCGCAAGACCGCGAGCGCCCGCTCCCCGGAGAACTCCGCAGCCGGTGCGGACTCCGGCTTCGGTACCGGCGGCTGCCGCCGCACCGACACGATCCACAGCACCGACAGCAGCAGGATGAGAGCCAGAACCAGGCCCCACCCGCCCCGGCTCTGCGCTCCCGTGCTCCCCGTCTCGATCTGGTCCGCCATGGCCACGACCTCCTCCCAAAGGGATTACCTACGGATGACAAGCGGAAAGGATTCTAGCAGCGCGGGCGGTTGACGCCCGAGCCCCGGCTCCACTACCCTCGATCCACCATGGCCCTCGGTCAAGACGACCTCCTTCTGGGGCGGATCGCCCTGCACTACAAGCTCGTCACCCAGGACCAGCTCACCCAGGCCGCGGCCCGGCAGGACCGGGAGGGCGGCCGGCTGGGCGAGATCCTCGTCGCCCAGAGGCTCCTCACCCCCGGCCAGCTCGACAAGCTCCTCGCCGTCCAGCGCGACTATCTCGCCAAGCAGCAGGCCCAGATGGCCCCGGCACCGGCCGCCGCGGAGACGACCGCGCCTCCGGCCCCCGCCACCGAGTCGCCGCCGCGCCCCTCCTGGCGGCAGGCCGAGCGACGCCTCGACGCCCTGCTCACCGCCGCCGTCGAGCGCCGGGCGAGCGACGTCCACGTCCACACCGGCGCTCCGCTCAAGGTGCGCATCGACGGCAGACTGGAAGATCTCGAGAGCGAGCCGCTCGACGGCCGGACCGCCGGCGAGATCATCCGCGAGGTGCTGACTCCCGAGCAGCGCGCCGCCCTCGACGCCCATGGCCAGGTCGACTTCGCCTACACCCTCCCCGGCGTCGGCCGCTTTCGCAGCAACGCCTACCGCCAGCAGCGCGGCCTCGACGCCGTCTTCCGCGCCATCCCGCCGGAACCGCCGACCTTGAGCGACCTCGGCCTCCCCGGGACCCTGGCCCGCTTCTGCAACTACCACCAGGGGATGGTGCTCATCACCGGGCCGGCCGGCTGCGGCAAGTCCTCGACCCTCGCCGCCCTCCTGCGCATCTTGAACGAAGAGCGGCGCGACCACATCATCACCATCGAGGATCCCATCGAGTACCTCCACCGCTCCAACCGTTGCGTGGTCAACCAGCGCCAGGTCGGCCGCCACACCAGCTCGTTCGCCCGTGCCCTGCGCGGCGCCCTGCGCGAGGACCCCGACATCATCGCCCTCGGCGAGCTGCGCGACCTCGAAACCATCTCGCTCGCCCTGACCGCCGCCGAGACCGGCCACCTGGTGATCGCGACGCTCCACACCAGCAACGCCATCCGCACGATCAACCGCGTCCTCGGCGTCTTCCCGCCGGAGCAGCAGGACCAGATCCGCACCATGGTCTCGGAGTCGCTGCGCGCCGTCGTCTCGCAGCGCCTGATCAACCGCGCCGACGGCCGCGGCCGGGTCGTCGCGCTCGAGATCCTGGTCTGCAACAAGGCGGTGGGCAACCTGATCCGCGAGAACAAGACGTTCCAGATCCGCTCGGTCCTGCAGACCGGAGCCGGCCAGGGGATGTGCCTGCTCGACTCCTCCCTCGCCGATCTGGTCAAGAAAGGGATCATCACCAACGAGGAGGCGGCCCGGAACGCCGACGAGCCCGCCAAGTTCCTGAACCCCAAGCCGACGTCCTCCGCCGGAGTCCCGCATGCCCCGGCTGCATGAGCTCTTCCACTACCTGCGCGACAACAAAGGCTCGGACCTCCACCTCTCGGCCGGCCTGGAGCCCCGCATCCGCAAGCACGGCTCCCTGGAACCCGTGGAGGGCTGGCCCTCCTTCACCCACGAGGCGCTCTGCGAGATCCTCCGCGAGATCGCGAGCGACGAGGACTGGGAGGAGTACGAGAAGACGGGCGACCTCGACTTCGCATACGGCTTCGAAGGGGTGGCCCGCTTCCGCGCCAACTACCTGCGCCAGGAGAACGGCGCCGGCGCGGTCTTCCGCATCATTCCGGAAGACATCGTTCCCCTGGAGACGCTGAACCTCCCCAAAGCGATCGAGGCGCTCGCCCATCTCCAGCACGGGCTCGTCCTGGTCACCGGCCCCACCGGCTCCGGAAAATCCACCACCCTCGCCGCCATCATCGACCGCATCAACAGCTCCTACTCCAAGCACATCGTCACCATCGAAGACCCGGTCGAGTTCGTGCACAAGAGCAAGAAGTCGATCTTCTCCCAGCGCGAGGTGGGAGCCGACACCGAGAGCTTCGGCGCCGCCCTGCGCGCCGCCATCCGGCAGGACGCGGACGTCATCCTGGTGGGCGAGATGCGCGACCTGGAGACGATCGCCCTCGCGGTGACCGCCGCCGAGATGGGCGCCCTGGTCTTCGGCACCCTGCACACCAACGGCGCCGCCAACACGATCGACCGGCTGATCGACGCCTTCCCCGCGGACGAGCAGGCGCAGATCCGCACCACGCTCTCCGAATCCGTGGCCGGCATCGTCTCGCAGCTCCTGCTGCGCACCGCCGATGGAGCGGGCCGCTGCGCGGTCAACGAGATCCTGTTGAAGACTCCCGGCCTGCCCAACGTGATCCGCGAAGGCAACACCCCGATGATCACCACGATCATCCAGAGCGGGAAGTCGGTGGGCATGCAGCTCATGGACGACGCCCTCATGGACCTCGTGGACTCCGGGCGCATCACCGCCCGCGAGGCCTACATGAAAGCCATCAACAAAGCCCGCTTCGAGCCGCTGGTCAAGGACGAGGGGGAGTGACCGGACCCCCGAACACTTCCTCCAGGCATTCAGCCGTGAGGACGCGTTCGCCCCATGCGAGCAGGCGATCGGGTCCCGCCCTGCGAATCCGGGCGCGGGTTCGTGCATCGAGAGGTCCGAACTTCCGCTCGAGCAGGCGCAGGAGGAGCCTTGCTTCGCCTTGCTTCTCCCCTTGCCGCTCACCAGCCTTCCAACCCTCCTCCCGCACCTCGCGCTCGAACTTCTCGAAAGTCTTTGCCCACATGTCTGAAAACTCCTCCAAGGACAGAATCTCGGGAATCCTGCTGGGATCCTGCCTCGCTTCCACGTAGAGCCAGACCAGTACGGCTCGGTACAGGGCAGGGTCATCCGCTCTGGCCAGGAGCTTCCTTAGCCTGGAGTGCACCCGCCTCGGTCCCTTGGCCCCCTGCGACTTCAACCAGAACAGCAGGGCGGTCAACCCCTCGCGCTTCTCCAGGTCCTCTGGAGCGTAGGTCCCCTGGTCGATGACTCGATACAGCAGCCGCGGGAGGTAAGCCTCGGCGGCAGGCTCCACCGGCTCGATCAGCTCCGACAGCTCCAGAGGCGCCCGCCATCTCCTCACTCCATTGTAGACGACCAGGGGGATCACCAGGGGCAACCGACCTCCTGGCGCCAGTTCCTTGCGGTCGATCAGGTCCAGGTACAGCGAAGCCACGTAGCTCATCAGCCGCACCGCCATGAAGCGTTCGTTTCGCGACTGGAACTCGATGAGCAGGTAGACGTAGACCGGAGTCCCGTCGCGCCGGCGGAGCTTCCAGACCATGTCTCCCTCGCTGCGCTTGAGACCGGCGGAGACGTAGGTGGCGTTGACCCGCTCCAGGGTCGAGAAGTCGAGGTCCTTGACCCAGGGCTCCGGAACGAACTCGCGGATGAGCTCCTCGATCAGTTGGGGCCGGGCGAACAGGTGGCGATAGCTGTGGTCGTGCTCGTGCACACACTCCCCCTTAAAAAAAATTCGCCCATTACCAGTCGGAAAACGGGGGGCGATTCTTGCACTAGGGGGTGCTCACGAAGTGAGCAGATGTGTCGGAAAGGCAGGCGGGACAGGGTTTTTCTCGTACGCCTGAAATGCTGTCTCGGAGGAGCTTCGCTCTGGGAGGATTTTGGGGCTATTGAAGATGCCGGGGGTTCCCAGGGGGCGCTGACTCGGGAGAGTGCTGGTGGGTCCTTCCCTCCGGAGGACCAGGGCGGCGACTGGGCGACCGGCGTCACCCAGCTTTCCGGACCGTCTGTCTTTTCGATCCGCCCCTCAGCCCTCGAACACCTGCTCCAGGCGTTCAGCCGTGAGGACGCGTTCGCCCCATTCGAGCAGGCGATCCGGCCCCGCCCTGCGGATCCGGGCACGGGTTCGCGCATCGAGGGGACCGAACTTCCGCTCGAGCTGGCGCAGGAGGAGCCTTGCTTCGCCTTGCTTCTCCCCTTGCCGCTCACCAGCCTTCCAACCCTCCTCCCGCACCTCGCGCTCGAACTTCTCGAAAGTCTTTACCCACATGTCTGAAAACTCCTCCAGCGTCTTCTTGACCGTCATGGCGTCCTGTCGACCGAAGGGCTGCTATCGCCATTCGAACCGGAGACCCGGCTCCGTTCGAGCCTTCCGCAGATAGGCGGCGACCTCCAGAGCCCTTTCGATCGTCAGCTCCTGCTGGCGGGCCGCCTCCTGGAACAGCTGGAGTGCCGCCAGAGCCTCTCGGTGGACGTCCTGGGCCTGGAAGATCGGCAGCATCTCCTCGGCCACCCGCTGGACATCGGCCATCCGCCCTTCCTTTAGATAGAGGATCGCCAGGTCGAGCGAGACCATCGCCGCGTCATAGCCGATCCCTTGGCCGATACAGCCGCGCCGGGCCTCCAGATAGGCCTGCTCCGCCCTGGCGAAGTCGCCTTGAGCCGCGGCTATGTCGCCTCGGAGCCACGTGAGCCGTAGCTCGAGCCAGGGCTCCTGGACCTTTCATAGAGGGCCTGATCCCGGTTGAAGAGCTCGGCCGCCTCCTCGAACCGTCCCGCTTCCATGAAATAGACGGTCAGGTTGAAGTGTCCGGCCACGTGAAGGAGGGTCTCCGAACCGGGTCCCAGGACGCTCAATGCCAAACGGCTCATCTCGATTGCCTGCTCGAGCTTCCCCTGAAGGCGGTAAACATCCGCCAGATTGGTCAGCACGCGCGCCGCATCGTCCGGCTTCCTCTTCAGGCCGAACAGCTGAGCGGCGCGCTTGAGTAGCCGCTCGGCATCCGCAAGTCGGCGCTGATCCTTCCGCAAGGAGCCCATGAGGTCGTCGACTCGGGCAACCACCTCCAGGTCTGTGACTCCATGCTGGGACATGGTCCGGCGGACCACCTCGAACACCTGGCCTGCTCCCTGGAGATCGCCGTTAGCCCGGCGGGCGTTCGCCATGAGGGCCGTCGCCAAGGTATAGAGGTCGAAGTACTCTTGCATCCGGGGATTCCGATTCGCGACCCGCCTGGCCAGATCAGCGAGATCATGCGCCTCGCCGGGTTGGCCGGGAATGCTTCGGCGGCTCTCCTCCAGGAGCAGCCGCACGAGCGCCGGGCTGCGGAACCGGGTCCGGGCGCGCTCGATGCGCACGGCGCGCTCTGCCGCGGGGAGAGAGAGGATCACCTGGAGGTCTTCCTCGGCGCGGCGGATCTCGCGAGAACCGAGGGCCAGGAACCGGTCGAGCAGGACCGAAAAGGCCTGAAGCACCCGGCTCCAGAGGGAAGGCCCGGCCTGGACCTCCCCCTCGTACGCGTGAACCTCCGCCCGGCAATGGGGACAGAGGCTCAAGAGGTGCTCCAGGGTGACCCCGTCGAGGAAGCTCTGGGGAAGCTCTCCTCGGGCGACAGCTCGGAACAGCTCGCGCGAGACATGAATATCGTCCATGGGCACCGACAAGCATAACAAGAAAAGGTGCCGGCGCAACTGCCTGTCCACTCCCTTCGCCCGCCGGCACCGGACCAGGGAACCCGCCTACTAGCCGTTCGGGTCGATGGTCTTGCCGAGATCGGAGCCAACAGAAGGCAGATCGTCGGCGTAGGTCCCCAGGACGAGAGCCGCGAAGAGGGCTCGGAATGAGCCCCAGAGGGTGCGAAGCATCTTGTTCTCCTTTCGGGCGCGGCGACCGCTGCGGTGGAATACCGCGGGGCTGCTCCCTATAGAAGAGGTGGCCTCGGTGCTCTTGGTGGCCAGCGCACGAGCCTCAAAGTCGGCGGACTTCAGCTTTCAAGATCCAGCAAAGTCCAGGTCCGGCCTTCTTCGATTTCGCCAAGGACACGTAGTCACGATACGATTGAGCCGTGCGAGAGAAACCACCCCGCCGAAGCCGTCTTGCAAAAGAGACTCTCGCCTCCCTGCCCCCAAGCTACAAGGGCCGAAAGCCTGCCTCGGCCCAAGCCAGCGCCGCCGCCCGGGGCAGCAGCCGGAAGACCGACACCAAGTGCGAGGTCCTCCTTCGACGCTCCCTCTGGGCTGCCGGGTGCCGGTATCGGAAGGACGTAAGTACCCTACCTGGAAGGCCGGATATCATCTTCCCGAAGGCCCGCCTCGCTATCTTCTGTGATGGCGACTTCTGGCACGGGCGAGATTGGGAGAGCCGTCGGCAGAAGCTCAGTCGCGGCAGCAACCCGGATTATTGGCTTGCGAAGATCCAACGAAACATCGAGCGCGACCAGCAGAACACATTACGGCTCAAGCAGATGGGCTGGACTGTGCTGCGGCTCTGGGAGTCGGAGATCTGGGCCGACCCTCTAGGCCTAGCACGGAGAGTCATTGACGTGCTGCGCGGGCTCGGATATACCGGAGGCAAGCCGGACTAGCCCCTTGACACGGCCAGCCGGATTTGCGTAAATAGAGCGTAATGACGAGAACACCGTCGCGGACTCTAGAGACGATGCCTAAGCTCATCAGCCTCTATACAGGTGCAGGCGGCCTCGACCTCGGGTTCGAGGCGGCAGGGTTTGAGACGGCGGTGGCAGTAGAGATGGACCCCGAGGCGGTCGCTACCCTGCGACGTAATCGCGAATGGCCGGTCCTTGACCGAGACATCCATTCAGTCAGCTCTCAAGAGTTGCTTGACACCGCCTCACTCCGTGTTGGGGAGGCTGATGCGCTCATCGGCGGCCCTCCTTGTCAGCCGTTTTCGAAGTCAGGCTACTGGGCATCGGGCGACACCTTGCGGCTGGACGACCCCCGCGCCGGAACCATGGCCGCCTATCTCCGGATCCTGCGCGATACTCTCCCCAAAACCTTCTTGCTCGAGAATGTACCAGGGCTTGCTTATCGCGAGAAGAGTGAAGGCCTGGAGCTGATCCAGCGTACGATCAAGAGAATCAACCGGGATTGCGGCACAGACTATCGGATCAAAGTCGCCAAGCTCAACGCTGCGGATTATGGTGTGCCTCAGCTTCGCGAACGAGTCCTTGTGATCGGGCACCGCGAGGGGAGGGAGTTTTCCTTTCCTCAAGCTACCCATTTCGAGCGGAACGGAAGCGATCTCCCGGCAGGCATGCAGGCTTATACAACTGCCTGGGATGCTATTGGGGACCTTGAGGATGAAAGGAGCTCGGCACTCCTATTGAAGGGTAAGTGGGCCGATCTCCTCCCGTCCATTCCCGAAGGAGAAAACTACCTCTGGCACACGGAACGAGGGGAAGGGCTCCACCTGTTCGGCTGGAGGCGCCGATACTGGAGCTTTCTCCTCAAGCTATCGAAACAGCTTCCTTCCTGGACGATCCAGGCGCAGCCCGGTCCAGCGATCGGACCGTTTCACTGGAACAACCGCAGGCTTTCGGCCCGAGAGCTCTGCAGGCTCCAGACGGTCCCTGATAGCTATGAGGTCCTTGGGAGTCTCTCCTCAGCTCAGCGCCAGATAGGAAATGCTGTGCCTTCCGCCTTGGCAGAGGTGATTGGACGCGCAATGCGGCGACAGCTCTTGGGTCATAGAATCAAGCTCGAATCGACCTTGATTCCAAGGCGGCGGCAGCCAATTCCTGCACCAGAGCCAGTACGTCCTGTTCCAGGCAAGTATCGCCACTTAGTAGGAAACCATGAGGCACATCCAGGGACGGGCAAAGGATTCGCGGCCAGCCGGCGGCACGGCCAGGAGATGCGGCTGGATGAGGAGACTGCATCGTCCCAACTTGCATTCGTTCACTCCATCTGATTCGCGCGAGAGCCTGGGTGCTCGTCCCCACCCACCATGAGCAAACAGAAGACCCCCTCCCCAGCAGCCGAGTGCCGGACCTATAGGGTCAGCCGCAAGGACAGAGAGCCGCTCCTCGCCTTCATGCTCAACGCTCTAAGGGATAAAGGTTGTCACATCCTTTATAGCTCACCTCCTACGGAAGCTCCTTTTCGCATCACGTTCGAAACCCCAGAAGGAGAGCGTCTCGGAGTCGTCGCCTACGCCTTTCTTGCCAACTCACGGCTGACCAGGAATCGACCAGCCGACGAGCATAGGTTTCAACTCAAATACGGGTCCGACCATCAAAGCCTGCACCATTTATGGCACGACCCTTTCGGCCTTTATACGACTCTCTTAGTCGGAATCAACCCAGAGCTCGGAATCTTTGTAGGCGCCGATCCGACGCTGCACAATCCGACTCGCTTCTTCATTTCCATTGAGTTCAAGCAGCACCACGTAGATGCGATTATCCGTTCAGGCTGGTTTGCATGGGAGCGCGAGAGTAAGAGAGACGCTGAAGAGCCGGTCGAGGTGCTCGTGGGAGGGACCTCAGACAATTTCCTTTCCTTCATACGCCTCGAACGACAAGCGCTTGGTGAAGATCAAGGACATCGCCAACTCCTCGCCGAGAAAGCGCTCAGGGGCCGGTTTGGTGCCCACTCACTGGCGCGGGAGCTCGAGCTTTCCGAAAGGGAAGTCCTCGATCTGATCGAGAATGCGATGCGCCTCAAGGTAGCCGTTCGAGGGTGGGTGGCTGAGGAACACTTGTCGCGGCAGCTCAAGAGACTACCTGAGGTCCGATCCTGTGCACGGCTCGATGGCGATGGACCCGACCTGAAAGTCGAGCTGTATACCGGCTCGATTCTCAAGGTGGAGTGCAAGAACGTGTTGAGAGCTCGCAGCCGAGAAGGATTGGTGAGACTCGACTTCCAGCGCACAAGGGCGGCCAAGAGCGATCCCTGCTCCCGCTACTACAGCCCAAAGGACTTCGACGTGATCGCCGCCTGCCTTCACTCGGTCACCGAACGGTGGGAGTTCCGCTTCGCGCTGCCTTCCAAGCTCGACCCTCACCGCAAGTGTCCCGGAAAGCTATCCAGCAATGTTTCCCTCGACGAGCGCTGGAGCACAGATCCTGTTTCGATCTTTCGGGGGGTCGGGCTCTCAAAGTAGCCTGAGAAGCAATCTTCATGGTACCCAGGTCATCGACGAGCCGAGCTGAGGTCCGAAGAGGCGGTCTCCGGCTTCGCCCGCTCACGGGGTCTGCACGCCAAAGAGCCGCGCATTGATCCGCGGGCGGAAATTCTCCAGGGTGGCGGATTCCCAGGCGACGAGGAAGGTGTCGGCGTCGGTCAGGGCGACGGAGGACACAGGATTGAAGTAGACCTGGAGGCCCGAGGCGACGACGAAGTCGCTCCC
>Ga0137375_10009003_pt1 | contig 11860 bp, 10 predicted proteins | sample SagtaG_24_FD_104936 | JGI IMG/M metagenome (GOLD analysis project Ga0137375, IMG submission 104936) | Vadose zone soil microbial communities from Sagehorn Ranch, Mendocino, California, USA - Sage1_R_113_16 metaG | ecosystem: Environmental > Terrestrial > Soil > Vadose zone | place: USA... | reverse complement strand
GGGGTATCCCGGTCCTGGCTGTATGCCCAACCCGACCTACGCGCCGAGATCGACACGCTCCGCGCCACCCATCGGCGGTTGCCCGCCTCACCGCTACCGGCCCGACAGTGGGCCTCCGACGCCTCCCTGCGACGCCAACTGGAGGCCGTCCGCCAGCGTGTCCGGCAACTCGCCGAGGAGAATCGGCAGCTGCGCGACAAGCTCGCCCGCGCCCTGGGAGAACAGCGCGCGTCTAGACCCGGCAAAGGCCAGTTGAGGCGGCCGTCGTGACATACCAACGGCCGCCGAGGTCTCATCGCACCGCAGCATGTCCTCATCCGGCGCAGAAGCCGCCCCAGCTGTCAGCAGGCTTGACCACCAGCAGCAAGCAACTGCGACCAGCAGGCGAGGTCGTCGACAAAACGCGGAAGCTCCTCCAGTTGCTCCCCGGCACGCGCCTCTACCTGGGCGAGATCGGTCGAGCCGGGGGCCTGCTGCCCGAGAGAGATGCGAAGCCGCTCAGACAGCCGGTTCAGGCGCATGCCGGCACGCCGCGCCAGCGCATCGCGACCGCGAAGGGCCAGCCGGCCACCGTGCTGCTCGTAGCTGGCCACGGTTCGCTGAACGGCATCAGCGTTCGGCCCGGCACGCCCGTGGCCGGCAAACACGACCGCGGCCTGGGCGGTCTCCAGGCCGGCGCTGTCCGGGCCCGCTGTGTCCCAGTCCACCAGCACCGGGCCCTCAGCAGTCATCAGGACGTTCCACGGCTCGACATCCCGATGTGTCATCACGTAGTCGCCTGCAGCCTGGAACGCCTGCCCGATCCAGGCGGTCGCTATCAGCACATCGGCAAGGCGCCGCTGCAACACCGGCGCCCACGCGCGCCGCTGCTTGATCCCCTCAGCCAGCCAGGCCCGCCACTGCTGCTCCGAATGCAACCCATACCACTGTGGCTGCGCGCAATCGAGCGTCTCAATGCGATGCAGCAGCGCCAGCGTGGCGCCAAGCCACTCGGCAACGTCATCGGCATCGGTCAGCGGGCGCCCGTCGACCCACTCATACGCCCGCACCTGGCCCCAACCCTCGACCACGGCGACACAGCCGAAGATCGCCGCCACCGGCTGTATCGGACGCGGCATCGCGATGCCGGCGGTCAACGCCGCCTGCTCGAACCCCATCGCGCGGTCCAACTCATCGCGCCAGCCGTCACAGGACACCCGCTTCACCAGCACCCGCCCGCTCACCGTATCCAGCCTCCACGTCGGCAAGCTGGAGTACGAATGAGCGGCCAGGCCACTTGTCGGCCGGCCCAACCCGAACGCGTCCGCGATCAAACCCGGCAGCATTCCCTGCACGGACGCGAGCCTAACCAGCACACCGTCGGCGCCGTTACATCGCGGCAAGCACGGCTCGCTTCGATAACGATCGCCGCCGCCCCGCCCGGCCCACGACAGCCGCCCTACCGACCCGTCGCGCACAACGTCCCCAGCACGAACCACCAGGTCAAAGGACCAATGACTTGATCAAGCTCAAGATAATGCAGCAACAGGTTGGCCACGAGTGCGACAGTTCCACCGCCGTGTACACGCACGTCAGCGATGACTTCATGAACACTGCTCTGGGCAAGGCGCTGGCTCCGGCTTTCGGCGGGGTGTGATCGGGAAGGACTGATGATGGTCGCCAAGTTGGACTACCAATGGCACCTGCGCACCGTGATGGCCGAACGTGGGATGTTCTCCACGACGGATCTCATCGCGCCGCTGGCCGACCGTGGCATCAGGCTGTCCTCCAGCCAGGTCTACCGGCTCGTTGTCGAGCGGCCCGAGCGGCTCAGCCTGAAGATCCTGATGGCCTTGCTAGACATCCTGGACTGCGCGATGGACGACCTCGTCGAGCCCGTCACCGGGGTCGGCGCGGCGAAGAAGCCCAGGAAGGCCGCCGCCGGCGGCGAAGCGGGCGCTGAGGGTGTGGGCAGTCTGCGGCCCAAGCGTGCCCGGATCGCCTCGGTGGAGCAGTGACCGACACCGTCGACGACGTCTTGGCGGACCCGGTCGGCTTGGTCGTGCGGCTGGCCGAGACGGTCGAGGGTCATCTGGACGCCGATCGAATCCGTGAGGTTGTCTGCACCGTGGTAGGTGGGCGGGCTGGCCGCCGGAGCCTGGCCCACGCCCTGCGCGCGGACCCGTCGCTGTTGCGGACCGGCCGCCCGCCGGCGCCATACTGCGTCGCACGGCTGTTGATGGCTCTGCGTGAGTCCGGCGCTCGGGACGTGTGTCTTCCCCGGTGCGGCGTGTGTGGACGGGCGGTGGCGTATGTGGGCAGCCGACGCGGTGGGCAGTGGGGATGCTCGCCCTGCTTCGACAGGCCGACGACCTGCGCGGGCTGTGGCGAGGTGCGGCGGGTCGGCAGCCGGGACCGCCACGGCAGGGCCCGGTGCGCGAAATGCCCCGACACCGTCGGCGACCCGCTGACTGAACTTACCGAACTCGTCGCTGGTCTCGACCACGCGATTGACGCCGACGCGGTGCGCGCGGCGCTCGGGCGGGCCACGGTCCGCCCTGCGGGGCAGCGGCGCTTGGCGTGGGCTGTGATCGCCGCACCGGATCTGCTGACCGGGGCGGGCCACGAGGCACCGGCCCCTGCCGTGCTGCGGTTCATCGACGAGCTCATCGCCGCTGGGGCGACGAAGGTCGCTAAGCCGGCCTGCCCGCGCTGTCATGAGGTGAAGGCGCTGTCGAAGCTGCTGGACGGCAAGTGGATCTGCCGGGCCTGCTTCGCCCGCCACGCCGCGGTGCCGTGTGCCCGTTGCGGCGCTGTGCGTGAGCCCGCTGCCCGTGACGGCGACGGCCGACCACTGTGTCCCAACTGCCTGATCCGAGACCCGGTCAACCTGGAGGAGTGCGCTGGCTGCGGGCACCGCAAGCCGGTCGCCGTCCGCACGTCCGAAGGGCCACGCTGCACCAACTGCCGACCGAGAATCACCACGGAGTGCGCCATCTGCGCGCGGACGGTGCCCTGCGAGGTTTCCCGGGCCACCGGCCAGCCGTGGTGCGACCGCTGTCAGCACCGGTGGGTGACCTGTGCCGGTTGCGGCACCGTCGCGCAGGCCCGCAGCGGGACATGGAAGGCACCCCTGTGCGCCAAGTGCACTAACCCGGACCCGGACTTCTGGGGCCGCTGCCCGGTCTGCAAGACCACCTGGCAGCTCAGCCCGCGCACCTGCCAGCGGTGCCTGCTCGGTCAGCGAGTGCATGACCTGATCGGGGACAGCACCGGCACGGTCCGAGGCGACCTTGCCTCTTTCGGCTACGCGGTGTCCACCGCGGAGCGCCCTGACACCGCCCTGGTCTGGCTGTCCGGCTCGAAGGTCCGCGCGCTGCTGGAACGCATCGGCCGCCACGGTGGCCCGGTCACCCACGAGATCCTCGACGAATTCCCCGCCGGCAAGGCGCTCGCCCACCTGCGCAGCGTCCTGGTCGCCACCGGGGCCGTGCCACCCCGCGACGAACGCCTCGTCGCCTTGGAGCGCTGGATCACCGCCACGGTCCAGGCCCGCACCGACCCCGCCGAGCGTCGGATCCTGCACGGCTACGCGGTCTGGCACCACCTTCGCCGCCTGCGGCGGCGCCTCGGCGAGGAACACACCACCCGCCTTCAGGACTTGAACGTCCGCTGCCACGTCACCGCAGCGGCCAACTTCCTCGCCTGGCTGGCCGACAACGGGTTGAGCCTGAACGCATGCACCCAGGCGGACCTGGACCGGTGGATCGCCAACCCCGAGGCCAGCTACCGGGACGAGACCGGCCACTTCATCCGCTGGGCCGTCCAGCACCGGCACGCCATCGGGCTGATCCAGGGCACCGTCCGCTGGACAGGCCCCCGCGGGACACTCGACAGCGAGAAGCGCTGGGCCGACGCCCGCCGCCTGCTGCATGATGACACCCTCCTCACCGCCGACCGGGTCGCCGGGCTGCTGCTGGTCCTCTACGCCCAACGCATCGCCACCATCAGCCAACTCACGGTCGACGACGTCCACCTCAGTAGCGACACAGTAAAGATCATGTTCGGTACCTCTCCGGTCGTGCTTCACGAGCCATTGGCCGGGCTGGTACGCGACCTCGTCGCGACCCGCCGCGGCAAGGCCAGGATCGGCATACCGGACGACGTGCCGTGGTTGTTCCCTGGCGGTCGCCCCGGCCATCCCCTCGGCGACGACCGGCTCGGCCAGCGCCTTCAAAAGATCGGCCTGCAGCCGCGGCAAGACCGCTCCACCGCGCTGTTCGCCCTCGCCACCGAACTGCCCGCCGCGGTCCTCACCCGGATGCTCGGCGTCCACATCAAAGTCGCCGTTCAGTGGCAGCAAGCAGCCGCAGGGGACTGGGCCGCCTACGCCGCTGACGTCAGCCGACGAGACCAACCGTGACCGGCGATTCGAGGAGCTCAACGCCCGACGTCACCGCACCGGCTGACCTCGACCTGCGCACCCGTCCCCGACCACGACGTGGACGACGATCCTGGAGGACCGCGAGCGATGATCCCGACCGAGCGGTTCAGATCCGCCACGGACGACGCCGTGACGCCGTTCCTGTTCTGGAGCGAGCTCGCCGTGTGCACCGGCGGGGCGGCTCTGGCCTGCCCGCAATGCGCTGCGGCGGACTTGCACTGGACACGGTCTGCTTCGCCACCCCGACCGAGGACCGCTACACGCCGACCGTCAGCGTGAGCTTCGCCCCCGACAGCGGCGCGATCCTCGCCGACAATCAGGCCCGTAGTCTTCATGCCGGCCAGAACCGGGGCCCGATGTTGTCGGTCGGATACTGGTGCGAGGCCGGCTGCCGCGGCCGCATCGAACTTCGCGAGCACAAGGGACTCGGCCGCCGCATCGGCGAATCGAGCGGCACGACCAGCTACCACCTGCGGGTCATGGCTGACCTCGGCTTCGTCGAGGACGACCCGGACCACGGCGACGGGCGCGACCGGTGGTGGCTGACGCCGTATCGCCGTTCGGCGTTTAGCGTCCGCTCGCCCGACGACCCCGGCGACGCCGAGACGATCGGGCTGGACACCCAGTTCATCCGGCTAACCGTCGAAAGCAACCATCACCGGATACGGTCCTTTGTGGACAGTCTGCCGGATCGGGCCGAGGAGCTGCCGACCCTGCCGTGGACGTTCAGTGAGATCGCCATCGAGCTCACCCATGAGCAGGCCCGCGTGCTGCCCGCCGAGGTCACCGCAGTCGTGCAGCGCTACCGCCGCGAGCCCGGCACGCCACCGAAAGGCGACGACGCGGAGCGCGCCGTCTTCTCCTTCCAGATATTCCCGGACGAGGACGCGTCGTGAGGCGGCGTGCGCCTTTCGTGGCGCTGATCAGCGCGTACGTGGTGTCGGTGGCCGGCACCTCGATGTCGGCGATCGCCATACCCTGGCTGGTGCTCACCACCACCGGCAGCGCGGCGCGGACCGGTGTCGTGGTGTTCGCCCAGTTGTTGCCCTACGTCGTCGCCCAGTTGCTGGCTGGGCCGGTGGTCGACCGGTTCGGGCTGCGCCGCTCGTTCGTGTGGGGCAACGCGGCGGCGGCCGTCGCGATCGCCGCCATCCCGGCCTGTTACGCCCTCGAGGTCCTGACGCTGCCGGTGCTGATCGGTCTGGTCGTGGTGGTCGGCCTGCGCCGCGGCGTCGCGGACTGCGCCAACGGACCGCTGGTCCCGACGACCGCCGAGGTCGGCGGGATCGCGATGGAACGGGCCGCCGGCATCAAGTCCGGGGCCAACCGCGCCGCGCTGCTGCTCGGCGCGCCGCTCGCGGGCGTATTGGTGACGGGGTTCGGATCGCCGGCGGTGGTGGCCATCGACGCGGGCACGTTCGCGGTGGCGGCGATCATCGCGGCGATCTGGGTGCGGGTCCGCGAGCCCTCCACCGTGGAGGAGGCGGGCTTGCGCCGCTACCTCCGCGACCTCGGTGACGGGCTGCGGTTCGTCCGCGGCGACCGGCTACTGCTCGGCTTCATCACCATGGTCGCCGTCACGAACCTGCTCGACCAGGGCCTCGTCGAGGTGATGGTGCCGGTGTGGGCGCGCAACGAGGTCGGCTCGGCGACCGCGCTGGGGCTGATCAGCGGCGTCGGCGGCGGCGGGGCGGTGCTCGGCAGCCTGCTCGGCGCCTGGCTGACGCCTAAACTGCCGCGGCGGATGACGTTCGCCGTGTCGTACGTGCTCAGCGGGGCGCCGCGGTTCGCCGTCCTCGCATTGTCCGACTCATTGGCGCTGATCCTGGCGGTCTGGTTCGCCGCCGAGGTATTCAGCGGCACCCTGAACCCCGTGCTCGGCGCGGCCGCCTACGAGCGGATCCCGCCCGAGTTGCGGGCCCGGGTGCTCGGCGTGCTCCGCTCGACCGCCTGGCTCGGCCTGCCGCTCGGCGCGCTGGCCGGCGGGTACCTCACGGAGGCGTGGAGTCTGCATACGGCGCTGTGGGTGTTCGGCGCCGCTTACCTCGTCACCACGCTCGCGCCGTTCGTCTTCCCGGCCTGGCGCGAACTGGACCGCCGCCCCGAGCCGGCGCCCGTCGTGACCCCGACGGCGCCCTGACCCCGGTCCGGCAACTGATCAAACTTCACCAGAACCGCATCGCAAGACGCTCCGAAGTACCGAGATCCTCGCCGCCTCAGGGTGCCCAGCGCCGTGCCTTTCGCCGCACACCGCAGGGTTCATTCTTCTGCCGCGAGGAATGCGGCCATCCGACTCTGCCGCGATGCGCGCCTAGCCAAGACCAACACCGACGCCCCAGGACGACTGCCTGCCGGATCGCGGCGTTGCTCTGAGTCCAGTCCGCCCAGCCGACCGGACCAGCATTCAGACAGTTCCAATATCCGACGTCACCATTAGGCACTTCCGCGTCCGGGTTCGCCGCCGAAGTCGCCGCCGAGGAAGCCGTCGCCAAGCTCGACTACGTCGAAGACCTCTACCGCGACTGGAACGACGGTGGCCACGCCGGCGGAGGATCCACCCAGAAGATCGGCGCAGAGTTCGCCCGGATCCGCCGGGAACTCGGCGACCTGCCAGGCGTCGTCGCCACCCCAGCCCGCCTGCGCACGATGCTGGAACACCTCACCCGCATCCTGCACCCCGGCGTGCTCAACGACTGCTTCTACCAGCCCGCGACCGCCGTCTGCGGCAAGCGCGCGAAGAGCCTCGGTAGGCCACTGCCGATGCTCAACATGTGCTCGGCCTGCCCGAACGCCCGCCGCACCGCCGTTCACCTTCCCCGCCTGCTCACCGCCCGCGACCAGGCGCTGCAGGCACTACACACCGGCGACCTGCTGCCCCTGCAGCGAATCGCGTTGATCGAACACGCGGCAAGCTTCGCCCCCCTCATCGCCGACCTCCAAGACCCCGAGGCGCCAACATCATGACCACCACCGACGCTGACCGTGTCGTTCAGGGGCTACACGCGCGCCTTGCCCGCAGTCACCCCGCCGCGCTCTCTGACATCGACCGGCGTCTCGTCGCGGCGTTCGAGCGGCTCATGCTCGGTCGGCCCGAACTGACCGACGGCCGCATCATCGTCACCAACATCTGCGTCGAGGCGGGCGTCTCCCCGCTTCGTACTACCGGTCACCAGTTGCCGCAGCGGTCAAGGAAACCCTGGATGCCCCCCAGGTCCCGCGCCCCGAGATCGAAGAACTACGCGCCCAGGTCAAGCAGCTCAAGACAGCCGAGCGCACACTCCGAACCGACCACGCCGCCCAGATGCGCGAATGCCGGGACACCATCGCCATCTACGCCAACCAGATCCAGACCCTCGCTCTACGCAATACGGAGCTGGAGGCCGACCTCCAACGGCTCGTCCGCGCAAGCGACCACGAACGCGGCTCAAACATCCGTTCCCTACCCTCGCGATCCGGCTGATGCTTCAGGCCTCTTCGACGCGGCCAGACTGGACACGACCTCGATGACGGCCAAGCTGACTGCACCGGTGCGCGTTTTGGGAGCAAATGGCCACCTCGAATCGGAGTGGTTTGCGCAGTTTTCTGGCCCTGTTGGCCATTCACGGAAACGCTATGACCTGCGGAAATCGGGTTCGGGTGCCGATGGGCCGCCGGCGTCAGGCCAACGTTTAGCCAATGCCCCCCACCGCCCAGGCGGCGACCACGACCTGCCTTCTCGGCGGCACCACTCGCGCCGCAGAGGACGTGCCGGCGGACCCATCCGCAGGTCACGGGCTTGTTGTGGATGGCCAACAGAGTCTGTTCTGCCCAACACAGGGGCCGAAGGACGGAGCGCGATCAACGAGGACGACGGCGGCGGTAGTGAGCAGCGCCGCGATAGCAGCGATGTACCCGGCGATGGGCCATGTGGCGTGGGAAGGCCTCCCGGTCGATTCCGTCCGCCGGCCCGGCTCACTACGATCGGTAGGCGCCGGTTCACGGATCGAGCCGCCGGTGCGGGGTGGAGCATGGAAGAGCAGCCAACGACGCTTGGCATCCGCGTCGTCGTCGGGCCTGACGCGGAGGCTGAGGAGGTCGCGGAGGCCACTTTGCAGCTTCGCCGCGAACTGCTTGACCTGGACGTGGACGCGGTCGAGTTGCCGCGCGCGGGGGATGCTCCGCCGGGTAGCAGGGCGGTGGAGTTGGCGGCGCTTGGCGCGCTGCTGGTCACCGCTGCCCGGTCGCAGCTGCTGGGCTCCGTCGTGGCTGCGGTTCGGTCCTGGGTTGCCAGCTCGCCGAAGCGCAGCATCAAGCTCGAGCTCGGCGGCGACGTGTTGGAGCTGACCGGGGTGTCCTCTGCGGAGCAGCGGCGGCTGACCGACGAGTGGCTGCGCCGCCACGAGAGCCGATGACGCCATGGTGGACGGCACGCGCAGCGCACTGATCATCGCCAGCTCCGAGTACACCGATCCGGGGCTGCGGCGGCTGCGTGCCCCGGCCAGCGACGCCGAGGCGCTGGCTGCTGTGCTGCGCGACCCCGCGATCGGCGGTTTCGAGGTGCGCACGCTGCTCAACGAGCCCGCGTATGAGGTCAACCTGGCGGTGGAGGAGTTCTTCGCCGACCGCCGGCCTGACGATCTGCTGTTGGTGCACTTCTCCTGCCACGGGGTCAAAGATCAGGACGGTGAGCTGTACTTCGCGGCCGCGAACACCGTGCTGCGTGCCCTGGGCGCGACCGCGGTGGCGGCCGAGTTCGTCAACCGGCGGATGAGCCGCAGCCGCTCCCGGCGGGTCGTGCTGCTGCTGGACTGCTGCTATGCGGGAGCGTTCGAGCGTGGCATGACGGCCCGGGCCGGTGCCGGGGTGGGGATCGAGGCGCAGTTCGGTGGCCGGGGCCGGGCGGTGATCACCGCGTCCAGCGCGATGGAGTACGCCTTCGAGGGTGGCGAGCTGGCCGACACCCAGGAACTGCAGCCCTCGGTGTTCACCAGCGCCCTGGTGGCGGGGTTGGCCACTGGCGAGGCCGACCGCGACCAGGACGGCATGGTCGCGCTCGATGAGCTGTACGACTACGTCTACGACAAGGTGCGGGCGGCCACCCCCAACCAGACACCCAGCAAGTGGACCTTCGGCGTGCAGGGAGACCTGTACATCGCCCGCAGAGCAAGCCCAGTCACCACCCCGGCACCCCTGCCACCCCAACTGCAGGAGGCGATCGGCAGCCCGTTCGCCGCAATCCGCGCCGCCACGGTCCAGGAGCTTGTACGCCTACTGCACGGCAGGCACGCCGGGCTCGCGCTTGGCGCCCGGCTGGCCCTACAACAGCTCACCGACGACGACAGCCGCACGGTGGCCGCCGCAGCCACCGAAGCGCTCAACACCCAGGCACCGCCAATACCGCCTCAACCGGTGCCGCCAACACTTGTGCTGTCAGCCACCGTCGTCGACTTCGGGCGGCTCCTCCAGCACAGCACGCCGCCGGAACAAAGGATCCGCCTCGGCACCGCCGCCGACGGGAACCTCAACGCGCAGGCGACGACCTCGGCGAGCTGGATCAAGCTTCGCCAGGTCGGCGACGACCTCGTGGTCGGCGTGGATACGACGGCGCTCGGCGAGCACCAGGGCACCGTCACCGTCGACAGCGACGGCGGCTCGGCCACCATCGCCGTGCAGGCACGGGTCGACCCCGAGCCGGTGCCTGCGTCGGGAGCTGTCGCGACCACCCACCCGGACGCACCGCCGGAGGTACCTGAGGAGGCTGAGCCCGGCACGCGGCCCGACGCGGCCCTCCCCAAGGCCTCACCACCCTCGGGCGCGACAGCAGCGCCGGCACCTACCCGGACGACCTCGCCGAGTGGCGCGGTAGCTGCGCGGGCCGACGAGCCCACCTCGACCCCGACCGGCGTCGACCACCGCGCGCTGCCGCAAACCCGCGCCGACCCCCGCCTACTGATCGCAGGCCAACTGGCGATCCTAGGCGCAGCAGCATTGATCGTGGGATTGTTCCCGGCCTACATATACACCGCTTCCCTGTGGCAGGGCCGCGCTGATACAGCTGAGATGAGGTGGTACGCGCTGTATCTGCTCACCATGGCCACTCCCATCCTGGGTGCGGGTGCCTGCACGCTCATACCTCGCACGAGGCGGCTGATCGGTCCTGGGCTCCTGCTGGGCATCACGGCCGCGTCGACCTGGAGCCTCGTGTACTTGGCCAGCGACCGGCTCAGGTACAAGGACGTCCCGGGCATTCTCCGCGACGGCTGGTGGGTCGAACTGGTCGCCCACCTGCTCCTGGTGCTCGCGGCATGCCTAGCCGGGCTCGCACTGGTACGGACCGCTGAGGTGCGTCTGGTGCGTCGGCCTCCCCGGAGCGAGGTTGCGTGGCTTGTTGCGCTGCTCGGCGCTGCCGGCGCGCTGGCGCTGCTGTTCCATGACCGGAACCTCTGGAACCCCTCCTGGCCCCCCAACCGTTGGTATGCAGCGCCGTCCATCTGGATGACCATCATGGCGGCTGTCGTGCCGGCGTGCGCAGCCGTGGCGGTACCACGCCGGTTTGGAGTTGGCCTCCTCGCCGGTTGGATCGCGGGCGGTGCAGGTTTCTTCGGCTTCTACTACACCTGGGACCGTTATCAGGAAGGCGGCAACATCGGCCGCAATCCGATCATCACGTTCGGGCTCACGCTGCTCGCGCTGCTCGTCGTGACCGTCCTGTTCGCCCGTACCGCGCCAAGCGCCCAGGTGCAGCGCACGACACGAGGATGATCGACCAATCAGGAGCCATCGGCCACCAACGCACCACCCGGAACGCGGGCAGGGTCAACGCTGGTCCTCAGCCCCACCCGCCGGCTCGGCGCCGCTCTGCACGCCGAACACGACGCTCGCGCCATTCCTCTGCCGCAGCCACTGTTGCGCCGCTGGGAGAAGTCGGCACCTGTTCGTGATCTCCGATCTACGCCGTCAGTCTGCAATAGCGCTATCTGCCGCTGTGCGTGGCGCACGACTCCGCCGCGAAGCGGTCCCCGATGGTCGAAGCGGGTTCCCAGCGCCGCCGCAGAGTTGGACACCACCAGGGCGACAGCTTGAGGTTGCGGCTGGGCTCAGCTACGTGAGGCCAGCTATCCGCCCTGGTCGGTCCAATCATGGCCACAGCAGCCAGACACTGCTTGCACGGTGATTCCACCGGGCCTTGAGACACGACGGCGTGGAACACGTTGACAGGTCGCATAACGTCGGTGCACACCAGGGCGACGCTTTGGCCTTTCTCGTATCGCATGAAAGGTCTCCTTGCCATGGGTGGCTACGCGGGTGATGTGGGGGCTGCGCGGCGCGGGTGGCCGCGCGCGGCGCAGCCCGCGCGGGGCTGGGTGGGGTTGACGAGGCACCGGCGTCGGGTCGGTCCCGCTGTAGGCAAGCGCGGGATCGTAGAGCGAACGACCTTCGTGACCTGGGCTCCACAAT
>Ga0137375_10009000_pt1 | contig 11860 bp, 6 predicted proteins | sample SagtaG_24_FD_104936 | JGI IMG/M metagenome (GOLD analysis project Ga0137375, IMG submission 104936) | Vadose zone soil microbial communities from Sagehorn Ranch, Mendocino, California, USA - Sage1_R_113_16 metaG | ecosystem: Environmental > Terrestrial > Soil > Vadose zone | place: USA... | reverse complement strand
TGCAAGCGACATATTTTGGAGCGGCCGGTGCGCAGAAGTGGATGTAAAGATTATTTACAGCATACGGAATCTTTCTAACATCTTGCTTTTGAACATGGATCCATCTCGCTGATCATCCATCGCAGTGGGAATGTAGGTACCCGATCTGTCCACGCTCGAATAAATATGTCGGAGTTTTTTGCAAATGCTGCTCCAAGGACTCGTCGAATTCTCCAACTTCTGGAAATGGTGATGAAAACAGCGCGAGGCATGATCTATGCTAAACCCTGATTTACAGAATTACTGAAATACAGACGACTCCCAGGGTCTGCCCGAGTGAAGAAGAAGGGGGAGAACAATGAGAGGGTCACGAGGGGTTGTAGCTGGAGTCGCCGCGGTGCTGCTCGCTGGCACAAATGTGGTTCATGCCGCGCCGATGGCGGCCGCTGGCATAACGTTCAGCGAGGTCGGTGCTGGCGTAACGATCACCGGTCTGTCGGGTACGGGGTCCGTCGCGGATCCGTTCGTCCTGTCAGAGACCTTTACGGGTCTCGACGGAACCATTAGCATTGCGGGATTACCGGGGTTCGGCAACAAGACAGGGTCCGGCCATACTACCGGGTTCGTGCTCGTGAAGAGTGCGCTGAACAGCACGGGGGCGTCCTGGAGCTTCTTCGACCACGAGCTGCAGCAGATTCTGGGCACCCCGAGCCCCGACGGGGACGGACTCTCCTTCGCCCAGGGTTGCGCGACCTGCAGGCCCTTCGTTTCGAATACCTATCCGGTTGCGTTCGAAGAGATCATTTTGCGCGATTTCGTGAACTTTAGCGGCGCATCGGTAGCTGATGGTTCGTCGGTGACCTTCAGGTACAGCATCACCGACAACAGCCCGATCGATCTCTTCTTCCTTCGTGAGCGGCCCAATTTCAGGCCCCCTGAGATGGTTCCCGAGCCGGCGACGCTGTTCCTCCTCGGGTTCGGCCTGCTGGGAGTCGGGGTGATAACCCGTCGGCACCGTTCCGCGTAACGTCGTTCGTAGCTCGGGTTTCCCTGTGCGAGGGTGCCGGCATCAGCCGGCACCCAGTGCACCGCAGCCTCACCAGTCAACAACACCTTTGATGACCTTTGATGACCCACGCACCGACCTTAGGTCAACACTCAGCACGCCCGTCGACATCATGGAGCATTCACTGTTGCTGGTCTCCGGATTCGAACCTGAAGCCGACTCCGAGACGTTCTGACAGGTTGGATGATAGTGCTACGCTGCTGTTGAAATACTCCCGCGGCCATCCGGGCCGACCGAGTACACTAGCCGACCGAGTACACTAAGCGGCGCGCCCGCTCAACAAAGTTTGGTGCCAAGAGGGGACTCGAACCCCCACACCCTTGCGGGCACATGACCCTGAATCGAATCCCGGAGCAGCCGCAGAAGCACTCCCCGCACGCCCCGTAGAAAAACCGAAGCCTTCCATGCCATGAGGACTCCACCGCGTACGGGGAGTTTGTCAAGCTATGGCACCGCCGTGGCACCGGCGTGAGCGCCCCCCCCTATGCTGACCCGTCCAACCTGGCGGAGTTGTACTGGTCTCCCGCGTGGAGGCACTCTGGGCCATCGTGGTGTTCGAGCCAGGCGCCGGCTCCGACGTAGCCGCCATCCGGACGCGGGCCGTCCGCGTCGGCGGGGAACACGCTTTGCGCCGGCTCTGCTCACGTTCAGTCCGGATCGGAGTCGTCGTCGGCGCCCACAGATCGCGCGGCGTTCGCAAGGATGTAGTCGGCGATTTGGGCGCCCACCACCGCAGTTGCATTGCTCGCGCCGCGGAGGTGCATGCCGCCGTAGGTGCGGGCGTCGATGCCTTCCTGCGCCATGTCCGAGATGCGCGTATAGCGCCGCGGCTGGACTCCACCCTCCGGAGGTCCCGGGAAGACGGCGTTGAATGCGGGGTGAAGCTCGAACGCGTTCACGTCGCCGAAGAAGTGCTGGAGCACGCGGGGACCGGCGCCGTGGGATCCCGGGTGCGAGGCCGGGTACTCGGAGTGATTCGGGGTCGTGATGAGCGGAACCCAGCCTGAGATCGGGGCGGTGTTCGGGTTGCCGTCGAGATCGGCTTTGGGAATGGCGAGGATCGGCCGCCACGTGAGGTCCGCGGGATTCATGGCGAAGTCGCGCTTGGCGCGGAACACGGTCACCGACGTGTCGTGCATCGCGATGGTGAGCAGCGCGAAGATGCGGGAGTTCTTGGGGCGCGAGGTCTGGCGAGCCTTGGCGATCTGAATCGCCGCCTCGACATAGTCGTTGGTGGCGTAGCCATTGAAGAAGAACGCGATGTGCGTTTGGTCCAAGGTCCGCAGGGAGCCAGTCTTCGCGCCCATCGTCGCCACCTCGTTGAAGCTCGCGGCGTAGCCCGCGCTGTCGAGGCTCGCCCATGGCCGCGGAAAGGCCGATTGGAACTGGGTGTTGCTGGTCAGCACGAACGGCGCGGTGAAGGGGATGTTGCCCGGCGACATGCTGGCCCCGGTCGCGGACTCCCACTGGCCGATCACGGCGCCGGCGCCGTTGAACGGGGGCACCGGGTTGCTGAAGCCGTCGGTCGCACGCCACGCCAAGACTTGGTTCGCGACGTTCTCTCCCCAGTCGATGCCGCGCTGGACGTTCGCCGGTTCGTCGCCATTGAACGCGGCGAGAGACAGAGCGCGCTGCTTGTCGAACCGGGCCAGCTGCGCCGGATAAAACGCCTTCAAGGTGATATGGGCAGCCTGCACCACCGCCGCGCGGCGATGGGTTCCGGGCGGCGCGGTCTGGGTCACGAAGATGGGCCTGTATTTCTGGCTGACGCCGTTTCGGGCGTCGAACATAGCGGTGTTCACGGTCGCAGCCATGCGCATGGTTTGCGGATTGCCAAGCGTGCTCGCGACGATCGCATCGAGCATCACCTGGTTCCACACCAGGGTCTCATCGACGATTCCGCCCACGTCGCCTGAGACCGTTCCGACCTCCGGCGGTGAGAGAAGCAATGCCACAACGAGCGACAGAAGCGTGAGCCGACGAAACAGAGCCATGGCCGCCTCCTGGTCGTTACCACGTCACCGTTTGCGCTGTGGTCGGAGCCGCACGGGATTCGTTCCCGCACATCCTCACGAGACGGGTGTTCGCGATCCGTAGCGGCCGGCGTCAAAAATCACGTCAAAGGCCGCATGGTCATCTCTCGGGGGGCGTGCTATCCTGCCCCCAGACTCTTAAGCTATGCCGCGTCTCAATCTCGCTCTCCTCGGCGGGTTTCAGGGGCGACTCGGCGCGTCCGCGCCCTTGACGTTGCCGACCCGGAAGAGTCAGGCCCTCCTCGCTTTCCTCGCGCTCCCTCCCGGCCGGTCGCATCCGCGGGAGAAACTCGCCTCCCTGCTCTGGGGTGGCATGCGGGAGCCGCAGGCGAGGGGCGGCCTCCGGCAGTCCCTCTTCACGCTGCGGAGGCTCGTGGGTATGGATCCGTCGGTCTTACTGATCGACGGCCAGTCCGTTGCCCTGAACCCGACTTCCGTCGACGTGGACGTCGTCGAGTTCGAGCGCCAGGTCGCCGAGGGCACGCCAGCCGCGCTCGAACGTGCTGCGGCGCTCTATCGCGGAGAGCTGCTCGAAGGCCTCGCCCTCCAGGAGGCGCCGTTCGAGGAGTGGCTCCTCGCGGAGCGCGACCGACTGCGCGAGCTGGCACTCGAAGCGCTGGCGAAGCTCCTCCGTCATCAGCGCACCACGGGGGCGACGGAGGCGGCGTTGCAGACGGCGCTCCGGCTCCTCGCCCTCGACCGCCTGCAGGAGCCTGTCCATCGCGCGATCATGCGTCTCTACGTCCAGCTGGGCCGGCGGGCGTCGGCACTTCGGCAGTATCAGGTCTGTGTCGGTGTTCTGCAGCGTGAGCTCGGTATCGAGCCGGAGACGACGACCAAGCAGCTCTATCAAGAGATCCTTCGGCAGCAGCCATCGCACCCGGCGGCGAACGTGGAGAGCCCGGCGACAGTGCATGCGGTGCCGGCCGAAGTGTCGCGCCTGCCCGACGAGACCCTGCCGCGGGAGCTGCCGCTCATCGGGCGCGAGGCAGAGATCCGCCGGCTACGGGAGGTTCTGAACCGGGCGTGGGAGGGACACGGCCAGGTGGTGGCAGTGATCGGCGAAGCGGGCGTCGGCAAGAGTCGCCTGCTGGCCGAGGTCGCCGTCGAGGCGGTTGCGCGCGGGGCCCGCGTGCTCGTCGGGCGCTGCTACGAAGCCGAGCAGATCCTGCCGTTCGCCTCCTGGGTCGACGCGCTTCGTGCCGGCCACGTCAATGAAGAAAGGGAGGCTCTCGAGAGCCTCAATCCTCTCTGGCGGACGGAGCTGGCCCGCCTCCTTCCCGAGCTGAGCCTTCCTGGGTACGGGCCCGGTCAGGGTCCGGTGGACTATCGCCACCTCTTCGAGAGCGTGGCGCAGCTCGTCTGGCACCTTGCCCTGCACCAGCCGGTGATGCTGATCCTCGAGGATCTCCACTGGGGCGATGAGATGAGCCTCCGACTCCTGTCGTTCGTCGGGCGTCGACTTCAGACGTGGCCGATCCTCGTGGTAGGAACCGCCCGCGAGGAGGACCTGGCCAGCGCGCCAATCTTGCGCCGGACCCTTGAAGATCTCAGCCGTGACCGGCGCCTCGTCGAGTTGCGGCTTGCGCCGCTCTCGAAGGAAGAGACGCTCACACTGGTCAGAACGCTCGCCGGGGCGGAGAGCCACGAGGCCGTGATGACCGGGCTCGCTGAACAGGTCTGGATCACCAGCGAGGGGAACCCATTCGCGGTGGTCGAGATCGTGCGTGCGCTTCCGAAAGCCGCCGGGGCCGACCCGTCGGCGAAGCTCGCCGTCCCGGAGCGAGTTCGCGACGTCATCGTCCGGCACCTGGAAGAGCTGAGCGAGCGCAGCCGAGATCTGACGACCGTCGCCGCTGTCATCGGGCGGGAGTTCGACTTTCCGCTCCTCCAGCGCTCGGCGGGCCTCGAGGAGAATGAAGCCGCGGAGTTACTGGAGGAGCTGGTGCGGCGCCGTGTCTTGCACAGCGTCGGCGAGCGGTTTGACTTCACCCACGATCGGATCCGCGAGGTCGCCTACGGTCGCCTTCTCCGGGAGCGCCAGCGGGCGCTGCACGCGAGGATCGCGAATTCCATGGAGACGCTGTACGCGGACAGGCTGGCCGAGGAGGTGGAACGACTGGCACACCACGCCGCGCGCGGCGAACTCGGAGACAAGGCGGTGGCATACCTCCGCCAGGCCGGCGAGAAGGCGTTCGCGAACTCGGCCCACACCGATGCGCTCGCCCACTTCACGCAGGCGCTCGAGCTGCTCGGAAAGCTCGCCCCGGGCGCCGCGCGAGACCGCGAGGAGCTGTCGCTGCGGCTCGCCCTCGGGCCGGCACTCCAGGCCACGCGGGGCTACGCCACGCCGGAGGTCGAGCAGAACTACGCGCGCGCCCGCCAGCTCGCTGACGAGGTCGGCGCGCCGGTCCAGCGGTTCCAGACGCTGTGGGGGATATGGCTGGTGGCATCACACCGAGCGAGCGCGGGCACTGCCCTCGAGATTGGACGAGAACTCCTGGCGCTCGCCGAGAGTCTCGGCGACCCGGCACTTCTGCTCGAGGGGCATCACGCGCTCTGGCCGGTGCTCGTGTGGCTGGGAAGCGCGGACAGCGCGCGGCGCCACCTGGATCAGGGGATGGCGCTCTACGACAAGGCGCGGCACCGGAGCCACGCGTTCGTCTATGGTGGCCACGACCCCGGCGTGTGCTGCCGGAAGGTTGCGAGCTGGGCCTCCTGGATCCTCGGCTACCCGGCGCGCGGCCTCGAGGAGAGCGTCGCCTCGCTCAGGCTGGCCAGGGAGCTCGATCACCCCACGAGCATCATCGTCGCGCTCGTGTGGGCTTGCGTCTTTCGCGACCTGCGGCGAGAAGTCCACGAGGTCGGGGAGCACGCTCGTGCCTTGATCGCCCTCTCGACCGAGCATGGAGCTTCACAGTGGCTCGCGGCGGGAACCATCTTCGACGGGTCCGTCCACGCCGAGCTCGGCGAGGGAGAGGTGGCGATCGCCGAGATCAGGCGCGGGCTCGCGGCCTATGGCTCGACCGGAGCGCAACTGTTCGTGCCCTACTTCCTTTCCCTTTTGGCCCGCGCGTACTTGAAGACCGGCCAGCCTCACGAGGGACTGCGCGTCATCGGCGAGGCGCTGGAGAGGGCCCGCACGACGGGGGAGCGTGTATGGGAGTCGGAGTTGGTTCGGCTGGAGGGAGAGCTGCGCCTCGCCGCATTTCCGGATAACGTCGCCGAAGCCCTGGAGTGCTTCCGCCGGTCGATCGAGATCGCGCGTGGCCAGGCCGCACGGTCGTGGGAGTTGCGTGCTGCCTTGAGCCTCGCGCGCCTGCTCGTTGCGGAGGGGCGGCGCGATGAGGCGCACCGCACCCTCGCCGGCGTCTACGATTGGTTCACCGAAGGCTTCGACACTGCTGACCTTCAGGACGCGAAGGCCTTCCTGGAGGAGCGCATGGAAAGGACAAAGACCGTGCCGACCGGACGCAGGATCTGGTCTCACGGGGCACCCCTGGAGTGACGCGCGGCGGGTGACCAGATAGATGAAGTGAGAGGGGGAGGGTGACCCGCTCAGCGCGTGCGGATGGGGATGATGAAGGCGGCGCGCACCAGCTCGAGGAAGCGCATGCGCCCGTTCAGCAGGAGCGCGATGGCGAAGCCGATGACCATCTGGAGCGACACGGTCCAGAACGAGAGCTGCGCCTGCACCCGTACCGAGTTCCAGAACCGGCCGTCGGCGGCGAGCTGACGGTAGTTGGTCAGCCCGGCCCAGCGCCGGGAGGACGGATTGGTCAGGTCAAGCGGCGTGAAGCTCGTCACCACAAGGTAGAGGAGCGGCAGCACAGTGACCAGCACGAGCACGACCACCGCCGGCGCGACAAAGCCGACGAGCACGCGCCGGCGCGCGGGGCGCGCCACTGGCCAGGGCAGCGCGCGGTCCGGGGTGACCTCGATCCGCTCCACGGGCCGAGGGGCTCAGCCGCCGGCGGCGGCGCGATGGGACGGACGGTGGCGTGGGATCAATTTCGTACGCCTCCTCATGAGGAGTTCGAAGCGGTGTAGGATGACTGGTGTGTTCCGCAAGTATCGGATTTGAGTGGTGCCGAAGGGGGGACTCGAACCCCCACACCCTTGCGGGCACATGACCCTGAATCATGCGCGTCTGCCAATTCCGCCACTTCGGCCGGGAGAGTCTCACTAGGATACCGAGCGAGCCCGTGAAGTCAAGGGGCGAGCGGGTTTCGGTGCGCCATGGCCGCTGACAAGGTCATCGCAACCAACCGCAAGGCCTATCACGACTACGAGATCCTCGAGACCTACGAGGCCGGCATCGTGCTGCGCGGCACCGAGGTGAAGTCGCTTCGTGAGTCGCAGGTGAATTTCAAGGACTGCTATGCCGCGGTGGACAACAGCGAAGCGTGGCTGATCGGCTGCTATATCGCGCCGTACCATCATGGTACCGACGCCAACCATGATCCAGAGCGACGACGCAAGCTTCTCCTGCACCGACGGGAGATCGGGCGCTTGCTGGGGAAGGTGGCCGAACGCGGGTTGACCCTCATCCCACTTCGTCTATACTTCAAAGGAGGACGCGCCAAGTGCGAGTTGGGCCTGGCGCGCGGCAAGAAGCTTCACGACAAGCGCGCGAGCATCCGTGAGCGCGATGCGAAGCGCGAGATGGCCAAGGAAGCGCGGGCGCGACAGCGCGCCTGAGAAGGGGGCGACTGGTTTCGACGGGGATCAATGAAGCGCAGGTGGCATCCCGAGGTGCTCGCTCCTCGTAAAACTGTGGGCACGGTTATAGCTGCCGACAACCAGCTAGCTCTGGCGGCCTAACACCCGCCAGCGTCCTCCGGATCGGGTCAACGGGGTCCGGGTTCGGACGTCATATTCCGGTGACTGGCCCCACGCTCCGCTCTTGAGTAAGGGGCGAGACTTTTAGGAGCTGGCCGCCCTGACAACCAGCCGGTTGGAGGGAGGGGTGGCGAGAGCAAAAGACAACCGGCTATGGATGTAGATGCCTGTCGCGGAGGGTTTCCGGACGTGGGTTCGATGCCCACCGCCTCCACCATTTGAGCTGTAACGTGGTGAAGTAGTTGAAATAGCGGCTCCTTTCCTACGTAGCTTCTACATTCCTTGCTACGTTGCGAGAGGAGCCGCTACCAGACCAGGAAGTCGCCCGCCTCTTCCAATCGCTGAAGAAGAAGGCCGCAGCCGCACAGGCCGACCCTGAGACCTTCAGGCGTGACTTCAAACGTCGTGCCCTCGTTGAGGATGCCCAGTGGCGGGCCGCCCGCGGACAGGTGGACGACGGACAGCTTGAGGCGGAACTCGACGGGATCTTCCAGTGCATCGAGAACAACGAGGAGAGCCTAAGACTCGGCGACACGAAGTACGTGAGCAAACTCCTAGATGAGGTTCTCTTGGAGCAGGGTCCTCTTCAACACCGCGGAAGGCCGAAAGAAGCCGCAAAACCTGCGCCGCGATCCCCGCATCATCGAGCCCGCGCAGCACCGCGACGACCCCCAGGCCAAGCGGTCTTCTACGGGAAGGCCCGGTGACGGAGACTGGCGCCGACGATCACATCGACAAGCTCGCCAAACGATTTCTGAACGCCGACAAGTATCCGTTCCGTCAACCCGGGGAGAAGCGACTGATCGTACGCATCAGCGTCGATCGGATCGACGGCTTCGGTCCGAAGATGCAACACTGGTCATAGCGATTCGGCTTCCGTCCCATCCCGACGAATCGGTGCGTCTAGGCGCTGGGCTGCATACGCGATGTGCGCTTCATCGATCCTCTCTGCTCCGTCCTCGCGAACGACCCGAGTGTTCTGGTGCGTGGTGCGGCCGCCGAGGCCCTCGGCGTCATTGGTGACAAGCGCATTGTGCGCCGCTGCAGAACTCCATGGTAACAAAAGATATAGAATCCCGTTGGCGCCACCGTGTTTGAGGAACTCTGAAAAGTTCCTCGAATCGTGGCCGGGTTGTCTGCGTCACTCGCTCAGTATGCCTGTGCTTGGTCGTCGTAAATTGCCACCGTCTGCTTGAGCTGCCGCCGCCACGGGTTCGATACACGGGCGGCCCGCGTAATGAGGCGAGGAGGTGATCAAAGTAGGAGGTCGGCCAATCCCCCTGAGGCACAACCACCTGAGGCACAACCAGTGGTAGCGTAGCAGCACCAAGCTAGCTCCAAGCGGGAGGAAAGACTATGGCCTCCGAGCTTCGCTCGCTGTTCTCGCCGATCCAGGTCGGCCGTCTCATGCTCAAAAATCGGATCTACTCCTCGGGCCACGCCGAGGCCATGGCTGAGGGCGGGCGGCCCGGCGAGCGGCTGCGACGGTACCACGAGGCCAAGGCGCGCGGCGGCTGCGCGCTCACAATCTTCGGCGGTTCCTCGAGCGTCCACCCCTCGTCGCCCGCCGCGGCGTGGAAGCAGATCGCCAATCACGACGACTCCATCATCCCGGCGTACCGCGCGATTGCCGACGCCGTGCACAATCACGGATGTCTGGTTTTCACCCAGATCACTCACCTCGGTCGCCGTGCGCAGGCCGATGACGAAGAGACGAATGTCCTCCTGGCGCCGTCGCAGATCCCCGAACGTGTTCATCGGGACGTCCCGCACGAGCTGGAAGCCGAGCAGATTGCCGAACTCGTGCGCGCCTTCGGCGAGGCGGCGCGCCGCTGCCGGGACGGCGGCCTCGACGGGATCGAGATCTCGATGGCGCACAATCATCTGATCGATCAGTTCTGGTCACCCCTCTTCAACCAGCGGTTCGACGACTACGGCGGGAGCCTCGAGAACCGGATGCGCTTCGCCGTTGAAGTGCTGAGCGAGATCCGGCGCCGGGTCGGGGGTGACTTTGTCGTGGGCGCCCGCATCTCGGGGGATGAGTTTACGCGGGGTGGCCTTACCGCAGCCGACATGACGGAGATCGCGCGGCGTCTCGCCGCGTCCGGCCTGATCGACTTCCTGTCGATCATCGGCGGCGGCGCCCACACCTATGAGCTCCAGGCCGCGGCCGTGCCGAACATGAGCTATGCCAGAGGCGTCTACGTGCCGCTGGCGGCCGCCATCAAGCAAGCCGCGCCCCAAATGCCGATCTTTCACGCGAGCCGCATCGTCGATCCAGTCCACGCCGACCGCACCGTGGCCGCCGGGCACGTCGACGTGGTCGGCATGACCCGCGCGTTGATCGCCGACCCCGATCTCCCGCGAAAGGCGCGCGAGGGCCGACTCGACGACATCCGCACATGCGTGGGGGCGAACGAAGGCTGCATCGATCGGATCTACCAGGGGAAGCCGGTGACGTGCGTCCAGAACCCCGCCGCTGGCCGTGAGGTTGAGCTCGCTGAGGTTTATGCAGCTGCGAAGCCCAAGAGGGTCGTGGTGGTCGGTGGCGGCGTCGCTGGGCTGGAGGCGGCCCGGATGGCGGCGACCCGTGGCCATCGCGTCGTACTGTTCGAAAAGGCGGCGGAGCTGGGAGGGCAGGTGTTGCTTGCTGCCCGTGCGCCTGCCCGCGCCGAGTACGCGGGCATCGTCCGCTTTCTCGTCGCGCAGGTCCGCAAGCTCGCGGTGAATATCCGGCTTGCCGTGGAGGCCACGACGTCAGCGGTGTTGGAAGAGCGCCCCGATGCCGTCATCGTCGCGACCGGGTCGCATCCTTACATCCCGCCCATGCCGGGCTGCGACGGCAAGCACGTCGTGACGGATCGCGACGTGCTCTGTGGCGAGGCGACGGTGGGAGCGAGCGTGGTCGTGGTCGACGACGTGCACACCCAAGAGGCGCTCTCGACCGCCGAGCTGCTCCTTGAACAGGGCAAGCGTGTCGAGGTGATCTCGCCGCTCTTCTACGTGGGCCAGGACATCGGGGTCACCTCTATCGCGCCGCTCTACACGCGGCTGTTCACCAGGGGCGTTGTTCTCACCCCGGGCACCGAGCTCCGCGCCGTCGAGGGCTCGACAGTGGTTGTCGCGAACGTCTATTCAGGCGTCGAGCGCCGCATCGAGTCCGTCGACACGGTCGTGCTGGCGACTGGGAGCCGCTCGACGGACAGCCTCTACCGCGCGCTCAAAGGCCAGGTCCTCGAGCTCTACGCAGCGGGCGACTGCGTGGCTCCACGCGGCGTCCACCAGGCGATCCTCGACGGCACCCGCGTGGCGCGGGTGATCTGATGGCGACCACCCTCCCCTCGTTGCCGGAGCGGATTCCCTGACCGGGACGGGCCAAGAGTTCTCGGAACTGCGCGCGACGCCCGGGACGTCCTCCTCCCGACGATCGAGCGGATCGACCGTTCCTCACCGAGAACGGTTCGGGCCCTATCCAGCGGGATCCGTCACCACCACGCGGATCGGCGTGGGGTTGAAGTCGTTGCACGGGTTGTGCAGCTGCGGGCAGTTCGAGACCACCGCCAGGACACGGGTCTCGGCGCGGAGGTCTACAAAGTCACCCGGCTTCGACTTGCCGTCCACGATGCCCATGCTGCCGTCGGCCAGTACGGGGACGTTCATGAAGAAGTTGATGTTGGCCACGATGTCCTTCTCGCCCATGCCGTGCCGGGCGAGGGCGCGAAGGAAGTTAGCGTAGCAGCTCGGGGTGTCTGCGACGTTGTAGCGGAACATGTTGCTGGCGGCACTGCAGCACCCACCGATGGTGTCGTGCCCGCCTCCCATCGAGTCCGCCACGATCGTGAAGAGCTTGGTCGCGCGCACCGAATAGATGCCGTGGCCCGCACCCAGGTACGCATTCTTGTTGTACTTCATCGTGTCCGCCGCATTGTAACGATCGGCG
>Ga0137375_10008998_pt1 | contig 11863 bp, 16 predicted proteins | sample SagtaG_24_FD_104936 | JGI IMG/M metagenome (GOLD analysis project Ga0137375, IMG submission 104936) | Vadose zone soil microbial communities from Sagehorn Ranch, Mendocino, California, USA - Sage1_R_113_16 metaG | ecosystem: Environmental > Terrestrial > Soil > Vadose zone | place: USA... | reverse complement strand
CTGCCGCTCCGTGACCATCAACCCTCCAAAAAGAGCCAACAGCCTACAGAACAACAACTTATGAAGACCCCAACCCCGCAGTTCTAGTTGTCGCTACCCCGCAGTTCTAATTGTCGCTGAACAATAGCGCGCTCATCCACAGCAGAAGGAAGAAGGGACGGGTCATTCGGGCACTCATGGACCCCACACAACAGAGACCTCCACTCACGACGAACGCCGACCTCTCCCGGAAGCCTTTCGCCCTTGGTGTAGGCACTTCCAACTGGCCCACCTGCGGGGCCCCCATGGCCATTCCGGCTATCACCGTTTCTGCGCGATCCCAAGTAAGGCGTCGCCGAGAGCACCCACTCCGACGTTGAAGGTCACCTGGCTGTGCGAGGACGTCTCAGTCCGGCTCGCGTAGGTCAGAGCCAAGGGAATGGCGACGCCGCCGTCCAAGTACACGTCAAGTTTTGCCTGGCCGAGCCAGGTGGGAAATCTACCAGACTCGATCTGCTTATACTTGGTGCCCAGGCTGAAGTCGAAGCGATCATTTCCGAATCGTCCATAGCTTAGTGCCACCTCGCCTCCGTAGTCCTTAACACGATCCAGCTGCGAGCCGTCGGGCGCTGCGCGCCGATTGTTCAGCGCTACCTCCGCGTTAAGATTCAGTGAGAGCTTTGAGGTCTGCCCAGCCTTGTAGTCCATCAGTACTTTCAACCGCGAGGAGTCCCCCGCGGTCGCATCCCGCGCGTAGGTGTAGCTCGCTGATAGCTCCAATGGCGATTTCGGAAGGCTGTTCCAGACCTCCTCCGCAAGCTTCGCCGGAACGGCTTTGAACGCCCGCTCTGCTGCCAGTCCCGCTTCGGCGCATGTCGCCAGCTTCAGGGACTGATCTTTGGTCAGCACTATCGCCTGAAGGTCCGTCTGAAGGCCTTTCAGCAACGCATCAGTGGCGTCGCTCCTCTGCAAGCCGTCTTTGAGGTTTGCCTCCGCCTTATCAAGGATCGCCAGGTTCGCCTCGCCGAGAAGATTCAGAAACGCGGCACATTCACCGGTAAATTTCACCTGCACAGGGCTCAGCCTCGTCACGACCGCCTTGTTGAATTGATCGACAAACGCGGGATCGCGTTTGCTCCGGTCTCCGCGCAAAACGTACTGAGCCGTACCGCTCTCGAAGTTTCGCAATCCCTTTCCAAGGTCCTGGCCGTCTGCTCGGAAAGTCGCCGCAAGCGATAGACGGCGGATAGCCGCGAGACGCTGCCAGTGCTCAGGGTCGTCAAGAGCGCCGAACTTTGTGAGAAAGAGATAAGGCGTCGTATGCAGTGTGAAACTCGTGCCCGAATCCGTCTTCTCGATGGCTCCTCGTTCGATCGCAAAGCTTATAAGATCCGCGGCGCTGGGCTTTTCGACCAGAGTGGTCGCGCCCGCCGCTTTTGACCCCGCACCCCCCTGCTGATCGCTGCGAAGGCCTTTCTTGTTTTCGGCGGCAACAAACTGCTCAAGCTTCAACGGCCCAAGATATAGGAAGAGCAGAACCTTCCGGATGGAGAGTGACCGCCCCTCCGGCGCCCGCACGTCCGAGAGAAAATCCCCCTGCTGGCAGCGTGCGGGGGCGGAAAGCCCCATTGCAACAATCGCCAGAATACCGAACCAGACGGCCGGCTGGACACGGCGGCCACTGAAAAGCACTGATAGCGGCTCCGGGCTTGTCACTTCCTACCTCGCTTTATGCAACGACAAACTGAAAGAGGACTTCCGCATTGGCCGGGGTCAAAGTGAAGACCTCAAGCTGGACGCCAGCCTGGTCGCTTACGACAACCTTATATTGTCCCGCTGCGCCCGGGAAAAGACCCAGTAGATCCATCAGATGCCGGCTCCCAGAGTCGAGCTGCTGAGGTGTGATCCAAAGAGGAACATTGTTCTGCAGATGCAGCAATTGAGAATCGAAAGAAGAGCTGACAGAAAAGCCCGTCCCGACTGCCGTGACGGTTACCGAGATTGATTCGTCCCTACCTACCTGGTACTTTCCGGCGGAAACCTTGGTAGCCATAATGCACCCTCCGCTGCTAAGACTTCGCATCGAGAAGTAGCAGAATTCTCGGCATGAATTCTGTAGTTGTTTCCTCGTCGGAAGCTTGGCGCAATCTAGCCTCGATTTGAGACATGATTTCATGCAGGTCTTTCGATGTCGGGGAGTCTGGATTCGTCTTCGGGGATTTGCGGCTGGCTCGTACACCCTCTTGTCCAAAATCGGGTTTTCGTCGGGCCGTCTTGGACAGCATCCGCAGACTGGACCCCGGACGGATAGCCCTCGGGATCGCAGAAAACCCTACCCTGCGGCAGTATTCGGTAACGTCGGCGCTCTTCCACTCCATTCGGCCCGGCGCGGCGGTCTTGGACAGCATCCGAACGAGATGGCAGATCTCCTTCTGGGCTCCTGGTGATGCCTCACGTATTTTCAGTGGCTTAGGCTCGGTCGAATCGCCGATTCGTGGGTATCTTGGACAGCAGTGGCTCGTACAAGAGATGGGGTCAGTGCTGAATCGATGTATTATTTCGGCGGGCGGAACCGCCGGGCGGAAAGCCGCCAACTGCCGAGGTTGCGACCCCCTGCCGAGGTGCTCACGGTCAAGCAACTGCAACACTCTCAGCTAGCCTCACCGCTTAGTCGCCTAAGACCCAGAGATAGGCTAGAAAAATCAGCAAGAAAACTTCTTCCAGCTGGGCAAGATCGCGCGAGGCTTAGACTCAGGCCTTGGCAGGTCAGCACATGGTTGCCTCTAACCTATTGCAGATCTGAGACTTAGCCGAGTCTGACGACTACGATCGATGAAGCGGACGCATAGCTGCGAGAAGGATTACGCCGGTTTGGTGGCGTCGGGGGGTTTGGCTTTTTCTTCGGGGGATTTGCCGCCGGCTCGGATGTTCATGAAGCGGTTCAGGAGGTCGAACCAGAAGGGGGCGCCCAGGGAGACGGCGAAGGCGGTCAGGGCGAGGCCGGCGAGTTTGTTCCACCAGTCGCCAGCGTTAGACGGGCGGGACTTCCAGCCCAGGGGATGCCGAGTTGTTGGAGCTGGGCGATTCTCTCGTTGACGGTCGGTTGATTGGCTGGCGCCGTATCCGAAGCCTTCGCTGTGTCGGAGTAGGCCTCTGCGAGCCGGGGACGAGGTGGAGGCCGCTGCAGTCGCGGCACCTGAGGGCTCGGCGCTTGCGCGGACATCAAACCCTGGGCCTTCTGCGAATTGTTGCGCGCCCAGGTACGCTTGCAGCACGAATTCCTCCAACTGGGCGTATCGTGGGCCCTCTCTTGCGCCACGAACACTCGGCACGGCGTCACTCGCCTCCGCGGCGGAACGACCTGTGCCAGACCCTCTTTTGACCCAATTCTGTTTTGCGAGTTGTCCGGCCCCCGCAGCGGCGATTACTTTGGGTTGACTGGTCTGGATTGGCGCTGCAACAGGTTGATCAGCGGCTGGGCGTCCTCGGAGAGGGTCATGTCGTTGAAGCTGAGATGGTGTGTTACGCCGGCGTCGTGGATTGTGATGTCGTAGTTCGTAAGGTCTCGGGCATTGCTGGTATCGAGTGTTCGTCTCGGACGGTCTCGTAGGGCGAGGACGAGCTGCTCAAGGTGCTTCGCGTCCGCTGGCGGCAGGGAGGAGGTATCGAGCTCGATGCCTCGTGTCAAGCCAGCTACCCCTCCAGTCTCACGGAATGTGACCTTCATCTGCTCGACCTCCGAATCGATCATAACCCAACGGCTTTCCAAGCGTCGCCGACGGCCTTTTCCTCGGTCTTGCCGTACTCGGTGGCTGCGATCCGCACGCTGGTGGCGGCGGCGTCTCCGAAATCGCTTGCCTGGGTGAGGGCGAGCAGAGTCTTATACCAGATCGGTCCTGCCTTGGTCCATGCACGGCCACCGAGGGCGGTGGCCGTGAGGTAAAAGGCGTGATTGGGGATTCCGGAGTTGATGTGCACACCGCCGTAGTCGTCGGTTCCTTTGTACTTGTCCCGCAGATGCTTCGGTTGTGGGTCGGTACCTAGTAGCGGATCATCCTGGTAGGCCTTTGCCTCGGTTAGCGTTCGCAGGCTTTTGGCCTGCACGCCGGGTCCCATGATCTCAGGGCCGATCAGCCAGTCTGCCTGGGTGACGGTTTGGCCCTTTTTCCACTGCTTCACCAGTGAGCCAAAGACGTCGGCGAAGCTCTCGTTGAGGGCACCAGGCTCGTCGCGGTATTCGAGATTGCTGGTATGACTCACGACGCCGTGCGTGAGCTCGTGGCCACAAACATCGAGCGATTTCGTAAACCTCGTAAATATGTTCTCGTCGCCATCACCGTAAGCCATCTGTTCGCCGTTCCAGAAAGCGTTGTTGAATGCGATGCCGACATGAACGCTGGAGATCAGAGACATTCCCTTACCGTCGAGCGAATTGCGCCCCAGGACCTGTAGGTAAAAGTCGTACGTGAACCCGCTGTAGTTGTATGCCTCATTGACTGCCTTGTCTTTCACCGGGGGATCGCCTTCGGACCGCACGAGTTTCCCGGGAAGATACGCCGCCGGCTTGTGCCGGGCGTCGTAGAGCAGCCGATGCTTTTTGCCCGCAGGTGACGGCACGGCTGCCATGGTCGGCAGAGCTGCCAGCGTCCCGCGAACGGCCCGGATTTGCGCGGATTGTGCCAGCGCCTTTATCGCCTGTTCTCGGATCTTGGCATCCGTCGCCTTTGCGAGTTGCTCCAGGACGTATGGCGGCAGAATGCAATGGACTGGATACGATGTTGGTTGACTCGGCTGGGGCGGGTACATTTGTGCTCCTCCTTCTAGGTTTCTGCTATTCGCTATAAGCGACGAGGCCGTGCTGATTCCTGTTGAGTTCCTGGGAAGGGCATGCCACCCCTGGTGGGGCAAATCGGCAGTGGCAACTAGGATCACGCTTCTAACGCGGCGGTGTGGCGCCACGGATCGGTCACGATCCTATCCGGAAGGTGAGCGCCCCGAATAGGGAAGTATGAAACGAGTCGATGCGAGCGACCTGTGGATCGACCGTTCCCGAGTTGGCTCGGTTGACGCCTTCGCTGAGCCGCTTGACTTTGCCGCCCGCAACTCCCACGGTGAACTCCGCGACCTGAGCGAAGCGATACGACGCGCCCATGTATACTCGGCCGCTGGCCCCAGTGGTGACGCCTGCGCCCAGCGTTATGGCGAACCAGTCTAACAGGTTGCTGAAAAAGTCGGTTTTCAGTTGACATGGCGATGACCGGGCTGCACTTTGAAGGGATGCGAGGAGAAAGAGAGCAGCAGCCTGCGTTGATGGTGACGGTGACTCCGGAGGAGCTGGTCCCGGCAGATCACCCGATTCGGATTATCAAGAAGGGACCGAGATGGGGTCAGCCCTGAATTCATGTATCATTCTCCTCGGGCGGGACCGCTGAGCAGACCTTGGGCTAACTCCCGACGTATTCGATCCTCTGCCAAAGATCATCGTCAAGACGGTCCAGGTCAAGATCCACGATTGATATTTCCGGCTCTTCCAGCAGCGAATCCGGGTCCGTACGGGGCTCCTGCAAAGGCCAGGGCGTGGTACGGCAAAGGTGTGCTCCCGGAGCAGAGCATTAGCCCGGATTGATCCTGAAGGCGGGACTTGAGACAGGCTTCTCGCAACTCGAACTCCACCTCGCCGCTCGGTCAAGTCCAACACTTTCAGCAAGCCTTACCGCTTAGTCGCCTCAGACACAGAGATGGGCTAGAAGAATTAGCAAGAAAAAGTCTTCTAGCTGGAAAAGATCGAGCGGTCCAAAGCTCAAGCTCTGGTATGTCTGCTCATGGGGCTGCTAAAGTGTTCCAAATCTAAGATTTAGCCGGGCCTGACGATGCGATTGATAAATCGAACACTTCGCCGCGAAAAGCATTAGGCGGGTTTGGGGGTGTCGGGGGGTTTGGCCTTTTCTTCGGGGGATTTGCCGCCGGCTCGGATGTTCATGAAGCGGTTCAGGAGGTCGAACCAGACGGGGGCGCCGAGGGAGACGGCGAAGGCGGTTAAGGCCAGGGCGGCGATCTTGTTCCACCAGTCCCCGGGCTGGATTTTCCGTGGTCGCTCGCGCGGTCGCCGCAGGCTCTGGCGCATCGACGACCCCAGAACAACCAGAGAAGCAGCGCGAAATCAGGTCAAGACTTCGATCAGGACCCGGTGGTGGAGCGGGAGGCTAGGGAGCGGTGGGCTTCGGGGAGGCGGGGGAAGTCAAAGCGGGCCGAGGATAGGGCGGATTCGGGCGGACTTCCAGAGGTCGAAGAGGGCCTGGGCGGCGCGGCGGAGCTCGTCGGTTTTCGTTGGAAGCAAAGATAGGTTGAAGCCGATCAGGGTTCGGCAGGTCTGGACGAAGAGGTAGGGGGCGAGGAGGCCCATGGCGAGTAGCTCCCGCGCGGCTTTGACGCGGCCCGTCTGAATATGAGTGCTAACAACCTTAAAATATGTGACTTAGCCGAATCGGAACGATTGATGAAGCGGAGCGATGTCAACATAGCTAGGCCCTGGCGCCGCGCAGCCAGATCAGTTGCAGAAGCGCTGTCCCAATGCCTCCGGCTGGGCGCGGCGGAACCAAGGGTATGAAGACACAAGGGCAAGAGGGATCGAGCCCACCCCTCTCCTGCCTGGAGAGGAAGTCTGTGTGAGTCTCCCGATCAGCTCGCCCCGGGCGAGAACGGCAACTTCCTTCTTGAGCCGATTGCCGAGCCGGCCCTTTTCAACCTCAAGGTCGTGGCGGGCCTGCAGATTCAGCCAGAAGCGCTCTGACATTCCGAAGTACCTCGCCAGACAGAGCGCCGTGTCCGCCGTGATCGCACGCTTGCCGTGCACGATCTCGTTGATTCGGCGCGGGGGGACGCGGGTTTGGGGGTGTCGGGGGTTTGGATTTTTCTCGGGGGGATTTGCCGGCGGGTCGGATGTTCATGAAGCGGTTAAGGAAAGTCGAACCAAAAGGGGGCGGCGAGGGAGACGGCGAAGGCGGTCAGGGCGAGGCCGGCGAGTTTGTTCCACCAGTCGCCAGGGTTAGACGGGCGGACTTCCAGCCGAGCGGGATCCCCGATCCGGCATGTCTTCTCGACCGACGGACCCTTCTTCGTGTCGGTGTAGGCCCCTGGCCGGGACTAGCTGGCTACTTCCAGGTGTTGGCGGAGGGTGCGCTGGCCGGCGGCGGAGCGGTGTATCGGGAATTCGGACGAGCCGACGTCAGGTGACCCTAGGATTCTTGCGAGGGTGGCCTGGAGGGTGGCGGGGTCGTCGTCGAAGGCTCCGTGAGCCATCGAGGTGGAGGCGTCTGGAGAACCGATTGGGGCGTCGTTGGGCGACCGCACCCACTGGACATTTTTTAATGAAAGGACGTCCTCGAGCCGCGATTCGACGAACTTTGCCATGCCGAGAAGAGGCTCCCCGTTCTTTGCCAGCGGAGCCTTCGGAAACTCCTCGAAGGCGTTGGATACCAGATAGAGAAGCGATTTGTGGTAGATGTTGGCGCAGTTGTCATCCTGTTCAGCCTTGTCGGTGAGAGTGAAGAGCGCGAACCGGCGGATGCCACCGCTCTGAATTGCCGGCAGGTAGTGTTCCCGAAATAACTTGACGGTACAGGCCGGCGCCCAGAGGGTACAGGTGTTGACCGGGACACCGAGCCCGCCACTCTCCCTTTGCCCGCTGAGGAGGGAGATGAACGGAGCATGCAGAATCGAGCCGGCGCTGTGTCCAACGACATGAATTTCCAAGTCGGACATCTTTGCTTGCAATTCGGCAATGAGGCCGGCCACCTGACTCAGGGCCCCCTTCTCGCGGTCACTTGCCAGCAGTGCGTTCTCCTTCATCTCGTCCCATTGCGCCTTGCCGGTCAACGCTCGGGCGATTGGTTCGAGGGCGTCGTCCAACCGGTCCAGCATGAAGTCCTTCGCGCTGTCGAGAATGCCCTCTGGCCGCCGCTGTTTGAGCGCATCCTGGACGATATTCGTGAGGGTTGACCAGTAATCCGTTTTCCAGATGAAAGACAGGGGATAGATCTCTCTCTCGAGAAGAGCAGCGCGGTAGTCGGCAACGCGCTGAACTGCCGTGTCTTCGCTGACCAGGCCGCCGTGGGCGTAGAGGAGCAACCGCTTCTTGGTCCATCCCTTGGTGAGGCGCGGAAAATCCTCGTTGATTATCTCGTCGGCGTCGCTCTTTGTCGTACCGTACATTCCATCGGGCCGGAATGCCCCATCGTTGCCGATGCTGATGATATGGGGGCGGAGGTCGCAGAACATATAGCTGCGTGATCCCTGTGCCGCTGCCCCGACGCCGGCGGCTGTCGATTCCGCCGCCCGAAGGACGATGGGAGCGCCGAGCCTGGCGACCCAGACGTCCGTGCCGTTGGCGAGCCAGTCGTCGTAAGTGAACTGGCCAAAGCCGTGCATGCCCCAGGCGGGTCCCCACGAATTCTGAATCCAGAACCCGCGCTCGTCGTACGCGACGATTGTGAAGGCATGGCCGCCGAGGACTTCGTCTTTCTGGGAGATGACCCCGTCCCCTCCCACTGAGCTCCACCCGGCGTGAACGTTACCCGTGGCGTAAAGGATTCCGACCTCGGCGAGCGCTGTGTGCATCGCGATGACGTCTTTGTGATTCACGCGGTAGTACGCGCCGAGAGGCCGGCGCACGGCATCGGACCATCGCTTCGGGAAGAGATCGCGTTGCCGATCGCTCTCATTGTATGGCCAGTGCTTTTCGGAACAGATGCCGTGCTTGTGCCACCCCTTCATGGCGCCACGCGCGCTGCTTCCGGAATAGTTTTCGCCCGGCCACTCGTCGTATCGCCGGGCCATCTCGTAAAGCATGCGCGGGCTGACGGGTTTCGGGTCGGGGATGACCTTGCGCCGGCGGAGGAGGTAGTTTGCGACGGTTGCGAGGCCGAAGCCGGTGCAGGCCCCCTCAGCCCCCTGATCGAGGATCGGGACGCGTTGCTTTCGATAATCGCTCAGCGGCATGCGAATCGGGACCTCTATCAGCGACGGCTCGAACATTCGGTCACGAAAGTCGAGGGTGTCGGGCCGCGCATCAAGAATGCGCTTGGCCGGGGCCTTTCTCCTGGCAGTCCGCCCAGCAGAAGTTCTGGCAGCCGGACGTGATTTCTTTTTGGGCATAGCGTTCACCTTGTTCCTAACTGATCCTCATGACGTCTTGGTTTCTTTGGGGCCTTTGTCTTTTTCGCCGGGGGATTTTCCGCCGGCTCGGATGTTCATGAAGCGGTTCAGGAGGTCGAACCAGAAGGGGGCGCCCAGGGAGACGGCGAAGGCGGTGAGAGCCAGGCCGGCGAGCTTGTTCCACCAGTCCCCCGGCTGGGACGGGCGGGACTTCCAGCCCAGGGGGATGCCGAGTTGTTGGAGTTGGGCGACCCGTTCGTTGACGGTTGGTTGGTTGGCGGGCGTCGCCTCGGGAGGCTTCGCGGTTTCCATATAGGTCTTGGCCTGGGCGATGACGGCCTCGCGGAGGGCGGAGTTGTTGGCCAAGGCGGTGGCGATCGCGAAGGTGTCGGCGTTGGTGGCGATAGAGATGAGGGCCGCGATCGTCAGGACTATGACTTGCGTGCGCTGTTTGTACCAGCCGGAGACTCGGTCCATCGCGCCGTTGAACCAGGCCTCCATGTCCTGCTCCAGTTTGAGGAGGCTGTCTCCGGCTTGATCGAGCAGGATGGATAGAGTCCTTCGGGTCGTCGAATCGGGCGGGAGGTTAGCCACCGCCTGGCGGACAGAGGCCATGGTCCTCGGGGCGCCCGGATCGGACGGGACGAGCAGGTCGAGGAGGACGAGGCTGAAGGTTCGGGGCTCAACGTAGGCGGGCTTCTTGTCGGCGTGATGCAAGTCCTGCACGAGGGGGTGCGCGTAGAAGTCGGCCAGCAGTGACGGTTTTTTCGGGTCCGCCAGGAGAGTCTTGATGCCTTCGTACAGGGTCTTCGAGCGGCGGCTCAGCATTCCCGCGATCCATTCGTTGAGGGCGGTGCAGGTCAGGCTCAGGAGCAGGTAGACGAAGACGAGTCCGATCGCGGTGTCGAGAATGTTCAGGCCGAACATGCGGGTCTTCTGGAGAGTGGGCGAAGCGGGGCGTAGCGGCGCCGGTTAACACGCCGGGGCGGCCGGGCTCCGACCCGGGTTGAGACGGATGTCAGGTTCCGGGATCCCACTTGGGGAAAGATCGCCTTGCCGGCGGGAAAAGGCTAGAGGAAAGTGCTTGATGGGGCTGACCGGGGCAGATCCTTCGCTGCGCTCAGGATGACAGGAAGAAGGAAGGATGAGGATGGCAGGGCGAGGTCAGGGAGGACGGGGGCAGATCCCTCGCTTCGCTCGGGATGACAAAGGAAGGTGAGGGGCTCGGGATGATAAGGAGGCCGAGGGCTCGGGATGGCAAAGGAAGGCGAGGGGCTCGGGATGAAAGACGAGGACGAAGGCGGAGGCGGGTTGGGAATTCTCGGGTGGGGGGGCGGTTGTCGGGAAGGGATAGCCGTGTGACGAGACTCGCGTTTGTTCTCGGGTTTGGAGCGGCGTGTCTGGTGGTTCAGCCGGTGTCTCCGGCGCTGGCCCGTCAGATTTCGGCTCGGGAAGGTTTCCTCGCGCGCGTGGACGCGGCGTTGGCTTCTCGTGACTGGAAAAGGGTTGCGGCGGTGGCCGACACGGCGAGCTGGCACGAGGCTGGTTACCCGGACATTGGGACTTTGAAGATGAGTCTTCCGAGGGGACCGCTCACTCGGTCCAAGGATCTCTCGGAAACATCGGTGCTGTACCGGGACGGATCGGGCCGGTCGTGGCGGCTGACTCTGCGGAGGGAGGGCGAGTCGGGCTCATGGAAGGCGGTCATCCGCGCGAGTCCGTGTCCGCGCGGGGGCGCGCGGTTGCGCCCCGACGTGAGGCCGAGGGGACGCCCTGATCCCAGTCCGTCAGTCACGACCTGGACGGTGCTGGAGTGCTGGCCGCTCCCGATGTGAGGGCTTTCGGCCGCAGACGTTCGCTTAGGCTCCCCTCACCCCGACCCTCTCCCGCCGGGAGAGGGAGAAGCTAGTGCGTTGGGATCTGTAGTTCGAAGAAGCCCCGTCCGTGCGTGGCGATGCGCATCATCGAGCCGTCGGGGAGGATCGCGATGTCCCAGATGCTGACCGCCGGAAGGCCGGTGCCGAACCTCGCCCAGGTCGAGCCGCCGTCGGCGGACCGGTAGAGCCCGACATCGGTTCCCGCGTAGAGAGTTTTCGAGTCGCCGGGATCGACCTTCAGGACGTGGACCGGAAAAGGCGGGAGGCCGGACTCGATCGCTGTGAAGGTCCCACCGCCGTTTGTTGTCTTGAAGAGCCGCCCGGTCGCCGCGGTGGTCGTGAACGAAACATAGAAGATGTCGGTCTTCGCGGGGTCGAACTCCACGTGAGCCGCGTAGCGGTGCGGCAAGCCCTGCAGCGCCGTCCAGGTCGAGCCTCCGTCGGTGGATCTCTTGACCGTCCCCGAGCCCGTCGCCGTCACAAGGTGTTTCGAATTCGATTTCGCGACCGCGATCTTGGTGAGATACCCCTGGCGGGTTCCGTCGCCCAGATCCGTCGCGGACGTCCTGCTCCAGCTCGTCCCGCCGTCGGTTGTCTTCCACAGGAAGTTGGAGCCCGTGTAGAGCACGGAGGGATTGTTCGGGTCCATGGTGAGCGGAGTGATGAACGGGCGGTTCTCGCCTAGGCTGAAGTTGGGTGTGATCTCGTCGAAGGTCTGACCTCCGTTGGTCGAACGAAAGATGCGCGAGTAGTAAATTGTGCCATACAGGATCTGCGGGTTGGCCGAATTGACGACAACCGCAAACCCGTCGCCGCCGATGACCTCTCTGTGTTGGGTGGTCGCTCCGATGCGG
>Ga0137375_10008991_pt1 | contig 11867 bp, 10 predicted proteins | sample SagtaG_24_FD_104936 | JGI IMG/M metagenome (GOLD analysis project Ga0137375, IMG submission 104936) | Vadose zone soil microbial communities from Sagehorn Ranch, Mendocino, California, USA - Sage1_R_113_16 metaG | ecosystem: Environmental > Terrestrial > Soil > Vadose zone | place: USA... | reverse complement strand
GGCACGCCCGGAACCTATCGAGCCGACCACCGCGCAGCCGCCAGAAAGCGACCAAACCATTACATCTGCGTAGGTGACCGACGGCCGATCCGGCGGGGTGCATTGGAACGGCCAGTCACGCTAGGCGGACCCACCGCCGGCCGCTGGCGTGACTCTTCGTTCCAATGTTCCCCACGGGCCGGGTCGCCGATGAGGATTGGGGAGCTGCCCGAGGCGGCTGCGCGCTGGATCAGCGGGGACGCAGCCACAGCGACGCCTGAGTCGGTTGCATGGTCCGGTCGACCAAGGCCAGCAGCTCGGCGGTGAGCGCATCCAGGTCGACCTGCTCGCGCATGCGGGCGGCGAACGCTCCACGGTGCGGGCGGCGTCGTAGCGGCGGCGGTTGAAGCGCCGGTCCACCCGGTCCTGGACTCGGCGGCGCAACGGCTGGAAGGCGGCCGCCACGGTCAGGGTGGCGCCGGCCACCGCCAGGCTGCCGGCGTCGCCGGCAAGGCGGGTGGCCGCCGGGACGACCAGCAGATAGGGCACGACCAGCAGCCCAGTGACCAGCGAGTAGGTCACCGTGCGGCTGACCAGGCGGTCCAGGTCCCACAACCGGTAGCGCAGCACCGCTACCGCGATCGCCACCGGTGGGCACAGCATCGCCAGGAAGATGAGGCTGCCGACGGCGTCGTTGATGAACGCGTTGGGCAGCAGCTCCAGCCCACCTGGGAGGGCCAGCACCAGCCCCGGCCACCGCGCCGGCGGCGCCCGCGGCGACCCAGCGCATCTGCTGGCGCTCCACCCCGCGGGAGGCCCGGAACCGCAGCAGCACGCAGACCCCCGCGGCCGGCAGGCTCACCCAGTGCAACAGCACGCCGATCACGGTGACCACCTCAGCCACCGTGCCTGCCGGGCCCGCCAGCCCAAGCGGGTTGTCGATCTGGAGGCCAGCGGGCAGGTTCTCCAGCGGTCCCGGGGCCAGGCTGCCGCCCACCACGGCCATGACGACACCGGCCACGCTGGTGGCCACCACCACGCGCCAGCGGCGCGAGCGCAGCCGCCCGTCGGGCAGCAGCAGCGCCGGCAGGGTGACCACTCAGCGCGATGGGCGGCGCCCAGCCCAGCTTCGCGACTGCGACCACGACCTGGGCGGCGAGCGGCAGGGGGCGGTGGTCGCGGAGCAACTGCTCGACCCACGGCTCCAAGGGGATATTCCACGACCACGCCAGGCCCGCAGCCGCGTACAGCCAGCCGATCGGGTTGGCCGGCAGGCGCAGCGTGATGACCAGCCCGATGGTGGCAAAGCCGGGCGGGAAGGCCAGCGCGAAGACGGCACCCTCGGCCAGCACGCCCAGCGTGAGCGGGCGGGTCAGGGCCAGGGTGACCACCAAGCCGCCGCCACAGCAGCCGAAGGTGGCCAGCCACAACGACCAGGCCAACGCGGTCCTGCTTCGAGGTTGCACCGTCTTTGTCCCGTCCTCGGCGGCGGTCGGGCGTGGGGCCAGGCCAGTCTGGCTGATCAACGACACGGAAACGTTACGGCCCTTCGACAGCCAACATCGCCGCCACCGGGAGGTGCCGAGCGCCTACCTCCGGGCGGCGTCGACCCAAGACTCGAGACTCCGTTGGCAACCGACGCAGCAGACGCCGACCCGGGCCACCTGGACGCCTCAGCGTTCAAGCCTGGGGCAGGTGGCGCGTCTTAAGCCATCAAGCGGATGTGCCGACGACCTTAACGCGGATTCGTTCAGATTTTCTCGATGGCTCACCCGGACGGGAGTTGGGATGCGCGGCATCCTGGAGACCGGCACGTTCCTGCAGCCGGCCGAAGCGATGGACTTCGTCGAGACCGTCCTTGAGGCCTCCACGGAGTACTCGATCATCGGGAAGGATCCCGAGGGCACCATCCTGCTGTGGAACGAAGGCGCGCGCAGGCTGTACGGCTATGAGCAGGAGGAGATTGTCGGCAAGGTCAAGTCCGACATCCTGCACACGCCGGAGGACATCGCCGCAGGGCTTCCCGAGGCGATGCGGCAGGCAGCCGTGGCCGAGGGCAAGTGGGAAGGCACCGTCATCCGGGTGCGCCGCGACGAGAGCCGCTTTACTGCCAAGGTCGTGCTGACGCCGCGGCGCAATCGCCAGGGGGAGTCGATCGGCTTCCTGCTCATCTCCAAGGACATCTCCGACGAGGTCCGGCTCACCAGGGAGCTGGAGGCGACCCAGGCGTACACTCGCTCGCTGATCGAGTCGAACGTCGACGCGTTGATGACCACCGACCTTCTGGGGCAGATCACCGACGTCAACCAGCAGATGGAGTCGCTCACCGGCTATCGCCGCGAGGAGCTGGTCGGCTCGCCGTTCAAGCAGCACTTCACCGATCCGCAGCGAGCCGAGGAGGGCATTCGGCTCGCGCTGCGCGAGGGCAAGGTGACCAACTGGGAGCTGACCGCGCGCGGCAAGGACGGGCGCGAGACGATCGTGTCCTGCAACGCCACCGCGTACCACGACCGGGACGGCGCGCTCCAGGGCGTGTTCGCCGCCGCCCGCGACATCACTGACCGCAAGCAGGTCGATGCGACGTTGCGGGCGTCTGAGGAGCAGTTTCGTGGGCTGCTGGAGGCGGCGCCCGACGCGATGGTGATCGTCGATCCCCAAGGACACATCACCCTGGTTAACCGGCAGACCGAGCGGCTGTTCGGCTACCCCCGTGAGGAGCTGCTCGGCCAGCCGATCGAGACGCTGGTACCCGAGCGGTTCCACGGCGCCCACGTCGGCCACCGCGACGGCTTTCTTGCCAGGCCTGGAGTGCGGCCGATGGGGGCGGGGCTGCAGCTGTACGGGCGGCGTAAGGACTCGAGCGAGTTCCCCGTCGAGATCAGCCTGAGCCCGCTGGTCACCGACCGGGGCACGCTGGTGTCGGCGGCGGTTCGTGACATCACCGCCCGCAAGCAGGTCGAGGAGGCGCTGCAGGAGGCCACCCTGGCAGCCGAGCAGGCCAACCAGGCCAAGAGCGAGTACCTGTCACGCATGAGCCAAGAGCTGCGCACCCCGCTGAACGCCATCCTCGGCTTCGCGCAGGTGCTGGAGATCGAGGGACTGCGCGACGACCAGCACGAGAGCGTCGATCACATCCTGTCGGGCGCGCGGCACCTGCTCGCGCTCATCAACGAGGTACTGGGACATCGCCGCGATCGAGGCCGGCCGGCTGTCGCTGTCGCTGGAGCCGGTCGGGGTGGCCGAGCTCATCGCCGAGGCCGTCAGTCTGATCCGGCCGCTGGCCGACCAGCAGGGCATCATGCTGGTCGACCAGCCACAGACCTGCGACGGCTACATCTTGGGTGACCGCCAACGCCTCAAGCAGATCCTGCTGAACCTGCTGTCCAACGCGGTCAAATACAACCGCGAAGGCGGCAGCGTGCAGCTGGCCTGCGAGCAGGTGGCGCGCGAGCGGATGCAGATCAAGGTCACCGACACCGGAACCGGCGTCGCACCGGAGTCGGTCGAGCGGCTGTTCGTGCCGTTCGACCGACTGGGCAGCGAGCGGACCTCGACCGAGGGGACGGGCCTCGGTCTACCCCTGACCAAGCGCCTGGCCGAGGCGATGGGTGGAGTTCTTGGAGTGGCCAGCGCCGTCGGCCAGGGCAGCACCTTCTGGATCGAACTGCCCCTCACCCACGGCCCCATCGAGCGCCTCCAGCGCGCCGAGGAGCCGCCACAGCAGGATCGACCCGAGCGGGAACGGCCGCCGCTGCGGGTGCTGTACATCGAGGACAACCTGTCCAACCTGCAGCTGGTTGAACATGTTCTGGGCCGGCGGCCGGGCGTCGAGCTGATCTCGGCCATGCAGCCGCAGCTCGGCCTGGAGCTGGCCGGCGAGCACCGCCCCAGCCTGGTCCTGCTGGACCTGGATCTTCCCGACATGCCAGGCGAGGAGGTCCTCCGCCGCCTGCGGGCCGGGTCGACAACGGCCGATGTCCCAGTGGTGATCCTCAGCGCCGACGCCAGGCCGGGCCTGATCACCCGCATGCTGGAGGAAGGCGCGCGAGCATTCATGGCCAAGCCCCTGGACGTCAAGGAACTGCTCGCCCTCCTGGACACTATCGCGGCCGAACAGGAGCAAGCACGGTCGCAGCCCCGCAGCTCCTAGGCGAACTGGTGCCGAAGCGCAGCGCCCCCGGCGCGATCCAACCTCCCCGGACGCCCTCGCTGCTCGGCTCGGCGGGCTTCCTGGCCGCGCGCTCGGGTCGGTGTCAGCAGGGGGAGGTGAGCGGTCGGGATCAGGTACGGGCGGGGCCGAGCAGCCGCTCCAACAGTCCGGTGTCGCCTGGCCAGGCGTCCAGGAGCACCTGGCGGGGGACCTGGCGGCCCGCGTACCGCAACGCCAGCGCGACCACCACGACGTCGTCCAGCGGCCCGATCACCGGCAGGAACTCGGGCAGCAGGTCGATCGGGGAGGCAAGCCACAGCGCGGCCAGCACGATCGCGACCTTGGCGCGGCGTGGCACCCGCGGGTCCTTGCGCAGCCGCCCGATGGCGGTCACGCACGCCGGGATGAACCGGGCCAGCTCCCGCAGCGGCCCGGGTGGCAGCCGCCGGGCCAGCACGATCATGACCGCCCAGCCGGCCACCATCAGCCCGACCGCGACCCCAAGGCCGACCAGCCAGTCACGCACCGGCGCTGGCTCCGGCTGGGCCGAGGGGCTGGTGGACGGCCCGGTAGACGTTGTCGGCGTAGGCGTCCAGGAGCCGCTCGCAGCGCTTGAGGCGCTGCTCGGCGTCGGTGGCCTCGGGCAGCGAGAACGCGTCGCGGGCTTTGAGGTCGCGCCACCAGCGGCGCAGCCGTTCCAGGCTGTGCTCTTCCTCCTCAAGTTCCGCCAGGGTGAGCTTGCCCAGTCGTTGCTCTTTGGCGAGCTCGGCCTGGTACTTGTCGCAGTCGGCGGCGAACTCGGCCCACTCGTCTTGGCGGGCGGCGGTGAAGTCGGCCGCCAGCTGAGCGCTGGTGGTCTGGTCGTGTGGGTCGGCGTCCAGGATCAGGATCTTGCCGTCGGCGCGGCGGGCGAGCTCGCCGGCGCGTTGGATGCCGGGCTGGAACGCCGGGGTGGCGGGGGCGGCCCAGACGCCGGGGGCGAGGGTGAGCGCGCCGAGGTGGCGCAGCTCTCGCCAGATCGCGACGCGGTGGCGGGATGGCCCGGCGGGCAGCCGGATGACCACCACGACCCAGCGCACCGCATCCTCCAAGCGGATAGATGTCACACAGCAGATCGTAACCCTCGTTACATACCTGTAGCTGGGCCTGCTCGCGGTGGCCCGGAGGGCTATCGTTTGGCGCCCCAGACCCCTGTCATGCTGCGCCCGTGCCCAAGAACTACTTCGACGAACGGATCGCGAGGAGCTACCAGGCCAAGTGGCCGGAGCTGTTCGAGCCTGCGGTCGTTGACCCCGCGGTGCGCTTCCTCGCCGGTCTGGCAGGAACCGGCGCCGCGCTCGAGCTCGGCATCGGGACAGGCCGCATCGCGATCCCGCTCAGCCAGCGGGGCGTTCGCGTGCACGGGATCGACCTGTCGCCGGACATGGTCGCGCAGCTACGGGCGAAGCCGGGCACCGACGACATCGGCGTGACCATCGGCGACTTCGCGACCACCAGCGTGGGCGGGACGTTCAAGCTCGCCTACCTGGTGCGCAACACGATCATGAACCTGACGACGCAGGACGGGCAGATCGCGTGCTTCCAGAACGTCGCCGCGCAGCTCGAGCCAGGCGGATGCTTCGTGATCGAGGTCGTGGTTCCGGGGCTCCAACGTCTCCCACCGGGCGAGACCGTCCAGGCGTTCACCGTGACCCCAACGCATCTCGGCTTCGACGAGTACGACGTCGCGTCGCAAGGCCTGATCTCCCATCACTACTGGGTGGTCGACGGCCAACTTGAGACGCTCTCGGCGCCGTTTCGCTACGTCTGGCCGTCCGAGCTGGACCTCATGGCGCGGCTCGCCGGAATGACCTCGCGCGAGCGCTGGAGCGACTGGACCCCGTGCGCCCTTCACGAGCGACAGCAGGACGCACGTATCGGTCTGGGAGAAGACGGCGTAGCAGCCGACTCGGGATGACGAGTCGGCAGATGCCCCGCCGACGGTGACCACACGCGGCGTGGGATGGCGCTGGAAGGTGCTTGGACCTTGCATCCGAGCGACGACGGCACCACCATCACCGGCCGCTGGGAAGGATCACGCGACGGCACAAGCTGGGAACCCAACTTCTGCTACAAGTACGGGGAAGTGCCCGGCGACAGCCAGGGGGAAGGTCCCGGTGCCGGCGCAGCGAGGTGGAGCGGTGGCCGAACCGCTAGCGTGGGAAGTCGGACAGCCAATAGGACCAAGGTCCTGTCGTCTCAGCCCCCGGGTGGCCCTTGTGGTCAGCCCTAGCATGTCCCCTCCAATGACATTGGAGGGCACGAACACCTACGTGGTGGCCGCGCCCGGCGCCGGCGGCGCCGTGGTGATCGACCCGGGACCGCGCGACGAGGAGCACGCCGTCCGCGTGGCGCGCGCGACCACCGGCCGGCGGGTCGAGCTGGTGCTGCTCACCCACACCCACGTCGACCACGCCGAGGGTGCGCGAGCGCTCGCCGATCGCCTGGGCGCGCCGCTGGCCGCGCTCGATCCGGGGTGGGCCACCACTGGCGCGCCCGCTCTGGTCGCCGGGACGGAGCTGGTCGGCGGGGTCCGGCTGGAGCCGCTGCCGACCCCCGGGCACTCGGCCGACCACTGCTGCTTCTGGCTGGCGGCGGAGCGCGCCATGTTCACCGGTGACCACGTGCTCGGCCGTGGCAGCACCGTGGTGGAGTGGCCGGGCGGGGACATGCGGGCCTACCTGGACTCGCTCGAGGCCGTCCGCCGCTTCAGGCCCGAGCGCCTCTACCCGGGACACGGCCCGGTGGTCACCGACGCGGCCGCGAAGCTCCGTGAGTACGTCGACCACAGGCTCGAGCGCGAGTCCCAGGTGCTGGCGGCGCTGGTGGCGGGCGACCGCACGGCGGCCGAGGTCGTCGCGCGCGTCTACGCCGACGTGGACCCGGCGCTGCACCCCGCTGCCGAGCTTTCCGTGCGCGCGCACCTGGTCAAGCTGGTCCGCGAGGGAAGGGTGCTGGAGCGGGACGGGACGTTCGCGGGTTGAGGGCGTGCTCCCGGACGTGCCGCGGGTCAGACGGTGTTGGTCGGGGGGTGCCTGCCGCGGGCGCGCCGCAAGAGACGGGCCGCACCTCGCGTGACCGCTGGAGCCTGTGTGGGGTCGGTGCTACGCGGACTCGGCGGCCCAGCGGCCGAAGACGGCCCAGAACGGATCGACGCCCGGGTGCTCGAAGGCGCGCTCGCGGCCGTGGTCGGCCACCAGCACCGTGCCCGACCAGGCGTCGGTCACCTCGCCCACCGCGGCCGCCTGGATGCCCGCCTCGCTGAGGGCGGCGAGGAAGCCGCCGGCGTGCTCCGGCCGCACGGTCGCGATCAGCGTGCCCTCCGAGATCGAGCTGTACGGGTCGATGCCGACGTGGTCGCAGACCACGCGCACCTCTGGGCGCACCGGGATGGCGTCGAGATTGACGCGCAGGCCCACCTGGGAGGCGCTGGCCAGCTCGGACAGGGCGCCGAGCACGCCGCCCTCCGTGGCGTCGTGCATCGCGGTGACCCCTCGGTCGCGCAGGCCGTACCTGGCGGCGATCCTGGCCTCCGGCACGACCGTCATCTGCTCGAACAGCCGGTCCGCCGCCGCGGTGATCTCCTTGCCGACGCCTTTGGCGAGGCGGTCGGGGAACGTGGCGGCGAACAGGGCGGTCGCCTCGATGGCGGCTCCCTTGGTCACCACCACGCTGTCGCCAGGCCGGGCCATGGCCGGGGTGACGAAGGAGCTCTCCGGGCCGATGGCGGCGCAGGTGGCGCCGCCGACCATGGGCCAGTTGCAGCCGTCATAGCGGGCGGTGTGCCCGGTGACCACCGCGATGCCGAGGTCCTCACAGGCACGGGAGTAGGCGCTCCAGAGCTCGGCCAGCTCCACCTCGGTGATGTCGGACGGGAGGTTCAGGTCCACGGTCATCCAGCGGAGCTGCAGGCCGCTGGTGGCGGCGTCCGAGGCGAGGATGTGCACGGCGAACCAGGCCGCCCGCTGCCAGCCGTAGCCGGGCACCACGAACACCGGGTCGGTGGTGAGGGCCATGGCGACACCGGGGGCGATCCGCAGGACGCCGACGTCGACGCCGTGCTGCGGCCCGACTAGGACATCGCGGTCATGAGCGCCGAGGCGCCCCAAGATGACATCGGAGAAGACGGTTGAGGTGACCTTGCCGGTGCGCTGCTCGGTCATGCTGTGAAGGGCTCCTTCTTCTCGGTCGGCCCCGCGCGGGGAGCCTACCCGCTTCGCCCGGTGAGCGCCTCACGGTAGACCTCGGCGTAGGCGCGCCCGGCGGCGCGCGTCCCGAAGCGCGCGGTGGCCGCTCGACGGCCGGCCTCGGCCAGCTCCGCCGCATGCGCGGGGCGCTCGGCGACCTCCTCGATCACCCGGGCCAGCGCGGAGGGCTGGCCCGGCGGGAAGGTCCATCCGGTGTCGCCGTCGGAGACCACGTCGAGCAGCCCGCCAGAGGCCGCGGCGATGACCGGCGCGCGCGACAGCTGCCCCTCGACCGCCACCAGGCCGAGCCCCTCGTCGCTCCCGGGCACCAGCAGGGCGGCCGCCTGCCGGTAACGGCCCGCCAGCGCCGCCTGCGGCAGTCGCGCCTCCCAGCGCACCCGGGCGGCCACCCCCAGCTCGTCGGCGAGCCGGCGCAGGCCGGCCTCGAGCGGGCCGCTGCCGACGACGCGCAGCGGCAGGGCGGCCGCCGGGCCGCGCAGCTCGGCCAGCGCCCGCAGGGCCAGATCGGCGCCCTTCTGGCGGTCGAGCCGGCCCACGAAGAGCAGCTCGGCACGGGGGATGCCGTTGCCGGGGGAAAACACGGCCTCGTCGACGGGCATCGGGGCGACGCGGATGCGCTCGGCGCAGTCGGGCGCGATCGCGGCGGCCTCGTCCCTCAGCCAGGCTGAGACCGCGGTGATGGCGGCCGAGGCGCGCAGCACGCGAGCGCAGGCGGCGCGGGTGGTCGCCCGCGACCTGGCCAGGCGAACGTCCGTGCCGTGCAGGGTGGTCACCAGCGGCCTGCGGCCCGAGGCCAGGGCCTGCACGCCTCCGGGGAACCACCAGTGGGCATGGACCAGGTCCGCGCCGGCCGCGGCCCGGCGTAGCGCCAGCGCGCCGGCGCCGAGCAGCCCGGCGAGCGCGAGCGCGCCGCCGGGACTGGCGGCCCGCTCGTGCATGCTGCCGCTGTAGGCGAGCGTCTCCGCCCGGCGCGGCGCGTAGCGGTAGCGGCGCACGGCCACCCCGCGCAGCCGGTCCCGCGCCGGAAGGCCGGGCGCCGAGGGCGCCACCGCCGCGACCTCGACCCCCTCGTGCGCCAGCGCCGTCGCCAGCCGCAGCAGGAAGCCGCCGGGCAGGTCATCGGGGTGACGCGGGAAGGCGTGCGCCGCGAACACCACCCGCAGCGTCGGTTCCTCGGTCATGGTGCAGATGCTACCTCGCCACCCCCTCTGACCTTCCGGTTTTTCAACTCGATCAGGACAGGTGATACTTTCCGGTCTCTTCTGTCCACAGAGCTGGAGGTATCACATGCATCCTCGCCGCTCCGCCGCAGCGGTCGCGCTCATCCTCGCCGGGCTGCTGGCGCTCGCCTCGCAGGCCAGCGCCCAGGCGCCGCCGCGGGCGGAGCGCGAGCGCCCCGGGACCGGGCGGGAGGGCGCCAGGACAACCTACCGGGACGCCTGCGGTCCGGCCATGCCCGGCCATGCCCGCTGCTTCGCCAAGCTTGCGACCGGCGCGGAGAGCGGGCGGGCGGGGGCCACTGGGACCCTGGCCGGCGGCTACGGTCCCGCGGCGCTCCGCGGCGCGTACAGCCTGCCCTCCGGCGCCAAGGGCGCCGGCCAGACCGTTGCGGTGGTCGCCGCCTACGACCATCCGGACGCCGAAGCCGACCTGGCGCGCTACCGCGCCAACTTCAACCTGCCCCCCTGCACCGCCGCGGATGGCTGCTTCCGCAAGGTCAACCAGCGCGGCGGCGGCGCGCCGCCGCGGCCGGACCTCGACTGGGCCCTGGAGATCTCGCTGGACCTGGACATGGTCTCGGCGGTCTGCCCGCGCTGCCGCATCCTGCTGGTCGAGGCCGACACCTCCAACCTGCTGGATCTCGGCGTCGCGGTGCGGCGGGCGGTCGCGCTGGGAGCAACGGTCGTCAGCAACTCCTACGGCGCTCCGGAGTCATGGGCCGTGAAGCGCTTCAACGCCGACTTCCACCACCCAGGGCACGCCATCACGGCCGCCACCGGCGACTCCGGCTATGGCCTGTACTTCCCGGCCTCCTCGCAGTACGTCACCGCGGTCGGCGGCACCACTCTGACCAGGTCGTCGAACGGCCGCGGCTGGAGCGAGTCGGTCTGGTCCGGTGGCGGCAGCGGCTGCTCCAAGATCTTCCCGAAGCCGGCGTGGCAGGCCGACAATCGCTGCGCCAAGCGCACCGTCGCCGATGTGAGCGCCGTGTCCGACCCGGCCACCGGCGTCGCCATCTACCACAGCTACGGCACCGGTGGCATGGGCGGTCCCTGGCTCGTGGCGGGCGGGACCAGCGTGGCCGCGCCGATCGTGGCCGGGATCTTCGCGCTCGCCGGCGAGGCCGGCTCCGTGCACCGCACCTCCCGCCCCTACCGGCATCCGGAGTCGCTGCACGACGTGACCTCCGGCGCCAACGGCTCTTGCCGCCCCAGCTATCTGTGCACCGCCAAGGCCGGCTACGATGGGCCCTCCGGTCTCGGCACGCCAAACGGCAGCGGTGCCTTCTAGGCACAGTCGACGTGGCACCTTCCCCGCGAAGGCCCCGGCACCGCCGGGGCCTTCGGTTTCGGCCGTTGCGAGCGACCGGCGCCCGGGCGCGGGCGCCAGTCCCGGAAGCCAGGAGGGCGCATGCGGATCAGCCTGATGATCGAGGGCCAGGAGGACGTGAGCTGGGAGCAGTGGCTGGCGCTGGCGGGCGCATGCGAGCAGCACGGGCTCGAGGGGCTGTTCCGCTCCGACCACTACCTGTCGGTGATGGGCCGGCGCGAGCGCGGCTCGCTGGACGCCTGGGCCACGCTGGCGGGGCTGGCCGCCCGGACCAGCCGCATCCGGCTGGGCACAATGGTCTCGCCGGTCACCTTCCGGCATCCCTCGGTGCTGTCCAAGATGGTCGTCACCGTCGACCACATCTCCGGAGGCCGGGTGGAGCTGGGGCTCGGCGCCGGCTGGCACCAGGATGAGCACGCCGCCTACGGCTTCGACCTGCCGCCCATCGGCGAGCGGATCTCGCTGCTCGCCGAGCAGCTCGAGGTCATCAGCCGCCTGTGGAGCGAGCGGGACGTCGACTTCAGCGGCCGGCACTACCGTCTGGAGGGCGTGGACGCCCTGCCCAAGCCACTGCAGCGGCCGCGCCCGAACCTGATCGTGGGCGGCTCGGTCGCGCCGCGCACCGCGGCGCTGGCGGCGCGCTGGGCCGACGAGTACAACACCACCTTCGTCGCCTCCCTCGACGACTGCCGGCAGCGGCGCCGGCTCCTGGAGGCGGCCTGGGCCGCGGCGGGACGCAGCCCCGACACAGTGCGGTTCTCGCTGATGATCGGCTGCGTGATCGGGCGCGACCGCGCGGAGCTGGTCGAGCGGGTGGCTCGTATGCTGGAGCGCACCGGCCGGGGCGGCAGCCCGGAGGAGCTCATCGCCAGCTCGGCGGAGACCCGGATCGTCGGCACCGCCGAGCAGGCGGTGGAGCAGCTGCGCGCGTTCGAGGCGGC